>Ga0209399_10000472_pt1 | contig 24193 bp, 21 predicted proteins | sample OV2TP3_FD_184130 | JGI IMG/M metagenome (GOLD analysis project Ga0209399, IMG submission 184130) | Hot spring microbial communities from Beatty, Nevada to study Microbial Dark Matter (Phase II) - OV2 TP3 (SPAdes) (version 3) | ecosystem: Environmental > Aquatic > Thermal springs > Hot (42-90C) ... | reverse complement strand
CACCTGACAGTTGGGCCACCCGGCCGCCGCTACCCCGCCGCGGCGATCCTCTCCAACTCCGCCAACAGCTTGTCCGGTATCTCGACGCCGTCCCGTCGCGCCTTCTCGCGGGCCTCAAGCCGCCGGCTTCCCGGCAGCCGGGTGCCCTTCTGAACGAGTATCGCCGCCATCAGCTCTTCGACCCGGTCGACGACGCCGTCGCCGCCGAGCGCCTCCGGCTTGAACACCACGAACAATTGCCCGACGTGCGGCGGCGGCCCCTCGGCGTCGTAGAACGAGCTCGCCTCGTAGGCGAAGTTGGAGCCGGTCATCGCCGCGCACAGCAATTCCACCATCAAGACTAAAGTCGCGCCGCGGGCGTCGCCCATGGGCAGGAACGAGCCGGTGAACCCGGCCCTGGCGTCGGTGGTCGGGCGGCCCTCGGCGTCGAGGCACCAGCCCGCCGGGATCGGCTCGCCCTTGTCGGCGGCGAGCTTGACCTTGCCGCGGGCGACCTTGGACAGCGACACGTCGATGACCAGCGGCGGCGCGTTCCGGCGCGGGCACGAAAAAGCCACCGGGTTGGTGCCGTAGAGCGGCCGCGAGCCGCCCCACGGCGCGATGGCGCCGAAGGAATTGGTGAATGCCAGCGCCGCCAGGCCCTTCTCCGCCATCCTTTCCGCGTGGTGGCCCATGACGCCGGCGTTGTGGGAGTGGCCGACGGCGACGGCGACGACGCCGGTGCGGCCGACGATCCCGGCGGCGCGGTCGAGCCCCAAATCCACCGCCGGGAAGGCGAAGCCGGAGCGGGCGTCGACGCGCAGCGTCGCGTCGCCGGTGACGGTCAATTTGGGCTCGGCGAAGCCGTCGACCTTGCCGGCGATGGCCTGGGCCGAGAACGCCGGCAGCCGGGCGACGCCGTGGGACGGCAGGTTGTCGGCGTCGGCGCGGATGAGGGCGCGCGCCACCGACTCGGCGTTCTCCGGCGAGGTCCTGGATGCCCTCAGCACCGCGACGGCGAGGGCGTGCAGCTCATCGAGGCTCAGTCGCGCCATGCGGCGGTTCCCCCTAAAAGCCGGTTAACCACAGAGATCACAGAGCACACAGAGAAGAGAAGAAAACCACAGAGGCACAGAGGCACAGAGAAAGTAAGAGTCGCGGGGGACACCCCCGCACCCCCGTCTCTTCGCGCGCGAAGCGCGCAATAATTCCTTCTTCTCTGTGTCTCCGTGCCTCTGTGGTTTACCACCCTACTCGGTGTCCTCTGCCATCTCTGTGATTCCGAACCCCATTGTCCGCCCCGGCGCTCACTCGAACAGCGATCCGACCGGCAGCGGCACCTGCAGCACCTGGCCGAACAGCACGTAGAAGGCGACGACCATGGCGACGGCGACCAGCGGATAGACCACCAGCCGGAACCGCGTCCACGGGTCGAACATGGCGAGCGCCATCAGGGCAGCGAAGGCGCCGAGCCCGGAGACCAGGATACCGACCCACGGCATCACCAGCACGCTTCCCAGCATCGCCGCCACCAGGCCGAGGCGCCTGGGCACCGACGCCGGCGCCGGCGCCTCGCCCGCCGCCGCCGGCCGCAGCAGGTCGCGGACGATGACGATCGTGCAGCAGACGATCATCACCAGGGCCACGGTGCGCGGGAAGACCTTGGAGTCGACGTCGACATAGGTCGTGGTGTCGTGGAAGACGAATCCGCCGAGCACGATCAGCGCCGCCGCCACCGCCATGCCGCCGAGATCGCGAACCCCGCTCCTATTCGACACGCATCGCCTCCTGCTTCAGGCGCCAGCGCCTGGCCAGCAACGGGTAGAACAGCGACAGCGCGATGAAGAAGATGATGAGTAGCGAGATCGGCCGGCCGAAGAACATGCCGGCGACGTTGTCGGTGGCGGTGCCCAGCACCCACGCCTGCACGAAGCCGCGCTCGGCGATCGAGCCGAGGATCAGCCCGAGGACGATCGGCGACGGCGAGAAGTCGAAGCGGTTGAGCACCCAGCCGACGACGCCGAGCAAAATCATCATCACCACGTCGGCGATCGAGTTGCGGATGGCGTAGGTGCCGATGATGGTCATGAAGGCGACCGCCGGCACCAGCATCGCCTTCGGCACGGTGACGATGGTGCGATAAGCGTAGCGGCCGATCAGCAGCCCCATCGGCAGCATCAGGACGGTGGCCAGGAACAGCCCGTAAATGAAGGTGTAGACGACGGCCGCGTGCTCGGTGAACAGGTTCGGCCCGGTGCGCACACCCTGCACCAGGAGCGCCCCCAGGATCACCGCGTCGGGCGGCGTGCCGGGGATGCCGAGAACGAGCGTCGGGATGAAGCCGCCGCCGACGGTGGCGTTGTTGGCGGACTCGGAGGCCTGGACGCCGTCCGGCTCGCCCTTGCCGAAGCGCTCGGTGCGCTTCGACGCCCGCCGCGCCTCGGAATAGGAGACCAGGCTGGCGATCGAGCCGCCAGCGCCGGGCAGGATGCCGACGAAGGTGCCGATCAGCGACGAGCGCAGCAGGTTGAACTTGCCCCGCCAGGCGATCGCCAGCGCCTCCGGCAAGCGGAAGCCCCTGGATTCTCCCGTCACCTTGAGGTGCCGCTCGGGGGTGCCGACGAGGTCGATGAGGACGGGCACGCAGAACAGGCCGATTAACGCCCCCACCACCTCGATGCCGCCGAGCAGGGTCTGGCTGCCGAAGGTGAGGCGGATGTCGGCGCTGACCTCGGCGACGCCGACGCACGACAGCAGCAGCCCCAGGCAGCCGCCGGCCAGCCCTTTCACCAGGTTGGCCTCGGAGAGCGACGCGATCAGCGTCAGCCCGAAGATGGCGAGCCAGAAATATTCCACCGGGCCGAACGCCAGCGCCACCTTCGCCAGCGGCGGCGACAACCCGAGCAGGAACGCCGCCCCGACCAGCCCGCCGACCACCGAGGCGATGCAGGCGATGGTGATGGCGAGGTCGCCGTCGCCGCGCTTGGCCATCGGATAGCCGTCGAAGGTGGTGGCGATGGCCGACGGCGTGCCCGGCGTGTTGAGAAGGATGGCGGAATAGGCGCCGCCGTAGATGGCGCCGGTGTAGATGGCGCCCATCATGATCAGCCCGGAGGCGGTCGGCATGGAGAAGGTGAACGGCACCAGCACGGCGACCGCCATGGTCGCGGTGAGGCCCGGCAGCGCACCGATCACCGTGCCCGCCACCACGCCGAGCAACGCGATCAACAGGTGCGTCGGCGTCAGCGCATCGACGAGATATTCGATCCCGAGCATTCCCCCAACCCCCGGTGCGTCCGCCGCCCCGGCGAGCGGCCGGGGGCGGCGGGGACTCTCACGGCCTCACTTGACGATGCCGGCTTCCTTGGCGACCGCGGTCAGGACCTTCTTCTGCTCGGCGATGAAGGCGGGCATGCCGGCGTAGTCGACGTCGATCACCGCCATGCCGTCGTTCTCCAGGCGCTTGCGGAACTCGGGGTCCTTGTTGACCTTGATGAACATCTCGGACATCTGCTTGCGCAGCGGCTCCGGGGTGGTTTTCGGCACGGCAATGCCGCGGTAGGCGCCCGAGATCAGGTCGTAGCCGAGCTCCTTGAAGGTCGGCACGTTGGGGAAGCCGGGATGGCGCTTGTCCATCGCCACCGCCAGCATGCGCGCCTGGGCGCCGAGCTGGGCGCCGACCGAGGTATAGCCCCACGACGCCAGGACCTGGCCGCCGAGCAGGAACTGGTTGGATTCGCCGGTGCCCTTGGCGGCGACGTAGGTGGACTTGATGCCGGCCATCTTGTCGAAGCGGATCTGGGCGATGTGGTTGGCGCTCGCCTTGGCGGAGCCGGAGAAGGTGAGCTTGCCGGGGCTCTTCTTGCCGAAGTCGACCAGGTCCTCGAGCGTCTTGAAGGGGCTGTCCGCCTTCACCACGATGGCGTCGGGCGTGTAGTGGAAATAGATGATCGGCACCAGGTCGTCGGTCTTGTAGCCGACGTCCTTCTGCAACGGCTGCACCACGGTGTGCGGCAAGTTCACGCCCATCATCGTGTAGCCGTCGCCCTTCAGGCTGTTGAGCTGCGCCCAGCCGACCGCGCCGCCGCCGCCCGGCTTGTACGAGATCACCAAGTCCTGGCCGAACATCTTCTTGAAGAACGGCTGCTGGTGGCGGGCGGTGACGTCGGATTCGCCGCCGGGGCCGAACGGAATGATGTAGCTGATCGGCTTGTCCGGAAAGGCGACCGCCGGCCCGCCGAAGGCGAACGCGGCGACGGCCGCGGCGAGCAAGCCGCCGGCCAACGAGTTCGGATTTCGCATTTTTGGTCCTCCCGTGAGAATTGGCCCGACCCGGGCCGATACGTGATTTTATACCCCGCGCGGATCGGCGGAAAGAAAATGTCCGCGGCGAGGCGCCCGACGGATCACGCGCTGCGGTAAAGCTTGGTCAGCGAGAACTCGCGATGGCCGAGGGCCTCGGCGGCCGTCAGGCGGCCGTTGCAGGTGCGCATCGTGATGTCGATCAGCTTGTCGCCGGCCTGGTCGAGGTTCATCTCGCGCCGGAGGATCCCCGACACGTCGAGGTCGACATGCTCGGGCATGGTGCGCACGGTGCGCGGGTTGGCGGAGAGCTTGATCACCGGCTCGATCGGGTTGCCGATGATGTTGCCCTGGCCGGTCGGGAACAGGTGCACGACGAAGCCGGCGGCGGCCTGCAGGGTGACGCACTCGGCGGCGGCCGAAGACGTGTCCATGAAGTAGAGGCCGGGGCCCTTCTTCGGCGTCTCGGCCGGGCCGAGCACGTCGATGTATTTGGTCCGCTTGCCGATCTTCTCCAAATTGCCGAACGCCTTCTCCTCGATGGTGGTCAGCCCGCCCTCGATGTTGCCCTTGGTCGGCTGCGACTCGGACAGGTCGTCGGTCTTGTAGGGCTCGATCACCTCGTCCATGTAGGCCTGGAAGGTCTTCAGGAACTTGTTGCCGATCGCCTTGGTCTTGCCGCGGCCGGCGCACACCATCTCGGCGCCGGTGATCTCGGAGGTCTCGCCGAAGCAGGTGGTGGCGCCGAGGGCGTCGAACTTGTCGATGAAGTTGCCGACGGTGGGGTTGGAGGCGAGCCCGGAGGTGGTGTCGGATTCGCCGCACTTCACCGACACCCACAGGTCCTTGACGGCGCATTGCTGGCGCTTCAGCTCGGACGCCCATTGCAGGTATTCCTTGGCCTGGCGGCTGGCGGCGGCGATGGTCTGGATGTCGCCCGCCTGCTCGATGGCGAACGCCTTCACCGGCTTGCCGGTCTTGGCGATGCCGTCGGCGATGCGGCCGGCCCATCCGGGCTCGATGCCGATGACGACCACGGCGGCGACGTTGGGGTTGGAGCCGGTGCCGATCAGGGTGCGGAAGAACAGCTCCAAATCCGCGCCGAACTGCAGCCGGCCATACGAGTGCGGGATGGCGATGGTGCCCTTGATGTTGTTGGCGACCGCCTCGGCGGCGGCGTTGGAAAGATCGTCCAAGGGCAGGATGACCACGTGGTTGCGGACGCCGACGCGGCCGTTGTTGCGCCGCCAGCCCATGAACGAAATCTCGCGCGACTTTTTCGCGCTCGCGATGTTGACGACCTTGTTGACGGTCTTCGTTTTGCCGGTTGTCTTCGCCTTCCTGGATTTGCGGGCCATGGCTACCACCTCTTGGTCTTGATGTTGTGGACGTGGACGTGGCCGCCCTTCCTGATGGGCTTGACCACCTTGCCGATGTCGTGGCCGTACTTGATCACCGTGTCGCCCTTCTTCATCGGCACCAGCGCGATCTTGTGGCCGATCGGGATGGCGTCGAGGCACGCCAGCTTGAGGGTGGCGTCGGTGGCCATCACCCAGCCGGCGAGCGTCTGGCCCTTCCTGATGCCCTCGACGACGACGACGCCGACGGAATCGGTGGTGTCATGGACGATGAAATGCGGCGCGGCCAACGGATCCTCCCTTGCGATGTCGGTTTTTCGTTGCGTGGACGAAGGGCGATCCTACCCCGCGCCGCCGCGCCGAGGCAACACGGCCGACGACGGCGACGGGCGCCACGCTTTCGATTGCCATTTTCCGTGGATGCGCCTAAGAAGAAACGGGGGCGGATCCCGCGCCGGTCGCGCCGGCCGTCCCCCAATAACGACAATCCCGCAAACCCCGGCCGACGCCGCGCCGGCCACGACCTTTCTCTCGGTTGCGCCGCATGAATTCTAGGCTGCTCGGCTATTTCGGAATCCAGACCGCGGGCTACCGGCCGAAGAACCTGGTCACCGACGCCTCGTGGGGGATGCTGAACGGCGTCGAGTGGGCGCTGTGGGCGTACGTGTTCGCGTCGCTGATCTTCACCGGCGCCCTGGTGCCGTATCTGCCGCTGGCGGCCGTCGTCTTCCTGGTGTGCACCGCGGTCCTCGTCGCCGTCGTCGGGGTGACCTCCAAGATGCCGGTCAACGTCGCCGCCACCGACAGCCAGGCGGCGGCGATCCTGTCGGCGATCGCGGTGCTGATGAACGCCCGCGTCGATCAGTTCGAAGGCCCGGCGGCGATGGCGTCGACCATGTTCTTCATCATCGCCGCGACGACGCTGGCGTTCGGCGTCGCGTTCCACCTGATCGCCCGCTTCCGGCTCGGGCTGCTGATCCAGCTGATCCCGCTACCGGTGGTGTGCGGCTTCCTGGCCGGCATCGGCTGGCTGCTGTTCGAGGCGGCGCTGGCCGAGGTGTCGGGCCTGGAGATCGCTTTCGCCGAGGCGCCGAAGCTGCTCGAGCCCGGGCGGCTGGCGCAGTGGCTGCCGGCGATGGCCGCCGGCGCGGCGATCCTGTGGCTGATGACGGCGAGGAAGAATCCGTTCGTGCTGCCGGGCGCGCTGACAGCCGGCTTCGTCGCCTTCTACGCCGTCGCGCTGGCGTTCGACATCCCGTTCGCCGCCTTGCGCGAGGGCGGCTGGCTCTACGACATCGAAGCCGAGGCGCGCGTCGCGGCATTGAAATCGCTGTCACTCGATCAAGTGAACTTCCGCTTCGTCCTCTCGGTGCTGCCGGAGATGGCGACGCTGGTGCTGATCGCGCTCCTCATCGCCTCGTTCTCGCTGTCGGCCCTCGAGCTCGCCACCGGCACCCTGCTCGACCTCGACCACGAACTGAAAAGCCACGGCACCGCCAACATCGCCAGCGCCCTGGTGCTGGGGGTGCCCGGCTACACCGAGGTGGCGGTGACGGTGATGAACCGCCGCCTCGGCGCCACCAGCCGGCTGTTGGCGCTGCTCACCGCCGCGGTGCCGGTGGCGGTCGCCGTGTTCGGCGGCGCGTTCATCGGCTATCTGCCGAAGGTGGTGCTGGCGGCCCTGATCTTCATGGTGGCGTTCCATTTCCTGTACGACTGGATGGTGGTCGCCTGCCGCAACATGACCTTGTCGGACACGCTGACCGTGTGGGCGATCTTCGCCGTCATTGTCGTCGTCGGGTTCATCCCCGGCATCGCGCTCGGCATCGCGCTCACGTCGCTGACGTTCATCGTCCGCTACAGCAAGATGGGGATCGTGCGCTCGGCGTTTTCGCTCGCCCAGGTCGGCAGCACCGTCGACCGCACGGCCGCCGAGGCCCGGATCATCAATCGCTTCGGCAACGAGGTGAAGGTGTTCAACCTGCGCGGCTTCGTGTTCTTCGGCTCGGCAAGCCTATTCTTCGAGATGGCCAAGAAGCTGCTTCAGGACGAGCCGGACCTGCGCTACGTGATCTTCGACTTCAAGGCGGTGCTCGGCATAGACAGCACCGCGGTCCAGGTGTTCTCGAAAATCACCAATTTCCTGAATTCAAAAGGGATCGAGCCGATTTTCTGCGGCATGAGCCCCATGGTCGCCGACGCGTTTCAATCTTCGCAGGTGATCGTCGAGGGCGACTTTCTGACGCTGAAGGACCTCGACCGCGCGTTGATGTGGTCGGAAGAAATCCTATTGGACAATCGCCTCTTTCGCCGCGGGGGCACCAACATCCGCGATATCCTCGCGGAAATTATCGGCGATGGCGGCAAGGCGGACTTGTTGGCCGGCATCATGGATCGCCTGGAATTGGCCCCCAAGGAGTACCTGTTCCGCCAGGGCGACGCCGACACCTCGCTCTATGTCATCGAATCCGGCAGCATCGAGGTGCGCCTGGATAAACCCGAGGGCGGCACCATCCGGCTGCGCGAGTTCCGGCCGGGCACGGTGGTCGGCGAGATGGCCGCCTACACGGACTTGAAACAACGCTCGGCGTCGGCGGTGGCGACGCAGCCGACGGTCGTCTACCGGCTGGTGCCGGAGAAGATCAAGGACCTTCCGGTGCACGCCCGTGACTGCGAGACTGCGCTGCACGAGTTCGTGGCTCGGCTGCTGGCGGCGCGGCTGACGTTCATGAACAAGCGCGTTGAGGCCGATCTTTGAACCCCCGTCAGTTCCGATCCGCGCCGGCGACACGTGGCAACACGGCCGGCGTCGGGGCCATTTTACCGGTCGTCATCGCCCGGCTTCGCCAGTTGCAGCCCGGTGGCGATCCAGGGCGCAAGTCTGGATGCCCCGGACTAACGCCGGGGCATGACGGATTGTTTTGAGGTGGGCGCTACTCGGCGGCCTTGGGGTGGCGGAGTTCGAGCGCCGTCGGGCGGCGGTCGGTGGCCGGCTGGTAGAAGACGCTGAAGGCTTGGGCGTGCTTGCGCCATTCCGAAGGCTTCTCGCCGTCGCGCACCTCGAAGGCGTCGAAGCCGCAGCGGATCATGAACAGGTGCTGGTCGCGCAGCACGTTGCCGACGGCGCGGATCTCACCCTCGAAGCCGTAGCGCTCCCGCAACAGCCGCGCGTAGGAATAGGCGCGGCCGTCCTTGAAGTGCGGGAACTCGAGGGCGACCAGCGACAACCGGTGCAGGTCGTCGGCGATGGTCTCCGGCGACTGGTGGCTCCTCAGCCGGACGCCGATGGGCGCGTTGCGACCGGCGAGCTCCTTCGAGCGCGCCAGCCAGCGCTCCTGGCTGACGATCGCCGGCGCGTCGGCGGGGATGTCGGCGTCGTCGGCGACGGCGACCCACGGGTCGGCGACGATCTCGCCCCCTTTAAGCAGCGGCATAGAGGCGCTCCTTGAACGGTTCCTTGCCGACCCGGCGGTAGGTTTCGAGGAAGGTTTCGCCGTTCGTGCGGATATCAATATACGTATCGACCAGGGTCTCGACCGCGTCGACGACCTTGTCAGACGGGAACGCCGGGCCGAGGATGTCGCCGATCGAGGCGTTCTCGTCGGCGCTGCCGCCCAGCGTGATCTGGTAATACTCCTCGCCCTTGCGATCGACGCCGAGGATGCCGATGTGGCCGACGTGATGGTGGCCGCAGGCGTTGATGCAGCCCGACATCTTGAGGCGCAGCGGCCCGATGTCGTGCTGGCGCTTCAGGTCCTGGAAGCGGCGCGAGATGCGCTGGGCGACCGGGATCGAGCGGGCGTTGGCGAGGGCGCAATAATCCAGCCCCGGGCAGCAGATGATGTCGCCCATCAGCCCGACGTTGGCGGTGGCGAGGTTGAGCTTGGTCAGCTCCCGCCACAGGGCGTAGAGGTCGGTCTTGCGGACGTCGGCGAACGTCAGGTTCTGCTCGTGGGTGACGCGCATCTCGCCGAACGAGTACCGATCTGCGAGATCGGCGACGGCATCCATCTGCGCCGACGTCATGTCGCCGGGCGGCACGCCGACCGGCTTCAACGACAAATTCACGATGGCGTAGCCGGGCCGCTTGTGGGCCGCGGTGTTGACCGTCACCCAATGGTCGAAGTCCTTGTCCTCGTTGCGCTTCCGCTCGAACTCCGGCGGGACGTGCGGAAGCTTCTCGTAGGCCGGCGGCCGGAAATGGGCGGTGATGCGGTCGATCTCGGCCTGCGGCAGATCGAGATAACCGTCCTTGATCCGCTCCCATTCCTCGTCGACTAGGCGGCGGAACTCGTCGATGCCGGTCTCGTGCACCAAAATCTTGATGCGCGCCTTGAACAGGTTGTCGCGGCGGCCGAGCATGTTGTAGACGCGCATGATCGCTTCCAGGTACGACAGCAGGTGCTTCTTCGGCACGAACTTGCCGACCGTCTTGCCGATCATCGGCGTGCGCCCCTGCCCGCCGCCGGCCAATATCTCGAACCCGGCCTCGCCATTTTCATTACGGCGCATGATGACGCCGATGTCGTGGAACCACACCGCGGTGCGGTCCCTGGGCGAGGCGGTGACGGCGATCTTGAACTTGCGCGGCAGGAACGAGAACTCCGGGTGCAGGGTCGACCACTGGCGGATGATCTCGGCGTAGACGCGCGAATCCTCGACCTCATCGGCGGCGACGCCGGCGTACTGGTCGGCGGTGGTGTTGCGGAACGAGTTGCCGCTGGTCTGGATGGCGTGCATCTCCACCGACGCCAGGTCGGCCAGGATATCGGGAAGGTCCTCGAGCTTCGGCCAGTTGAACTGGACGTTCTGGCGGGTGGTGAAGTGGCCGTAATCGCGGTCGTAGGTGCGGGCGATGTGGGCGAGCATGCGCATCTGCTTCGACGACAGCAGGCCGTAGGGGATCGAGACGCGCAGCATGTAGGCGTGCAGCTGCAGGTAGACGCCGTTCATCAGCCGGAGCGGCTTGAATTCGTCCTCGGAGAGCTCGCCGGCGAGGCGCCTCGCCACCTGCTCGCGGAACTGGGCGACCCGCTCGTCGACGAGCCGCTGATCGAATTGGTCGTAGCGGTACATGGCCGGCCTCTCGTCAGCCTCCGGCCACCGGCATGCCGGCCTGCTTGGCGAAATCGGGATGGATGGACGGCCCGTAGGCGCGGATGCGTTCGCGATAGCGGACGGGGCGGATGTCGCCGCCGTCGCGGGTGACGTCGATCGGATACGGCTCGACGACGATCGCCGCCTTGGCGGCGGCGTCGGCCAGCGCCTTCATCTGCGCCAGCTCGTCGTCGCCGTCGATCACCCGGCTGCCGGTCAGGCTCTCGGTCCAGCCGCCGTCGTTGGCCAGGAACACCACGACGCCGTCGGTGAGCCGGTTGCCGGTGATGATGTGCAGGGTCATGGCGTCCTCCATGGCTCGGGCCGCACCCGGGCCGATCTAATTACACCTATATTATGGTCTAGCAAATGATTATCGTCAATTCATCAGTAAAATATCAAATAATACATAATTGTTATGTTATTAAAGACGGAACACGCTGGTATCCCGGCATTCCGCCTTGTTGCCGCCATCGTCGCCGGCTGCAATGGTCGTCGCCATGAGTGACCGATCGACCTGCCCCGCCCTGGTATTGGCCGCCGCCGTCGCCGGCTGTGCCGACGGCGCGACGACATTCTGGATCAAAGGCCGGAGAGCCATGTTCGAATCGCGGGAGCTGGCCCTCGTCCGCTGCATGACACGGCCGAAATGACCGCGAGCCGGCGCCCGGCGCCGCCGCCGCAATTTCCGCCCATTTTTTGTGCACTGCAAAACTTCGCTTGATATCTGCCTATGTTTCAACCATATGATCGTTGTGCAATGCAACAAACGGGCGCCAAGACCCGAAGCCGAGAACCCTAACATGGGAGGAAGATTCCGCCGCAAACGGAGGTCTTCCCAGTGGCGTCACCCGGAACGAAACGAGCTATCGCCGGCGTCACCGCCCACCCGTCGTTCCTGCCTTCCCTTCGTCGCCCCGAGCGCGCCGGCGCCGCAATCGGGCCGCTCGGCCGGATCGTCGCCGCCTGGCGGGCGGTCGGCGGGCGACTGGCGCAGTGGCGGCCGGTACCTGCCGTCGTCGCCGCCGTCGGCCGGCGGCGCAAGTCCGCCGGCCGGACCCAGAGCCTGAATCTGGCGCTGCAGGGCGGCGGCGCCCACGGCGCCTTCACCTGGGGCGTGCTTGAGCGGCTGATCGCCGACGGGCGGCTGCGCTTCGACGCGGTCAGCGGCACCAGCGCCGGCGCCGTAAACGCGGTGCTGCTGGCCGCCGGCCTGATGGACGGCGGCGTCGAGGCGGCGCAAGCCAAGCTCGAGCAATTCTGGCGCAACATCAGCCACAGCCAGCACGGCGACCTGATGACCACGCCGGTGCTCGACGCGATATCGATACAGCCGGGACAGAACTGGGGCACGCCGGGGCAGATGTTCGGCATGGTCAGCCGGTTCCTGTCGCCCTATCAGTTCAATCCACTGGACTACAACCCGCTGCGCCAGAACCTCGAGGAGCTGGTCGATTTCGCCCGCCTCCGCCGGCGCTCGCCGCTGCGCCTATATATTGCCGCCACCGACGTGGCGAGCGGCCGCCGCCGGGTGTTCGAGACCGGCGAGCTGACCGTCGACATGGTGCTGGCGTCGGCCTGCCTGCCGCACGTCCACCAGGCGGTGAAGGTCGGCACCCGGTACTATTGGGACGGCGGCTACGCCGCCAACCCGGTGCTGCTGCCGCTGGTGCAGGACGCCGACGCCGAGGACACCATGCTGGTGCAGTTGATCCCGCTGGTCGATCTGGACCTGCCGACCAAGCCGCCGGAGATCTGCGAGCGCCTCAACCGGATCATCTTCAACGCGCCGCTGCGATCGGAGATCGAGATGATCGCCCTCGGCCGGTCGCTGTCGCGCAAGGGGCTGGCGATCGGCAACCGGGCGCGGCGCCGCTTCCGCCGCCACCGCTTCCACCACATCGATGCCGCCCCCTACACCCAGGGGCTGGAGCCCGGCAGCCGCCTCAATCCGGACTGGGGGATGATCGCGCATTTGCGCGAAAGCGGCCGCCACGCCGCCGAGGAATGGCTGGAGCGCCAAGCTGGCGCGGTCGGCCGCCGCTCGACGGCGGACTTCGCGGCGACGTTCCTTTAGGCCGATAGACCGCCGCCGTTGACCGGCGCCCGGCTCGCGTCCTCGTCTCGCCGTTGGGCAGGATCGCCGATCTCACGGCCGCCGTCTTCAAAAGCCCGTGACCGGCCATGACCTCCCGGGCCGGCGAATTGCTGACGGGGGCCCCGGCCACTATACTTTTCCGGCCCGGCTCGACCGGGGGCAACGGGCGATATCGTCGCGTTGCAAGGCGGCGATGGTGCGGCGGCCTTAGCAGGGAGGACAGCGAGGGTTCGACGATCCCGGGTAAACCCAGAGGAGATCGCAAATGGAAAACGACAGGCGGTCGCAACTTTCGCGACGGGACGTGGTCAAGTTGACCGGTGCGGGCGTGGCACTGGCGGCGCTCGGAACCGGCGTACTGATTCCCGGGCGGACCAACGCCGCGACCATGAAGGCCAGGGCCCTTTTCTTCGATGTCGGCGGGACCATCCTGGACTGGTCCGCCATGCCCGACAAGATGACGAAATACTTCGCGGAGAAGGGAATAAAGATCGATGGAAAATCGCTCTGGATTCCCTGGCGGACGAAAATTTTCTTCTACATGATGTACAACACCATGATTGGCGGCGGTTTCACCCCGCTCGATGAACTCGCTACCAGATCCACCATGGTTGTCGCCAAGTCGCAAAAGGTGGACCTCGATCCGTCGGTCGCGGCGGGCGTACTGCCGTTGCTGGGCGAGCTCGACGTCTACCCGGACGTCATGCCGGGCCTGAACAAAATGCGGGAGCTCGGCTACAAGCTGGTTCCCCACACGCAACTCAGTCTCAACATACTCAAGAAGGCGCTGTTGGGCCGGTTCAAATGGGATGCGCACTTCACGTCCGAAACGTTCGGTCTGTACAAACCGCATCGGGATATTTACCTCAAGGCCATCGATGTGATGGGCCTCGAACGATCCGAAGTCATCTACGTGACCTCGAACCAGTTCGATGTTTTCGGCGCCAAGGGGGTAGGCTTCCGGACCGCGTGGGTCAACAGATGGAACGAGACGCTGGAACCCTACGGCTACACGCCGGACTGGAAAGTTAAGGACTTCGTGGAGCTTGCGAAAGTGCTGGAGATGGAGAAGCCGTAGGCCGGACCGGCCGCGGTTTCGATAAACGAGTCGTTACCCCCGCGAAGTCGTTACGAGCACCGGCGGTACGCCGCCGTGGAGTGGTTGGAACGCCACGCCGAGGCGGTCGGCCGCCGCGGGACCGCTGACTTCGTGGCGACGTTTCTGTACGGGGGGCTTGCCGGGGCTACCCGGCGGGGTGGGTTTTTGCGCTCTGGGCAGCGGTCGCCTACACTGGCCGGCGGCGCCAACCCATTGGGCTTTCTCCCGCAATGACCGAACCGCACGGATTTCCGCACCTGCAGGAGGTGGTCGTGTTCCTGGTGGCGGCGGGCATCGCGGTGCCGGTCATGCACCGGCTCCGGATCGCGCCGATCCTCGGCTACCTGATCGCCGGCATGGTGATCGGACCCTACGGCCTCGGCCTGCTGGCGGAGCAGGTTCCGTTGCTCCGCTACGCCGCCATCAGCGACGTCGAGGGGGCGCGGTTCCTGGCCGAGCTCGGCGTCGTGTTCCTGATGTTCATGATCGGGCTGGAATTGTCGCCGAAGCGTCTGTGGGCGATGCGCCGCCTGGTGTTCGGGCTCGGCGCCCTGCAGGTGGCGGTGACAGCGCTGATCATCGGCGCCATCGCCTGGGGCTGGGGCAACGAGCCGAAGGTCGCCATCCTGCTCGGCGCCGGCTTCGCGCTGTCGTCGACGGCGATGGTGATGCAGATTCTCACCGACCGCCGCGAGGTCGGCAGCACCCTCGGTCGCTCGAGCTTCTCGATCCTGCTGTTCCAGGACTTGGCCGTGGTGCCGGTGCTGGTGCTGATCGGCGTGCTCGCCGCCGCCAAGGACACCGGCCTCACCTTGCCGCTGCTGGCGGCGGCGGCGAAGGCGGTGGTGGTCATCGGCATCATCGTGCTGGCCGGCCATTACCTGGTGCGGCCGCTCTTCAGAACCGCCGCGGCGGCGCATTCGCGCGAGCTGTTCATGGCGATGACGCTGCTGGTGGTGATCAGCACCGCGGCGCTGACCGCCGCGGCCGGGCTGTCGATGACCTTGGGCGCGTTCCTCGCCGGCCTGCTGCTGGCGGAGACCGAATACGTGCACGAGATCGAGGTCGACATCGAGCCGTTCAAGGGGCTGCTGATGGGCCTGTTCTTCATCACCGTCGGCATGGGGGTGGATTTCCGGGTGGCGGCGGCGGAGCCGCTCTGGATACCGGCTTCGGTGGTCGGCCTGTTCGCGATCAAGGCGGCGATCACCGCCGCCTTGTGCCTGCTGGTCGGGGTGCCGCGCGGCACCGCCGTCGAGGCCGGGCTGCTGCTCGGCCAGGGCGGCGAGTTCGCGTTCGTGATCGTCGGCCTCGGCATGGCCGGCGGCGTCATCCCGCCCGACCCCGGCCGCTTCATGCTGATCGTCACCAGCCTCAGCATGCTGGTGACGCCGGCCGGCGCCGTGATCGGCAAACGCGCCGGCGCCTGGGTCGCCGCCCGCGCCCCGGCCGCCAAGGCCGCCGCCGCGGTCGAAATGCCGCAGGAAGGCCACGTCATCATCGCCGGGTTCGGACGGGTCGGGCGCGTCATCGGGCAGCTTCTCGACACCGACCGCATCCCGTGGGTGGCGATCGACCGCAACCCGGATCTGATCGCCGACTGCCGCGCCCACGGCCGGCCGGTGCTGTTCGGAACCGCCGATCGGGTGGAGCTGTTGCGTCGCGCCGGCGCCGATCATGCGCTGGCGCTGGTGGTCACCCTCGACAATCCGCGCAGCACGTTCGCGGCCGTCAACGCGGCGCGACGGGCGTGGCCGGAGCTGCTGGTGTTCGCGCGCGCCCGCGATGCCCGCCACGCCGCCGAGCTGGTGAAGCTCGGCGTCACCGACCCGGTGCCCGAGGCAACCGAGGCCAGCCTGACCCTCGGCGGCCGCCTGCTGGCCGACCTCGGCATCCCGCCCGACTGCATCAGCCGGCGGCTGGAGGAAATCCGCCTCGCCGAGGTGGCGACGGTGAACCCGGACAAGCGGCGGGCCGAGAAAACTCCGCCCGCGGAAAAGTGACCGCCGCGGCTCAGCCCACATACTCCACCGTCGTCATCATGCCGCCGGCCATGTGGTAGAGGTGGTGGCAATGCAGCGCCCACTTGCCGGGATTGACCGCGTCGAAGGCTATGGTGACGCGGCCTCGGTTCGGCACCAGCACCGTGTCGCGCATGGCACCGGCGAGGCGGTGGCCGTCGATGGCGACCACCTGGAACGGATGGCCGTGCAGGTGCATGGGATGCGCCATGGTGGTCTGGTCGACGAAGGTGATCTCGACGCGCTCGCCTTGCCGCACCGCCAGCGGCGCGTGCTCGCCGTGGACCTTGCCGTTGAGCATCCACACGTAGCCCGGCGCCTCGGTGAAGGTCAGGGTGTGGCTCCGGTCCACGGCGCGCGGCGCCAATGGCGCCGCCGCCCGCAGGCGCCGCTCGAGCCCGAGCCCGACCGGATCGGCCTTGTCATGGGCCTCGCCGGCCTGGCGGGCGATGCGGCCGTTCTTGGTCGCCAGCACGAAGCCGGTGCGCTTGACGTCGCCCTCGCGCACCGCGAACACCGGCCAGGCGCCCTCCTCCGCCGGCAGTTGCAGGAGAATATCGAGGCGCTGGGCGATGGCGAACTCGAAGCGGCGGCCTTCCATCGGCACCACCGCAATGCCGTCGACGGCGACCAGGCGGCCATGCAGGCGGTCGAGGTCGATCCAGAAATGCGTCGCCGTCGCCGCGTTGATCAGCCGCAGACGCACCCGGCCGCCCTTTTCAACCCGGTAGACCTGGGGATCGTCGAGGCTGCGGTCGGCGGCGAGGAAGGCGTCGTACTCGACGTCGTGCAGGTGCGCCGCGGCCGGGGCCATTGCCGCGTGATCGCCTTGGCCGCCATGGCCGGCGGCAGCCGGCGGCGGCGCGCCATGGCCAGCCGAAGCCGGCTGTCCATGCCCGGCGCCGTGCCCGCCAGCGGCGGCGCCTTGGCCGCCACCGCGCAGCCCGGCCAAGATCTCGGCCGGATCGCGGAAGGTGAAGTCGTGCAGCATCACCACCACCTCCTGGACGTCGGCGCCCTTGTCGGCGGGGTCGCGCACGATCAGCGGCGCCGCCATCAGCCGCTGCTCCTGCAGGCCGAGGTGCGAATGCATCCAGTGGGTGCCGGGCCGCGCGAGCGGGAAGTCGTAGTCGTAGCCCTTGCCCGGCGCCAGCGCCGGCTGCGACAGGTCGGGCACGCCGTCCTGCCGCCATGGCGGCGTCAGGCCGTGCCAGTGGATTAGCGTCGGCTCGCCGATGCGGTTTTCGAGGCGGACGCGGAAGCGCCCGCCGGCCTCGGCGTGAACGCCGCGGGTGCCGTCGGCCTGCACGATGTCGAACATCTCGGCGGACTTGCCGAGGACTTGGATCGGTCGCCTGACGACGCTGAGCGTCGTCGCGGCGGCGCCGGCGGCGCCGGAAGGCAGCAACGGGGAAGCCGCGCCGAGACCAACGGTGGCGGCGGTGGCGGCGAGGAAACGGCGACGGGAAAGATTCATGGCATGGCTCGATGTTAAGAAAATATTGCGGCCGGCGGCGGTCCGCCGGCGGGTTCGACGCGCGCCAAAGAGCGTCGTCGGACGTTATACGAGGGACTTGGGAGGTCGGGCCCGCGCCCAGACCGTGGCGTCGCCGGGGGCGACGCCGGTCGGCGCCACCGTGGCGATCCAATCCACCGAAGGCCGACCTTGGGGTTGCGTGGCCGTCATCCAAAAGTGGCACGCGTCGGCAACGGCGCAAGAATTACAGGAGTGGTCGGCGCCGGACGGTGCACCGTCGCGGCTATCGGATGCCTCGACGTGCACGGCGGTAGCCGCATACTCGCCCGCGTGGGCGTGGGCGGCGTGCAGTATGCCGGCGGCCGTTACCGCCAGGCTCAGTGCCATCGCGATCACGCGCGTGAACGCAGATCGACGCCGAGGGTTGCCGGACTTGCTGTCGGAATCGCTCACCGAATGCCTTCAACCAATGCCGCCACGAGAATCGAAGCGGGATCTCGCGATCCTGCCCCGATCCTGTGTACGCTTCAAGCCTGCGCGTCATCCTTGACGCCGGTCAAGCATCAGTCCGGCGCCGCGGCGGATCGCACCGTTCAGGCGTAGGTCTTGTCCTTCTTCACCGTCGGCCAGTTGTGGGTCTCGCCCTGGGCATGCCGGCACCAGCCGTAGAGGGCGTCGTAGACGATGATGCCGTGCTCGAGCATTTCGGCGTCGTCGGCGCAGCTTGCCGATAGCCCGAGCGACACCGCGAGCAGGCCGGCGCACTCGGGCGCCAGGTCGAGGCGCGCCGTGTCGGCGCCACGGACGATCACCGCCAGCCGGTCGAGCGCCGCATCGCGGACCTGGAATTTATCCAGGAACGCGTCGAAGCTGCACCGCTCGCCGACATGGGAGAATTCGGTCCCGGGGTCGGTGATATCGAAAGGCACCGCGCCGAGCTCGACTGCGGCGGCCTTAACCTGGTCTGGCGCCACGTAATAGATGGCGGCGTCGGCGTCGACGAAGCGGCGGATGAACCACGGGCAGGCGATGCGGTCGATCTTCGGCCGCTCGCGGGTCACCCAGCGGCTCGGCCGGTCGACCGGCGTCCATTTGGTCTTGGCGACGGTGATGCCGCCGGCCTCGCGGTAGCCGTCGATGCCGCCCTCGAGATAGCGCGCCTTGACGCCGGCGGCGGCGAGCAACGCGCAGGCGGCCTGGCTCACCTGGTGGCCGTGCACGCAGTAGACGACCACCTCGCGGCCCGGCGGCAGCTCGCCCGCCCAGCGGTCGGCGGCGCGGTGGTCGCGCCAGCGCGCCGTCGGGATGACATCGGCCGCCTCGGCATAGGCCTTGTCGCGCCGCACGTCGACGATCAGCGGACAGTCGGCCGCGCCGACCAATATCTTCAGTTGTTCGGGAGAAATCGTGTTGTGGGAAACGCCCATGGGCTCAACCCTCCTTGCCTTCAGGAGCGTCAAGCAGTGCTTGGGCGATAACGCCTTGGAGAAGCCGGGAGACCGCTGTTACCCCGACGGCGCCGATCATACGCCAAGGCCCGTCCGGCGGCAACGTCGCTAATTCGTTGATTCATATGAAATTTGGACTCCGCGGCGCGGCCGCCACCCGGGCCTTTATCTCGCCGCAATCATAACCATTATAGAGGGGCCGGTCGCCGGCGGCCGTCCGGCAGTACACGAACGAGGAGGACTTCCATGCATTGGTTTCTGGGGATCGCCGCGGCGCTACTGTTGATCGCCCAGCCGGCGGGGGCGACGGGCGTCAGCGTCCAAGCCTACCCGGTGCCCGCCGGCGCGCATCCGCACGACGTGGCGCCGGCGCCGGACGGCACCGTGTGGTACACCGCCCAGCGCCAGGGCGCCCTCGGCCGGCTCGATCCCAAGACCGGCAAGACCGAGCACGTGCCCCTGGGCTCGGGCTCGGCGCCGCATGGCGTCGTGGTCGGCGCCGACGGCCTGGCGTGGGTCACTGACAGCGGCCTCAACGCCATGGTGTCGGTGGACCCGAAGACGCTGAAGGTGACGGTCTATCCGCTGCCCGGCAGCTCCGGTTACGCCAACCTGAACACGCCGGCCATCGACGCCAAGGGCCAGGTTTGGTTCACCGGCCAGAGCGGCGTCTACGGCCGCGTCGAGCCGAAGAGCGGCGAGGTGAAGGTGTTCAAGGCGCCGCGCGGCCGCGGACCCTACGGCATGGACCGCACGCCGGACGGCACGGTGTGGTTCTCGTCGCTGGCCGGCTCCTACATCGCCCGCGTTGACAGCGCGACCGGCAAGGCCGAGGTGTTCGACCCGCCGACGGCCGGCGCCGGCGTCCGCCGCGTGTGGTCGGATTCCAAGGGCATGCTGTGGGGCAGCCATTGGAACACCGGCCAGTTGTCGCGCTTCGACCCGAAGGTCAAACAGTGGAAGGAATGGAAGCTGCCCGGCGACGACCCCGCCGCCTACGCCGTCTACGTCGACACCGACGACAAGGTGTGGGTCAGCGACTTCGGCGCCAACGCCATGGTGCGGTTCGACCCGAAGACGGAGAAGTTCGAGTCGTTCAAGATTCCGCGCCGCGGCGCCTCGGTGCGCCAGATCCTCGGCCGCAAGGGCGAGGTGTGGACGCCGGAGTCGGGCACCGACCACCTGACCGTGTACCGTTACGACTGAGACCCGGCGCCCCCGGCGGCGGCCGGCCGCGACTTGACCGAACGCTCCTCCACCGCGCCCATCGGAGAGAAGTGGTAAGGCAGACGGCCGCGCTTCGTTTCGTCGACGATCAGGCGGTGGCGGATCGGCGGGAATGCCCGCGAGCCGCAATCCAGTCGCTCGCACAGCCGGCAGTGGATGCCGATCGGCGTCGCCGCCTCGCGGTTCTTCAGGTCCATGCCTTCCGCATAGACGAGTTGCCTGGCGTGGCCCGCCTCGCAGCCGAGCCCGATGGCGAACTCCTGGGCCGGGGTGCGGTAGCCGCCGATGGCCTTGGTTACCGTCCGCGCCAGGCAGAAATACATGCTGCCGTCCGGCATCTCGGCGATCTGGGTGTGGGTAATGCCGGGCGTGCGGAAGGCGTCGTGGACGACCCACAGCGGGCAGGCCCCGCCCGACCGCGCGAACTGCAGGCCGGTGGCACTGAAGCGCTTCGACACGTTGCCCGCCTTGTCGATGCGAATCAGGAAGAACGGCACGCCCTTGGCGCCCGGCCGCTGCAAGGTGGTGAGGCGATGGCAGACCTGCTCGAAGCTGGCGCCGAAGCGTTGGCGGAGCACGTCGATGTCGTAGCGCACCGTGCGCGCGGCGTCGAGGAACCGGTCGTAGGGCATCATTACCGCGCCGGCGAAGTAGTTGACGAGGCCGACACGGGCGAGCAGCCGCGCGTCCTCGGTGGCGAAGGCCTGGGCGGCGACGATGCGGTCGATCACCGCCGTATGCTGGAGAAGGCCGATCTGGCAGGCGAGCTGGAAGGTGCGGCCCGACGGCGTCAACATTTCGGAGAGCAAAACGCGGCGGTTGTGACGGTCGTAGCGGCGCAGCGTGCCGCCCATGACATCGACCGGCATCAGCTTGGTCTTCAGCGAGTGGACCCGGTCCAGGTATTCGGTCAGCCGCCCGGATAGATCATAGATTTCGAGCCCGGCGTCCGCCCACAGCTCCTCGGCCAGGACCTCCAGCTCGGCAAAGTGGTTGGCGCGGGCGTGGAAGAAATCCTGCACTTCCTCGAGCGGGAATACGGAACCCTTGAGCACCTGTTGGCTGTCGCCGCCGGCGATGCGTTCTCCGAGCGCCATCAGGTCCTCGCGGGCGGCGCGATAGGCGCCGTGGAGCTCGATCACCGCCTGGGCGAGCGTCGGCGAATCGGCGGCGAAATCGCGCACGTCCTGGGTGCTGATGTCGTGGCCCTCGAATACCGGGTCGCCGAACGCTTCCTTGAGGCCGGCGAACAGCCGCGCCTCGGCGTTCTCGGCGAACGTCTGCAGATCGACGTCGAAGGCACGCCCCAATCTCAGCAGCACGGCAACGGTCACCGGCCGGTGGTTGTGCTCGATGAGGTTGAGATAGCTTGGCGAGACGTCGAGCTGCTCGGCCATCTCGGCCTGGGTCAGGTTGTGCTCCCGCCTGAGGCGGCGCACCTTGTGACCCAGCATCGTCTTTCCTTCCATGCCCGGACTCCCTTGCGTTGCCGTTTCGCGATGCCGTCCTTCCATCGAAAAGTTTACTTGATTTACTATTTTTCAAAACTTTGAACTCAAAAATTACATAAATACTATTTTACTTTCAATATCTTATTTAAATCACGCATTTTGTCAATAAAATAGTATCACGTTGTGCATTGCGAAAATCGGGGCCGGCGCCGTGCCCGCGCGCCGCCCCAGGCACGGGAAAGGAGCAATCCATGGCACCCCTCGACCAATTCCGCCAAGACGGCCGCAACAAGCCTGCCGGCCGCGACATCCACGCCCACCGCTTCGACGGCATCCGCCGCGACTACGCGCCTGAGGACGTGGAGCGCCTCGCCGGCACGGTCAGGATCGACTACACCCTCGCCGAGCGCGGGGCGCGCCGGCTGTGGGAGCTCCTGCATCGCCGCGACTTCCTGCCGTCCTTGGGGGCGCTGACCGGCAACCAGGCGATGCAGATGGTCAAGGCCGGCCTCGAGGCGATTTATCTCTCGGGCTGGCAGGTGGCGGCCGACGCCAACCTGGGCGGCCACGTGTATCCGGATCAGAGCCTCTATCCGGCGAACTCGGTGCCGATGGTCGTCAAGCGCATTAACCAGGCCCTGCAGCGCGCCGACCAGATCCACCACCTGGAGGGCGATGATTCGATAGACTGGTTCGTTCCCATCGTCGCCGACGCCGAGGCCGGATTCGGCGGACCGCTCAACGCCTTCGAGCTGATGAAGGGGATGATCGAGGCCGGCGCCGCCGGCGTCCATTTCGAGGACCAGCTGGCGTCGGAGAAGAAGTGCGGGCACCTGGGCGGCAAGGTGTTGGTCCCGATTCGCAGCTTCGTGCGCGTTCTCAACGCGGCGCGACTAGCCGCCGACGTCTGCGGGACGACGACGCTGCTGATGGCGCGGACCGACGCGGAGAGCGCGCAATTGATCACCAGCGATGTCGACGAGCGCGACCATCCTTTCATCGACCGCGGCGCGCGAACGCCGGAGGGCTTCTACCGGGTCAGGAAAGGCGTCGGAGTCGACTATTGTATCGCCCGCGCGCTCGTCTACGCGCCCTACGCCGATCTGCTGTGGTGGGAAACCTCGAAACCGAACCTCGCCGAGGCGAAACGGTTCGCCGAGGCAGTCCACAAGGAGTTCCCGGGCAAGCTGCTGGCCTACAACTGCTCGCCGTCGTTCAATTGGCAGGCCAACCTGGACGCGGCCACCATCGGCAAGTTCCAGCGCGAGCTCGGCGCCATGGGCTACAAGTATCAATTCGTCACGCTCGCCGGATTCCACAGCCTGAACTACTCGGCCTTCGACCTGGCCCGGCGCTTCAAGGAGCGCGGCATGGCCGCCTATTCGGAGCTACAGCAGGCCGAATTCGCGGCGGAAGCCGACGGCTACACCGCCACCCGCCATCAGCGCGAGGTCGGTACCGGCTATTTCGACGCGGTCGCCGTCGCCGCGGCGGGCGGCCAGGCGTCGACCACGGCGATGGCCGAATCGACCGAAACGGCCCAATTCGAAACAGCGGCGCACGCCCGCCCGGCGGCGGAATGAATTGACAGACGTAAAAGGAGACCCAACGATGAGTACGAAATATTGGATCGTCGGCGGTGAGTATACCGACACCGCCTTTAGCGAGCTCGTCAATGGAACGGAACAGGTTAAAGGGCCTTACGTGGACCACGACACCGCCGTGCAGGCGTGGCGACGGCTCACGTCCGAGACTCGTCATCAATGCCTGTCACGGTTTACCGTCGCGGAGGAGATCGAGCGCCACTAGGCGGCGACAGCGGCGGGTCTTGGGGAGAGGGCTCGCCGCGCTCCTCCTCTCGTTCCTGGCGGCGTTCCCCGCCGCCGCCGACCCGGCGGAGGAAGCTGCCTGGGCCGCCTTCGCCAGGCCGGGCACAGTCGCCTTGATGCGCCACGCCTACGCGCCGGGCACCGGCGACCCGCAGGGCTTCCGCCTCGACGATTGCAAGACCCAGCGCAACCTCAACGACGAGGGCCGCGCACAGGCGCGGGCCACCGGCGACGCCATCCGCAAGCGCGGCATCCGCATCGCCCAGGTGATCGCGAGCCCGTGGTGCCGGTGCATGGAGACGGCGGCGCTGTTGCGCTTCGGGCCGGTGGAAACGAAGCCGTGGCTGATGTCCGTGCACGCCGCCCCCGACCAGGAAGGCCCGCGCACCCGGGAGCTGAAGGCGTTCCTCGCCGGGCTGCCGAAGGACCGCAGGACCTTCATCGTCACCCACCAGTTCAATATCCGCGCCCTGGTCGGCCGGCCGACGGAGTCGGGCGCCATGATCATCGTCGAGCCGACCGCCGACGGCGGGGTGAATTACCTGGGCAGCATCCGCGTCGAGACGAAGTAGGCGGCCGGCGGCGGCCTGGCCGTGTCGGTTATTTCCCCGCCGCCGTTAATAAAGCTTGACATCGGGCCCCATTAGGCCCATTTACCCGCCACGACAGAACAACAATAACAAAGTTTCTCGCGATCGCGCGATGCGTCGGCCGGCCTTTTCGGCGGCGCCTTCATCCCGAGACATTTCCCTCAAAACCCGTTTGCTCCAAGCGCGTGGAAGCCAGCGACACGCCAGGATGGCGTCC
>Ga0209399_10000461_pt1 | contig 24556 bp, 26 predicted proteins | sample OV2TP3_FD_184130 | JGI IMG/M metagenome (GOLD analysis project Ga0209399, IMG submission 184130) | Hot spring microbial communities from Beatty, Nevada to study Microbial Dark Matter (Phase II) - OV2 TP3 (SPAdes) (version 3) | ecosystem: Environmental > Aquatic > Thermal springs > Hot (42-90C) ... | reverse complement strand
AAAATATCCTCTCAGCGCCATAAAAGTGAGCGCGTTGTTCTCCGTAGCTGAAAGTGCTTGTAATTGAATTGAGCATGGGTACTGTGCGGACCAGGAGGTGTTAGCGATTTTTTAAAACCGGACAGTTGACGCATTAAAACCGGACACTCGTCAGGTCTTCCCGCTTGACCGTTTGCACATCCACGAGGCGCCCCTGATGCCAGAAGCGAATCTCCGCCAGCTGACTGTTCCGAGGGGTGATCCGCAGCGTGACGGGTTGATGCGGATCGAGTCCCCGGACACTGAATTGCAGCCGGTCGAGTGCGATGCGGCGATACGCATTCGTCGTGCGTTCCACTCGGAGGCAGAAGAGATCCTTCGCCGATTGCAATGGCGGCGGCGGGACGAAGGGCCGGAAGAGCGACTGCTTGCTCCGGAGCGCCTGCTGGAAGCGGTGGTAGGGCACCTCCCCGGTCGTGGAGTGGACCCGGCAGTAGTTGTAGTCATGGACTTCCTTGGCCAGCAGGCGATTGGCCTCGACGATCGACGTGATGTCTTCGCGCAAGCACGTGCGGACCAGATGATCTTGGAGCCAGCGGTAGGGCCGCTCGATCTTGCCCTTCGCTTGCGGGGAGAGCGCGTAGATGGGCTTGATCCCGCACTCGCGGATCATCTGCTTCCATTGCGGGTCGACGTCATCGGTCAGGCAGGCCTGCCGGACCTGGAGTGCATCGCGGCCTCGGACGAAGCGGAAGATCGCATGGCAGTCGACGTAGTACGCGTACGGATACCCGTACCGGAGCACCAGCCGCTGCACGGCGTCGAGGTGGGTCCAGACCGTCTCGGCTTCGACGAGCTGCGCGAAGAACAGGTACCGGCTGAAGTCGTCGAGGGAGGTGAGCAGGTACCACTTGCGCGCGGCGGCGGGCGCCCAGAGGTGGTGCGAGCTATCGTGCTGGATCAGCTCGCCGACGTAGCGGGTGAGGACTTCGCGATCATGGACCTTGTGCGGTCGGCGGGGCAGATAGAAGCCATGCTGCTTCGCGCGGTCGATGATGGTCGAGAGGGAGGCCGTCTGGCGGTAGTGCGTCTGCAGGCGCCGTTGGACATAGCTGTAGTTGTACGAGCGCAGCGGCACCTGCGGGTTCCGAATCGCCTGCTGGTCGATGGTGAGTTCTTTGACGATATGCTCTTCGATGTGCGGATCGAGTCGACGGGGCGGGGTCTGGCGGCTGTAGCGGATCGAGAAGGTCTCCGGGTGCGCTCGATACTGCTTGAGCCAGAAGAAGAACTGGGACTTGCTGAGCCCGAGGATCGTCTGGAGATACGGCCGCTCAATCTCGCGCGTGAGGTACCGTTGCAGCATCTCCCGCACCTGCTGATCCGTGAACCGCTTGTGAAGCTGTGCCATCGGCTAACGCCCTCCTGGTTGGGCGCTAGCCTAGGACACGAGGTGTCCGGTTTTAAAACGTAAATCCCTGTAAGACCTGTCCGGTTTTAATTCGTAGATGACAAGAGCGGTCCGCAACGTTGACACGCCCGCGTGCGTCTGGTAGGCTAACGGCTGAGGTGCTCCCATGAGCACAGATCGACGTCGAAGCCCGCGTGTTCGCGTCTATCACCCGGTACGAGTGCATCGGCTGACCCCTACCCAGCTCGTCGAAACCCTCACCAAAGATCTTTCCGTGGGAGGCGTTCGCTGCATGAGCACGCTCCCATTTCCCATTGGCAGCGAACTCCAACTCGAACTAGTGCTGTTCGCAGGCGAAGAGCCCCTCACGGTGGAGGGGCATACCGTGTGGTTTCAGTTCGTACCCTCCGGGGAACAGTATGAGCTCGGGATCGCCTTCGATGCATTATCTCAGCAATATAAAAGACGTTTGTCTATGTATCTTAGCAATCCGTCCCTTCAGCTAACTTAAATCCCACCTCAGTCTCGTCTAAATATATTCTTATAACTAATTTATTTAAAATAAGTTACATCCATTGACTTGCCTGATGAGTCAAAATATGGTATGGTTAATCTAGACAAACGTCTAGAAGGAGGTGATTGAGCATGAAACTTGAAAAACTACTCGATGCCCATCTCTTGACGGGTATCGTGCTAGGCGCAGTCATTGGCCTGCATTTTCCGCTCGATGCCTACAAGGGAATTCTCGTCGTCCTTGCCGTGGTCATGGGGCTGAAGGTCATCACGGCCAAGTAATCACGGTTCGGGAGACGAGTTGGGCATAAGCTGCCCCGCACCTCGCCTGAGGTCGGGGCAGCGTCTTTTTGCTTGACCCTCTTCCAGCCCCTCGGCTACAATAGCGACTTACGGATTCTCCGACGGAGCAGGGGGCTATGATGTATTTTTACCGACATCCGGGTTTACCCGATTTGGTGCTGGGTCTGGTTATCGGCCTGTCGTTGGCGCTGACGTGGCATTGGATGTCGTGGTCGCTGCATTGAATCCCGCGGATTTCACCGACGAGTTTGACCATGCGAAGGGGCTATGATATGATACCCACGCGTATGAGAGCTCGTTGTGCGCGTCATGGTGTCAGTTCGCTCGCTGTATCAGCGCCTCTTCCGCACGCTGGGTCCGCAGCAATGGTGGCCGGCCCGCACCTCGTTCGAAATGATGGTGGGGGCCATCCTCACGCAAGCAACGAACTGGCGCAACGTCGAACAGGCTATCCAGCGACTTCGAGCGGCCAACGCCTTGCATCCGCGCCGCATGGCACAGATGCCGCGAGCCGCGCTGGAACGCTTGATACGTTCCTCAGGGTATTTTCGACAGAAGGCCAAGCGGCTCCAGCAGTTCAGCCGGTGGTACGTGCGGCGATATGCCGCCAATCCGCGACGGATGTTCCGCACACCGTGGACAGTGTTGCGAAATGAACTGCTCGCCCTGCCTGGCATCGGTCCTGAAACGGCCGATTCGATGTTGCTCTATGCGGGACGTCAACCCGTCTTCGTCGTGGATGCGTACACGACGCGCATTTTTCGTCGGCACCGGCTGATTCCATCACAGGCGACGTATGCGATGGTGCAAGCGCTCGCGATGCAGCAGCTTCCGGCAGACATCACCGTCTATAATGAAAGCCACGCGTTGCTGGTGGCCGTGGGCAAGCGGTTCTGCCATCGTCGAGCCCCCGACTGCCACCGCTGTCCGTTAGGAGACCTTCCACACCGATGGGAATAGGAGCTCGACCGGCCACGTGCAGCGCGTGCGGCAAGCGACTGAGCCGCAAGCAATGGTATTACCGCAACGGGAAACATTTCTGCAAGAAGCGCTGCTGGGTCACGGAGCAAGAGAAGTCCGCGCAAGAAGCCGCCAAGCAGGCCTCAGCGAAAACCGAGCCGACCCCTGCTCCGGAGGGGGAGAAGGCCGCGACATAACCGTGGATGCCAAAAGAGGAATGCCTCTTTTGCAACATCGCCAACCGACGGATTCCCGCGGAAATTATCGCCGAGGCCGAGGGATTAGTCGCGGTGAACGATGTCCGACCGCAGGCGCCGGTTCACTTCTTGATTTTTCCCCTCGAGCATCTGCCCACCATCGCCGATGCCACCCCCAAGCATGCGACACTCCTGGGCAACGCCATCCTCTTGGCCAATCGGATCGCGCGAGAACGTCACATCGCACCATCAGGGTATCGCCTCGTCATCAATTGTGGAGCGCAAGCGGGACAGTCCGTCTGGCACATGCATCTGCACGTGTTAGGCGGACGTTCGCTCGCATGGCCGCCCGGCTGATGTCCGTCTGATGCGCAACGAACGGCGCCGGAGCCCGCGGGCGGCTGAGCGGATCGCGATGACGGTCACCGAGGATCGCGCGGAACTGCTCGCCGAGACGAACAATCTCAGCGCCTCGGGCGCGTACTGCACCCTCGATCGCTTCATCGCTCCGATGACCAAGCTGCATTTGCAATTCGAGCTTCCCAATGGCGCCCACAGCACCGTGATCCGTTGCTCCGCGGTCGTCGTTCGGGTCGAACCGCTGATCGCCAACGCCCATCGCGGCCGGTATCACGTCGCCATCTTTTTCACGGACCTTTCCAATCGGCACCGCAGCACCATCACCCGGTTCGTTCAACAACGACTCCAGGCGTCGGTCGGTCCAACGTCCGCGCCAACAAGTTAGCCGCTGGTGTGGTGGATCGTCGGCGTCAGTGGAGGCGCGCTCATCGGGTGGGGCATATGGGCGACGCGATCCCTCCTGTACCCTGACGCGCATCCTGTGGCTCCCCCCGTTCCGCGTCCCGCCTATACGACCTCAGTCCTCACCGCTGCTGATGGCAGCCGATTCGATGTCTGGCTCCTGGAAGCGCCGACGCCGCGCGCGACGCTCCTGCTCTGCCATGGGTATTACGCGAACCGAGACCAAGTCCTCGCAGTGGCGGAGCGACTGCGCCATCGAGGATACGACAGCGTCCTCTTCGAGCTGCGAGGTCACGGCAGCCGCCCGGGTCCCTGCACGTTCGGGCTTAAGGAATCCGTGGATGCCGAGGTGGTGTTGCGCTGGGCGATGGCGCGCCACCACGGCGACTGGCCGGTCGGCATCATCGGATTTTCCATGGGAGCGGTAATCGCCTGCCGACTTGCCTTGCGGCATTCGGCCATTCGCGCCGTCGTCATGGACTCCGCCTATTCCAGATTCTTCCCGGTGTTGCAGCGCAGCTTATGGCGGCGGTATCATTTGCCTGGCCTTCCATTTGCGTGGATCGCGTGGGGGATGCTGCATCTTGCGTTGCATGCGCCTCCGGGTTCTTTGGATCCGGCCGCCGTCGCCGCCCGCCTGCGCCAGCCGCTTCTGGCCATTCAGGGCGGGAACGATCAGCGCGTGCCCCCGCCATTCGGGGAAGAGGTGTACGCGCGGTGGACCGGACCAAAAGAGCGGTGGGATGCGCCGACCGCTTCCCATGTCGGCCTCTTCGACCAACAGCCCGACGCGTACGCCGACCGTCTGGCCGCTTTCTTCCATCGAACCCTCGGAGGATCGTGATGCCGCCACCTGGAACGAGCGTGATCGCGTTGCTGACGGATTTTGGGACGCGCGATTGGTACGCGGCGGCGTTAAAAGGAGTCATCCTTTCCCACGCGCCTCGCGCGCAGCTCGTTGACATTACGCACGAGATTCCGCCGCAGGATGTCGTCGCGGGGGCGTTCGTCCTCGCCTCGGCGGTCGAGTGGTTTCCTCCGGGAACCATTTTCGTCGCCGTCGTCGATCCAGGCGTCGGCAGCGAGCGGCCGCTATTGGCGGCACGGGCGGATGATCGCTATTTCATCGGTCCGGACAATGGCCTGCTGAGCTGGAGCCTTGAGCGCACGGCTGCCTCAACAATCGTCCGCCTCACCAATCGTCGCTATTGGCGAAAAGACGTCAGCCGAACCTTCCATGGGCGCGACATCATGGCGCCCGTCGCCGCCCATCTGGCGCGCGGCGTGCGCCTGAGCCGGTTCGGCACGCCGGTGGAGCGCATCACCAAGCTGACCGTGCCGACCCTCCAGCGACGCGAACGGAGTGTAGAGGGCAGCATCCTTCACATCGATGCCTTCGGCAGCCTGATCACCAACCTGCCTGAGACGCTGCTGCGCGGCAAACTCAGCTCGGGGCAGGTGAGAGTCCGATACAAAGATCGACAGGCGCGTATGGTATCATCCTATGGAGAGGGCCAAGCGAGCGAACTGATCGCCGTCGTCGGCTCGCTGCGATTGATCGAGCTGGCGATTCGAGAGGGTTCAGCCGCGTGGGTGTGCAATGCGCGGCGAGGGGATCCGGTCGAGCTGCGGTGGTAACGTGGAGCGTCGCCGAACCATCGTGCCGCTCATCATTGCCCATCGTGGCGCCTCCGGCGTCGCCCCGGAAAGTACCCGCGCAGCCCTGCGCGCCGCCGTCGCCTCTGGGGCCAGGATGGTGGAGCTCGACGTCCAGATGACGCGGGATGAGCGACTGATCATTTTCCATGATGACCGGCTGGAGCGCACGACCAACGGCACCGGACGCGTGCGGCAGAAGCGCTATGCCGAGCTCGCCGCGCTGGATGCCGGATCCTGGTTTCACCGGCGATTTGCCGGCGAGCGCATCCTGCTCGTCTCGCAGGTCCTGCGGCTGCTGCCTCAGCGCATGCGAATCAATCTGGAATTGAAACGCGCCTCGCGACGCCAGGCGTTGCTGCGCCGCGTCCGGCGACTCCTCGATCGCATCCCCGACCGCCGCCATCGATTGCTGCTCTCGTCCGTTGATCCTGACATGCTGCGACCGCTGTGGCGCACCGCGATCCCGCTGGCCCTCATCGGCTCTCGTCATCCCGAATCCTCCCTCCGCCGCGCGATCCGGTTGCGCGTGTCGGCGTGGCATCCCCATCACGCGCTCGTGACGCCGGCGCGCATCGCCGCGGCGCATGCGCATGGCCTGCGCGTTCACGCCTGGACGGTGGATGATCCGGTGCGCGCTCGGCAACTGCTGCGGTGGGGCGTCGACGGGCTGTTTACGAATCATCCCGCCCGCCTGCGCCGCCTCTTTGGCGGGCACGCCTCATGACGGCATTCGAGCCGCCGCGGCCGCAAGATAAACTCGTCATCCTCAAACGCGTCCCGGTCTTTGCCTCGTGCACCGAAGAACAGCTGCAACTCATCGCCGACCGGACGCGCCTTGTGGAATATAAAAAAGGCGAGTGCGTCTACCGAGAAGGGGACGCGGCCGAAGCGTTCTACATCATCAGTTCCGGGCGGCTGCGGATTTATTCCCGGGAGAGCGCCGGGGAGCACACCCTGGCGATCCTGCATAACGGCGACTCCTTTGGCGAAATCTCGCTGCTCACCGGAGAGACGCACTCCGCAACGGTGCAAGCCCTCAACGACACCCTCATCCTCCAGCTCGAGAAACGTGATTTCGATGAAGTCATCAACCGTATTCCATCGCTTGTCCTGTACTTGAGCCGACAACTCTCCAAACGGCTTCGCACGAAAGCGCACGGGGAGCAGGCGACGGAGGCGACGATCGTGGCGGTGTACAGCGCGACATCGGACATCGGATGCAGCTCATTCGCCGCCGCGCTGGCGGCGACGCTGCGGCGGGAAACCGGGCAATCGGTGGTCGTGGTGGATTTCACGGCCGATGACGGCGATCCCGCGCGGCTGCTCGGCGCGACCGCCTCCGCCACCGTCCCTCGTGAGGCCGACGTGCCGATCGAGCAGACCACGGCGGAGCACCCCCTCGGTTTCCATGTGCTCAGCGCAGAGCATCTCTTCAACCAACAGGAAGGGGAACGCATGATCGCCCCGCTGCTCAGCGCGCTGACGAATCAGTTTCACTACATCGTCATGGACGTGCCCATCGGCGTGAATCCCGCGGTGCTGAAGGCGCTGCTCCAAGCCGATCTGACCTATTTGCTCACCGGCCCGGGACGCGAACAGCTCATCCGCACCAGCGCCCTCATCCATCAGTTGCGCTCCGCGGTCACCACGGTGGAGCAGCGACTGAAGATCGTCCTGAACATGCTCGGGGACGAAGGGAGCGGCTCCGTCAGTCTCGCGGCGATCGCGCAGGAATTGGGACAGCCGGTGGGATTCCTGCTCCCGCATGTGCCCTCGACTTCCGGCCATCTCACCGTCGAGGAATTGCGGCGCCTGCTGGAGAGCCGCACCTCGCCGTACATCATGACGGTGCGGCGCATCGCGCGGGAACTCAGCGGAGTGCTGGTCGGGTTGGCGTTAGGCTCCGGAGCCGCGCTGGGCCTGGCCCACATCGGCGTGCTCAAAGTCATCGAGCGGGAGCGCATCCCGATCGATCTGATCGCGGGCTCGAGCATCGGCGCCTTGGTCGGCGGGCTGTGGGCTGCGGGGCGATCGGCTGAGGAGCTCGAGCGCATGGCGCTGGAGTTTAAGAATCCCTGGGACGTCCGGAAGTTATTTCTCCTTGATTTCGGCATCCCGCTCTTCAGCGTGGCGGTGGGAGCGGTGGCCGGCACGATGGTCAGTTGGATCGCCGGATTCTGGACGGGGCTGTTGTTTGGGTTCATGGTGTGCGTCGCGCTGGGCGTCGTGCTCGGACCGCTCGCCGGAGGTCCCATGCAGGGAGCTCGGCTCATGGCCAAGCTGCAGCAAGACTTCGCCGGCAAGACGTTTGAGGACACGTGGCTGCCGCTGAAAATCATCGCGGCGAATCCGATGGCGCGCGAAGAGGTCATTTTTGATTCGGGGCCGATCGCCGACGCGGTCCGCGCCTCCGTGTCGATTCCCGGCATTTTTAAGCCGACCCTGCATCGGGGCAAGATTTGTCTCGATGGCGGGGTCGTCAATCCGATTCCCGTCAGCGTGCTCAAACGCGCGGGCGCGCATCACGTCATCGCCGTCAATGTGTTTCCCACGACGCAGGAGCTCACTGCGCATCTTCAGAACGCCCAGCAGCGCCGCGTCGAACGGGATGCGCAGCTTGCGTCCCGGACGTTGCCGGTGCGGCTGTGGCTGCGTGTCCGCCAAGAGCTGTGGCGTACGATCTCCCCCATGGTCTTCGACGTCATCATGCGCTCGATGCAATTCATGGAGCACCAAATTGCCGAGGTCGCCTGCCGGGAAGCCGACATCACCTTGCGCCCCACCATCGCCGGCTCCCACTGGCTGGAATTTTTCAATCCGGAGAAATTCATCCGGCGCGGGGAAGAGGTCGCGCTGCAGTGCCTCCCGGAGCTGAAGCGGCTCACTCAGGGACGGAATGAATAGCGGATCCGGTCGCGAGAGACATCTGAACGTCGCGTGGGCCATTGTGCTGACGATCAGCTGCCTGACGTCCCCTCTCTGGGCTGAATCCCGAGGCGTGGATCTCAAAGCCGAACTGCAATCGGCTCGGTTGGTGGCAGAGGTTGAGATTGAGGAGTATACGCCAGAGGGGCTCAGATTCCGACTTCAGGGTTCGAGCGATAAGAATCCGGCGCTGAGTGCCCGATACTGGGGCGCAGATAACTCCAAGTGGGTCCCGGAGGTTGCGGCAACGCTCGACTTCAATCAAAATATCCTGACCGGCGAGTGGCCACCAAGAGGATCGAAGGTCTTAATCGTCGTCGATGCGGACAATGTCATCTCGCTCTTTGCCTGGAAACGAGGTGCTGACTATCGCTTCTGGTCTCCTTGGATGACGGGAAGTCTCGCTGGATTTACCTGCGAGCCGCCAGCCAGGCCACTTCCGAAGCAAGCTGACGATTTTATGGGTCCGAATCGCGGGTGGGACGGGTGCTTGGTACCAGTGGCTGAACTGGAGACCCTGCGCCGAGGCACCAGACCGCTGACCACAGCACGTCCCACGACAGATGAAAAAGAACAGCCTGAGACTGTGGTGAAACACCGGCCGCGATTCGGGTTTCGGATGGATCATCAGACGTTCGAGGATCTTCGGAGCCTCGCTCCCGAGTTGCCCGCAGCGCATTGGCCTGGGCTGACGGTCGATGGGCAGCAGGCATGGGACAATGGAGACCTCGGCGCTGTCTATAACACCGGCTATTACCTGGAAGACGATCTGAATGACGACGGGCAGACCGACGCTGCCTTGCTGCTGAACGTCCCGCAGCCTGATGGCGTGGAGCGGCAGTATCTCCTCATCGCGACTCGGCGCATCCCTGGAGTGCCATGGATGCGCATCGGCCTTCTCGCGTTGCCCCCATCACCTCGCGAAGGGAACATCGTGGATGCCATCGAACAGCAGATCGATCATCCGCAGCTTGCGGCGTTCTTCAAAACCAGGCGGCAGACGGTGGAGCCGGTTGCTCAAGAATCGGAGGCATCTTCAGCACCAGACTCGACGAGAACGCGCCCTATCGCTGAGTGGGTCGCGCGATTGACGGATGAGGACCCGCGCGTACGATTTGAAGCCGCTGAGGCGCTGGGCCGGTTTGGCCCGGACGCAACAGCAGCCATCGAACCGCTGGTGCAACGATTCTATGATCCTGAAGAGCTAGTGCGCAACGCCGCCGGGAGTAGCCTTGAGCACATCGGATCAGCGAGTGTGTCGGCGCTGCGAAATTTGGTCGCGCGGGAAGGATCGACCCTGGGACGACACGATCCGGGCGCACGGGCTCAGCGCCTGGCCGTGAATCTCCTTGGACGATTGACGCCTGTCACGGATGAGGCGGTCGACCTCGCGGCCGGCGTGTGTGCGAATCGCGCCATCCATGACGTCGTGCGGCACGATGCGTGTCTCTCATTGGCTGCGCTCGGCGTGCAGGAACCCCGCGTCCGCCACCAGGCGGTTGAGACGCTGCTCCGAGTGTTCCAGGAAACAGATGCCGATCCATATTTGCGGACGGAACTGATCCATGCGCTCGGCCGGCTTGGGATCGAACAGATGGAAAAAGGACGCAGCGTTGACAACCCCTAGACGGGCCAGTACGATGGAGACTCAATGCCTACCGACGTTGTCATTGTGGAAGGCCTCCGCACCCCCCAAGGGGTGTTTGGAGGAGCGCTCAAGTCGCTGACGGCTCAGCAGTTGGGAGAGGTCGTCGTCCGCGAGCTGCTCAAGCGCACGAACCTCAAGCCGGCCCTCATCGAGGAGGTCGTGGTCGGCTGCGTGGCCCAGGGTTCGGATGCCCCCAACATCGCCCGCGTCATCGCGCTGCGAGCGGGCATTCCCATCCACGTTCCCGCCTTTACCGTCCAGCGCAATTGCGCCTCGGGCCTGCAGGCCATCGTCAGCGCGTACCAGAATATCGTCAGCCAGGATCGCGACGTCCAAATCGCCGGAGGGACGGAATGCATGAGCGCTGCCCCGTATGTCAGCCGCGATCTGCGCTGGGGCAAGCGACTGCGCCATTCGGAGATGATCGACACCGTCTGGGAGGGGTTGACCGATCCCGTGTGCGGCCAGATCATGGGGCAAACCGCGGAGAATCTCGTGCAGGAATTCTCCATCAGCCGCGCGGATCAAGATCGCTTCGCGCTGCTCTCGCATCAACGCGCCTTTCGCGCCACGCGGGAGCAGCGCTTCAAGGATGAACTCGTCCCGGTCATGGTGCCCAAGCGGTCGATGGGCCGCGACCTGCCGCCTGAACCCTTCACCCAAGATGAAGGCGTCAACCCCGGCCTGAGCGAACAGCTCCTCAGTCAGTATCCTCCTATTTTTAAAGAGCAAGGCTCGGTCACGTCGGGGAATAGCTGCTTCAATGCGGATGGGGCGGCGATGGTGCTGATGATGACGGCGCAGAAAGCCCAAGCGTTGGGTTATCGGCCGTTGGCGAAGATCCGCTCGTACGCATTCGCCGGCTTGGAGCCTGAACGGATGGGGCTGGGGCCGGTCCTGGCGATTCCGATCGCGTTGAAGAAAGCCGGGCTGAGCCTGAACGATCTTCAACTGATGGAGCTGAACGAGGCGTTCGCCGCGACGTTTCTCGCGTGCGAGAAATCGCTGGGGTTCAATCGGGAGATCACGAACGTCAATGGCGGAGCCATCGCGCTGGGCCATCCGGTCGGGGCTTCGGGCACGCGCATCGTGGTGACCCTCTTGCACGAGATGAAGCGGCGGAATCTCTCGCTCGGCCTGGCGAGCGCTTGCGTCGGCGGCGGCCAAGGCGCCGTCATCGTCTTTGAGCGAGTCTGATGTACATCTATAAAACCGCGGTCGTGGGGGCCGGAGCGATGGGGGCGGAGATCGCCCAAGTCATCAGCTTCAGCGGCGTCCCCGTGCTGCTCAAAGACGTGGATCAGGCCCGCGTCGGCCAAGGGGTGGAGGTGATCCGAAAAATTTACCAGCGGCGCGTGGATCGCGGCAAGATGACGGCCGATGAACTGGAGAAGAAGTTGGCGCTCGTCACCGGCGTCACCGACTACTCCGCCTTCAAGGATGTGGACCTTGTCATTGAAGCGGTGCCGGAACAGTTGCCGCTGAAACAGCAGATTTTCAAGGAGCTCGACCAAGTCCTTCCTGAATCCGCCGTCATCGCCTCGAACACCTCCTCGCTGTCCATCTCCGCGCTGGGAGGCGTCACGCGCCGGCCGCATCATGTCATCGGCATGCACTTCTTCTACCCGGCGCACATCATGAAGCTCATCGAGGTGATCCCGGGCCTGGAGACCGCCGAGGATACGGTCGCCGATATCCTCTCGTTTGCCGAGAGCCTGCGCAAGCTGCCGGTACGGGTGAATGAGTGCCCCGGGTTTCTTGTGAATCGCATCCTCATGCCGTACCTGAATGAAGCGGCGATGTGCGCCCAGGAGGGAGCCGCCGCGCCTCGGGACATCGATGCCGCGATGGCGGACTTTGGATTTCCCATGGGACCGTTCACCCTCGTCGATAACTTGGGATTCGATGTGTGCCGGGAAGTCGTCCATGTGCTCCTCGACGCGTACGGCTCGCGGATGCGGCCCGCCGCGATCTGGGAGCGACTCTATGACGCGAAGCGCTACGGGGTGAAATCAGGCGCCGGATTTTATCTCTACGGCGACCGAGCCGGGCAGCCGGATGCGGAATTGGAGCGCGTCATCAAGGAGCTGCGCGCCGCCGCGACCTCGCCTTCAACGTTTTCCGTCCATCGGCTCATCCTGCCGATGATCAACGAAGCCATTCGGTGCCTGGAGGAGCATGTGTGCACCGCGGCCGACGTGGACCTGGCCGTCATCGCCGGACTCGGCTTCCCGCAATCCAAGGGCGGCATCCTTCATTACGCCGATCAGGTCGGCCTCGACAAGGTGCTCTCAGAACTGGAGCAGCTGACGAACACCTATGGGGAGCGGTTCTGGCCCTCGCCGTTGCTCAAGCGCAAAGTGGCGGCCGGACATCGCGGCCAATCATCGAAGAAAGGCTTTTTTGACTACACGGCCTCACCTCAACCATAACCCTCCAACAAGGATACCCATGGGACTCGCCTCCGGATCATGCGTGAAAGTGGCCGTCGAAGATCGTGTCGCGATCGTGACGATTGACCATCCGCCGGTCAATGCGTTGAATCGCCAAACCCTGCAGGAGCTGGAACAGATCGTGGACGGCCTGGGCGCGGAGCCGGCGGTGAAAGTGGTGGTGCTTGCCAGCGCAGGGTCGTTCGCCTTCGTGGCCGGCGCGGACATCAAAGAAGTGGCGCAGCTCACTTCCGTGCAGGCTGCTCAGGAACTGGCACAGCTCGGTCAACGGGTGTTCCTGAAGGTGCAACGACTTCCCAAACCGGTCATCGCGGCGATCAGCGGGGTGTGCCTGGGCGGCGGATTGGAACTCGCGATGGCCTGCCATCTGCGCATCAGCGGCGATCGCGCTCGCTTTGGGCAACCGGAGGTCACCCTGGGGATCATTCCGGGATGGGGCGGCACGCAGCGGCTGCCGCGGTGCATCGGAGCCGCCAAAGCCACGGAGTGGATCCTCACCGGCGACATCTATCCCGCGCAAGAAGCCCTCCGCCTGGGCCTCGTGAATCACGTCGTCCCGCAGGATCAGGTGCTCAAGGTTGCAAAGGACCTGGCCAGGAAAATCGCTTCCAAAGGCGGCATCGCCGTCACGCAGGCGCTGCAGGCCATCGAAGAGGGGCGGGAGAAACCGCTGGAGGCCGGCTTGGCGAATGAGGCGGCCGCGTTCAGCCGCGTGGCCGCCAGCGAAGATAGTCGGGAAGGGATCAAGGCGTTCCTTGAAAAACGTCAACCGCAATTCAAAGATCGGTGATCTGAGGGGCGATGAACGCCGTGTTCTTCGAGACGGCCCCGTGGGAACGCCGCTACTTGAAACGGGCCTTAGCGCCGCATCGCCTCCACGTGCAATTCGTCGCTGATCCGCTCACGGAGGAGACGCTGCGATCGGCGAAGGGAGCCGCCATCCTCTCCGTGTTCATCTATTCCCCCCTTACGACCTCTCTGCTGCGCCGCCTGCCGCAGCTTCGGTTCATCGCCACGCGCTCGACCGGCTATGATCACATCGATATGGCCGCCTGCCGCCAGCGCCGCATCGCGGTCTCGAATGTCCCCTCCTATGGGGAAAATACCGTCGCGGAGCATACCTTCGCCCTCATGCTGTCCCTGTCTCGCAACGTGCACAACGCGTACGTCAAAACGATCAAAGGGGATTTCTCGCTCAAGGGGCTGCAGGGATTCGACCTCAAAGGAAAGACGCTGGGCGTCATCGGAGCGGGGCACATCGGCTTGCATGTCATCAAAATCGCCAAGGGATTCGACATGGAGGTTCTGGTGCACGATACGCGCAAGGATGTCTTCCTGAGCGAAGTGCTGGATTTCCGCTACGTGCCGCTCGAGGAGCTGCTGCGCCGCTCGGACATCGTCAGCCTCCACGTGCCGTACCTGCCCGCCACGCACCATCTCATGAACCGCGCGAGGTTCGGGATGATGAAACGCGGAGCGCTCCTCATCAACACGGCGCGCGGCGGCCTTGTGGACACCGACGCGCTGGTCTGGGCCCTGGACGAAGGCATCGTCGGGGGGGCTGGGCTGGATGTCCTCGAAGGGGAAGAGCTCGTCAAAGAAGAACGGCAACTGCTCTCAAAAGATTTTTCCAAGGAGAAGCTCGCCACGGCCCTGCGCAACCATATCTTGCTGCATCGCGAAAACGTGGTGATCACGCCCCACATCGCCTTCGATAGCCGGGAGGCCCTGCAGCGGATTCTGGAAACCACGGTCGGCAATATCGTCGCCTTCTTGAACGGATCCCCCATCAACCTGGTCCTCGCCGCTCAGAAACGATGACGCCCCCCGCCACGGACCCGGCCGCGCTCCTTGGCCACGGTTCTCCCGAAGCCCTCGAAGTCACCGAGGCCGCGCGCGAAGCGGAATGGCACTATCCCAGCCTCGTCGCGGATCTGTTTATGGGGCGGCTGCGGACCGATCTGGTGTTCCCGTACCCGAAGCAGGACGACGCCGAGCGACGCGCGGGTGACGAGTTCATCGCGACGCTGGACGCGTTTCTGCGCGAGCACGTCGACCCTGATGAGATCGACCGCACCGGCCAGATCCCGCCGGCGGTCATCGAGGGGCTCGCGCGCCTTGGGTGCTTCGGCATGAAAATCCCGAAGGCGTACGGCGGGCTGGGGCTGTCGCAATCGAACTACAACCGCGTCATCGCGCTGGTGGGAAGTTACTGCGGCTCGACGACGGTGTGGCTGAGCGCGCACCAGAGCATCGGAGCGCCCCAACCCCTCATGCTGTTTGGGACCGAAGAGCAGAAACGGCAGTACCTGCCGCGCCTGGCGCGCGGGACCATCTCGGCGTTTGCGCTCACCGAACCCGGCGTCGGCTCCGATCCCGCCAACATGCTCACGACCGCCACGCCCATCGAAGGAGGAACCGCGTACCAGCTCACCGGCGAGAAACTCTGGTGCACCAACGGGCCGGTGGCCGACGTCATCGTCGTGATGGCGCGCACTCCGTCGATCACGGTGGGCGGCAAAGAACGCAAGCAGATCACGGCGTTTATCGTCGAGCGCTCGATGCCGGGGGTGGAAGCCGTCCATCGCTGCGAGTTCATGGGACTCAAAGGTATCCAGAACGGCGTCCTGCGGTTCACGAATGTTCGCGTGCCGGCCTCCAATATTCTCTGGGGTCCGGGGTTGGGATTGAAACTCGCGCTGATCACGCTCAATGCCGGACGGATCGCCATTCCGGCGGCGTGCGTCGGAACGGCGAAACGCTGCCTGCAGATCATTCGCCCATGGGCGACGCAGCGCAAGCAATGGGGTGCCCCCATCGGGCACCATGAGGCGATCGCGGTGAAGATTGGCGAGATGGCCGCGACGACGTTCGCGATGGAGGCCATGGTGGGGCTGACGTCCGCCTTGGTGGATCGCAAGACGATCGACATCCGTCTTGAAGCCGCGATCGCGAAGCTGTTTTGCTCGGAAGCGTGTTGGCGGATCGTCGATGACGCGCTCCAGATTCGCGGCGGGCGCGGCTACGAAACCGCGCAGTCCCTCCGCGCCAGGGGAGAGCCGCCGCACGCCGTGGAGCGCATGATGCGCGATGCGCGCATCAACCTGATCATCGAAGGCACGAGCCAGATCATGCGGCTCTTCATCGCGCGGGAAGCGCTCGATGCCCACATGCGCATCGTCAGCACATTGCTCAACCCGCGCCACGCCGCCGCCTCGCGCCTGCGCGCCGCCGTGATGGCCATCGGCCGCTACGCCGTCTGGTATCCGCGGCAGTGGGTGGGCTGGGGGTGGTGGCCGCGCTTCGCCGCCTTCGGTCCGGAGCTCGCCCCGCACATGCGCTTCGTCGAGCGAGCCGGCCGACACCTGGCTCGCGCCTTGTTCCACAGCGCGATGCGGCATCAGGCGCGGCTGGCCATGCGCCAGCAACTGCTGGGACGGCTCGTGGACATCGGCGCAGACCTGTTTGCGATGATCGCCGCCTGCGCCAAAGCGCACGCCATGCTCCAGCAACAACCGTCGCAGCGCAGCCCCGTCCAGCTGGCGGATGTCTTTTGCCGCCTGGCTCGTCGACGAATCGCCGGCCACTTTCACCGGCTCCATGACAATGACGATGGGCGGCTAAGCCGCCTCGCCCACGATGTGCTGAGCGGCCATCTCGGTTGGCTGGAAGCCGGCATCGTCCACGTGGCGCCACGCGCCTGATGCCAATGGATGAAACCATCCCGGCCCTCTTCGCGCGCCAAGCCTCAGCCCTCGCCGACCGGCCGTTGTTTCTCGTAAAACGCGCCGGCGCGTATCATTCCATTTCCTGGGAGGAGGCCGCTCGCGATGTCCTCGGGTTGAGCATGTTCCTGCTGCACCACCAAGTGAAGCTGGGCGACCGAGTGCTCATTCTCTCGGAAAACCGCCCGGAATGGGGCATCGCGGATCTGGCCATCCAATCCGTCGGGGCGTGGACGGTGCCGATCTATCCCAGCTTGCCTGCGGAAGAGATCCTCACGATCTGCCGCAACTGCGAGCCGATTGCGGCCATCGCCTCCACCATCGATCAGGTGACCAAGCTCCTCGCAATCAGCGCCTCGCTGCCCTCGCTCCACTCCATCATTGTCATGGACCAGGGACCCCGCCATGACGCGCTGCTGACGCCCTGGGCCAAGGCGCTCGAGAAGGGCAGGGAAGTGGAACCGCGCCTGAAGAGTTTCTGCGAGCATCGGCGCAGCCAAATTCGTCCCGAACATACCGCGACGCTCCTCTATACCTCCGGGACCACGGGAGAACCCAAAGGGGTCATGCTGTCGCATCGAAATTTTCTCTCCAATGTCCAAGCGTGCCTTCAGGTCATTCCGATCCATCAGGAGGACCTGCATCTCTCCTTCCTGCCGCTGTGCCACGTCTTTGAACGGATGGCCGGATGGTACCTCATGCTTGCCGTGGGGGCCCGCGTCGCCTACGCGGAAAACATGGAGACGATTCCCCAGAATATGATCGAGGCGCACCCGACGGTCATGCTCGGGGTGCCGCGATTCTTTGAAAAACTGTACGCGCGCATTCAAGAGGGCATGCGCCAGGCCTCGCCGCTGAAGCGCCGCCTCGCGCAGTGGGCGATGGCGGTGGGTCGCCGAGCCGCCTCCGACACGCTGGCGGGTCGCCGCCCTCCTCTCGCGGTTCAGGCGCAAGCCTGGTTGGCGAGCCATGTCGTCTTCAAGAAGCTCAAAGCGCGGCTCGGAGGGCGCTTGCGGTTTTTCGTCTCCGGCAGCGCTCCGTTGTCGAAAGACGTCGGAGAATTTTTCTTCAGCCTCGGCGTCACGATTTTGGAAGGATACGGATTGACCGAAACGTCGCCCGTGATTACGGTGAACCGCCTGCCGATCCCGCGCTTTGGCAGCGTCGGCCGAACCGTTCCCGGCGTTGAGGTGAAGATGGCCGACGACGGCGAGATTCTGACTCGCGGACCTCATGTCATGCAGGGCTACTATCGCGCTCCCGAGGCCACGGCCGAGGTGCTGAAAGACGGATGGTTTCACACCGGGGATATCGGTCACCTCGACGCGCAGGGGAATCTCTTCATCACGGATCGCAAGAAAGACCTGATCAAAACCGCGGGGGGGAAATTCGTCGCCCCGCAGAAGCTCGAGAATCTCCTGATCACCGACCCGTCGATCGCGCAGGCCTTCGTGTACGGGGATCGCCAGCCCTATTGCGTCGCGCTCCTCGTGCCCCACATGGATCAGCTGCGACGGTGGGCTCAGGAACAACACATCACGGTTGATTCCATGGAAGCCTTGGTCCGCGATCCGCGCACCCTGGACTTCTACTGGAGCCGTGTGCAGGCGAAACAACGCGGGCTGGCCAGCTTTGAGCAAATCAAGAAAATCGCCCTGTTAGATCGCGAGTTCTCGCAAACCGCGGGCGAGCTGACGCCGACGTTGAAAGCCAAACGCTCGATCATCGCCCAGCACCATGCCGCGCTCTTGCAGGAGCTGTACCAGTCAGCCGGGCCGCCCGCCACATGAGCGAAGCCTCTCCTGTCACGTCGCTCGAAAACGCGTGGGTCGACCCATCCTCACGGCGCCGCTTGCACTATCGCCTCTGGCGACCCGACGCCATCCGCGCGCTGCTCGTCCTCGTGCACGGATTCGGCGAGCACAGCGGTCGGTACGCGCCCTTCGCGCAGGCCTTGGCCGGGCAGGGGATCTGCGTGGCGGCCGCGGACTTGTGGGGGCACGGCCGCTCCGCAGGCGCGCATGGAGACGTTGAAGACGTCTCGCGATACGTCGAGGACTGCGCGAATATCACTCATGAGGTCTTTCTACCTGAATCCGGGCAACAGCGGTATATCCTCTTCGGACACAGTTTCGGGGGGCTGGTGGCGATCCTGTGGGCGCTGCGCGATTCGTCGCGCCTGACGCGGCTGATCGTCCAGTCGCCGTTGTTGGAAGTCGGCTTCCCGCTGCCTCGCTGGAAGACGACGCTCGCGCGGCTGCTCGCGGCGTGCTGGCCGACCGCCTCCTTCTCCATAGACTTGGACCTCGGAGCGCTCGCGCATGACCCCGCCGTCGTCGAGGCGTATCGCACCGATCCGCTCGTGCATCACGCGATGAGCGCTCGGACCTATCACTCCATGCTGCGTGCGCGAGACGCTGCCATGCAGTGCGCCGCGAGACTGCAGGTGCCGGTCCTGCTCTTGTGCGGAAGCGCCGATCGGATCATCTCCGTCGCCGCGGCCCGACGCTGGTTCGACCGGCTTCGGACTGAAAAATCCTTCGTCCTGTTCCCTGAGAGCTACCATGAGCTGCACCATGAACCGGTCAAGGACGAAGTGCAACGGCACGTCCTGGCATGGATTCTGGCAGCCGGCAACGATCCTCCTGCCGACGCGACAACGGCATAACCCTCACCTCAGACGATGCGCATCCGTCCTCTCCCATGGAGTCTCCGCGTTGCCGCCTGGCTGCTCGTGACAAGCTCGTGCGGCGCGGCCGAATCCGCCGATTCCTCACCAACAGATCTGAGTTCGGCCGATTGGCCGTCGATCATCGCACGCTTGCAGCAACAACTGTATGACTGGCCTGGCCATGTGCAGACGCGGCAGCAACTGGCCATTGCGCGGAACAATTATGGCGTCAGCCTCACGCAGCAGGAGCACTGGGAGTCCGCTGAGCGTGAGTTCCGCGAAGCGCTTCGACTGGAGCGTACGAATCAGCAAGTCCTCGACAACTTCACCCAGATGCACGTGCAACACGCCCGCCACGCCTACCAACACCATGAAATCCGAGAAGCCCTCCAGGCGCTGGAGTCCGCGACGGCGCTGAATCCGAATTTCGCGCCCGCGTACGCGTTGCGCGGCGAAATCCAATATTATGGGGCGCAAAACCTCAAAGAGGCCAAGGCGGCGTGGCAGCGGGCCTTTGAGCTCGATCCCGCCCAACCGGGCTTGGCCGACCAGTTGGCGCGCGTCACGCGAGAGCTGCCGGTGGAGTCCAAATTCGAGCGGCTCTCCCAGGCGTACTTCGACGTCCGCTACGAGGAACAACTGGAGGCGCCGGTAGGATTCGACGTCCGGGATGCCTTGTTGGAAGCCCGACGAACCATCGGCGCGGATTTCGCGTACTGGCCGAAGCATAAAATCGTCGTGCTGCTCTACAGCGCCGAGAGTTTTCGCGCGCTGCGGCAGGAGACCCCTGAATGGGTGAAAGGAGAATTCGAAGCGCGGCTGCAGGGGAAAATCCGCATCCCCCTGCCGAGCGCCCAATTGGATCAGGCGTCGGTGAAAAGCATCCTCTTTCATGAATACACGCATGCGATTCTCCATGACCTGACGATGGCCCGCTGTCCGACGTGGTTGAATGAGGGGTTCGCGGAATACGAGGGGGCGCGTTACCAGGCGCGGACGCTGACGCGCCTGGCGGCGGCGTTCGAAGCGCAGCGCACCATTGCGTGGCATGAACTCTCGGAGCATTTTTCATCCACGCATTCATTGGACGAGATTCAACTCGCGTACGAGCAAGCGTACAGCATCACGTCCTACCTGGCGCAACGCTACACGTTCTGGCGCTTGCGCCGAATGCTCGCGGCCATCGTCGACGGCACGCCGTGGGAGGAGGCGATGACGAAGGAATTCCGCATGTCCTTGAGCCGACTCGAACAGAATTGGCGGCAATGGCTGCCGACCATGCTCGCGAACCCCTCGCAGAATCCTTCGACGCGGTGATGAGATGACGCCGTCAAAGGCTGTCGCCGCCCTGTTCGCTCAAATTGCGGACCTCCTGGAGTATCGAGAGGAGAATCCCTTCCGCATCCGAGCGTACCGACGCGCCGCCCAGCACCTCGAACGCTTCAGCGGGGATGTCGCCGCGTTGGCGCGCGAGGGACGGCTGAAGGAGCTCTCCGGCATCGGGACCGATCTCGCTGAGAAAATTACCGAGTATCTCTCGACGGGGAAAATTGCGGCATTGGAGCGGCTGCGACGGACGGTGCCCCCCGGTGTGCTGCCGTTACTCGAGGTCCCCGGCGTCGGACCGAAATCGGCCAAAGCGCTCACTGAACGCCTTGGGATCACCTCCATCGATCGGTTGGAGCAGGCCGTGCAACGCCATCGCGTGGCGGCGCTGCCAGGGTTTGGCGCGCAAAAGGAGCAGAATATCCTCAAAGGGATTCAGATCATCCGGCAAGGGCGCGCGCGGATGCACCTGGGCATCGCCGTGCCGCTGGCGCAGGAGCTCGTGCAGTTTCTCGAACGCCTGCCCGGCGTGACGCGCGTCTCGACGGCGGGGAGCCTGCGCCGGATGAGGGAAACGATCGGGGATCTCGACCTGCTGGCCGCCGCGACTCGACCATCCGGCGTCATGGAGGCGTTTTGCCATTCATCATTTTGCGTGCGCGTCCTCGGCTCCGGCCGGACAAAATCTTCGATCCTCACCGCGGATGGCGTCCAGGTCGATCTGCGAGTCGTGAACCCCGAGAGCTTCGGGGCCGCGCTGCAGTACTTCACCGGATCGAAGGAACACAACGTGCGCGTGCGCGAGCTAGCCAGGCGCCGAGGATTGAAGGTCAACGAGTATGGCGTGTTTCGAGTGAAGACGGGCCGGCGCGTAGCGGGCAGGGAAGAGGCGGACGTCTACCAAGCCCTGGGCCTCCCGTGGATTCCACCGGAGCTGCGGGAGGACCGCGGGGAATTGGAAGCCGCCCGCACAGGGACGTTGCCGCGGCTGGTCGAGACCAAGGATGTGCGCGGAGATTTTCATATCCATACGACGTGGTCTGACGGAAGCGACCCCCTCGAGGACATGGCGAGGGCCGGGCAGGCGCTGGGGTACGAGTATCTGGCGATTTGCGATCATTCGCCATCGCTGGCCGTCGCGCATGGGATGTCGGTGAAACGACTGCGCCAGCAGATGACCAAGATTCGCGCGCTTAATCGCCGCTTCACGCGGTTTCGCCTCTTGATGGGAGCGGAGGTCGACATCCTGGCTGACGGCTCGATGGATTACCCGGATGCCGTGCTCCAGGATTTGGATTTTGTCATCGGGTCCATCCACTCAGGATTCACGCACAGTGAAGCGACGCTCACCCGACGGCTCGTCACGGCGATGCGCAATCCGTATGTGAATCTCATCGCGCATCCGACCGGGCGGCTGATGGGCCAGCGGGAACCGTATGCGATCGATCTGGAGGCCGCCTTTCGGGCCGCGGCGGAGACTTCCACGGCGCTTGAGCTCAACGCATATCCGACACGGCTCGATCTGGGCGATGCGGCCGCGCATCGAGCGAAAGATGTCGGCGCCATGCTGGCGATTTCAACGGACAGCCATAGTCGCAGCCATTTGCAGTACTTCACGCTGGGGTTAGGCCTTGCGCGGCGGGCGTGGGTGGAGCCGCGGCATCTGTTGAATTGCGCCTCCTTGGATCAACTCCTCGCGTGGGTCGCGCGGAAACGCCGCCGTCGATGACGCACCGCTCAGGATTCGTGTCGATCGTGGGTCGTCCGAATGTCGGCAAATCGACGCTGCTCAACTACTACCTCGGCGAGAAAGTGGCCATCGTCTCTCCGATTCCGCAGACGACGCGGCATCGCATCCTCGGCGTCGTCACGGGCGAGCATGCGCAAGTGATGTTGCTCGATAGTCCCGGCCTCCATCCACCTGAGCACGCACTCGGCCGCCACATGATGGAAGTCGCCAAAGCGGTGATGGCGGAGGCTGACGTCCTGCTGGTCATGATTGACGCGCGCCGTGGCGTCACGGAGGACGATGAGCGGATCTTCGCTCAAATTAACGTGCTGCTCCGGGAACCTCCGAAGGGCGAGCAGGGCACACCGCGCAAGGCCGTGCTGGCCATCAATAAAATTGACCTGGTAAAGAAGCCTCGCCTGCTTCCGCTCTTGGAGGCCTGCGCGCGAAAGGGACTGTTCGCGGAATGCATTCCCATCTCCGCGTTGACGGGGCAGCAGATGGACGTGCTCCTCGATCGCCTCGTCGCGCATTTGCCCATGGGCCCTCGGTGGTATGACCCAGCGCAGCGCACCGATCAAAGCATGCGGCAACTGATCGGGGAATTGATCCGCGAGCAAGCCCTTCTCGCCACAAGGCAGGAAGTGCCGCATGCCATTGGCGTCCTCGTCGAGGACGTGACGGAAGGCAAGCGAGTCATCACCATCCAGGCAACCGTCTTCGTCGAGCGCCCGGGACAGAAGGCCATTCTCATTGGACGGCAAGGGACGATGCTCAAGCGGATCGGGCAAGCCGCGCGGCAACAGATTGAGCGGCTGTTAGGCCGCAAAGTCCACCTGGGCCTGTGGGTCAAGGTGGTCGAGCAGTGGCGGCGAGACGAGCGCATGCTGCGTCAACTCGGCTACGTCGGAGTCCCCAACGAATGACCGCCCGCGCGCGCGTTCGCCTCGTGAAGCCCACCGTGATCTGCCAAGGCCATGTCATTCGATTGCTTCGCGAAACGCTGGACATCAACGGGCGCCGGGTCATCCGAGAAACGGTTCAGCATCCGGGGGCCGTGGTGATCATCCCGATGCTCTCCCGATCCCGCATCGTGTTCGTGCGCCAGTATCGTCGCGCGATTGATCGCGAATTGCTCGAGCTGCCGGCCGGCACGCTGGCACCAGGCGAGCCTCGGCGGATGTGCGCGCAGCGCGAGCTTGAGGAGGAAACCGGCCGGCGCGCCCGCTCGCTGCGGCAGATCGGGCAGTTCTACGCCGCCCCTGGGATCATGTCCGAGCAGCTGACGATTTTTTTGGCGCAAGGCTTGCGGTATGTCGGCGCTCATCCGGAGGCCGATGAATGCGTCAGGCCCGTCGTGCTGACTCTTCGCGACGCCCTGCGCCGCATTCGCACGGGGAGCATCTGCGATGGGAAAACCATTATCGGCGTCCTCTTCGCGCAACGGCTTCTGGCTTGAACCCGTCGTCAAAGTCCGCTACACTGGGAGCGCTCATCGACATGGCAACCCTCACGGAACGTCTGGAGTCCGATTATCAGGCGGCGATGAAGGCCGGGCAGCGGCTGCGCGTCGATACGCTGCGCTTGATCAAGGCGAGCATCCAACGCGTGGCCATCGACAAGCAAAAGCAATCTCTTGAGGATCCGGAAGTCATCCAAGTGCTTCAGCGCGAGACCAAGCAGCGTCGGGAGACACTGGAAGCCGCCAAACGATCGAACCGCCAGGATATCTTGGCGCAAACGACGGAAGAGCTCGCCATTGTAAACTCATACCTTCCGCAACCCCTGTCGGAAGACGCGGTTCGTCGCTTGATTGAAGAAGCGATCCAGGCGGTTGGCCCTCAGCAAGGACCGATTATGAAGCACGTCATGAGCAAGGCTTCCGGCGCTCTCGACGGCAAAATAGTTAGTCAGCTTGTCACGGAACGTTTGAAGAAAAACGCCTAACCGAGCCATCCCGATGGCCATGACAACCGCTCAACCGCGCAAAGGGCGACCCAAAGCGCTCATCAATCCGGATAGCTGCACCGGCTGCGAGGTCTGCATCGCCGTCTGCCCCGTTGATTGCATCTCGAAGCTCCCAGGAGCTGAGCACCCTGGCTTGAACGCCACCTGCATTGTCGAGCAGTCGAAATGCATCGGGTGCTGGTTGTGCGAGAAGATTTGTCCCTGGGATGCCATCACGATGGTCCCTCCCCAGGAAGCTCCGGTCGTAGCCACCGGCTCTCCGAGCGCATGAACGAAGAAGGGAAGAAGCCGGCTGAACCCACTCCGCACCCTCTCCCCCCTCCGCCG
>Ga0209399_10000458_pt1 | contig 24583 bp, 29 predicted proteins | sample OV2TP3_FD_184130 | JGI IMG/M metagenome (GOLD analysis project Ga0209399, IMG submission 184130) | Hot spring microbial communities from Beatty, Nevada to study Microbial Dark Matter (Phase II) - OV2 TP3 (SPAdes) (version 3) | ecosystem: Environmental > Aquatic > Thermal springs > Hot (42-90C) ... | reverse complement strand
GCACCTCGATGTCGGCTCATCGCATCCTGGGGGTGGAGAAGCTCCCAAGGGTCCGGCTGTTCGCCGGTTAAAGCGGTACGCGAGCTGGGTTTAGAACGTTCGAGAGAGCGTCTCCCGGAAGCAATTCCGGGATGTCTACTGGCTTATATCGGTGGAACCCGACTGCAGGTCCGACCCCTGCAAGGGCAATACCGAGGGAAGGCTAGGGCGTGAACGCAACGATTGCAGCGTACATTGCAGGATTTCTGGATGGAGATGGCAGTATTCACCTCCAGCTGGTCCGGCAGCGGGAGTAGCGGTACGGCTTTTATGTTGAGGGTGAGCGTGAGTTTTCACCAGCACCAGAGCGGCCGTACCGGGCTCGAATGGCTGACGGAGCAGGTGGGGGCCGGGTACCTCAGGGATCGAGCTGGTCAAATGAGTGATGACGTCATCACGAGCCGGCCGGTCATCAGAACCCTCTTGAGGGCCATCGCCCCATACGTCGTGTTCAAGCGGCGTCAGGTTAAGGAAGCCCTGAAGTTGCTGGACGCGATCGAAGCGATTGACAGTCCAGACACCTTCCTGGCAGTGGCGCGGCAAGTTGAAGCGTTTAAATCCCTCAATCGCTCCAAACGGAGAACGAACACGGTGCAAACCGTGCTGGAAGCTTGGCGCGATCGGGGTGCACTAGCCCCTGTAACGACTGATCCCGTACGTAAGGGTGAGATTCTGACGCACGCTGGTCAGGATCAGACGCCAGCCCCTCGAAAGAGGGTGGAGATATAGTCTATGCCACGAGGAATCGTGGACCATCATGCGTGAGACAGTTCGGTCTCTATCTCATGTGGGCGAAGGAACCTTGAGGAGAGTTGCCCGTAGTACGAGAGGACCCGGGCAAACGGACCGCCGGTGTCCCAGTTGTTCCGCCAGGAGCATCGCTGGGTAGCTGTGTCCGGAACGGATAAGCGCTGAAAGCATCTAAGCGCCAAGCCTCCTCCAAGACGAGGGTTCCCTCCCGCCCCCAGCAATGGGGGCGGGACTGAAGGCCCCTGGTAGACTACCAGGTTGATAGGCGGCAGGTACAAGCCCTGTGAGGGGTGAGCCAAGCCGTACTAATCGGCCGTGCGGCTTAACTACAGCTCTTCTTTTCGGCGAGACAATGCAGTTGTGCCATTCTCTTGTCCGGTGACTTTACCGAGGGGGCCACACCCGATCCCATTCCGAATTCGGCCGTTAAGCCCCTCAGGGCCGATGGTAGTGATCCCGCAAGGGATCGTGAGAGTAGGTCGTCACCGGGCGTTTTCTTTCCCTCGCCCCAGCCGTTTGCTCGCCGCCGGTGTGGGAGGGGTGTGGCTGAGTCTCCTGCTCAGCGCTGGGGTCGTCGCGGACGAGGACGGCGCGGGAAGATCGGAGCAGCCGGTCGCCACCCTCTTCGGCCAGCCGCTCCACCTTGACGATAGCCAGGCGCCGCTCCACGCGCAGCCCTCGGATCCAGCGGCCCTCGACGCCCAGACCTCGACGCGAACCCGGCAGTTGGACCAGATCAGGCAGAAGATCTGGGAAGCGCTGTCGGGGGCGTTCTGCGCCACGCACGACTGCGAGCCAACCGAGGCCGACTACGCCGCTTTTGAACACGGCCGTCGTCGCCTCCGCGCCGTGTACCCCCCTTCCCGGCAGCCGGACCCGGCCGTCCCGCCTGAGGAATACCAGCGGCTCAGCCGGCAGCTCGAGGCGGAGCTCCAGGCCGATGAGGAGTTCCTCAAGAGCAGCAGGCTGTCCCATCCCTTCGAGAAGCCCTGGTGGCTGATGGAGCCGCCGGCCGCTGCGAGCGAGGTCCGGTGAGCCAGGCATGGCTGGCAGGAGCATCCGGCGGACGATCGGCATCCTCGCGCTGGGGACGCTCGTGGCCGTCGTGGAATGGGCCGTCATCGTCCTGCGCCCCGCCAAACCCGCGCTGGCGCTGCAGGTCGTTGAGGGGGTCGATCGATCCTACCGCGGCCGGTTCGCCGGTGAGCTGGCGTTTCAAACCGTCCTCGCGCAGATGCCGGAACAGCGCCGGCGCGCGCTGGCATTCGTCGAGCGACGCACCGGCCTTCGCCTTGTCGCAACGGACAGGGAGCGCATCCTCATCCGGTTCACCGAGGACGCCGGGCCGGAGCAGACGCTGGCCGTCACCGAGACGCGGTCGGTCAATGGCAGGCGCTGCCAGGTCGTGACGTTCTACCTTCCGCCGCTGCTCCGGGAGCAGCTTCCGGTGGAGCCGACGCTGCGGCATGAGCTGGCGCACGCGGTCATGCGGCAGCGGATGGGGTTCCGGTATGGCTATGTGCCCGTCTGGCTGCGCGAGGGCATCGCCGTCTGGACCGCCGAGCAAATCGAGGATAAAGCCGCCCTCCTGATCCCTGCCAGGCTGGCCGCCGGCCAGGACCCCCTCATGCTGCTCAACGGCCTGGACACGCTCCCCCACACGCTTGATGATTTGCTTGAAGACGCGCTGCTGTTTCAGTACCTTGAGCAGCGGTGCGGAGCGCCGTGCGTCCAGCGCGTGATTCAGGATGTGGTCCACGGACGCTCCCCCCGCAGGCTGATCGAGCACGCGACCGGGCTGAGCTGGCGGGAGGTGAATGCGCAGGTTCGCGCCTTCAGTCTGGACTACATCCGCGCGCGGAGTACAATGGGTGCGCAGCACTCACAGGTGTCAGACACCTTTCCCGCTTTGAAAGGTGTCTGACACCATTGGAAGGGGAGGGTGAGGGATGGCGGAGGTGTTCGCGATCTTGGTGGCGTGCGGCGCATTGGTGGTCGGGATCCTGGTGATCGGCTGGGCCTACGGCGACTTCCGGGTTCGCTGACATGGTCGCCGTTGTGACGTTGCTGGCGTTGTTTTTAGCGCTGGTCGCGTGGCGCAAGGGCTGGCATGCGTCGGGACTGGTGGCCCTCTGCCTGGGGCTGGCGTACGCCGTGCTGTCCCAGCCCGGGGTGCAAGAGGTGCTCAAGACCCAAGCCGCGGCGCACGCCCAGCTTGGGCGCGTCGGGCAGCAGGCGGCCAGCGCCAAGCAGGGAATGGACGAACTCTCCGGCCGCGTCTTGGCCCATGAGGCGTCCGTCCAGGCGCACGAGGCGCGGCTGATCGTGCAGGAGGATGCGCTGAAGACCCAGCAAGAGGCCTGGCAACAGCTCAGCGGCGAGCTGCAGGTCCTGCGCGAGGAGCTGGAGGATCAGCGGCAACAGCTGGTCCAGGCGCAGGGGCTCGTGCAGGACGTCGTCGGCGGGACCACCACCGACGAGCTCAGGCTGAACGACCGCGAGCGAGTCATCGTGCGGCCGCAGGGCGGATTGGAATCGGTGGTGTACTTCCAGCTCTCGCGGGTCCCGCGGCCGGAGACGGTGAAGGTGTCGTGGCACACCACCGTCTTTCCGGCCACAGCCTACACCGTCCAGCAGAACATCGCGTTCCTGAAGGTGACGGGGCCGACGAAGGGATTTCAGAAGCGCCCCTTCGTGTTTGAGTACGTCGCCGACACCAGGCGAGCCGACGAGCGGGCGACGTTGTCGCTTCGGGACGGCGTCGTCTATGCCAACGACCAGCCGCTGGCCGAAGACCAGTGAGTCGCAGCTCGCGTGGGTTAGCGCGTGAGCGAGAAGAGGATTTCGCCAGAGACGAGCAGGGGGATGGCGATCAGCAGGTAGGTTACCACCACGGTCGGGAACGGCAGGGCGCGAGGCTCCGGCTGCCTCGACTGCCGCTGTTCGGTCGCCTCATGATGCTGTTGGGGCGCGCTGTCGTTGGACCAGAAAGCCAGTTGGTCGAACGTCCGGGTGAGTGTCCCATTCGTGTAGTCAGTCGTGAGGAAAGCCCACTGCGTCGTGGTGGGGTCGGCATAATAGACTACCTGCCGCACGGTGTGAAACGGTTCGAGATCATCCGCAGAGGCCAACGCGGGGGCACTCAGCAGCGCACCGGCCCCCATGACGAGTAAATCCCACCGCGGTGCCGTGGGCATGACACTCCTCCGGTCAGCCTTCGGTTGAGGGACAGTTTTACTCTACCCCATCGCCCATCCCGAGGGCAAGGGTGATCTTCAAGGGGACTCCCTCCGCGACGGTGGCGGACGTGGCTGACTGCCGGAGGGCTACCTTCCGTGTTGGCGCTCAACCAGCTATACTCACCCGAGGTGTCGATGTCTCTGGCGGCCGGTGTGATCAGCCTGTATGGCCTGTTCAGCATGGTGGGCGGCTTCCTCGGGTATGTGAAAGCCCGCAGTCGCGCTTCCCTGATCGCCGGAACCTCGTCGGGACTGCTCCTGTGGGTGTGCGCCTATGGGCTGAACCGGGGCCATCGCGCGGCTGCAATCGGCGGCTTCCTCATCGCCCTCGCGTTGGGCGGCCGGTTCCTGGGGACGTGGCGGCGCACCAGGCGCGTCATGCCGGATCTGGCGATGGTCGGTGGAAGCGTCGCGACGCTGGTGGCGGTTGGCTGGTGGTGGGTCGCGCGATGAGCCGTCGAGGCCGCGCGCCCATCGCGGCGGCGCTCCTGCTGATGGTCCTGGCGTCGTCCGCGGACGCCGCGCCCCCGTCTGCCACGGTGTTTGACTGGGTGAGCCAGCAGCATCAACTTATGCAGCGGTATCTGAACGTGCTGCGGCAGGCCTCGCATGATCTGGCCTACGACTACCGGATGCCGACCTTGATGCTGCCGATCGCGATGGCTCTGTTTACCGGCTACATCATGCGCCTCCATGAGCTTGAAGGGCGCGTGCTCTACCCCGTGGCGCGGGAAGCGCATGAACGAGACGCAGCAGCAGTCGCTCGACACCATCATCCAGGCGATCACCCAAGAGCAGCGCGCGTTGCTCCGCGTGGCGCAGACGTGGGAGCAGGTCGAGCGCGGAGGGAAGGGGGAGATCCTGGTGGAGCCGCTGGAGACCTTGCACCGCCTGGTGAACCGGCACATTGTCCTGCAGGAGGAGGACGTGATGCTGCGCGTGGATGCCCTGTTCACCCTGCAGGAGCAGGCTGCAATCGTGCAACAGGGCAACAAGGTGGACCAGGCGATCTTCGGCCGGCAGGGGCGCCAGCCGTATGACGCCCTGTTTGACGCCATTGAAGAGCAGATCTGGATCGTCTCGCCCCGCAAGTGGTAACCGCAAGTGGTAACCGGCCTCTTGACAAGTCGGGCCGGGATCAGCCATAGTCAAGGTAAGCGCCCTCAACGCACGCGGGGGCGCATTGCGTTTTTTCCCCCGTCGAAGGGAGGCCAGATGGCTGCCACGCGCCCGGAGCGGATCCTGATCGTCGACGATGATCCCGGCGTCACCCGGCTGCTGCGGTCGCTCTTTGAATCGGCCGGCTACCAGGTCCATGCGGAGCTCGATGGAATCGGCGCCATCCGCTACGCCGCCGAGGAGCAGCCCGACCTGATCATCCTGGACCTGCGCCTGCCGGACATGGACGGCTTCGAGGTCTGCAAGACGATGCGCAAGGTCTTCCTGCCGTGGAGCGTGCCGATCGTGATGCTCACCGGCCTGGACAGCCCGGTGGACCAGCTGCGGGGTTTTGCCTGCGGGGCCGACGCCTACCTGACCAAACCGTGCGAGCTTCACCAGCTGCTCCGGACGATCGAGCGGATGCTCGGGGAAACGGCGACCGCCGGCAGCGCTTGACAGCAGACGTTTGTCTAGTATAGTAGGGCTTAGGCGGTGAGTGATGCCTGAGCCGGTCCGCATTTGGAACCCCCCCAATCCGTACCTCAGCGAGCAGCGCGAGCTGCTCGGCGAGCCATTCGCCGCCGAGCTGGAGCTCTACGAGGACCGCTCGCACTCAATCCTCTCCCGCAACGACAGCCCAGACCTCAGCTTTCGCTGGAGTGTAAATCCGTACCGAGGATGCTGGCATGCGTGTGGTTACTGCTACGCGCGGCCGACGCATGAGTACTTCGGGTTCGGGGCAGGCACCGATTTCGAGCGCAAGCTTCTCGTCAAGCGCGACGCCCCGACCCTCCTCGAGCAGGCGTTCCGCCGCCCGTCGTGGCGCGGCGAGCGCATCATGTTCTCCGGCGTGACCGACTGCTACCAGCCGCTCGAGGCCGCCTGGAAGCTGACGCGCGGCTGCCTGTCGGTGTGCCTGGCGTTCCGCAACCCCGTCGGGGTCGTCACCAAGTCGCTGCTCGTGCGTCGGGACGCGCCGCTGTTGGCGGCGCTCGCCCAAGAGGCGGACGCCAGCGTGTCGATGAGCATCCCCTTTTGGGATGAGGCGATCGCGCGGATCATCGAGCCCGGCGCGCCGACGATCCGCCGCCGATTTGAGACGATGGAGCTGTTGGCCAAGGCGGGCGTGCCGGTGGGGATCGGTGTCGCGCCCATCATTCCCGGATTGAACGATGCGGACATCCCGGCGCTGCTCGCCGAGGCGAAACAGCGCGGGGCCTCGTTTGCGTTCAAGACGCTGCTGCGGCTGCCCGGCAGCGTCAAGGCGGTGTTCATTCACCGGCTGAAGGCGTCGCTGCCGCTCAAGGCCGCGAAGATCGAGCATCGCATCCGCGAGACCCGCGACGGCAAGCTCTCCGACAGCCGCTTCGGTCATCGGCATCACGGGGAAGGGGTGTACTGGGAGTCCATCGAGCAGGTGTGGGACGTCTGGTCTCGCCGGCTCGGCTTTGATCGCTCGGAGGAACCGGAGAAGCCCTCGACCTTTCGCCGACCGCCGGTCGTCGGACCCCAGTTGGAATTTCCGTGAGGCGGTGTTATACTACCGCCACGCTGTTGCGGCGAAGGCGCCATGGCCGGACATTCCAAATGGGCGGGCATCAAGCACAAGAAAGCCGTGGTTGATGCCCAGCGAGGCAAGGTCTTCTCGAAAGTCATCCGGGAGCTGACCGCCGCCGCCCGCCTGGGCGGAGGCGACCCGGAGGCGAACCCCCGCCTGCGTCTGGCGGTGACGAAGGCCCGCGAGGCCAACCTGCCGAAAGACACCATCGAGAAAGCGATCAAGCGCGGCACCGGGGATCTGCCCGGCGCGTCGTACGAGGAGATGGTGATGGAGGGCTACGGCCCGGGCGGGGTGGCGATCCTGATCGAGCTGTTGACGGACAACAAGAACCGCACCAGCGCCGAGCTGCGCAGCCTCTTTTCCCGGATGGGCGGGAACCTCGCCGGCGCCGGCAGCGTCTCGTGGCTCTTTCAGAAAAAGGGCGTCATCACGCTCAATGCCAAGGGGCTCAAGGAAGAGGCGGTGTTGGACGTTGCGCTGGAGGCCGGCGCCGAGGACCTCAAGGTCGAGGGGGACCAGGCGACCCTTGTCTGCGCCCCGCCGGCGTTCGAAACGGTGAAGCAGGCCGTGCAGAAGGCGGGATGGGCGTGGGACTCGGCCGAACTCTCGCTGGTGCCGACGTCGACGGCGCGCGTGGAGGACCCCGCGCAGGCCAAAGCGCTGCTCGCGCTGCTGGACGCGCTGGAGGACCACGACGACACCCAGCACGTGTACGCGAACTTCGACATCCCGGACGCGCTGTTTGCCCAAGCGGCGGGAGCGTAGTGTGCGAGCAGGAACATGGCAAGTGGCGAAGTGGCTGAGTGGCACGGTGTCCAGTCACTGTGCTACTGAGCCACCTTGCCACTGAGGGGGCGTGTCTCTTCTCTTGGATGGTCATTCTGGGCATTGACCCTGGGCTGAACGCGACCGGCTACGGCCTCCTTGAGGCGCAGCGCGCCCGCTTGCGGTGCATCGCCGCCGGCGCCATCCGTCCCCCCAGAACCCGTCCGCTCGAAGCCAGGCTTGCGCAGATTCACGAGACCCTCGTGACGCTCATCGATCGGCATCGTCCCCAGATTGCCGTCCTTGAGCAGCTCTTCACCCACCAGGCCTATCTCACCACCGCTTCCCTGATGGGCCACGCGCGCGGCGTGGCATGCCTCGCCGTGCAGCAGCGCGGCCTGACGCTGGCCGAATACCCTCCGGCGCAGGTGAAGAAATCCCTGACCGGATCGGGCGCCGCCTCAAAGGAGCAGGTCGCGCGCATGGTGGCGCACTGGCTGGGCGGGTTGGATCCGTCGTGGTCGTCTGATGCCACGGACGCCCTGGCGCTGGCCATCGTGCACGCGCACCTGTCGCGCCAGCGCGAACGTCTGCCCGCTGAGGTGGGGGGATGATCTCACGGGTGCGCGGCGTCGTGCGCGAAGTCGGCGAGCTGCAGCTCTTGATGGAGGTGGGCGGCGTCTCGTACGAAGTCTTCATGCCCTCGTCGTTGCTGCGCCTGGTGCCGGACCGGCTCGGGCCCAGCGGGGAGCTGGAGCTGGTGACCTTCCACTACCATCAGCTCGAGGTCGGGCGGGGCATCCCCGTGCTGATCGGGTTCTTCAATGACGTGGAGCGGGAGTTTTTCGTGCGGTTCATCTCCGTCGCCGGCATCGGCCCGCGGGCCGCGCTGAAGGCGCTGGCGCAGCCGATCGCGGTCATCGCCCAGGCGATTGACGAGGGCGACCTGGCGCTGCTGCGGTCGCTGCCCGGCATCGGCGAGCAGCGCGCCAAGGAGATCGTGGCCAAACTGCAGGGGAAGGTGGGCAAGTACGCCCTGATCCAGGCGAAAGAGGCGCTCCCGACGCCGGCCGACGCCGAGCAGGTGGCGGTCGAGGACGAGGCCGTCGCCATCCTCGTGCAGCTCGAATACAAAAAGAGCGAAGCGAAGGAGATGGTGCGCGCGGCGCTCTCTCGCAATCCGAAGGTGAAGTCATCCGAAGAGCTGCTGAATGAAGTCTACCGCCAACAGCGCTTGGCCCAAGTCTAGCAGTCCTCCCAACCCCGCTGTTGGCTCAGGGCTCAGGGCTCCGGGCTCAGGGCAGTTGCCCAGGGCCCGCAACCCCCAGCCCGGAGCCGAGCAGGGTGGGGGGACGCGCGCGGAGCCCTTCGTCGCCGACACCGACGACGACCAGATTCTGAACCTGAGCCTGCGGCCGAAGCGGTTTGAGGAGTTCATCGGCCAGGCGCAGGTCGTGGAGAACCTGCGCGTCGCGATCCAGGCCACCACGCGGCGCGGGGAGCCGCTGGAGCACCTGCTGCTGGCCGGCCCGCCAGGGCTGGGCAAGACCAGCCTGGCCCATATCCTGGCGCATGAGATGGGGGCCAAGATCACCGGGACCAGCGGCCCGGCGATCGGGCGCGCGGGCGACCTCATCGGCGTCCTGACCAACCTTGCGGAAGGCGACATCCTCTTCATCGATGAGATCCACCGCCTCTCCAAAGTCGTCGAGGAGTTCCTCTACCCGGCGATGGAGAACTTCGAGATCGACTTCATCATCGATAAGGGGCCGTATGCCAAGACGATCAAGTTCCGCCTCAAGCGCTTCACCCTGATCGGCGCGACGACGCGCGCGGGGCTGCTGTCGAACCCGTTGCGCAGCCGGTTCGGCATGGTCTACCACCTGGAGTTCTACAAGCCCGAGGAGCTCGTGCAGGTCTTGCAGCGGTCCGCCAGGATCCTGAGCATTACCCTGCAGCCGGAGGCGGCCCGCACCGTCGCCGGACGCTCCCGGGGCACGCCGCGCATCGCCAACCGCCTGCTGCGGCGGGTGCGCGACTACGCCCAGGTCAAGACGAGCGGCGAGATCTCCGCCGAGGTGGCGCACGCGGCGCTGCGGGCGCAGGGGGTGGACGACTTCGGGCTGGACGGGCTCGACCGGAAGGTGCTGAAGACGATCATTGAGTTCTACGGCGGGGGGCCGGTGGGCATCGAAGCCCTGGCCGCTGCGCTGAACGAGGAGCGCGATACGATCGTGGACGTCGTGGAGCCGTATCTCTTGTCGGCCGGGCTGCTCAAGCGCACCGCCCGCGGACGGAAGGCCACCCGCCTGGCCTATCAGCATGTGGCCAACCTGAAGGAGCAGGAGCTGGAGCTGTTTGCCTCGTGATGGGCGCAGAGCTGTCCCCTCTCGCTCGCGCCCCGATCCTGAAAAAAGGTGTCAGACACCTTTCCCGCTTCAAAAGGTGTCTGACACCTTTTCTGGTGATGGTCCTGGTGCCGTCGTGGGCCAGCGCGCAGCCGAACCCGGAGTGGATCCGCGTGGCGATCGTGCGCGAGGACAAGCAGGTGGATTTGCAAATCTACGGGCGGTTCACCATCTTGGCGCTGCACACCGGCGATACGATCCAGCAGGGCCGGCGCCTGCCGCTGCTGGCCGTGCGGGCGGTGCAGGAGGGGATCGCGCTGGGCGACGCGGTGCTGCCGGTGTTCGGCGTGCGCATCCAGCCGGAGAGCGACGCGGCCATCAGCCTCAACGGCCGGCGGCTGCGCGGCACGCTGGAGATCGTCCGCCAGAAAGATCTCACGCTGTTGATCGTGAACCACATCGGGCTCGAAGATTACCTCCGCGGCGTGCTTAGCAAGGAGGCGCCGGACTACTGGCCGGCCGAGGCGCTCAAGGCGATCGCGATCGCCGCGCGGACGTACGCGGTCTACCAGCGGTTCACGAAGTCGGCCGGCGAGTTCGACGTCACCGGCGATGTGATGTCCCAGGACTACGGCGGCAAGACGGCGGAGAAGACCGCCACGACGCGCGCCGTGAAAGCGACCGCGGGCCTCGTGCTGGCCTCCGAGGGGACGATCTTCCCGGCGTTCTATCATTCGACGTGCGGCGGCATGACCGAGCACGCGCGGGTCATGGGCGATTTCGATCTCGCGCCGTTGCGGGGCGGGGTGGCCTGCGCGTTCTGCACCGCTTCGCCGTTTGCCCAGTGGCGCCGCCGAATCACCAAGGCCGATCTGAACTGGGCGCTGCGCAAAAGCCCGCACGGGACCATCGGCGCGATCCAGGACCTGCAGGTGACCAAGCGCACCGCGTCCGGCCGGGCCGCCGAGGTGACGCTGGTGGGCGCTCGCCGCACGTTGCGGCTGACCGGCTACGATTTCCGGGCGCTGTTGGGGTTTGACGTGATCAGAAGCCCCCTGGTGACCGTCGCGCCGCTCGGCGATGGGTTCCTCATCATGGGGCGCGGGTGGGGCCACGGCGTCGGCATGTGCCAGTGGGGCGCGGCCGGGCTGGCCCGGAGAGGGTTGTCCGCCCGGGAGATTCTGGCGTGGTACTATCCGGGCGCAGAGTTGATCACGCTGAACGAACGCATCCAATCGGCAGGAGGGCCATGATGCCTGAGCAGGCCGCGGCAGCGCCGAACAACCCGATGATCCACCTGCTCTTCATGTTCGGGATGATGTTTGTCATCTTTTACGTCCTCGTGTTCCGGCCGCAGGCCAAATCCCGCAAGGAGCACGAGCAGATGGTGAAGAACCTCAAGAAGCACGATGAGGTCGTGACCACCGGCGGGCTGTTCGGCCAGGTGGTCAACGTCAAGCCGGAGTCCATCACGCTGAAGATCGACGAGAACGTGCGCGTCGAGGTGGAGCCTGCGGCGATCGTCCGGCTGGTGAAATCGAAGGGAGGGGCGGGGTGATGCCGGCCAGCTTCCGGTGGCGGGTCCCGCTCGCGGCGGCCGTCGTGGCGCTCGCGGCGTGGTTTGCGTTCCCGCTCGAGCGGCGCATCAACCTAGGGCTGGACCTGCAGGGTGGGATGCACCTCGTCCTGAAGGTGGACACCACCCAGGCGCCGTCGGAGTCGCGCGACCAGGACGTGACCGGCATCGCGGTGGAGATCATCCGCAACCGCGTCGACCAGTTCGGCGTGCGCGAGCCGCTCATCCAGCGGCAGGGGGTGGACCACATCCTTGTGCAATTGCCTGGCATCACCGACCGGGAGCGGGCGCTGAACTTGATCGGCAAGACCGCCCTGCTGAAGTTCCAGCTGGTGTCGGAGAGCCAGCGGCTGATCCAGCAGGCGCTGGACGGCACCGCGCCGGCGGGCTTCGAGCTGCTGGAGGACGAGCAGGGCACCCCCTACCTGGCGGAGATCGACAGCGCCCTGACCGGCACGATCCTGTCCGACGCGTATGTCGAAGCGGGCGAGCTCGGGCTGCCGGAGGTGAGCTTCCGGCTGAATAAGGAGGGCGCCCGGGCGTTCGGCCGGCTGACCGGCGCCAACATCAACCGCCGGCTCGCGATCGTGCTGGACGGCGTGGTCCAGTCCGCGCCGGTCATCCAGAGCCGGATCACGGACGCCGGCCGCATCACCGGGCGCTTCACCCGTGAGGAGGCGCACGATCTGGCGATCATCCTGCGCGCCGGCGCCTTGCCCGCGCCGATCATGGTGGAGGAGGAGCGCACGGTGGGGCCGACGCTGGGGCGAGATTCCATCCGCTCAGGGGTCCTCGCCACCGTGGTGGGGGCGGTGTTGATCATCACCTTCATGCTGGGCTACTATCTGCTCTCCGGCCTGATCGCCGTGATCGCGCTCGTGCTCAACCTCTTGTTGATCCTGGGCGGGCTGGGGTATTTTCAGGCGACCTTAACGCTGCCAGGCATCGCCGGGATGATCCTTACCCTCGGCATGGCGGTGGACGCCAACGTCCTCATCTACGAGCGCATCCGGGAGGAGCTGGCCGCTGGCCGGCCGCTGAGCCTGGCGATCGCAGGCGGCTACGAGAAAGCCCTCTCCGCCATCTTGGATTCCAACGTCACGACCTTGATCGCGGCGCTGTTCCTGTATTGGTTCGGCACCGGCCCGATCCGGGGTTTCGCCACCACCCTGGGCATCGGGATCCTGGCCAGCATGTTCACCGCGATCTTCATCACCCGCATCATCTTCGACTTCCTGCTCGCCACCGGCCGTCTGTCGCGGCTGACGATGCAGCGATGGATCCGCGAGACGCACATCGACTTCATCGGCAAGCGCAAGCTCTGCTACGGGCTGTCCGCCGTGGTGCTGGCCGTGGGGGTGGGCGCGTTTGTGATGCGCGGCCCGGCGCGCTACGGCCTCGACTTCACCGGCGGGCTCTTGCAGGAGTACCGGCTCGGCCAGCCGGCCGGCGCCGACGGGCTCCGGGCCACGCTCGCCAAGGTCGGGCTGGGCGATGCCATCATCCAGCAGTTCGGCAGCGACACCGAGTGGCTGATCCGCACGCCGGATGACACCGACGCGGAGATCCAAGAGACCGTCTCCCGCACCCGCGAGGCGCTCCGTTCCGACTATGACGCGGCCAGCCCTGAGCTGGCCCGGCTGGAGCGGGTCGGGCCCACGGTCGGGGTGATTCTCCAGAAGAAGGCGTGGCTCGCGATCGGCTGGTCGCTGATCGGCATCCTGCTCTACGTGGCGCTGCGCTTCAAGCATGTCGACTTCGGCGCCGCCGGCGTCATCGCCTTAATCCACGACGTCGTCGTGGCGACCGGGGCGCTGTGCCTGCTGGGCTACCAGATCGATTTCATCATCGTCGCGGCGCTCATGACGATCGCCGGCTTTTCGATCAACGACACGATCGTCATCTACGACCGGGTGCGGGAGAACCTGCGGCTGCACCGCAAGCTCGGGCTGGCCGAGGCGATCAACCTCAGCGTCAACGAGACGCTGGCCCGGACGCTGCTGACCTCGCTGACGGTGATCTGCACCGTGCTGGCCCTCTACGGCTTCGGGGGGCAGGTGCTGCGCGACTTCTCGCTCTGCCTGCTCGTGGGCTTCATCTCCGGTGTCTACTCAACGGTGTACATCGCCTCGGCGCTGGTCACCACCTGGCGCCGCCTGTTCGAGCCGAAACGCGCCTGAACGCGTGATGCCGTTCCGCTGGCACGTGCCGCCCGCCAACCCGCTGCGGGCCCGCGCCCTCGCCGCCTCGGTGGGCGTCCACCCCCTGACCGCGCAGCTTCTGCTCAACCGCGGCGTGGCGGATGCGGCGCAGGCGAGGCGGTTTTTGCGCCCCTCGCTCGCCGCGCTCGGCGACCCCTCAGCGTTGCCCGACATGGAGCGGGCGGCGGCCCGGCTGAAACGGGCGGTCATCCGCCAGGAGCCGATCATCCTCTTCGGCGATTCGGACGTCGATGGGCTGACCGCCAGCGTGATCCTCTATGAGCTGCTGCGCGATCTGGGCGCGTCGGTCCGCGCCAAGCCGGCCAATCGCATCGCGCACGGCTACGGCCTTCCGGAATTGTTCGTGCGGCAGCTTATCCGCATCGGCGCGAAGCTGCTGATCCTGGTGGATTGCGGCACCAACCAGCCCGACGCCATTCGGCGGCTGGCCGAGGCGGGCATCGAGACGATTGTCGTGGACCACCACGTGCCGCTGCGGGAATGGGCGAAGCCGTACGCGCTGGTCAACCCCCATCGGGGTGCGGGGGCGGGCGCAGGCAGGGAATTGTGCAGCGCGGGATTGGCGTTTAAGGTCGCCCAGGCGCTGCTCGGCGCAGGCAGCGAGCGGCTGCTGGCCTATCTGGACCTGGCGGCGCTCGGCACGCTGGCGGACTGCTCGCAGCTCGTTGGGGACAGCCGCATCCTGGTCGCTCTGGGCGTGGCGCGGATCGTGGACAGCCATCGCGGCGGGTTGCGGCACCTGTGTGAGGCTACGGGGACGATGTCCGCTGAGCCCGAGCAGGTGATCAAGCGGCTGATCCCGCGGCTGAACGCCAGCGGCCGGATGGGCGACGCGCGCGCGGTGTGGCACCTGCTGGCGAGCGAGCCGGATCGCCGGTGGGACCGGTGGCTCGAGGAGGCCGAAGCCGCGCACGCGGCCGCGAAGCAGCTCCACCGGCAGATCATCGCCGAGGCGCACGCGCAGGTGGCTCGCCTGCACTTCAAAGACCAGTTCGTCGTCGTGGTGAGCCGGGCCGGATGGCACCCGGGTTTGATGGGGCCGGTGGCTTCCCAATTAGCTCAGCAGTACGGGCGGCCCGCGATCGCGATCGCCATGGAGGAGGAGCAGGGGGTGGGCTCAGGCCGGTCGATCCCGCGCTTCAACCTGCTGGAGGCGCTGCAGGCCTGCGAGGATATGCTGCTGCGGTTCGGCGGCCATGCCCAGGCGTGCGGGCTGACCGTCAACCGAAAGCACCTGGAGCCCTTCCGCGCCATGGTCAATCAGCAGGTGCAGCGGCTGCTCGGCCGCGAGGGCCTGGCACCGAGCCGCCTGGTCGATTTGGAGCTGCCGCTGGCGGCGATCACGCCGGACTGGGTGGGGGAAACCATGCGCCTTTCGCCGTTCGGCTACGGCAACCCTCGGCCGACGGTGGCGATCCACGGCATTGCGCTGGAGGCGGTCTCCCCGAGGCTGGGGGTCATCTCGGACGGCACGCGTCGGCTCGAGGCGAGGGGCCGGTTTGCGACACTGGGGACAGGCGAGCGCTACGATGTCGTCGCCCAGCCTGTGCTGGCGGGGGGAGCGCTGACGCTTACGGTGAGCGACGTGAGGGCAGAAACGGCGCCTTCGGAACCCGGCCCGACTTCAGGCAGGCCGCGCACACGCGGATCCGCTTGACCGTGCCGTTGATGATCACCTTGGCGCGCTGAAGGTTCGGCAGAAAGCGCCGGAGATTGACCCGGACGGTCCGCCGTCCGACCCCCCCTTTGACCTTCAACATCCCGCGATGGGTCACCTGGCTGCCAACCACCGGGCGTTTTCCACAAAGGGCGCACTCTCTCATCGGGGCGACACTCCATCATCGGTGTCAGACACCTTTCAAAGCGGGAAAGGTGTCTGACACCTTTTTGGGGTAGGCGCTATTATACAGAGGCGATGACCGTCGCACAAGTTCCCCCTGCAACACGGTCCATTCGCTACGTCAAAGGGGTCGGCCCGAACCGGCTCACCCAGCTTCAGCCGCTCGGCATCGAGACGGTGGAGGACGCCTGCTACTACGCGCCGCGCCGGTATGAGGACCGGACCCACCTGGCGGCCATCAAGGATCTGCGCCCGGGCGAGATCGTGACGGTGCGCGCGCGGGTCCTCGCCAGGAGCCTGCGGCGGATCCGCAGGGGCCAGACGCTGGTGGAGGCGGCGGTGGGCGACGCCACCGGCGTGCTGTACGCGCTCTGGTTCAACCAGCCGTACCTGGCCGAGCAGCTCAAGGTGGATGAGGAGCTCATCCTCTACGGCCAGGTCGAGCCGCGCCCGCGGCTGTCGATGATCCACCCGGAGCTGGAGCGGGTCGGCCGCGACGACGACCCCGCCGGCTCGACCGGCTCGCTCCACATGGGCCGGATCGTGCCCATCTACCCGCTCGCCGGCGGCCTGACCCAGCGCTGGTTCCGGCAGATGATCGCCTCGACCCTGGAGCGGCACCGCGCGGACCTGGACGACCCGCTGCCGGAGGCGCTGCGGGCGGCGAGAGGGTTCCCGGCGCTCACCGACGCGGTGCGGCAGCTCCACTTTCCGGATTCCTGGGACGCGCTGGAGCGCGCCCGCGAGCGGCTGGCGTTCGAAGAGCTGTTCCTGTTTCAGCTGGCGCTGGCCCAGCGTCGGGCGAGGTTCGAGCGCCAGGCCAAACCCCAGCGCTACCGGCGGGACGGCCCCCTGCTGCAGGGGTTGCTGGCGCATCTGCCCTTCACGCTGACCGCAGGCCAGCAGCGAGTCTTGGAGGAATTGCTCGAAGACCTATGCCGGAGCGCTCCCATGCACCGGCTCTTGCAGGGCGATGTCGGCTGCGGCAAGACGGTCGTGATGGCCGCCCTCATCGCGGTGGCGGTCCAAAGCGGCTGCCAGGCGGCGGTGATGGCGCCGACGGAGCTGTTGGCCGAGCAGCACGCGCGGGTCATGGGCGGGTGGCTGTCGCCGTTGGGGGTGTCGGTGGGGCTGCTGACCCAGGGGGTGCCCGCTGCGGATCGGGCCAGACGCGAGCGCGCCATTGCCGAGGGGGCGTTGCCCGTCGTCGTCGGCACGCACGCGCTCCTGCAGACCCGCGTGGTCTTCCACAACCTGACGCTCGTCCTCATCGACGAGCAGCACAAGTTCGGCGTGGTGCAGCGGGCCCACCTGGCGAAGAAGGCGGCGATGCCGGATGTGCTCGTCGTCACCGCCACGCCGATCCCGCGCACCCTGGCCCTGTCGATCTACGGCGACCTGGAGCTGTCCACCATCAGCGAGCTTCCGGCAGGCCGGCGCCCGGTGACCACGCGCTGGCTGGGCGAGGCCGACCGGCAGGCGCTGTACGAACTGATCCGGCGGGAGCTGGCCCAGGGCCGGCAGGGCTATGTCGTCTACCCGCTTGTGGAGGAGCGCCAGGGTCAGGTGCCAGGCGCCTTGGCAGGTGCCAGGCACCTGAAAGCGGTCACCCAGATGGCGAAGCATCTCCAGGCCGAGGTCTTCCAGGGGTTTCGCGTTGGGCTGCTTCACGGGCAGATGCGGCCGAAGGCCAAGGAGCAGACGATGCTCGCCTTTGCCCGCGGCGAGCTCCAGTTGCTGGTGTCCACAGTCATCGTGGAGGTGGGGCTGGATGTGCCCAACGCCACCATCATGGTCATCGAGCATCCGGAGCGGTTCGGGCTGGCGCAGCTCCATCAGCTCCGTGGGCGCATCGGGCGCGGCGAGCATCCGGCGATCTGCATCGTCGTCAGCGACAGCGCCGAAGAGGCGGTTCGGCAGCGGCTGGCGGCGTTCGTGGAGACGGCCGATGGGTTTGCGCTGGCCGAGCAGGATCTGGAGCAGCGCGGGCCGGGGGAGTTGTTGGGCCGGCGCCAGCACGGCTGGATGCGGTGGCGGATCGCCAACCTCATCCGCGACCGCGGGCTGCTTGAATCCGCCCGCGAGGAGGCGATCGCGCTGATCCGGCGCGATCCAGCGCTGCGCGGCTCGGCCCTCGCCGGCCTGCGCGCGCGTCTGACCCGATGAAAAGGAAAAGTGCCAGGCACTTCGCCGGTTGGTTTGGTGGACGGGCTGTGGAAAACTCAAGTTTTCCACAGCTTCGCAGTTATTCGAACCGGGAAAGTGCCTGGCACTTCTGATGCTGCGGATTACAGGAGGCCAGTTCAAAGGGCTGGCGCTCGCTGCACCCAAGACGATCCGCGCCACCGAGGCAAAGGTGCGGCAGGCGCTGTTCAACATCCTCGGCGCTTTCGTGGAGGGGGCGAGGGTCCTCGACGGCTTCGCCGGCAGCGGCGCCCTGGGCGTGGAGGCGCTCTCCCGCGGGGCGGCCTTCGTGGCGTTCATCGAATCGGACACGGAGGCCGTCCTGAGCATCCGGGACACCCTCCAGCGGCTGGACGCCGAGGTGCCCCGCAGCGCGTGGCGGGTCCTCCATCTGGACTTCGAGCGGGCCCTGCGGCAGCTCGCTCAGGCTGAGCCGCCCTTCGACCTCATCCTGCTCGATCCGCCCTACCGCAGCGATGAGGGAAAAAAAGCCTTGAACGCCGTCGGGGAGTATGCTATGCTCGCCCCCGCTGGCCTTCTCGTCCTCGAGCATGATCAACGGACCGCGGTGCCAGCCACGAGTGGTCCCCTGGAACAGCACACACGGCACCGGTACGGCGACACGGTGCTCTCTTTTTATCAGTGGCGATGATGACGAGGAGAGCCGTCTACCCCGGCACCTTTGACCCCGTGACCTATGGCCACATCGACCTGATCAAGCGCGCCCGCAAGATCTTCGACCAGGTCATCGTGGCCGTGGCGGACAACCCCGGCAAGGGGCCGCTGTTCACGGTGGCGGAGCGGGTGGCGCTGCTCACGCAGGCCACCCGGTCGATCCCCGGGGTGACGGTGGACGCGTTTGACTCGCTGGTCGTCGACTACGTCCGGCGCAAGGGGGCCCGGGTGGTGCTGCGGGGCCTGCGGATGCTCTCGGACTTCGAGTACGAGTTCCAGATGGCGCTCACGAACCGCAAGCTCTCCGGGGACGTGGAGACGATCTTCATGATGCCCTCCGAAGCCTACGCCTACCTCTCGGCCCGGCTCATCAAGGAAGCCGCCCTGCTGGGGGCGGACCTCTCCGCGTTCGTCCCGCCGTTCGTCGCCCAGGCGTTGCGCCGCAGGCTGTGCCGATGACGGGACTCGTTCCTCAGGAGGCGCTCATGAAAATCCACGTCAACCGCGTGCCTGAGCAAGGCCTGAACGACCAGGCGAGCTACGACCCCTCTGGCCTGGACATGGGGCGGTCCGATGTCCAGCTCCGTGAGCCGTTCCACGTGGACGCGTTCGTCACGCGGGCGGAGCGCGAGCTGGTCGTCCAGGCGGCGATCCGCTGCCCGCTCCATCTGACCTGCGCCCGCTGCCTGGAGGCGTTCGACCAGACGCTCACCGCGCACGCGGTGTTCAGCTACCATGTGCAGCCGACGGACGTGGTGGACATCACCGACGACGTCCGGCAGGAGATCATCCTGGGCTACCCGATGGTCCCGATCTGCCGGCCGGACTGCAAAGGGCTGTGCAGCGTCTGCGGCCAAAACCTGAACCACGGCGGCTGCGCGCACCAGGCCACCGGATAGGATTCTATGGCGCTTCCGAAACGGAAACACGGCAAGGCCAGGCGGGATAAAAGCCGCACGCACTGGCGGCTGCGGATGCCGACATTGACGACCTGCGCCCAGTGCGCGAAGCCGATCCCGCCACACCGGGCCTGCCCCTTCTGCGGGTTCTACCGCGGGCGGCAGGTCGTGACGGTGGCGGCCAAGGCCAAAGAGAAGTCCGGCCAGTCCCCGTCGTCGTGAGGGGCGCATGCCCATGAAGATCGCCCTTGATGCCATGGGAGGCGACACCGCGCCGGAGCCCACCGTTGCGGGCGCGATCCGCGCGGCCAGGGAGCTGCCGGTCGAGATCGTGCTGCTCGGCCCGCGCGAGGCGCTCGAGCAGCAGCTCGCCCGCTACCCCAAGCGCCCCGCCAACCTCTCCATCGTCCACGCGCCCGAGGTCATCGGGATGGAAGAATCCCCGGTGGCCAGCATCCGCAAGAAGCGCGAGTCCTCCATCAACGTCGGCGTCGAGCTGCTCAAGGACCGGAAGGTGGACGCGTTCGTCTCCGCCGGCAACACCGGCGCGGTGGTCTCCGCCAGCACCTTGCTCGTGGGCCTGTTGCCCGGCATCGAGCGCCCGGGCATCGCGCTCCTGCTGCCCGGCGTCAAGGGCGACACCCTGCTCATCGACGTGGGCGCCAACATCGACCCCAAGCCGCTGCACCTGTTGCAGTATGCGCTGATGGGCGAGGCCTATTGCCGCTGCGTCCTCGGCCAGGCGCGGCCGACGGTGGGGTTGCTGAACGTCGGGGAGGAGGAGGGCAAAGGCACCGACTTCACCAAGGAAACGTACGGGATGCTGGAGGCCTCCGGCCTGAACTTCGTCGGCAACGTGGAGGGCCGGGACATCTTCTCCGGCGAGCTCAACGTGATCGTCTGCGACGGCTTTGCCGGCAACGTCGCCATCAAGACGGCCGAGAGCCTCGCCCACGCGATCAACGTGCTGCTGAAGCGCTCCGTCATGATGAGTCCGATCACGCGCTTGGGCGCGTGGCTGGCCCGCGACGCCTTCCGCCAGTTGCGCAAGGAGGTGGACTACGCCGAGCACGGCGGGGCACCCCTCCTCGGGGTGGACGGCATCTCCATCATCGCCCACGGCGCCTCCAGCGGCAAAGCCATCAAGAATGCGATCCGCGTCGCGTACGAGTCCGTCCGCCACGAGCTCAACCGCCACATGATCGAGACCATCCAGCTCCACGCCCAGCACGCCCCGAAGACGTCATGAGTGCCGCCCGCGCGAGCGCGTCGTCCCGCATCGGCATCACCGGCCTGGGGATGCACGTCCCGGCGAAGGTCATGACCAACTTCGACCTCGAGAAGGTGGTCGAGACAACCGACGCGTGGATCCAAACCCGCACCGGCATCCGCGAGCGGCGCATCGCCGAGCCGGGCACGACGACGAGCGACCTCGCCACCCACGCCGCCACCGAAGCCCTCCAGCGGGCGAAGCTCAACCCCAAGGAGCTGGAGCTGCTCATCGTCGCCACGACGACCCCGGACATGCTCTTTCCCGCCACTTCCTGCCTGGTCCAGCAGCGCCTGGGCGCCACATCCGCCGTCTGCTTCGACCTCTCGGCCGCCTGCTCCGGGTCGGTCTTCGCGATGATCACCGCCCAGCAGTACCTGCTGACCGGCCGCTACCGCAACGCGCTCGTGGTCGGGGCGGAGGTCCTCTCAGGCTTCATCGACTGGACCGACCGCTCCACCTGCGTGCTCTTCGGCGACGGGGCCGGCGCCTGCGTCCTGCAGCCGGTGTCGCGCGGCGGCATCCTCGCCACGGACATGGGCGCGGACGGCTCGGCAGCGGAGCTGCTGTACATGCCCGGCGGCGGCTCCAAGTATCCCCCCTCGCACAGCTCCGTCGACCAGCGGCTGCACTTTTTGCGGATGAACGGCAGCGAGATCTTCAAGCTGGCCGTGCGCCGCATGGCCGACTCGGCCAAGCGGGTCATCGCGGAAGGCCAGGTCAAGCCCGAGCACGTCGAGTGCTTCATCCCGCACCAGGCCAACACGCGCATCATCGAGGCGGTGGCCAAGTGGGCCGATCTGCCGATGGAGAAGGTCTACATGAACCTGCAGCGCTATGGGAACACCTCTGCCGCGTCCAACCTCATGGCCCTGTACGAGGCCGTCCGGGACGGCGTGATCAAGGAAGGCGACCACGTCGTCATGGTCGCCTTTGGCGCCGGCCTCACCTGGGGCTCCCTCCTCCTCCAATGGTGAAAAAGTGCCAGGCACTTTGCCGGTTCGAATTGGGCCTGGCCTGTGGAAAAGTGTTCGGCTGATGGGGGTGGCTTACCTCCTGCCGGGGCAGGGCGCCCAGGCGGTCGGGATGGGCAAGGCCTTCTACGACCGCTTCGAGTCCTCCCGCGCCATCTACAAGCGCGCGAACGGCCACCTCGGGTTTGACCTCACCGCCCTCTGCTTCGAGGGGCCGCAGGAAGCGCTCACCAAAACCGAGACGTGCCAGCCGGCGCTCTTCGTCACGTCCATCGCCGCCTTCGCTGCGTTCCATGAGATGGCGGGTTCGCTCAAGCCGGTGGGGGCGGCGGGCCTCAGCCTGGGGGAACTGACCGCGCTGGCCGTGGCCGACGCGCTGAAGTTTCCCGACGCGCTCTACTTAGTGCAGGCGCGGGGCGATGCGATGGCGGAGTGCGCCGCGCACCACCCAGGGGCGATGCTCGCGGTCGTCGGGCTGGCCAATGAGACACTCGAGGCAATCTGCAGAGAATCCGGCGCCTCAGGCGCCAACTACAACGCGCCGGATCAGGTCGTGCTCTCAGGGACGGTGCAGGCGATTGAGCAGGCGGAAGCGCTTGCGAAGGGCAGGGGAGCGAAGCGGGTTGTGCAGCTGGAGGTGGCCGGCGCGTTTCACTCCTCGCTGATGCAGCCGGCGGCTGACACGTTCCGTCAAGTGCTGGCCAAGGTGGAGATCCGCCCGCCGCTCTTCCCGGTCGTCAGCAACGTCACCGGCCAGCCGGTCCAGAACCCCGAGGCGATCCGGGAGCTGCTGGTCAAGCAAATCACAAGCCCGGTCCTCTGGGAGCCGTCCATGCGGCACCTCATCACCGCCGGCGCCTCCCGCTTCATCGAGTTCCCGCCGGCCAAGGTGCTCACGGCGCTTCTGCGCCGCATCGACAGCTCGGTGAAGGGCATCACGATCGACAAGCCTGACGACTTCGCCAAGCTCTCCAACCTGCTCCCCTCCCGCCAGGTTCCAAGCGGACCATGACATTGATTGACCTCAGCGTGCCGCTCGAAAACGACCGTCGCTGGGCTCCATGGTGGGCTCGAACGCGCGTCAGACACCAGGATCATCGCTTTGGCAGGCTGGCCATGCGGCTGCTCTTCGGCCTAGGGCCTCGCTACCTGCGGACCGGGTTGGGCTGGGCCAACGATGAGCTGCACCTTTCCACGCATGGAACGACTCATCTGGATGCCCCGTGGCATTACGCGCCGTTGTCCGAAGGGAAACCCGCCAAAACCATTGATCAGATCCCGTTGGAATGGTGCTATGGGCAGGGCGTGAAGCTCGACCTGCGCCACAAACAGGACGGCGAAGCCATCACAGTCGAGGACCTTCAAGCCGAGCTCTCGCGGATCGGCTACGCGATCCGGCCGAGGGATATCGTGCTCATCCACACCGGCAACGATCGGTTCTGGGGGACCCCGCAGTACTTTACCCAGGGCCCAGGGATGAGCGCGGAGGCGACGCGTTGGCTCCTCGATCAGGGCGTGAAAATCACCGGCATCGATTCGTGGGGATGGGATGTGCCGTTGCCGCTGGCCGCGCAGCGAGCGAAGCGCGCCAAGCAACCAGGGGTCTTTTGGGAAGCCCACTATGTGGGAGTGGACAAGGAATACTGCCACCTGGAGCGTCTGACGAATCTCTCCCAATTGCCGCCGTTTGGTTTTACGGTCTGCTGCTTCCCGCTGAAAGTCACAGGCGGCTCAGCCGGCCCCGCCCGCGTCGTCGCCATCCTCGAATAAAATAGGGACCGGGTCCATTTTTCCCACCACCCGACTCAGGAAAAATGGACCCGGTCCCTATTTTCTGGCGCCGATTGTCAGACGGCTTCGAGCATGCGCTGGATGGGCCTGAGGGCGCGCTCGGCGATCTTCGGCTCCACCGTCACCACGTGCTGCATCCTCACCAGCGACAGGAACACCTTCTCGAGCGTGTTGCGCTGCATGTGGTGGCAGCTCGCGTGCTCGCTGGCGGCAAAGAACTGCTTCTGCGGGTGCTGGGTTGTCAGCCGATGCAGCAGCCCGGTCTCGGTGGCGACGATGAACTCCCTGGCTGGGGAACGGTTGACGTATTGCACCATGCCCTCCGTGGAGAGGATCTGGTCCGCCAGGTCCATCTGCTTGGTCAGGCAGCCGCACTCCGGGTGCATGAGAAACTCCGCCTCCGGGTGCTCGTCCATCAGCCGCTCGACCTTCTCCGGCAGGATCGCGGCATGGGCCGGGCAGTAGCCCTTCCACAGGTGGATGTTCCGGCCGGTCTTCGCCTTCAGAAAGCTGCCCAGATAGTAGTCCGGCACGAACAAAATCTCCTTGTCCTTTGGGATCTGCTCGAGGACCTTCACGCCATTGGTCGAGGTCACGCACCAGTCGCACTCGGCCTTCACCGCGGCGGAGGTGTTGACGTAGCAGACCACCACCCCCTCCGGGTGCTTCGCCCGCCAGCCTTTGATCTGCTGCGGGATGATCATGTCCGCCAGCGAGCAGCCCGCCGCCGGATCCGGCATCAGCACGGTCTTGTCAGGGCAGAGCATCGCGGCGGTTTCCGCCATGAAGTGCACCCCGCAGAACAGGATGACCTTGGCGTCGGTCTGCGCCGCCTGACGGGCCAGCCCCAGGGAGTCGCCGACGAAATCGGCCACGTCCTGGATCGCGCCCTCTTGATAGTTGTGCGCGAGGATGACCGCCCGCCGCTCCTGCTTCAGCGCGGCGATCTTCTCCTTCAGCAGGGCGTAATGCCCCGGCTCGCCTGCCTGCCGCGCCCGCGGCGCAGGCAGGGCGACCGCCACCGCATGGCCGTTCGTCAGGGCGTGGCCGTTGCCGTTCGTGGAGTGGCCGTTGGTCTGGTTCTGCTTGATCTGCGTAATCGGCGTATTCATCTGCGAAATCAGTGGTTCAGAAGGGGACGATGATCCCCTTTTCCTGCAGCTTGATCACCTTCGGCTCGGTAAAGGTGTACAGCCGCGCCGGCCGCTGTCGGCCGTCGGCCTGGAACTCCTGCGTCCCTTTCAGGATGCCAAGCTGCAGCATCTTGCGCCGGAAGTTGCGCTTGTCCA
>Ga0209399_10000455_pt1 | contig 24637 bp, 26 predicted proteins | sample OV2TP3_FD_184130 | JGI IMG/M metagenome (GOLD analysis project Ga0209399, IMG submission 184130) | Hot spring microbial communities from Beatty, Nevada to study Microbial Dark Matter (Phase II) - OV2 TP3 (SPAdes) (version 3) | ecosystem: Environmental > Aquatic > Thermal springs > Hot (42-90C) ... | reverse complement strand
TGATCCACCCTTTCACATACTCACGCATACGAGTGGTGCCCAGCCGCTCGACGGAGGACACCGGTGGCGGCTCCCAGTTGTATGCTTCAGCATGAATGGATCGGACTTTGTCATAGGTCTGCCTGAGCACAGTGTCGTCGGGCTTTGTCAGAGAAGTCTTATTGCGCTGAATGATGTGCATTCCTTGCTCGGCTTGGCGCGCTAGGAGAAGATCAGGCTCCGATGCTGTCGCCCTCAGCTTTCCGGGAACCTTCTCCAGATCGTCCCTCTCATCCAGAACCCTGCCCTTAAAGTCTTCCGTGATTGTAAGTACCGTTGTGAGCCCTGTAAATTTTGCCTCTTCCAGCTTTCCCATCCAACGCGCCAGTTCTGCATAGGACTTTGCTCGTTGCATCAGAGAGTACCGCCCGATCAGTTCGACCTCATCAATGAGCAGAACCCAGCCTGCATAACCTGCCGCAACCATTAGCCGAGAGGCGAACTTGAATCGTTGCAAGGCAAGCTCCTTTACAGGAATCTTGTCTATCTTGTACGTGACCGACTCGCGGCAAGCTCTGAGATATTTCTTGATTTCACCAACGCCAATTTGCTCGCCTGACCAGAAGCGGATGATTCGGTTACTCAATTCCGGAGCATTGGGCATGCGCTCGAACAAGAAAAGCGTTGCAGCAAACCGTGAGTTCAGATCCGCCCCTGGACGGTTCACCCATTGATACAGGTCTTTATACGATTCGTTCCTGGGATTCAATTTGGTCGCAATTTCGGTCAACGCATCGCCCCTTTTCCCTGGCACGACCGCAGCCTCGATAGCAGCACGATACAACTTCACAGGGTCGTAAAGGGGCGTCTCTTTGCTGATGACGACTTTACTGCACACAAAATTTTCTTCCAATGCGAGGTGCAGCAAGTATTCAAGCAGGTGCGATTTCCCTGCCCCAAAGTCACCTTCGACCAGCATGCCGTGAGTCACAGACCCATCCACTACACGCTGCCTGGCACTTTGGAGCTGTTGTCGGAACCTTCTCTCAATGTCCGGTTGGGTGCATCCCAACGCAAGAACGGCATCACGGTTCGGAACCCCCGAGCGTAGCGCCTCAATGGCTCGCCGATGTTTGATTTGGCCATCCGTATTCATCTCAGTCCCTCCACCCCTTGGCACTGGCCCTCATTTCTAAGCATCGGACGACAAGCGGATCAAAGAGGTGAGGGGATTTTGCCTATGCTTGTCGCGTACTTCGTCGCATATTCGCAGCTTGAGGGCATCGTAGCGGTTTAAGCCACGCCGTTCATCGGTTAAAAACCCTCGCGATGCAACAACGGCAATGAGGCAACACTCGAGCTCGTCGGTTCCGTCTATGAATTGACGCAAAACCTCATACGCGTCCAATGTCGCAGGAGTGCTGTAGTAAAGACTATCGTCCGGCTTCTTGGGCCGCCTTGCCACCATGTAGCGGGAAATGTCCAATACCAGAACGAGCCCGTTCTTGCCAATTACCTTTAACCAGTGGGCGAGCGAGAATAGCATGTGCCGGGCATTATAGCGTGCCACTTTCTGAAAGATCAGCGCCTCTTTTACTGTGGAAATGAGCCGGAGTTCCCCACGCAGCCACTCCTTGACTGCATTACTCAAAAAAGGGCTCACGCCCCCAGTGTCAAGTTGGGCCATACAGAGACGGATCATGGCAATCCTAAACTCTTGACTCATTTCGAAGTCCCGATAAATCGCACTTTCAAGCCAAGTATTCAGATCCCTCCGTAGGAGCCTCTCGTCGCGGTTGTTCAGCGATGCTATCTGTTGCAGATTGAATTCCTCACGCGAGGTGGGCAGTTCGTATCTGTTTTCCTTGAAGATCCTAGCGACAAAAGAATACGCCAACTCATCCCAGTCAACCTGTCGCGCCACTTCGTGGAACAACTTGTCAATCATATGAATCTTGGTCGAGGCTGCATCAACAAAAGCGAACAGGAACCCCTCCTCCTCTGCGGCTTTGCACAATTCGTCTCGCAACTGATCGGGTCCGATCTCTTCCGTGGGCACGACGAACTTCACCGCCGCTCCACTACGGCGGATGAAGTCCTGGAGGTATTCCCTTCGAACTATGTCCAACCACTCTTGAGGTCGCATGTAGGTGCTCCTATCCGTGATGTTTGAAAGAAACCCCGTAATACTTCTTTTCCTGACCGCGCCGGGTTATCACGGTAATCGTCCTGCTGGCCGACCTGGTTCCTGTGCTGGCTGGGAAGTTAACATTGTGGCCCTTTTTAGTCCGCTTCAGATCGCTCTGGTCGAAGAGATAAATATCTCGCGCAAATTCCTGTCGCGTGTATTCTTTGGTTTGCCCGGGCAAAAGCGTTAGTAGGTCGTACACTTCAAGAAGCGGAACCACTGCACCCTCTTCAACCCGGTCCTTCCCTCGGGCAGCTACGGCGGCTGAAAAAAGACACTCCAAGAAGGCTTCCGGCTTGAATCGTACTGGCTTGTTTTGTAATTCCTTCAAGTGGCTGACCAATACGGAAGGACGCAGCCGTCTTTCCCGAACCTTGTCAATCAGGACAGAACGTTCATTGGGCAAGATCCGAATGAGAAATGGATAGCAATACAGCCTGTCGTCCTGCTCGAAGATGTTCACCCCCATTTGCTTCGCAGTTGCAAGAAGCTCAGCGGTAAATGAGTTGCTGGACAGATACGTTTCCTCATCAAAGTCCCAACCCTCTTTGCCATTTGTAAGTTGTTGTTTCAAAGCGTTAACGGCCTGCTCAGCGTCCCCCATTGTCCTCCGCAACTCTCGCAGGCTTCCAACCCGTGCAGACGCACGAAACTTTTTGAGCGAGCGAACTACGCGAGTTGCTGCTTCCAAGAGAGACTCAGCGTCCGACTCTGCCTTAATGAGCGCCTTTTCCAAACTTACGCGCTGATCACCTGCCATATGCCCTCCCAAGCCTTTACCATAAGTATGTCCCGTGCCTACAAATTGAGTAGTGGCCCTGGCTGAAAGCCATGGTAGGCCACCTTCGATTTTGTGTCAATGATGGCCGCGGCGTAGTGTTGGTAACATTCTTACTTGTTCCTAACGGCAAAACCCGCCTTGCCGGGCCTCGGAGAGGTGGGTTAAGATGCCGTGGAATGGAAGGATTTTCACCGTGCAGCGAACGTCCAAAGACTCCTTTCTGACCGCGACGCCTCCCGTTCCCATGGCAACGGTCCTCCCGCTGCCGACCTATTCCACATTCGAGCTTTACCAGCGGCTGGCAGGAGACGTGCGTTGTCCAGTTCTGCTGGAGAGCGGGCATGGCCGGCGCGGATTCGGCGACGGTTCCCGCTACTCCATCATCGGTGCCGATCCCGCGCTCCTGTTTCGCTGCAACGGGTCCCGCCTGGCCTGGACCTCGCGGGACGAAGACTGGGTGACACGCACCGGCGACCCGATGATCGCGATTCGGGATCTCCTCGCCCGCATGGCCGTCCCGCACCCTGCCGGATTTCCACCTTTTTATGGGGGCGGCATCGGGTACTTCGGGTATGATGTCGCACGGTGGTTTGAACGCCTTCCCGATCCTCCCGACGACGACCCGGCGCTCCCCGATGCAGAGCTTGCCTTCTTCGACCTTGCGGCGGTCGTGGACCACGGGCAGCAGGAACTGTGGCTCATCTTCTGCCCCTTCGGTGAGCGGTTCCTCAAAGAACCGCGGGAACAATTGTATGAAGAAGGCACGGCACGTCTCCTGGCGCTGGAAACCCGGCTGAACGGTCTGCTGCCGGTTCTGCCCGACCGGAGCCCGCAAGTCCCTCCCCGCATTTCACCCGGAATGTCCGAAGCGGACTACGCGGCGAAGGTCCGGCGGTGCCTCGAGTACATCGCGGCCGGGGATATCTATCAGGCAAACCTGTCCCATCGGTTTTCGGTGGAACTGGGCGGACGCTCGCCCCGCTCCATCTACCGCCGGCTCCGCGAGATCAACCCGTCGCCCTTTTCCGCGTTGCTTGAGCTCCCTGACGTGACGCTGGTCAGTTGCTCACCGGAGCGGCTCGTGCGGCGCTCCGGCAATGAGGTGGATACGCGGCCGATCGCCGGCACGCGCCCGCGCGGCGCCTCCACAGACGAGGACCGTCTGCTGGTTGAAGACTTGCTGATGAGCCCCAAGGAACGGGCCGAGCACATCATGCTGGTGGACTTGGAGCGGAACGATCTCGGCCGCGTGTGCTCATACGGGAGCGTCCGCGTGGACGAGTTCATGGCCGTCGAGCGCTACTCGCACGTGAGCCACATCGTGTCCAACGTCCGTGGCCATCTCGCGCCCGGGCGCGACGCGCTGGATCTGATCCGCGCGGTCTTTCCCGGCGGGACCGTCACCGGCGTGCCGAAAGTGCGCTGCATGGAGATCATCAACGAGCTGGAGCCGGTCCGCCGCGGCCCCTACACCGGCTCCATCGGGTATATCAGCCCATGCGGCGATCTGGACCTGAATATCATCATCCGGACGCTGGTCATCGCGGACGACCGTGCTTATCTCCAGACCGGCGCCGGCATCGTCGCCGACTCCGATCCCGTGCGCGAATATCAGGAAACCCTGTTCAAGGCCGAAGCGCTGCTGAAAGCCCTGCGGGAATCTTAGCCATGTGGGTCTACCTGAACGACAAGTTCGTGCCGCAGGAGGAGGCCGTCGTGTCGGTCTTTGATCACGGTTTCCTGTACGGCGACGGCGTGTATGAAACGCTGCGCGCCTATCGTGGCTGGGTGTTCCAGTTCGCCGAGCATCTGGCCCGCCTGGAACGGTCCGCGTCGCGTATCCAGCTCCACCTGCCGGTCAGCCGCGAGCGGCTGGCCGGCCTCGTGCGGGAATCCCTCTCGCGGAATCAGTTACAGGAAGCCTATCTGCGCATCACGGTCTCGCGCGGCGCGGGCGAGATCGGGCTGGACCCGGCGCTCTGCAAGTCCCCGACCTTGGTCATCATCACCAGACCGTTCCAGCCGTATCCCGAGTCGCTCTACACAGAAGGAGTGTCGGTGATCGTCGCCAAGACCAGACGCAACCTGCCGGAGGCGCTGCCGCCGCAGGTCAAGTCGCTCAATTTCCTGAACAATATCCTGGCGAAGATGGAAGCAAAGGCGGCCGGCGCCCATGAGGCCCTGATGTTGAACCACCGGGGCGACGTCACCGAAGGGACGACCAGCAACATATTTGCGGTCCAGGGAGGACGGTTGCGGACGCCGTCGGTCGAATGCGGCATCCTCGAGGGCATTACCCGCGGGTTGGTGCTTCAGCTGGCGTCCGAACTGGGCATCCCGTCGGAAGAGACGCGGCTGACCGTTGAAGATCTGCTGCGCGCCGAGGAATGTTTTCTCACCAATACGACGCAGGAAGTACTGCCGGTGACGCAGGTGAATGGCACGAGGATCGGCAACGGCCGGCCCGGCGAGATCACCCGCCGGCTCCATGCGTCATTTCGGGCTTGCCTTGACCGGTTCCTTGACGGGGTGTGACCGGTCCGCGATCCGCTCTACCTTGACCTTGGCCACCCGCCGATCGCCCAGATCCACCACCGTGAACTTGTAGTCGCCGTGGTAGAAGACCTCGCCGCCGCGGGGGAGTCCCTGGATCTGGTAGGTGATGAACCCGCTCAACGTTTCGTACTGGGATGAGATCGGGATCGGCAGCGCGTATTCAGCAATGAGGTCTTTCACGGGCATGGAGGCGTCGACAAGAAACGCCCCGTCCTTGAGACGCTCGACTGGCTTCTCCTCCGTGTCGTACTCGTCCTGAATCTCCCCGACGATCTCCTCGATCAGGTCTTCCAGCGTCACCAGCCCCTCGACGCTGCCGTACTCGTTGACCACGATGGCCATGTGAATCCGCCGGCGCTGCATCTCCTTGAGCAGCAGACTGACCTTCATGGCTTCGGGGACGTAATAGACCGGGTGGAGCAGGTCCGTGAGGCGGATGGGCTTGCCCGACGCGACCTGGCTCAAGAGGTCTTTCTGGTAGAGAATGCCCAGCAGGTCGTTGAGCCCCTTGCGGTACACCGGGTACCGGGAGAATTTGTTCTCATCGATGTAGCGCAGGAGCTCGGGCGTCGGCTGGTCAATCTCGATCGCGCACATCTTGGGGCGCGGGACCATGACTTCCTTCACAGAGGTGTCGGTGAACTCGAACACGCTGCGGATGAGCTCCTGCTCGGTCTTGTCAAAGACCCCGGTCTCCTGACCTTCCTTCATCAGCAGGTTGATCTCTTCTTCAGAAATGAAGACCTTTCCGTCCGGAGCAGCCTTGCCCATCAGACGTAGGACGCTTCGGCTTGACAGGGCCAACGGTTTGATGCCCCAGGCCGCCACCCGCGAGAACCACTCCAGCGGATAGGCGACCAGCAACGCGAGCCGTTCCGGATTCTTGAGAGCCAGCATCTTGGGGACGAGTTCGCCCAGGATGAGAGAGCAATAAGAAATAACGAGCACCACGACCCCCACCGCGACCGGCTCCGCCAACGTTTCCATATATGGAAGGGGGAGTGCCAAGAGAAGAGGCTTCAGCGACTCGATCGCGGCGACGCCGCTCAGCGCGGCAGCCGCGGCGCCGGCCACCGTCACTCCGATTTGAATAGTCGCCAGGAAGCGCTCGGAGTCATCCTGAAATCCGTGGACCAGCCTGGCCTGTGCGTTCCCCTCCTCCATAAGCTGCTTGATGCGGCTGCGTCGGGTCTTGACGATGGCCAGCTCCGCGCAGGCGAAGAAGCCGTTCAAGAGGATCAGGACTCCAATAGCGATCAGTTCCAACCACATCGGTGCACCCCCCGTTACCAAGCCTTCGTAGCAGGGGGTATTGTATACGAAGCGGCTCCTAAACACACAATATCAGGTCAATTTGCCGCCTCACTGCGCTCCCGCTTCAGAAATAACCGGAAACACCCGATAGGAAAAGGACGGCAAATAACAGGGAACCGTTGACACATAGGAAAGGGTTGGGTATGGTGGACCTCATGCTGCGGCATCGTCGCTCGTACGGGTATCCCTGGGTCCTGGTGAGTCTTGTCGTCATGGGCGTCTCTTCGCAGGATGCCTTCGCCGAGACCATCTATCGTTTTGTGGACGCCAACGGCGTGATCCACCTTTCCAACGCGCCGACCGACTCGCGCTACCAGAAAGTTCGGGAAGAGCGCGCGCCGGCGGTGGCCAAGCCCGCGGCCTCCGTCCAATCTCAACTCGCGCAGCGGCCTGCGGAGGAGGCACGAACCAGCGAGACGATCTACCAGTACATAGACTCTCAAGGCGTGGTCCATTTTTCCAACGTCCCGACGAACCCTCGCTACAAAAAAGTACGGGGAGAGCGGACACTGGCCCGCCTGAAACCGACGCTGCCGGCCTCGGGGCTCCACGAGACCATCCTCCAGAATTCTCACAAGCACAGCCTGAGCCCGGCACTCGTGCATGCCGTCATCCGCGCCGAGTCGGCCTATGATCCCAATGCCGTTTCGACGAAGGGCGCCATGGGCCTGATGCAGTTGATGCCGGGCACGGCGTCGCTGTTGAAAGTCTCGAATCCGTACGATCCCGAGGAGAACGTCTCCGGCGGCGTGCGCTACCTGCGCTATCTGCTGAACCGATTCGGAGGGAACTTGGAGCTGGCCCTGGCCGCCTACAACGCGGGAGAGTCCAGAGTGCTGCGCGAGAGCCGGATTCCACGGATCAGCGAAACCCAGCAGTACGTCCGGAAAGTCCTCCGCTTTTACAAGGATCTCTCCCGTGAGGGGATCGGCGCGCGGCCTACCCGAACCTACGACGCCGAAACTCCGCCGCTCGTGACGCGGCGGTTCATCAACTACCTCAGCCCCGACTAAACCACCCGTACCGCGCCGCCGGCAGACGCTGAGAGCTGGATGTGGCGGTCCCATCCGGCTGAAACCTCGTCCTGGAAATCCGACCGGAAATGGGCGCCGAGGCTATGCTCGCGTTGCAAGGCCGCGGTCGCGACGAGACGCCCCACCGTCACCATATTCTGGATCTCCAGCTCGCGGCGGGTCTGGCACCGGCCTTTGAGACGCTCTTCCCATTTCTCAAGCTGCGCGAGCGCGGCCAGCAGGCCATCCCGGTTCCGGATGATGCCGACCTTCGCCCACATCACCCGGCGCAACGAGTTGCGCAGCTTCTCCATGGCGAGCTGATCACCGCCCTCGCCCTTCCCTGCCCCTTCATGGGTCATGGCATGCTTCGAACTCAAGTGGTGCGCGTACGCGGCGGCGGCCTCTGCCGCGCGGGCGCCGAAGACCAGGCCCTCCAGCAGGGAATTGCTGGCCAGGCGGTTCGCGCCATGGACGCCGGAACAGGCCACCTCGCCGGCGGCAAACAGTCCGGGAATGCTCGTGGCTCCATGTGTGTCCGTCCACACGCCGCCCATCATGAAGTGCGCGCTGGGGCAGACCGGGATCATCTCTTCCGTGATGTCCACATCGTAGCGCAGGCATGTCGCGTAGATCGTCGGGAAGCGCTCCCGGATGAAGACCGGGTCCAGGTGGGTCACGTCGAGAAAGACATGCCGGGCGGACGTCGCCACCATTTCGTTCCAGATCGCGCGGGAAACGATGTCGCGCGGCGCCATCTCGGCCATCTCATGGTAGCGCCCCATGAACGCCTCGCCCTTGATGTTGCGCAGAATGCCGCCTTCCCCCCGCATGGCCTCGGAGAGCAGAAATTGCGGAGTGGCCGGCAGGTACAACGCCGTGGGGTGGAACTGGACGAATTCCATGTCCTCCACGATCGCGCCGGCGCGGTAGGCCATCGCGATCCCGTCGCCGGTGGCAACAGGAGGGTTGGTCGTCCTGGCGTAGATCTGTCCGGCTCCTCCGGTGGACAGGACCACGGCCCGCGCCTTGACCTGCCTCACCTCCCCGGAGGATTCGTCCAGCACCGACGCGCCACGGCAGCGCCCTTCCCCGTCTTTCAGCAGGTCGACGGTGAAGTGGTGGTCGCGCCAGGCGATTTGCGGCAGGGAACGGGCCTCGTCGAGCAGGGCGCGGACCATTTCGGTGCCCGTGGCGTCGCCGCCGGCGCGCATGATGCGGTCCCGGCTGTGCGCGGCCTCGCGGGCGAAGGCATACTCGTCCCCCGCTTTGTCGAAACGCGCGCCCCAGCGGATCAACTCCTGAATCCGGGCCGGCCCTTCTTCGACAAGCACCTGGACCGCCGCCTCCCGGCACAATCCCTTGCCGGCGCGCACCGTATCGTCGCGATGCAACGCGATGTCGTCTTCCTCCGACGCGACGGCCACGCCCCCCTGCGCATAGATCGAACTCCCCTCGGCGGGGCTCCCCTTCGTCAGGATCAGGACGCGCCCGGCCCGGCTCAACCCGATGGCCGCCCTCAGGCCGGCGACGCCGCTGCCGATGACAAGAAAGTCGGCGCCCATGCTACCGTCCCCTCGGCCGCTCAACCTGAATCCTGCGGGCGGACATGCCGAAGGGCGCATCGCCGTCGACAGCGCTCAGCGTGAGGGTCTGATGCCCCACCATCCGGAACACGGCGTGGCCCCGCTCCCGGAGCGGCTGGTCGTCGTCCCGGCTTTTCCACTGCCCCTGCCAGTGGAAATGCACGGCGACATCAGGCCCTTCCACCATCACCCGATCGATCGTGAAATCCAGGCCGATCTGTTCGTAGAGGGCAAAGTCCCGCCGGATGTCGGCCTCCATCTTGCGGAGGCTCTCCAAGGGCATGAACAGGCTCTGGAAGACACCGGGGTCTTTGCCTGTGTAAGCCTTCCGTATCTGTTCCACCGTGGCGTCGATCTTCCGAACGCGCTCAGCGTCAACCGGATTGACGGCGCTGGGCTTGGAGCAGGCCACGGCCCCGAGCCACACAAACCCGACGAGTCCCACGGTCACGACAGAACGGACCAGCTTGCAATCTCGCGTGGACATGAAAGATGGATTATAGCATTCTTGACACGCCTGCCCTAATAGAATACCCTCTGCCCGCTTTTGGAACAGACCGGCTTGCTATTGCCGGTCAGATTAGGTAGATTGCTGGAAGCTTTCGGGAGAAACCCAATGTCGAGTGTCGTCAAGAAGCGCCGGAAGAAAATGCGGAAGCACAAGCATCGGAAACTCCGCCGGCGCATGAAATTCGCGCGCCGGAAAGCGTAGGCGTGCCCTTCGAAAGGAGGCTCAGCCATGGCCAATGATGGCAAAAAAGTCCGCGTCAAGATCCGGACGACCCAGGCCGTCTACATCGGCGACATCAAGCTGCCCGCCATGCGCAATCGAATGTCCGATTACTTCAACGATGAGAAGTACACCTTCCTCAACCTCACCGACGTGAGGATCGTGAACACGAAGGAAGAGATGGAATTCGTCTGCATCAACAAGAATATGATCGAGTCCATCACCGACGCCGAGTAGAGCGGCGGAGCGTCCACCGCTCCGCTCCCCCCTCCTGATGTCCCGCTTCACCCTGTTCGGCCGGTTCATCCCCTACCTCCGGCCGTATCGCAGCCGCATGGCCGCCTCCGCCCTACTCGTGATGGGCGCCGCCGGTATCAACCTGGCCATGCTCTGGGTGATCCGCCGGCTGGTGGACACGGTGCTCGTCCAGCGGGACCCGGCCGCCCTGAACACGGCCATAGCCGAACTCGGCGCCTTGTTCCTCTGCCAAGGCGCGCTCGGCATGGGGCACAGCTACCTGACCGCCTCGACGAGCCAGCGCATCATGGCGGACTTCCGGACGCATCTCTTCAGCCATCTCCAGTCCCTCTCGCTGAGCTTCTTCGCCAAACGGCGGACCGGCGAATTGATGTCGCGGCTCATGAACGACGTGGGGTCCCTGCAGAGCGCCCTGACCGAGGTCCCGATCGACCTTGCCAAGCAACTCGTCACCCTGACGGGCGGCCTCGCCATCCTGTTCTTCATGAACTGGCGGCTGTGCGTGCTGATCCTGTTCCTGCTCCCCGCCATCGTGCTGGTGGCGCGCTTTTTCGGGCGCCGCCTCAAGGCGCTGTCCACGGGCATCCAGGACGAGACGGCGCGCACCTCGACGATTCTGGAAGAAGTCGTGTCCGGCATCCGGGTGGTCAAGTCCTTCGTGCGGGAGGACTACGAGCGGGAACGGTTCGGGACCCAGGTCCGCCGCACACTGGACATGGTGCTCACACGCGCGCGGATTATGGCGGTCTTCGTGCCGGTCATCACCTTCGCCACCTTCGTTTCGGCGGCGGCGGTCCTCTGGTATGGAGGCACCCAAGTCATCAAGGGCGCGATGAGTCCGGGAGACCTGATCGCCTTCGTGCTCTATGCCGGCCTGCTGATCGGCCCCTTCGGGACATTCGCGCGCCTCTTCTCCCAGGTCAAGGAGGCCCAAGGCGCGCTGGAACGGGTTTTTGAAATCCTTGACACCAAGCCCGAGGTCGCCGACGCGCCCGACGCCCGCCCGCTCCCTTCCGCCGAAGGCCGCGTGTCCATGCAGGGCGTGAGCTTCTCGTACGACGGCCGCACGCCCGTTCTGGCCGACATCGCCTTCAGCGCCCGGCCGGGCGAACTGGTCGCGCTGGTCGGCCCGTCGGGCTCGGGCAAAACGACCATGATCAATCTCATCCATCGGTTTTACGACCCCGCGGCAGGCTCCGTCACGATCGACGGCCACGCTCTGCGGTCCGTCACCATGCAGAGCCTCTACAGCCAGATCGCGTTGGTGCCGCAGGAGACGCACCTGTTCGGCGGGACGATCCGGGACAACATCAGGTACGGGCGCGGCTCTGCCGCCGAAGCGGAAATCGTGGCCGCGGCCCGTGCGGCGAACGCGCACGACTTCATCACGGCCCTGCCGGACGGTTACGAGACGGTGGTCGGCGAAAAGGGAATCAACCTCTCGGGGGGGCAGCGTCAGCGGATCGCCATCGCGCGGGCCGTCCTCAAAGACCCGCGGATCCTCATTCTGGACGAGGCCACCTCGTCGCTCGACAATGAATCGGAGTTGCTGGTGCAGGACGCCCTGGACCGCCTCATGAAGGGACGGACGACGTTCGTGATCGCGCACCGCCTCAGCACGATCCAGAAGGCAGACCGGATTTTAGTGTTGGACAAGGGGCGGATCGTCGAGGAGGGCACCCACGCCGCCCTCCTCGACCAAAAAGGCCTGTACTACCACCTCTACACGCTGGGACTGGTGGAGACGTAAGGGGGACAGTCCCCCTTCCGACATGGGGACTGTCCCCGTCTTCGACTTGCCTACCGGATCGTCGAGAAGTCGACCTCCCAGCTCATGGAATCGCCCATCGGGGGGAAGAGGGTGATCTTGGTGGGCGCCTTGGGGTCGAAGGACCCGTACGCGAAGGACGCCGCAATCTTACCCCGATAGGCCTGTCCTTTCTCGTTCTTCTTGGCCTTGTCCGGCTTGGCCATCTCGCCTTTGAGCATTTTGCCTCCCTGTTCCAGCGTCGCGCTGGAACCTTCGGCAAAGTCCACCGTGTCGCCGCAAAAATCAAACACGATCTTCAGGCGGTTCGCTTCCACGGTTTTCTTGATCGCGGCATCGACCTGGTCCTTGTCCCGTTCCGCCCGCGCAGGATCGACTGCGATCAGGGCGCCCAGGCGATTGAGCCCGACTGTCTTGGTCTGGATTTCGCCGCCGCCGCCGCACAGATCCTTCGAGAGATCGGCGCCGAACCGGGTCGGAAGCGTCTTGATTTCCTTCAGCTGCTTCCCGTCTTCAACGGCTTTTTTGACGGCGGCCGCATCAAGATCGACATCGATCGCGCCGGCCGTTCCCGCCGCCAGACATACCATGCCCCCCACAGCCATCACTCTCCGCAACCAACGTCTCCGTGCTGATTCGATCATTCGCGCGCCCCCTTCTCTCTTGAGTTGAAAACGGCCATCCCTTGCCTTCATTCTAAAAAAACACCCCGATGTTTGCAAACCGGCTTGCCAATGAAAGGAGCGCCCTGTTAGAGTGAGGGCCGCTGAACCCTTTCAAGGAGAGAACTCGTGGAAAACGAATTAGTCGCCCGATTAAAAGTAGTCCTCAAGGATTATAAAGACATCTCGCTGGATTTCGTCATCGAGCATGTCCGTGACACCATCAAGAACCGCATAGTCAAGGCCTTCCATGTCAACAAGCACATCCCGCAAGGGTACGAGGACCAGGGCGCGTTCAACTTGTTGATCGTCACGGCCGGCAACCATCTCTTCGACTGCGTGGTCGGGGAGGAATATTTCCGGTACGACGCGGTGGCCGTCACGGCTCTCGACAAAGTCCAGGTGATGGACGGGCAATGGGAGAACAAGGAGACGAACAAGACCGAAACCTTCCTGAGCCTGCGTCTCTCGCACAGCGACGAGAGCCACGTGGCCCTGGCGCTGGCAGACGGCGAGCGCCCCAGCCTCAAAGCCCTCGCCGACATGATTCTTGCCGTCCGCAACCCGGAACCATGATCGCGCAAGGTTAATCGTTATTCGTTAATCGTTGCGGCCTCTCGCTCCTAACCCTTGCCGTTTAACGTTTAACGATTAACCTCCGACTCACCCACCCAGCTTCACGACAATCTCCCACTCCTTGGCGCTCACCGGCTGAACCGAGAGCCGGCTGCCCCGCCGAAGCAGGACCATTTTCTCCAGCCCCTTCGTCTTGCGCAGGACATCCAGGGGCACGGGCTTGCGCAACGGCTTGAGCGCCCGCAGGTCCACCATGTCCCAGATCGGCCTCTCGCGCGTCGCCTTGGGGTCGTAGTGAATACCTTTCGGATCGAACTGGGTATGATCGGGGTACGCCTCCCGCACGACTTCCGCAAGGCCGACCACGCCCGGCTGGTCGCAGTTGCTGTGATAGAACAGCACCTTGTCCCCCGTCCGCATCTCCCGCATGTAGTTGCGCGCCTGGTAGTTCCGGACACCGTCCCAGTGGTTGGTCGCGTGCTTCGACTTCACCAGACCATCAAAGCTGAAGGCCGTGGGTTCCGATTTCATCAGCCAGTAATGGGCGGGTGGCATGGGCGGCAGAATATTCACAGCGCCGGGACGAGTCAAGCCTTGCCCTGGCGCAACTGTCCGGCTAGAGTAGTCCTTCATGAGCAAGCCGGCGCTGTTTCTCCTCCCGCTGCTGTGCGCGGTCGCCGTCGCGTCTTCCACGCAGGCTGAACGCACGCCTTCGCGTCATCCCTGTGACGGCGTTCCGACCGCCGCCGGAACGGCCCTCGCCGCCGAGTTGGTCGCCGACGGCTTTCGGCTGCCGGTCCATCTGACCGCACCTCCCCATGACCACGACCGGCTGTTCGTCGTCGAGCAGGCCGGGACGATCCGGATCATCAAATCCGGCCGGACGGTGCCGCGCCCCTTCCTGGACATCCGCGATCGCGTCCGCTCGGGTGGTGAGCGCGGGCTCCTGAGCCTGGCGTTCCACCCGGACCACGCGTCGAACCGCCGCTTCTTCGTCTACTACACCGACGGCACCGGCGACCTGGTGATCTCCGAGTTCATCACGTCGGTGACCGATCCGGACACCGCGAATCCCGCGAGTGAACGGCGACTCCTGACGATCCCGCATCGCAAGTACGGCAACCACAACGGCGGGCAGCTTGCCTTCGGGCCGGACCGTTTCCTGTACATCGGGACAGGCGACGGCGGCGCCGGCGGCGACCCGGACAACCACGGGCAGACCAAGACGTCGCTGCTCGGCAAGTTGCTTCGGCTCGACGTGGACAAGCCTGTAGCCGGCAGGTTATACGGCATCCCCCCCACCAACCCGTTCGTCAAGGACGGGCGCGCGGCCCCTGAAATATGGGCCTATGGCCTGCGCAACCCCTGGCGCTTCTCCTTCGACCGCGTAACCGGCGACCTCTATATCGCCGACGTCGGGCAAAACGCGTGGGAAGAAGTGAACGTCCAGCCCGCATCAAGCAAGGGAGGCGAGAACTACGGCTGGCGGTACATGGAAGGTATGCATTGCTACGACCCGCCCTCAGAATGCCCGACGCGCGGGCTGGCGTTGCCGGTACTCGAGTACCCGCAACGAGTCGGAGGATCATCCATCACAGGGGGCTTCGTCTACCGTGGCTGTCGCATGCCGGACCTGCGCGGCACCTATTTCTACAGCGACTACGTGAAGGGCTTCATCCGGACCTTCGTACTGGCCGACGGCAAGCCCACGCAGGAGATGGATGTGACCGGCGAGCTCTCCCCGTCCCGGCCGACCTTCACGTGGCATCTGAGCTCATTCGGAGAGGACGCGCGCGGCGAGGTCTATCTGGTGGAGCATGCCGGCGGAGAGATCTATCGGGCGGTGCCGAGGAAGTGAGGGGGGATCGAAGTGCCGGCACAGCTAGCTCGGGGTGGTGGTCCCAACGGGATTTGAACCCGTGTTTATGCCTTGAGAGGGCACCGTCCTAGGCCAGGCTAGACGATGGGACCACTGGCTCGGCACCTTAACGAAAAGGACGAGAACTTGTCAACGTGCAGTCCTGCTGCTGCTTGCGCTGCGCGATACCCACCTGATATAAAGAAAACACCTGCGGACACATGAAAGAGGCGGAAAAGACGCATGGGCGGAACGAATCCGTACATCGAAAAATCTGAAGTCGAACTCCCGAAGAAGGCTTACAAAATCACATTCCGCAAGCCGGACGGGCCGTCGATCGTCTTTGAGGTGGACCCCGCCAAGCTCCCCTATGGTCCAACCGGTTTGCCCGGAAGCATCCTCGACATCGCGTTGAACGGAGGAGCCGCGGGCCTTGATTTGGAGCATGCCTGCGGCGGCGTCTGCGCCTGCTCAACGTGTCACGTGAAGGTGGTCAAGGGGCTGGAGTCCTGCAACGAGCCCACCGACGACGAGCTCGATCAGCTCGACGAGGCGCCGGATCTCTCTTTAAACTCCCGGCTTGGCTGCCAATGCGTGCCGAACGGTTCGATGGACATCGAAATCGAAATTCCCGCCTGGAACAAGAACCTCGTCAAGGAAGGTCATTAACGCGCTTAATCATAAGTCTCGTACTTCGCCTCCTTCCTCTCGAACCCCAGCCCTTTCAGATAGGCCTTGAGCGGATGCACGAAGACCTTCGTGCCGCAGACCATCGGCAGGAAATCCTTGCGGCCGGCCCAGAGCGAGGCAAGGATGTCCTGTTCAGGCCGGCTGTCCTCCCCCGCACCGCCGCTTCCATCCAGCACGGTCGGCAGATAGCGGAAGGACCCGTGGCGGGTAGCCAGCTCGTTGAACTCATCATGATAAATTCGCTCGGCGCGAGCCGGTGAGCCGTAAATGAGGGTCACCTGGCGCGCCGTCGGACCGGCGAACAGGTGCCCGAGCATGCACCGTACGGGAACGATGCCGGTATACCGCGCGACAAAGACCAGGTTCATGGTCGACGAGGGGGGCAGGACAAAATTCCCATAGGGCCCCGCAAGCATCACCCCGTCCCCCTCTTTCAACGTCGCCAGATACCCGCTGCCCAGGCCGCCGGGAACAAGGTCGAACGCCAGCACCACGTTCCCGGCGGACGATTCCGGTTCAGCCATGGAGTAGGCCCTGGTCAGGGGAGGACGCTCGCCCACCGGCAGCTTCAGCGACACGAATTGACCGGGCACGAAGGAGATCTTCGATTCGAGAGGAAAAAGCACCAACTCGCGAACCGTGGGGGATAACCGGCGGAGTCCCACCACCCTGGCTCGCTGCGTCGGCTCACTCATTGAGCGCGTTGACGAACGGGTAAGGAGAGATGGCTGGGGGACGAGGATTCGAACCTCGGTAGACAGATCCAGAGTCTGTCGTCCTACCACTAGACGATCCCCCAACCCATGTCACGTGGTATGCCGACATTATCGGTGGCTCAGCACATCAAGTCAATGGCCTTCTTGAGCCGCGCGAGCGTCCGCGCGCGGCCCAGCAGCGCCATCACGTCGAAGATGCCGGGGCTGACCGTCCCGCCCGTGAGCGCCACGCGGACCGGCTGCGCCAGCTTGCTCATCGAGAGGCCCGTCTCCGCCAGCACGGACTTAAACCCCTGCTCGAGCGCATCGTGCTCGAACAGGGCCACATCTTCCAGCGCGGCGACCAGCTTGGTGAAGGCCGGCCGCATCGCCGCGTTCAGGAATTTCTTCGCGGCTTCCTGGTCCATCGTGACCGATTCCTGAAAGAACGGCACCGCCTTGTCGGCCATCTCCACCAGCGTCTGCGACCGCTCGCGGAAGGCGACGACCAGCTTTTCGAGCCAGGCAGAGTCCGGCTGCGTCCCTCCGTTCAGCATTCCCCGCTTCCGGAGGAACGGGACCAGCAGACTGGCCACATGCTTCGTATCCGCCGTCTTGAGATACTGGCCGTTCAACCACAAGAGCTTGTCGGGATTGAACGCCGCCGGGGATTTGGTGATGTTCTCCAGCGAGAACTTTTCGATCATCTCCTGCATTGTGAACACTTCCTGGTCGCCGTACGACCAGCCCAGCCGGACCAGATAGTTGACCAACGCCTCGGGCAGGTAGCCCGCCTCCTGATACTCCAGCACCGACGTGGCCCCGTGCCGCTTGGACAGCTTGACCTTGTCCATCCCGAGGATCATGGACAGGTGGCCGAACCGCGGCGGCTCGTAGCCCAAGGCCCGATAGAGCAGAATCTGCCTGGGCGCGTTGTTGAGGTGATCGTCGCCGCGGATGACATGGGTGATCTTCATCCGGGTATCATCCACCACCACGCCGAAATTGTAGGTCGGCATCCCGTTGGACCGCACGATGACGAGATCGTCCATCTGCGCGTTGTCGAACGTGACGTCACCCTTGATCAGGTCATGGACGGTGGTCCGCCCTTCCTGCGGCGACACAAAACGGGTGACCGGTGCGATGCCGGCCGGCGCGGCGCCGGATCGCACACGGCATCGTCCGTCGTACTTCGGCAGCTCTTTGCGGGCCAGGGCCTCTTTCCGGCGGGCTTCCAGTTCCTCTTCCGTGCAGTAGCACAGGTAGGCCTTCCCTTCCGCCAGCAACCGGTCGGCGTGCTCTTTGTAAATGGACAGGCGCTCGGTCTGATAGATCGGCCCCTCGTCCCAGTCCAGCCCCACCCACTTCAGCCCGTCCAGAATGGCCTGGATGGCTTCAGGTGTCGACCGTTCGCGGTCCGTATCTTCGATCCGAAGGATGAACACTCCCTTTTCGTGCCTGGCAAAAAGCCAGTTGAAGAGAGCCGTGCGGACTCCACCGATGTGGAGGTACCCCGTCGGGCTGGGGGCAAACCGGACTCTGACTTGACTCATAGGGCGAATTTACCTGTCCGTTCTTAAGGCCTCGAAAGATAATACAAATATTTTACATTGACAAGCATTTTTGGCAGTGTTATATCTATACCCGACCAAGATGGTCTCCGATATAAATAGTCCCCGACTGTTTAAATCGGAATCATTTCGATGCTGAAACTTTCCAAAAAGACCGATTACGCCCTGATGGCCATCCAATACATGGCCTCAAAGGGCGCCGCTCGCGTGGTCAATACCAAGGAAATCGCCGAGGAGTATAAGATCCCGGTCGAGCTCCTGGCCAAGGTGCTCCAGAAACTCGGAAAGAAAGGCCTGATCACCAGCCAGAACGGCCCGAAGGGCGGGTATGTCCTCGCCAAACCACCGGAGGCCATCTCGGTGCTCTCCATCATCCAGGCGATCGAAGGGCACGTCGGCATCACCGAATGCTACCACAACGAGGATTCCCACTGTATGCAGATGGCGCGCTGCAACATCCGCAACCCTATTCGCAACATTCAGAACAGCATCTACGGCCTGCTCGACAGCATGTCGATCGAAGACATGAACTCGTTCAACACAACCACCATCGAACCGCCCGCGAGATTATTCAGCCATCGGACTTAATTTTCGAGCAGGAATAAGGAGCCCCGCAATGAAGTTTCCGATTTACATGGACAATCACTCCACGACGCCGATGGATCCCAGGGTCCTCGAAACGATGCTGCCCTACTTCACCGAAAAGTTCGGCAATGCCGCCAGTCGCAACCACCAGTTCGGGTGGGAGGCTGAAGAAGCGGTGGAGAACGCGCGCAAGCAGATCGCCAAGCTCATTCACTGCGACGCCAAGGAGATCGTCTTCACCAGCGGCGCCACGGAATCGGACAACCTCGCGCTCAAGGGCGTCGCGGAGATGTACAAGGAGAAGGGCGATCACATCGTCACGTGCAGCACGGAGCACCGGGCGATCCTGGACACCTGCAAGTCGCTGGAGAAGCGCGGCATCAAGGTGACCTACCTGCCGGTCGAGAAGGACGGCCGGGTCAATCCCGACGAGGTCCGCAAAGCCATCACGGACAAGACGATCCTCATCTCGATCATGCTGGCCAACAACGAAATCGGGACGATCCATCCGATCGCCGAGATCGGCAAGATCGCCAAGGAGAAGGGCATTCTCTTGCACTGCGACGCGACGCAGGGCGTCGGCAAGATCCCCGTGGACATCGAAGCGCTCAAGGTCGACCTGATGTCCTTCACCGCCCACAAGATTTACGGTCCCAAGGGCGTCGGCGCCCTGTACGTGCGGAAGAAGGGGCCGCGGGTCCGCCTCGTGCCCCAGATGGACGGCGGCGGCCACGAGCGGGGGATGCGGTCCGGTACGCTTCCCGTCCCCCTGATCATCGGATTCGGAAAGGCCTGCGAGCTCTGCGCGCAGGAGATGCCGGCCGAAAGCAAGCGGATCGCGGCGATGCGGGACCGTCTCCAGGCCCGGATCATGACGGACCTGGACGAGTGCTACCTCAACGGGCACCCGACGGAACGGCTGCCGCACAACCTCAACATCAGCTTCGCGTACGTGGAAGGCGAGGCCCTGCTCATGGGCGTCAAGGAGATCGCGCTGTCGTCCGGCTCGGCCTGCACTTCGGCGACGCTGGAGCCGTCCTATGTGCTGCGGGCCTTGGGCGTGGGCTCGGACCTCGCGCACTCCTCCATCCGGTTCGGGCTCGGCCGGTTCACGACCGACGAAGAAGTCGACTACACGGCCAAGCGGATGGTCGAGGCCGTGCAGCGGCTGCGCGAAATGTCCCCGCTTTACGAAATGGCCAAGGAAGGCATCGACTTGAAATCCGTCCAATGGGCGGTGCATTAATAGATAGGGGGAAGGATCATGGCATACAGCGAAAAGGTCATCGACCATTACAACAATCCGCGGAACATGGGGAGCCTGCCGAAGGACGACAAGCAAGTGGGCACCGGGATCGTGGGCGCTCCGGAGTGCGGCGACGTCATGAAGCTGCAGATCAAGGTCGAGAACGACGTGATCGTGGACGCCAAGTTCAAGACCTTCGGCTGCGGCTCCGCGATCGCCAGCTCCAGCCTGGCCACCGAATGGCTCAAGGGCCGCACCGTCGACGAGGCGTACAAGATCAAGAACACCGACATCGTGCAGGAGCTGAACCTGCCGCCGGTGAAGATCCACTGCTCGGTCCTGGCCGAGGACGCCATCAAGTCCGCGTTGGAAGACTACAAGAAGAAAGCCGCCGGGGCAAAGTAAAGGAGGCATACGTCCCATGGAAGAGACCGCCGCAACCACCCCGATCGTGACGTTGACGCCGAACGCCGTCAAAGAAGTCAAGCGCCTCCAGGAAGTCCAGGGCCTGGGCTCGGCGGCGCTGCGCTTGGGCGTCAAGGGCGGCGGCTGTTCGGGACTCAGTTACACCGTCAATTTCGATACGGAGATGGGTCCGCATGATCAGTCCTACGAAGTCGAGGGCATCCGGATCATCGTGGACATGAAGAGCGCGATCTACCTCCAAGGGACCCAGCTCGACTATCAGAAGGACATGCTGAGCGGCCAGTTCAAGTTCAGCAACCCGAACGCCGCCAAGAGCTGCGGCTGCGGAGAATCGTTCTCCGTCTGACCGCACCTCACTTCAGGAAACGCACGCGCACAGGGCATGGCCGGACTCGACGGCCATGCCCGTTGTGTCTAAGGCATAGGGAACCCCGCATGGAAACCAAAAAGAAAGAGCTGCCCGTGGTGCCCATGGCTCGCAGCATGTGCTGGCACTGCCAGTCCGACATCGGCGGCGAATATTTTTGCGGCCAGTGCGTCAAGGTCCAGCCCCTGTCGAAGGACATCGACTACTTCACATGTCTGGGGCTCCCCCGGAAGCTGAACATCGATACCGTGTCCCTGGAGAGCAAGTTCTACGAACTGAGCCGGGCCTTTCACCCGGACTTCTATGAGGGCAAATCGGAGATGGAACGGGCCGTCAGCCTGGCCAATTCCGCCGTCCTCAACCAGGCCTACCGGACGCTGAAGGATCCGATCCTGCGCGTGGAATACCTCCTGCGGTTGGAGGCCGGGGCCGCCAAGGACATCCCCGGGAAAGCGCCCGCCGATCTCTTTGAAACGATCCTGGAAATTCAGGAACACCTCGAGGAGTTCCAGGCGGCCAAATCCCAGAACGATGCCGCCTCCGCCGCCCGCGCCGGAGGCTTACTGAAAACCGCCCGGAAGACCCTGGAGGCGAAACGGGCCGCGCTGGAGAGCCGCCTGGCCGAGCTCTTCCAGATCTGGGACCGGCTGATCGAAAAAGGGCTCCCCGACCAGGCCCACTCGGCCCAGAAGGAACAGACGTTGAAAGAGATGCGCGGCCTGCTGTCCGAGCGCACCTACGTGACCAACATGCTCGGCAACATCTCGGAGGCCCTGGAGTAAATGGCGCGCATCGTCGGGATCGACCTCGGGACGACCAACTCGCTCATCGCCTACATGAAAGGGAAGACTCCCGCAGTCATCGCGGGGTCCGAGGGACGCGCGATGGTGCCGTCCATCGTCGCCTCCACGCCGGAGGGGTTTCTTGTCGGCGACGAGGCCAAGGCGCAGCTCCTCCAAAATGCCGCACAGACCGTCTATTCCGTCAAGCGCTTCATGGGCAAGGGGCTGGCGGACGTCACGCAGGAGTTGCAGTACTTCCCGTTCACGCTCACCGAGCAGGGCGGCGTCATCCGTCTCCAGATCGGCGACAAGGCGCTCACCCCGCCCGAAATCTCGGCCATGATCCTCAAGGAGCTGAAAGCCCGCGCCGAGGCGTTCTTCGGCGAGGAGATCCGCAAGGCCGTCATCACGGTCCCCGCCTACTTCAACGACAGCCAGCGGCAGGCCACCAAAGACGCCGGCAAGATCGCGGGGCTGGACGTGGCGCGGCTCGTCAACGAGCCGACCGCCGCTTCGCTCGCCTACGGCCTCCAGAAACGGAAACAGGGCATCATCGCCGTCTACGACCTGGGAGGCGGCACCTTCGACATCTCGATCTTGAAACTCAAGGGCGGCATCTTCGAGGTCCTCGCGACGAACGGCAACACGCACCTCGGCGGCGACGACTTCGACCGGCGCCTGGTGGACGTGATGACCCGTGAGTACAAACGCCAAAGCGGCGCAACGCCCTTCCCCGAAGGGTTCATCATTCAAAGGATGAGAATGGCGGCTGAAGAGGCGAAATGCCGGCTCTCGTCGGAAACCGAGGCCGCGGTTGATCTGCCGCTGGATAACTACCGCCGGACCTTTACCCGCCGCGAATTCGAGATGCTGGTCGACGACTTGGTGGAGAAGACACTGGCGCCCTGCCGGCAGGCGATCAAGGATGCCGGGCTGGCGGCCACGGACGTGGACGAGGTCGTCCTCGTCGGCGGCTCCACGCGGATACCCCTCGTGCGGCAGCGGGTTCAGGCGCTGTTCGGGAAGCCGCCTCATTGCGAGCTCAACCCGGACGAAGTGGTGGCGCTCGGCGCCGCCGTCCAGGCGGACATTCTCTCCGGCGGCATTCAGGACATGCTGCTGCTCGACGTGACGCCGCTGACCCTCGGGATCGAGACGATGGGCGGCGTGATGAGCAGCCTGATCCGCCGCAACACGACGATCCCGACCAGCGCGAAGGAGATGTTCACGACGTTCGTGGACGGCCAGACGTCCGTGGATATCCATATCCTCCAGGGCGAGCGCGAGCTCGTCAAGGACAACCGGAGCCTGGCGCGCTTCCAGCTCAGGATTCCTCCTCTCCCGGCCGGCATCCCCCGCGTCGAGGTCACCTTCATGATCGACGCGAACGGGATCCTCAGCGTCACCGCCCGCGATGTCCGCACCGGCGAGGCGCAGTCCATCGAGGTGAAACCGTCCTACGGCCTGTCGGACCAGGAAGTCGAGCGCATGATCCGCGAGTCCTTCGTCTTCGCCCAGCAGGACATCACGGAGCGGCAGCGGATCGAGGCGATGAACGAGGCGGAGAGTATCTTAAAAGCGACCGAGAAGGCGCTGGCGCGCGCCGACAGGCTGGCCACACCGGAGGAACTGGCGGCGATCCGGCAGGCGATCGCCGACCTCAAAGCCGCCATGGGGGGCACCAATCACCGCCCGATCCGGGACGCCATCGCGGCGTTGGACAAGGCCTCCTACAGCGTGGCCGAGAAGCTCATGAACAGTACGCTGCAGGACGCGCTGAAGGACAAAAAGCTTTCGGACGTGAAGTAAGGGGAGGGAACCCCCATGGAGATAGACTGGAACGACACCGAGGAGATCGCCATCCAGTTGCTCGAGCGGCATCCCGAGATCGATCCGCTTACGATCCGGTTCACGGACCTGCACCAATGGGTCACGTCGATTCCAGGCTTCATCGGGGACCCCAAGAAGTCAAACGAGAAAATCCTCGAAGCCATCCAGATGGCCTGGCACGAAGAGTACAAAGACGCCCACGGGTAACCCCCGTTCGTTCTGTGCTCAGGCCCCTTGCATTCTGATACCAGGAAGAGTATATTGGTAGCATGAAAGTCAAGACTTCTATCACCCTTTCGGAAGACTTGGTGAAAGCCATTGATGAACGCGCCAAACAGCATAAGAACCGCTCTGATTTTATCGAAGCGGCTGTGCGGGCGTTCATCGGTCAGATGATCCGGGAAGAGCAAAACGCCAGAGATCTCGAGATCATCAATCGGCGGGCCGACCATCTCAACAAAGAAGCGGCGGACGTACTCGCTTATCAAATCGCCCTGTGAAACGCGGTGAACTCTATCGCGTGGCGAATCCCTCCTCCCGCGACCCGAAGAAATCCAGGGTCTTTGTGGTCATCAGCCGCCAAGTCCTCCTCGACTCGCGCTTCTCAACCGTGGTGTGCGCGCCGATTTATTCCACTCACGACGGCTTATCGAGCCAAGTCGCAGTCGGCGAAGCCGAAGGCCTGAAACGCGACAGCAGTATTCATTGCGACGAACTGGTGAGCCTGTCCAAATCGGCCTTGACCAACTTCATCGGGACGCTGCCACTGCCCAAGCTCCGTGAGTTGGATGCCGCGCTCCGGATCGCGCTGGACATTGCCGACCAACCGCAGCCGTAGGAGAGGAAGATCTCCGAGGCCATCTCGCCTTTATTGAGTCCGTTTCCGATGTAGGGGCGACCCGGCGTGGTCGCCCGCAAACTTGAAATCCGTTCGTCCTGAGCTTGTCGAAGGACCATCAATACTACCCTCGCCCAGCTTGCGGGGAGAGGGTCAGGGTGAGGGGCAACGGCAGGCATCAGTTCTCCATCGTTACTTTCTGAAGCGAGTATTCCAAGTAGGGCAATAGTATCGTATTAGGTGCAAAAGGTAGAACTTAATCTGACAGTCAGGTAGAGTCCTCGAATCCCACAGGGGAGGAAGGAGCGAGGACCATGACGATGGAGCGCAAGATCATC
>Ga0209399_10000453_pt1 | contig 24756 bp, 13 predicted proteins | sample OV2TP3_FD_184130 | JGI IMG/M metagenome (GOLD analysis project Ga0209399, IMG submission 184130) | Hot spring microbial communities from Beatty, Nevada to study Microbial Dark Matter (Phase II) - OV2 TP3 (SPAdes) (version 3) | ecosystem: Environmental > Aquatic > Thermal springs > Hot (42-90C) ... | reverse complement strand
TTGAAAAGGCCAAAAAGGTGGTCAAACCCCATCTGAATGCTGTCTGTCATCTCCGAATTCCCAAACTTCAAAATCGGAAGGCTGCGTAACTAGTGTTATAATTCGCGTTTTCATCCCGCCTCCCAACTCACGTGTTCTTCACCTGCGCCTTCACCGGCAGCACCACCGTGAACGTGCTGCCTTTCCCCACCTCGCTCGCCACCTCGATCCGGCCCCCGTGCTTCTCCACGATCCCGTAACTGATGGACAGCCCCAGCCCCGTCCCCTTGCCCACGTCCTTGGTCGTGAAAAACGGGTCGAAGATACGCGGGAGGTGCTCCCGGGCGATGCCCTTGCCGGAGTCCCGGACCGAGACCCGCACGGCCTCCCCGTCCTGCCGCGTGGTGATCCAGATATCTCCTTTTCCCTCGATGGCGTCCACCGCATTGCTCAGGAGATTCATGAAGACCTGATTGAGCTGCCCGGCGAAGCACTCCACCGGGGGCAGGTCCCCGTAGTCCCGGTGCGCCTCCACCCGGTCCTTCATGTGATGCTCCAGGAGCGCCAGGGTGCTCTCGATCCCCTCGCGCAGGTCCACGGTCTTCAGCTCCGCCTCGTCGAGCCGGGAGAAGGTCCTCAGCCCCAGCACGATCCGCTTGATCCGGTCCGCCCCGTTGGCGCAGCTCTCGACCAGCCTGCCGAGCGTGTCAAACGCCTTATTCGCCCGGGCGGCCGCCTCCGGCGTCAGGGAGGCGTCGTCGCAGACGGCCCTCAACTCTCCCACAAATCGCCGGAAGTGGTCCATGTTGGCGTAAATGAACCCGATCGGGTTGTTCAACTCGTGCGCCACCCCCGCCACCAGCTTGCCCAGCGCGGCCATTTTCTCGGAGTGCACGAGTTGCGCCTCTTTGGCGCGAAGGATCTCCAGCGTCTCCTTCAACTCGTTGCGCTCCTGCGCCAGCTCCCTCTGCAGGCGCCCGATCCGGAGGGCGCTCCGAATGCGGGCCTGGAGGTCCTCGCTCTCAAAGGGCTTCGTGATGTAGTCGTCCGCCCCCGCGTCGAGGCCCTCCACCTTTTCGCCCAGGCCGGACTGCGCCGTGAGCATGATGACCGGCGTGATGACGTGGCGCTCCTTCCTGCGGAGATGCCGCACCACGTCCAGCCCGCTCAGGCCGGGGGGCATCCTCACGTCCAGCAGGATGAGGTCGGGACTGCACGCATCGGCCTGCCGGAGGGCCTCCGTCCCGTCCTGCGCCCGCACCACCTCGTAGTCGTCCGCCAGCTCCTGCTCCAGCAGGTCGAGGTTGAACGGCTCGTCGTCCACGATCAGAATGGTAGGCTTGCCGTTGTTTTTGGCTGTGCTCATCTTACACTCCTATCAGCCCCCGGACCTTTTTTAAGAGCTCCTCCTCATCGATCGGCTTGGAGAGATAGCCGTTGCAGCCCGCCTTCAGCGCCCGCTCCTCGTCCCCGGCCATCGCGTGCGCCGTCACGGCGATGATCGGCACGTCCCGGATCGCCTCCGTCTGCCGGATCCGGGCGGCCAGCTCCCAGCCGTCCATCTCCGGCAGGGAGAGGTCCATCAGGATCAGGTCCGGGCGCTCCGCCTCGGCCACCTCCAGCCCCTCGCGCCCGTCCACGGCCTCGATGATGGCATACGCCTCCTCCAGGACCTGCGCGAGGAGGTCGCGGTTCCACTCCACGTCTTCGACGATCAGGATTTTTTTCATTCTATGCCCCTTTTCCTCAATCTTCAATGCGGTACTTTTCTATCTTCTGCACCAGCCCCCACCGGCTCACGCCCAGCGCCCTGGCCGCGTGCGTGCGGTTCCCCTTGCAGCGCCGGAGGGCCTCGATGATCATCTCCCGCTCCACCTGCTCCACGGCGGTGTTCAGCGTCCCCCCGCGGACCTCATCTCGGGCGGCCCTGCCGCGCACGGCCTCCGAGAGCGCCTCCGGCCCGATGCGCTCGACCTCCCCGGCCAGCAGCAGGGCGCGCTGCACCTCGTTCTCCAGCTCCCGCACGTTCCCCGGCCAGGCGTACCGGCAGAGCAGATCCATCGCCTCCGGGGTGAACCGGACCCGCTGATCCGGGGCATACTTTTTCAGGAAATAGATGGCCAGAGGCGGCACGTCCTCCAGCCGGTCCCTCAGAGGGGGCACCTCGATGGGGAACACGTGCAGCCGGAAAAAGAGATCCTCCCGGAATCGTCCCGCCTTCACCTCCGCCCGCAGGTCCCGGTTCGTGGCCGCGATCACCCGCACGTCCACCTTCCGATCCACCATCTCCCCCACCCGCCGGACCTCCCCCTCCTGCAGCACCCGGAGCAGCCGCACCTGCATCTGCGGCGAGGTCTCCCCGATCTCGTCCAGAAACACCGTCCCCCCGTGGGCGGCCTCGAACAGCCCCGGCCGGTCCTCCAGCGCCCCGGTGAAGGACCCCTTTCTGTGCCCGAACAACTCGCTCTCCAGCAACTCCGGGGGCAAAGCCCCGCAGTTCTGCGCCACGAACGCCCCCTCTTGCCGCGCCCCGTTGAAGTGAATGCACCGCGCCAGGAGCTCTTTTCCGGTGCCCGTCTCCCCGGTCAGCATCACGCTCACGTCGCTGCGGAGCACCTTCTCGATCAGGTTATAGACTCGATTCATCGCCGGGCTCAGGCCGATCAGCCCCTCAAACCGGTAGCGCTGCTGGGCCACGTGCCGCAACTGCACATTCTCCTGCTCCAGCTTCTGCCGGGCCTCCTCCAGCTCCCGGTTGAGCCGGAGGATCTCGGCGTAGCGCCCCTCCAGCTCGATGACCATTTCATAGCTCTCGACGGCCCGCCGGATGTCCACCTTCAGCGCCTCCGGCTCCCAGGGCTTGGCGATGTAGCGATAGATCTGCCCGGAGTTCACCGCCGCGATCAGCGCGTCCATGTCCGTGTATCCGGTCAGCATGATCCGGATCGCCTTCGGGGCCAGAGGCACGGCCTTCACCAGAAACTCCGTCCCGCTCATCCCCGGCATCCGCTGATCCACGATCATCACCGCCACCTCGCTCTTCTCCAGGACCTCCAGCCCCCTTGCCCCCCCCACCGCCGTCAGCACCTCGTAGTCGTCCTCAAAGGTCAGGCGCAGGGAGTCCAGGATATCCGTCTCGTCGTCCACGACCAGGATCCGATGCCGTTTCACCGCGTCCCCCTCCTTCTACTTTGCCCTGATCACCACCAGGGTCAGGTCATCCCCCGGCGGCGCATCTCCGAGGAACGCGGAGACCGCGCCGCAAATGGCCTCCTGCACGGCCGCCGCGTCCTTCGTCCGATGTTCAAACAGGACGGCCTCCAGGCGCTCCTCCCCGAACATGTCCCCCTCGCCGTCCCCTGCCTCCGTCACCCCGTCGCTGTAAATCACAAACACATCTCCTGCCCTCATGTCCACCCGTTGCTCCAGGTAGGGCGAAACACCGGCCAGCGCCGGGTCCACCCCCACAGGCAGGCCGCCCCCGGTCCCTGCCGGAGAGGGGGAACTCCCATCCCCCCGTATCAGGAGGGGATAGGGGTGCCCGGCGTTCACGAAGGTGAAGGCCATCTCCTCCGGGTCGAGGGCGCCGAAGCAGAAGGTGGCGAAGACCTCCGGGGCCGTGCAGCGCCAGAGCCCCTCACCGATCCGGCGCATCGCCTCCGCGAGCGACGCCTCCCGCTCCAGCTCGGACCGGAACAGCGCCCGGAGCGTGGCCATGGTTAACGCCGCCGGCATCCCCTTCCCGGACACGTCCCCCAGCGCCACCCAGACCCTTCCCGAACGGTCCTCCACCACGTCGTAGTAGTCCCCGCTCACCCCCCGGCTGGGCCGGCTCGTCCCGCTGATGTCGAACCCCTTCACCTCCGGCAGGGCCTGAGGCAGCAGGAGTTGCTGGATCCGGCCCGCCGCCGCCAGCTCCTGCTCCAGCCGCTGCTTCTCCAGCGCCTCCCCGTAGAGCCTGGCGTTTTCAAGGGCGATGGCCGCCTGGTTGGCAAACCCCATCAGCAGCAGCCGGTCGTGCTCCGCGACCCGTTCTCCGGCCCCCGATCGGTCGGCCACCAGCACCCCGATCCTCCGCTCTCCGGCGACCAGGGGAACCGTGACAAAGGACCGGACGCCCATCCGGCGCACGACCTCCTGATCCACGCCCACCGGCGCGTCATCCACATCCTCCACCAGGATCGACCGGTTCTGGCGGACCGTCAACACCACCGCCACGTCCTCTCGATCCAGCCCGTATTCAAGCTGCAGGAAGAACGCCCGCGCCTCCTCACTCGCCCCGGCGCACGCCCGGCTGCGCAGCATCCCGGCCCCCTCGTCCACCAGCATCAGAAACGACCTTTCAAACCCCAGGGTGTTCACCACCGCCTCCAGGATCATCTGGATGTCCTCATCCAGGTCCAGCACGGACGTGATGGCCGCCCCGACCTCACAGAGCGTCTTCAACTCCCGCATGCGCCGGTCCAGGGCGACCCGCATCTCGTAGGTCTCCACGGCCTGCCGGACGTCTATCTCCAGGTCCTTGGGCTCCCAGGGCTTGGAGATATACCGGTAGACCTGCCCCCGGTTGACGGCCCCCACGATCGCGTCCAGGTCCGCAAACCCGGTCAGCATCATCCGGACGCTGCGGGGGGAGATCTCCTGCGACCGCTCCAGAAACTCGACCCCCATCATCCCCGGCATCCGCTGGTCCGCGATGATCAGGGCCACCTCGCGCCGGGCCAGCAGCTCCAGCCCTTCGGCCCCCCCCGGCGCGACCAGCACCTCATAGTCCAGCTCCAGGGAGAGCCGCAGGGCCTCCAGGATGCCGGGGTCGTCGTCCACGATCAGGACCGTGTGTCTCCGTTCGAGCATGGCAGGCTCCTCGTCTATCTTTCGTATCCCTTCAGCATCTCCCGCAGGTCCTGCGTCAGGGCCATCGGGTCCATCCTCCCCTTCTGAATCACCCGGCTCACCCGCCTCTGCAAAAACTCCCGCTCCGCTTTGGTCAGGTCCTTGGCCGTCACCACCACCACCGGGACCTTCCGGAGCGTCGGGTCGGCCTGCAGGCGCTCGATCACCTCGAACCCGTCCATCACCGGCATCATCAGGTCCAGGAGGACGGCGTCGGGCCTGGCCCTGCCGATCTGGGCCAGCGCCTCCTCCCCGTTGGACGCGCTCCGGGCCGCAAACCCGCTGAACTCCAGCATCTGACAGATCATCGTGGTCACCAGCGGCTCGTCGTCCACCACCAGGATATCCTTCAACTGGCCGGAGTCCAGACGCCCCAGCACGGACAGGAGGGCCTCCCGGTCTATGGGCTTGACTAAGTAGTCGCGCACCCCCAGGCGATACCCCAGCTCCCGGTTGTCCGAGGCCGAGATCACGATGATCGGGATGTCCCGCGTCTCCGGGTCCCCCTTCAGCATCGCGATCGTCTCCCACCCGTCCTTCCCCGGCATGATGATGTCCACCGTCACTGCGGCCGGGCGTATCCTCCTGGCCAGGGCCACCCCATCATCGGCGTTCAGGGCGCCCACCACCCGGTAGCCCTCTTCGACCAGCTCCTGTCGCAGCAGCGCCGCCGCGTTCGGGTCGTCGTCGATGACCACGATGGTCCGTCCGCCCTTCTCCTCCTCATCCCCGTGAGATGTGAGACGTGATACGGCAGACGGGGATTCTTGATCGGATACTGACGGGCGACCACGAGGGTCGCCCCTACGTTCATCGTAGACCACCGGAATCCGTACCGTAAACGTGGACCCCTTGCCCACCGCGCTCTCCACGCCGATCGTCCCTCCCATCAATTCCGTCAGCTTCTTCGTGATGGACAGCCCCAGCCCCGTGCCCCCGTACTGCCGCGTGCTCGACCCGTCCACCTGCCGGAACTCGTCGAAGATGTAGCCGAGCGCGTCCGCCGGGATGCCGATGCCCGTGTCGGAGACCGCGATCTCCAGGGCCTCCGAGCGGGCCACGAGGGACGCCTGGCGGGTGACGAGGACCTTCACCTCCCCCTTCTCCGTGAACTTGAGCGCATTGCTGAGCAGGTTGATGATGACCTGCCGCAGCCGCGCCTCGTCCGAATAGGCCTCCCGCACATCCCCGGCCACCTCGTGGGTCAACGCCACGCCCTCTTTGACCAGGGGGCTGACCGTGGCGCAGCAGCCCGCAATCAGCTCCCTCATGTCGAACCACTTCTTCTGGATGTCCACCCGCCCGGCCTCGATCTTGGACAGGTCCAGGATGTCGTTGATCAGGTTCAGCAAATGGTCCGCGCTCAGCTTCACCTTCGTCAGATTGTCCCGCTGACGCTCCGGGAGGACATCCCCGGCCCTTCGCAGCACCAGGTTCGTGAACCCGATGATCGCGTTCATGGGCGTGCGCAGCTCGTGGGACATGTTGGCCAGGAACTGTGACTTGAGCCGGTTGGCCTCCTGGATCTGCCGGTTCTGCGCCTCCAGCTTCTGAAAGTCCATATATCGGGCGTAGGCGATGGAGAAGGCGTTCGCCAGGTCCCGCATCAAGTCCACGTCCTCCTCCGGCAGCGGGGCCGCGCTGCCCACGTAGAGGATGCCCTGGGCGAAGGGGACGTGCCGGAGCGCCAGGGACTCCGGCGGGGCCTCCGAGTCCAGGTACCGCTCGCGCCGGATCGGCTGCCCCTGCGCCTCCAGAAACTGCACCCATTCCAGAAGCGCCTGCCGGTCCCACTCCTCCGCGTAAGCCTCCTTCGTCCGCCAGCAGTTTACGGCCCTGCTGACCACGGGGTGGCTGTCGAACGCCAGGCTCAGGACGCCCAGGGAAGCGCCCTCAGGGTTCGTCAGGTAGGCGTGGAGACGCTTCTCCTGCTCCTCGATGATGAACACCCCGCACCGCAGGAACGGCACTCTTAGCTCCCTCAACTCCTTCCAGATCGTCGGCGTGATGCGCTCCAGGTCCACGCTGGCGCGCATCGCCCCGACCTCCGCCCGCATCCGGTCCACGGCCCCCCGGCGGGTCGCCTGCCGGTTGAGTCCGAACAGCTCCTTGTTCGCCGCCGACAGCGCCGCGTTGGCCTCCCGCAGCCTCCGGTCCCGCCGGACCACCCGCGCCGTCTGCCAGGCCGCCAGCCCCAGGGCGATGCCCAGCGCCGCGACCAGACCAAACAGGGTGTAGGGCGGATGGATCTGAAGCATCACGGTCGCGGGCTTCTCGGAATAGACCAGGTCCCGGTCCACGGCCACGACCTCAAAGGTGTAATTCCCCCTCGGCAAATTCTGATACTCCACCCGGCGCTGGTGCGTGGTCCTCCAATCTTTATCATATCCATTCAGCCGGTACCGATAGACCATGGCCTCCGGTCTCGTCTTGAAGCTGACCGCGTGGAACTCGAAGGCTGTCAACTTGATGGTGGACGGAACCCTCAGCGACGATGCTTTCTCATACCGCTGGTCCGCTACAACTGCGTCGATGTATATGGGAGGAGGAACCCGCGCCGGCTTTCGGTAACGGGTCACCCCGTTGACCGTACTGAACCAGAGGTCGCCGCTCCGGTCCTGAAGAATCGCATTGATGCTGTTGTCCGCCAGACCGTCCTGCTGAGACAGCGTCTGAAAGACCTTCCCGTCGTACCGGCTCACGCCGCCTCCCCCGGTGCTGAACCAGTGATGCCCTTCCTGATCCTGGAAGATGGATCTTATCCTATTGCTTGCCAGACCGTCCTCTTTAGTGAAGGCGACAAAGCGATGTCCAGAAGCCCTGCCGTTGTATCGGCTTACACCGTCATCGGTACCAAACCAGAAATGCCCCTCCCGATCCTGAAAGATTGAGCGCACGGGAGAACCTGCTACGTCTTTTTCGGTGAAGGTGGTAAAGGTTTTTCCATCGTACCGGCTCACACCGCCCCAACTGCCGAACCAGAGATTCCCCTCCCGGTCCTGGAGCATTGACGGCACAGCCGCATTTACGAGTCCATCTGTCACATCGTAGGTGCGCCAGTGGCCTGTCCCCAGCCCGGCGGGCGTGACCTTTCCAGACCCGGCAGATACAACCTTGCCCGGCCCGGTGGGCGCAGTGTAGAGCAGAAACTCGTTTCGAATGAGACTGTCCGGTTGCGATGTCCCGAAGGCCACCCCCAGATCCCGCAACGCTACGGTCCACGTCGCGTCTTCCTGGAGCGCCGTCTGCTTATCTATTAGCTCGGTCGGCGTCCTGAACTCAAACATCCGGGTGAAGATGCTGTCCGGCGTGGCCCGGCCTCGCTCGGAGGACTCTGTCAGGCCGTGCGCCTTCAGGATAGGAACGACCTTCGCCTCGTAGGCGGCCTCGAACTCGGCCATCCGCTGCGGCGGGACCCAGAAGGAGAGGCGGGCCAATGTAGGAGCAACCGGCGGATCAGCCCAGGCCGTGGGATTGAAGATTGAAAAATGAAAAATGAAAAATGAAAAATGGACCAGCATCACGATCCACAATTTGCAATTTTCAATCTTCAGTTTGTAATTTTCAATGATATTTTTCATGGTCGAACACCTCTCTCACCTGCATAAATCATCGGAACCCTGACCGTAAACACGGATCCCTTTCTTCGCGGCGATAAATCGCCGCGCTACAATAGCACAAACCCCTTCCCCTCACCCCTTGCGCGGGGATGAATCCCCGCGCTTAATCTCATCGTCTTGCCTCTCCTGATATACCAGCGGAATTCTGACCGTAAACACGGATCCCTTCCCGACCTCGCTCTCCACACCAATCGTTCCACCCAATAACTCCGTCAACTTCTTCGTGATCGACAGCCCCAGCCCTGTCCCTTTCTGTTGCTGATAGCTCCCCTCCACCTGACGGAACTCGTCGAAGATCAGCCCCAGAGAATCGGCAGGTATGCCGACGCCGGTGTCGGACACGGCGATCTCCAAAATCTTGTCCTCTGATGAGATTTCGCTGGGGGACAGGCCCTCACCCCGGCCCGCTGCGCGGTCCACCCCTCTCCCACCTGTGGGAGAGGGGAAGCCGAGCGAAGCGAGGCGGGGTGAGGGCCTGACGGACACCCGCACTTCCCCACTTTCCGTAAACTTCAACGCATTGCTCAACAGGTTGATCACCACCTGCCGCAGCTTGGCCTCGTCCGTGTGCGCCTCCCCAACCCCGTCCAGAATCTGATGGCTCAACGTCACTCCCGGCTTCACCAGAGGGCTGACGGTCGCGCAGCAGGAGGCGATCAACGTCCTCACCTCGAACTGCACGGGCCTGACATCCAGCCTCCCGGCCTCGATCTTGGAAAGGTCCAATATATCGTTGATCAGGGCCATCAGATGGTCCGATGCCTGCTTGACCTTCGTCAGGTTGTCTCGCTGCCGCTCCGGGAGCGCGTCTCCTGAGCGTCTCAGCACCAGGTTCGTGAACCCGATGATGGCGTTCATCGGCGTGCGCAACTCGTGCGACATGCTGGCCAGGAACCGGGACTTTCTCTCGGTCATCTCCTGCACCTGCCGGTTGGCCTCCTCCAGGGCCCGGGTCTTCTCCTGAAGCTCGCGGTTGAGTTTAAACAGTTCCCTGTTTACACCCGACAGCGCCTCGTTCGCCTCCTGGAGTTCCCTGGTGCGCTCCTGGACGCGCCTTTCCAGCTCGTCAATCTGCTCGTCCCGCGTGTCCCGCACGACGGTCAGGTTTACCCTGGCCGGCTCCTCCGAATAGACCAGGTCCCGGTCCACGGCCACGACCTCAAACGTGTACGAGCCGATGGGGAGGTCCTGGTATTCCACTCGGCGCTCCCGCGTGTTCCTCCACTCCTCCTCGTAGCCTTTCAGGCGATACCGGTAGACCATGGCCTCTGGCCGGGTCTTGAAGCTCATCCCGTGGAATTCAAAGACAACCAGCCCCGCGCGAAAGGGGGCCGACAGATCGCTCTCTCCCTCATATCGACGATCCGCCACCACCGCATCGATGAACACAGGCGGGGGCGCCGGCGCCGGGGGACAATAGCGCGTCACCCCGCCGTTGGCGCCAAACCAGAGATTTCCCTCCCGATCCTGAAAGATCGACCGCACCCCGTCGTGCGCCAGTCCGTCCTGGCGGGTGATCGTCTGGAAGACCTGCCCATCATATCGGCTCACACCCCCGCCGGAGGTGCCAAACCAGAGGTGTCCCTCCCGATCCTGCAAGATGGGCCATACGCTGTTGTTTTCCAGCCCGTCCTCTTTGGTGAAGGTGATGATGGCCCTTCCGCCTCGTCCCGATTCCGCCGAAACCTGCCCCTTCGTTTCACTCAGGGCAGGCTCTGAGCGAGCATCCGCGAGTCGAAGCTTGCCCTGAGCGAGCGTCAGCGAGTCGAAGGGGGGATCGCACCGGCTCACCCCCCCATTGGTGCCAAACCAGAGACGCCCCTCCCGGTCTTCAAAGATAGAACGCACCCAGTTGTTCGCCAGACCATGCTCCTGGGTGAAGGCCGTGAGCGCTTTGCCGTCATACCGACACGCGCCGTCATACCGGGTGCCGAACCAGAGATACCCCTCCCGGTCCTGCAGAATCGAATACACCTCATCGTCCGCCAGCCCCTCCAGGGCCGTGAAGGGGGTAAACGCCTCGCCGCCTTGTCCCTTCGTTTCACTTCCTTCGACGGTGCTCAGGACAGGCAGGGCAGGCTCTGAGCCTGTCGAAGCCTGCCCTGAGCTTTGTCGAAGGGGATCATACCGGATGACGCCCCCGTGCCGGGTGCCGAACCAGAGATACCCCTCCCGATCCTCCAGGATCGCCCATACCCTGTTGTGGATAAGGCCGTATTGTGGAACAAGGACCGTAAAGGTCTTCCCATCATATCGGCTCACACTGCCATGTTCGTCGCCAAACCAGAGGCGCCCCTCCCGATCCTGAAAAATCGAATGCATCTCATCGTGCGCCAGGCCATCCTGGGTGGTGAAGGTGACGAAGGTCCGGCCATCATACCGGCTCACGCCGCCCTGCCCGGCGCAGAACCAGAGACAACCATCCCCATCCTGAAAGACCGATGTCACCTCGTTGTGCGCCAGCCCATCCCGGGTGGTGAAGGTGGTGAGGGTCCGGCCGCTGTACCGGCTCACGCCGCCGCCATACGTCCCGAACCAGAGATGCCCCTCCCGATCCTCCAGGATTGAATAGACCTTATTGTGCGCCAGCCCGTCTTCTGTGGTGAACGTGATGAACGTCCCCACCCCGGACGATTCACCGGATCGTCTCCCCGCCCTGTCATACCGGCTCACGCCGCCATAGGTGCCGAACCAGAGATGCCCCTCCCGGTCCTGAAAAATGGACCGCACCTGATTGTCAGCCAGTCCGTCTTCCGTGGTAAAGGTGGAGAAGGTCTTCCCGCCTGCCCTGAGCTTTGCCGAAGGGTCATACCGGCTCACACCGCCCCCACACGTGCCGAACCAGAGATGCCCCTCCCGGTCCTGAAGGACCGACAGCACCTCGTTATGCGCCAGGCCGTCAGCGGTGGTGAAGGTCGTCCAGGATTTCCCATCATACCGGCTCACGCCGCCGTTGGTTCCGAACCAGAGATATCCCTCCCGATCTTCCAGGACCGACAGCACCTCGTTATGCGCCAGGCCGTCAGCGGTGGTGAAGGTGACGAACGTCTCCCCATCATACCGGCTCACCCCCCCGCCAACCGTGCCGAACCAGAGGTATCCATTCCGGTCCTGAAGGGCCGACATCACATCGTGGTGCGCCAGGCCCTCTCGCGTGGTGAAGGTGATAAACCTCTGACCAGCGCCCCCTGACGACCTCCGGGCCTGTCGGAGCGTTGAAGGGTCACATCGACTTACACCGTTAGAAGTGCTGAACCAGAGATCCCCCTCCCGGTCCTGAAGAATCGACAACACCAGGTTATCTGCCAGGCCATCCTGCGCGGTGAAGGTGGCGAATGTCCTGCCGTCAAACCGGCTCACGCCGCCGTAAGAGCCGATCCAGAGGTACCCCTCCCGGTCCTGAAAAATGGACCGCACCATGATGTCCGGAAGGCCATCTGTCGTGTTGTAGGTGCGCCAGTGCCCCTGACCCCGCCCGGCAGATACGGCCTTTCCCGGCCCCGCAGGCGCAGCGTAGAGATCAAAACCATACTGAGCCAGGCCTTCCGGGCCGGCTGTCCCGAAGGCCCTGCCCAGGTCCCGCAGCGCCTCCGTCCAGGCCGGGTCTCTCTGGAGCGCCTCCCGTATCTCCGCCACCGCCGACGGGCTCTCCACCTCGAACAGCCGGCTGAAGACACCCTTCGGGGTCGCGTGTCCTCGCTCGGAGGACGGGGTCAAGGCGTGCTGCTCCAGAATGGGAACAACCTTCGTCTCGTACGCCGCCTCGAACTCCGACATCCGTTCCTGCGGCGTCCAAAAGGACAACCGCGCAAGCGCGGGAGAGACCCTCTGGGTCAGATTTGTGTCAGGCGTCTTCACGATCAGAGATGAATGGCATGAAGGTCAGATTCTCAACCTCGTGGTCCGGGGATGAACCTCCGAATTCACTACTCGATCCTACCCCTTGAAGCTGGCCACCGCCCGGTCCACCGTGTCCACCTTCTGAAAGACCCTGTCCAGCCCCGTCACCGTGAGCACGCTCCCCATCCGATCCGTGATGCCCACCAGCCGGATCTCCCCCCCGACGCCCCGGAGCGTCATCAGGCTGGCGATCAGCACGCCCAGCATCGCGCTCCCGAACCACGGCGCCTGAGAGAAGTCCACCACCACCTTCCGGATGCCGTCCCGCACGAGGCCCTTGATCCCCTCGTGGAGCGGGGCCACATCTGGCCCGGTCGTGACGGCCCTGCTGACGGTCAGCACGGCCACGTCGCCGCGAATGTCCTGGTCGAGATGCATGGTCTCCTCCTTTAAGGCAAACGGCAGACCACAGGACCACAGGACTACGGGACCGCAGGACCAATGCAAAAGCCTTGTGGTCTTGTGGTCTTGTGGTCTTGTGGTCGTTTTTTGCGTTTCACGTCTCCTCCGTCGCCCATTTCTCAATGTGAGGCATGATCACCCGCTTGAACTCCGGCCGGAGCAGGTTGTCCAGCAGCTCCAGGGCATTGGCCCTCAGCTCCCGCCGCCCGCTCGTCAGCCCCCCGTAGGCCCGGTACACGTCCTGGACGGGATAGATCAGCGCCAGCATCTCCACCGCCATCCAGAGCCGCCGCCCCGGCTCGCGCCCCGGGTCGGAGAGGGACGCCTGGGCCTCCCGCAGCAGGGCCGCCTCCACCTGCTCCCCGTCGAACGCCAGGTCTGGATGCCGGTTGCGCATCTCGCCCAGCGCCTCCACGATCACCTCGCCCAGTCCCCGCTGGTGGTCCGCCAGCGCCTCCACCAGCACCCGCGCGGCCCCCTGCGTCCCGATGGCCGCAAAGCACCCCGGAATGGCCCGCCGCACCCCCTCCGGCTCCTCCGGGTCGTCCAGGTAGTCCCGCAGCGTGCCCAGCACCCGGTCCCCGTAGGCCCTGAGCGCGCGCTGGGCATACAGCATCACCCGCTCATCCGCCAGGTAGGGGACCACCAGCGGCACGAAGGGACGCCGCCCGGTCCGCTCCACCCCCTCCAGGGCCGCGCGCGCCACGACCGGGGACGGGTCCCGCAGCAGGTCCATCAGCAGGTCGTCGTAAGCCGGGTCGTTCAGCGTGCCCAGCAGCAGCGCCGCCTCCGCCCGCACCCCCTCGGAGGCCGCATCCCGCTCCTTCCAGAGGTCCTTGAGGGCCGCCCGGACCTCCCCCTTCCCCAGCGCCCCCGACCCCGCGACCGCCGCCACCGCCGCCGTGCGCACGCGGGGGTCTGCGTCCTTTAAAAAGGCCGCCACCTTCTCCCTGGCCGCCCGCCCCCCGAAGCCGCAGAGGTAGCGCACGGCCTCCACGCGCACATCGGCGTCCTCCACCCCCAGCAGCGCCTCCGCCTCCCGGATAAAACCGCCCGCCCCCGCGTGCCCCAAAAGCCGGAGCGTCTGCGCCTGCACCATCGGCGAGGGGTGGGCCATCGTGCGCGTCAGGTGCGGGACCAGCCCCGACTTGTCGTGCACGATGTCCAGCATGGCCAGCGTCTGGCAGACCTGGATCTCATCCGGGCCCTTCAGGTTCTCGACCAGCATCCCCACGGTGTCCAGGTCCAGCACCTCCGCGGCCCGGTCCTGAGACTGCGCCGGCACCTCCGAGAACAGGTTCCGCAGCACCTCCAGGTACTCCCGCTTGACCGCCAGCACGGCCACCAGCCAGACCGAGAGCACCCCGATGGAGATCAGGCTGAACCCCTCGACCGACACGTGAAAGAGCGCCGTGCAGACCAGGATGAGCAGCCCGGCCGACCCCTCGAACAGACGGGCGCCGAACATCTCGATCAGGGGACGGGCGCGGGAGCGCACCGCCGACGGGAGGGGCAGGTAGAGGATCTCCCGCGTGGCCTCCTGGATGGAGTAGCGCACGCCCCCCTCCCCCAGTTTGGCCAGCGTGACCGCCCAGAGCGCGGGATAGACCAGGATGCCCACCGACCCCAGCACGAGCGCCACGGGCAGCAGCAGCAGGGCCACCCCCACCCCGAAACGAACCAGAATGAACCTTGTCAGGAGCAGCTGAAAGACCAGACCCGCCACGTTCAGCGCGGCGAAGAACTGCGCAAAGAACGCCGTCTTGGCGTCTTTGGACGCAAACGCCCCTGCCACGACCGTCTGGAACTGGTAGTCCATGACCGCCTGAACGACCATGCTCACCCCGGAGATCAGGGCGATCAGCTTCAGGTGCCGGAACTCCCGGAACAGGTTCAGCCCTGCGACGGCGGAGTCCTCCGGCCTAGACGAGGGCGCCCCGGCCGGCGCCCCTCCCCTTTCGAGACGCCGCACCAGGGGGAGGCAGAGCAGGAGCAGGGCGGAGGAGACGTAGATCAGGTTCTCCGTGCCGAGCGGCTTGACGGCCCGAAAGACGACCAGCGGCCCGACGATCATCCCCACGATCCCCCCTGCGCCCACCCATCCGATCAGGCGCTTGGCCTCGCGGGGGGTGAAGTGGTTGCCCGCGACCAGCCAGAACTGCGTGATCAGGACGCTGGAGAAGAGGCCCGCCCAGATGTAGAACGCCAGCGCCACCCAGTCCCCCCCGGCGTCGAACAGGTACCGGAAGAGCAGCAGGTTCAGCGTCAGGACCAGCGTCGTCGCCAGCACCCGGTTGCGCTCGGGCGTCCGGGCGGCAAACCACCCGGAGGTGGCCACCGCCAACCCGGTGAGCAGCGGCTGCCCGATCAGCCCATAGGGCAGATAGGACGGCCCCAGCCGCTGCAGGAGCAGGGCGTTTCGCACCGGCTTGACCACGGCAAAGGCGCACATGATCAGGAAGTTGTAGAGGAACAGCAGCGCGGCCACCCGGACCTCCGGGCGCGAAAAATCGGGCAATCTCCGGCGCACTCAGCTCTCCTTCCCTATCTCCTGCCCTGTTTCCCCTGCTCCTCCCACCACCGCTTCCACGCCTCCCGGTCCTCCCCCCACAGCTCGCGCGTGATCACCGTCAGGGCGCGCATCGCAAAGGGGTGCACCCGCCTGTCCGGGTCATCGAGCGCCCGGATCAGCGCCTCTGTGGCCCTGGGGTCTTTCAGCTTCAACAGGGCATTGGCCGCGACCTGCCGCACCGCCGTCTCTCGGTCTGTCCGCAAGGCCTGCATCAGCGCGGGAAGGGCCGTCGTGTCGCGGGCGTCTCCGATGGCGATGATGAGGTCCCGCCGCATCCTCGGCTCCTCCTGACCGAGCAGGTCGATCAGGGCCGGGAGGGCGGGTCGCTGAAGCCCCATCCGCACCACGATCTCAAACGCCGTCCGCCGCACGGCCAGCTCCTGATCCCTCAACCGGGCCACCACGGCCTCCCCGGCCGCTTCCCCGCCAGCCGCCTCCAGCGCCAGGAGCACCTCGGCCCTCACCCGGGCGTCCTCCTCGTCCCGCAGCATCTTGACGACCGCGGGCACGGCCTCCGGGAGCGGCGTCCTCCGAAGCCCCCGCGCCGCTGTCCTGCGCACCTCCGCGTCCACGTCTGCCAATCGTTCCAGACAGGTTTTTGAGGCATCGGCGCCCCCCAGGTCGATCAACCCCCGCATCGCCCACCGCCGCGCCTCCGCGTCCGCATCCCCGCTCAGACCTGTCAGCGCCCCCACCCCCTCTCGGCTCCCGACGCGCGCCAGCGCCTCTGCGACCGCCCTGCGGAGGTCCACCTCTCCTGCCTCGGCCAGGAGGGCAAGGGCAGGCGCGGCCTCCAGCCTGCCCGTCCTCCCCAGCTCCTTCACGGCCTCCAGCCGCCGCGCCGGATCAGACCCCTTTACCTCACCCAGCAATCCCTCCAGGACTGCCCGGTCCTTGTGGAGAGTCAAAACGTCGATCCGGTTCCCCTCCACGTCGAAGACATTTAGGTCGAGCCTGGCCCCCGCCACCTGCACCAGGCAGTAATGAAAGCTGCTCTCCGAGCACGCCGTCCAGTCGCTTCGCCCCGACGGGTAGAGCTCCGCGCCCCCGCCCCCGCTGACCACGTGCACGACCCCGTCGTCGTGACGCCGACCCTCCCTCAACGGCCAGGTGCGCTCGTAGTTGTGGTCGTGTCCGGTCAGTATCAGGTCCACCCCGTAACGCTCGAACAGGGGCATGAGGATGCCCTGCAGCTCCAGGTCGCTCTTGTGCCGGGCGGAGCTGTAGAGGGGGTGATGGAACATGACGAATTTCCACGCCGCCTTCGACGCCTTCAGGTCCTCCTCCAGATAGAGGAGCTGCTCCGATCCCGCTGCAAACCGCTCCGACGCCCCCCGGTTGCTGTCCAGGACCACGAAGTGGGCGCTCCCGTAGTCGAACGAGTACCAGGCCTCCGGCCGCCGCACGGACCCGTTGGACGGCGTCGAAAAGAACCGGTAATAGGCCGGGGCGTCCTTGTCGTGGTTGCCCAGGGCGGGATAGATCGGCCCCCGCAGACCCAGCGGACGGATCGGCTCAAAAAACTGAGGCTCCCACAGCTCCTCCCTCTGCCCGTCATCCACAAAGTCCCCGGAGTGCAGCGCCAGGTCGAAGTCGTGCGCCGCCATTTTCGCCACCAGCGCCCCGTGCGCCTTCGCGTCCCCCCGGCTGTCCCCATAGACCAGAAAAGAGAACGCCGTGTCCCCCGGCGCAGGCGTGCGGAACCCCACCTCCGGGCTGCTCACCCCGTCCGCGAACACCCGGCCCCGGTACCTCGCCCCTGGCTTTAGCCCGGCCAGCGCCACCTCCTGGAAGACCTGGGCGCCGCCCGGCCTGACCGTGTCCGCCCGGACGCCCCCCGTCCCGTAGGCGACCTTCGTCACCGCCGGAGACGCCGTCTCCCACACGAACACGATCCCGGACGGCGTCACGTTCTGAAGGTACGGCCCCTTGCGAAACTGCACCCCCGCCGTGAACGGCTCGCCGTTGCGCCCCAGAGCGCCGGACCGGACCCGGTAGAAGTAGCGCTCGCCGGGGCGCAGGCCCGAAAGCGCCACCCGGTGGGAGGTCACCGCGTCCTGCGTGCCCACCCGCGCCCCGAAGGCCGGCGTGGGGCCGTACTCCACCCACGAATCCCCCCGCCCGTCCGTCTCCCAGGCCACCACCACCTGGTCCTTTCCGGCAGGCTCCACGTAGGGGCCGTCCACGATCGCCGCGCGCCCCTCTCCGCATCCGGCCAGGAGGGTTACCAGCGCGAAGGCGATCCATCGAATTTGCAATCTGTAATTTTCAATCTTCAATTTTCAGTTCCCTCATCTTCTTCGCGGCGATGAATCGCCGCGCTACAAAAAAAATATACCCACCCCATCCCCCCTTGCGCGGGGATGAATCCCCGCGCTTAATCTCATCGCCTTACCTCTCCTGATATACCAACGGAACCCTGACCCTAAACACAGAGCCTTTCCCGACCTCGCTGGAGACTTCAATCGTCCCGCCCAGCAACTCCGTCAACTTCTTCGTGATCGGCAGCCCCAGCCCCGTCCCCTTCTGCTGCTGATGCCCCCCCTCCACCTGACGAAACTCCTCGAAGATATACCCCAGCGCATCCGGTGGAATCCCAACTCCTGTGTCCGAAACCGCGATCTCCAGGAAACCATCCTCTGACGGACGACCGACGACGGACGACGGCGGACCGGGTATCGAAGACGGCGGTCGGCGGTCGGCGGTCGGCGGTCGCGCCACTCGCACCTTGACTTCCCCCTGCTCCGTAAACTTCAGCGCATTGCTCAACAGGTTGATCACCACCTGCCGGAGCTTGGCCTCGTCCGTATGCGCCTCCCCAACCCCGTCCACAATCTGATGGCTCAACGTCACTCCCGGCTTCACCAGAGGGCTGACGGTCGCACAGCAGGAGGTGATCAACGTCCTCACCTCGAACTGCACGGGCCTGACGTCCAGCCTCCCGGCCTCGATCTTGGACAGGTCCAGTATGTCATTGATCAGGGCCAGCAGATGGTCCGCGCTCAGCTTCACCTTCGTCAGGTTGTCCCGCTGTCGCTCCGGGAGCGCGTCTCCTGCCCGTCTCAGCACCAGGTTCGTGAACCCGATGATGGCGTTCATCGGCGTGCGCAGCTCGTGCGACATGCTGGCTAAAAAGCGGGACTTCCGCTCCGTGGCCTCCTGCACCTGCCGATTGGCCTCCTTCAGCTCCGCGTTCAGCTCGAACAGCGCCCGGTTTGCATCTGACAGCGCCCGGTTGGACTCGTCCAGCTTTACATTCGTCTCTTGCAGGGCCTCGGTCTTCTCCCGAAGCGCCAGGTTCGCCGCCGACAGTCTCCGGTCTCGCTGGATGATCCGCCCTGCCTGATAGGTGATCAGCACGAGGGCGATCCCCAGCGCCGACCAGAGCCCCACCAGCATATAGGGCAGATGCACCCGCAGCGTCACCGTTGCGGACTTCTCCGAGTAGACCAGGTCCCTGTCTACCGCCACCACCTCAAACGTGTAGATCCCCCTCGGCAGGTCCTGATACTCCACGCGCTGGGTCCGCGTGGTGATCCAGTCCCGGTCATACCCCTTCAGCCGATACCGGTAGATCAGCCCTCCCGGCCGCGTCTTGAGGCTGATGCCGTGGAACTCAAAGGCCGTCAGGCTCACGCTGGAGGAAAACGCCACTCCCCTCTTGCCTGAATAACGGCGGTCCGCGATGACGGCGTCGATGAACACCGGGGGAGGCGACGGCGCGGGCCGGCGATAGCGCGTCACCCCCTTTGTGGTGCCAAACCAGAGGCTGCCCTCCCGGTCCTGGAGAATAACCCCCACCGAATTGCTCGTCAGGCCGTCCTGCTGAAGCACGGTCTGGAAGGTCCTCCCGTCGTACCGGGTCAGGCCACCGCTGGTCCCAAACCAGAGATGCCCTTCCCGATCCTGAACGATAGAGGATACCCAGTCATCTGTCAGACCGTCTTTGGCAGTGAAATTCGTGAAAACTTTCCCGTCGTACCGGCTCACGCCGCTCCCCCAGGTCCCGAACCAGAGACTCCCCTCCCGGTCCTGAAAAATCGAATACACCCGATTGCTGATCAGGCCGTCTTTAGTCGTAAGGTTGGTGAATGCCTTACCGTCATACCGGCTCGCGCCCCCTTCGGTCCCGAACCAGAGACTCCCCTCCCGATCCTGAAAAATCGACAACACCACATCGCTCGCCAGGCCGTCGAACGTGTTGAAGGTCGTAAAGGTCTTGCCGTCATACCGACTTGCACCACCTCCAACCGTACTGAACCAGAGAACCCCTTCCCGGTCTTGAAAGATCGAACGCACATCGTTGGCCGCAAGCCCATCCCCTTTGGTGAAGATCCTCCAGGTCTTTCCATCATACCGGCTCACACCCCCTTCTATGCCGAACCAGAGGTGTCCGTCCCGATCCTGAAAGGCGGACCTGCTCATCGCCTTCACTTTGTTGTCCGGCAATCCGTCCCCCGCTGCGAAGCTGGTAAAGGTTTTTCCATCATACCGGCACACACCGCCCCAGGTCCCGAACCAGAGGTATCCCTCCCGGTCCTGGAACATCGAAGACACCACATTGCTTACCAGCCCGTCTTTGGTGGTAAAGGAGGTAAAGGTTTTTCCATCATATCGACTCACACCGCCCCAGGTCCCAACCCAGAGATGCCCCTCCCGATCCTCAAACAGCGACCAGACCGTGTCACCCGGCAGGGTCTCCTGTGTGGCAAAGGATTTCCCATCATACCGGCTCAAACCGCTCACGGTCCCGAACCAGAAAATCCCCTCCCGATCCTGCCACATTGAAAACACGACATCGCTCACCAGCCCATCTTTAGTGGTGAACGTGGTAAATGTCTTGCCGTCATATCGGCTCACGCCCCCATCTGTTCCAACCCAGAGATTGCCCTCCTGGTCCTGAAAGATCGAATGCACCCGATTGTTGGGCAGGCCGTCCCTGGTGGTAAGGGTGATCCAGGACCTCCCATCATACCGGCTCACGCCCCCGCCGTAGGCGCCGAACCAGAGATGCCCCTCCCGATCCTGAAAGATCGAACGCACCTCCTTGCCCCCCAGCCCATCTTTGGGAGTGAACGTGGTAAAGGCCCTTCCGTCGTATCGAGTCGCACCGCCGTTGGAGCCAAACCAGAGATAGCCCTCCCGGTCCTGCAGGATCGACCACACCCAGCTATTTGGCAGCCCGTCTTTGACCGTGAAATTCGTGAAGGTCTTTCCATCATACCGGCTCACGCCGCCCCAGGTCCCAAACCAGAGAGAGCCTTCTCGATCCTGAAAGATCGCATTCACCCGATTGTCCACCAGCCCCTCCCGGGTCGTGAAGTTCGTGAAGGTCTTGCCGTCATACCGGCTCACGCCCCCCCGGGTGCCAAACCAGAGATTGCCCTCCCGGTCCTGAAAGACCGACTGTACAATGGTCTGTATAAGTCCATCGGATGCATCAAAGGTGCGCCAGTGGCCTGTCCCGCGTCCAGCCGGCGTCTGCCTGCCGGACGAAACCACGACCCTGCCAGGCCCCGCCGGAGATGCATACAGGCTGAAACCATATTCCACGAGACCATCTGAACGGGCCGTTCCGAAGGTCTTCCCCAGACCCTGCAAAGCCGCCGTCCACGTCGAGTCGTCCTGGAGCGCCTTCTGCCTGTCTATGACCTCAACAGGCGTCCACACCTCAAACAGCCGGCTGAAGATGCTGTCCGGCGTCGCCCGCCCGCGCTCTGCAGATTCCACCAGGCCATGTGCTTTCAGGATAGGAATGACCTTTGCCTCGTAGGCGGTCTCGAATTCGGCCATCCTTGAAGGCGGGACCCGGAAGGAGAGCCGGGCCAGGGTGGGGGATAAAGACACAGGGGCGCCCCCCAGCAGCCTAACGCTCCCATAAGGTCGCGTTCCACCGCCCTGGGGCGTCCCTGCGGCGGCCCATCCCTCCGTGGCGACCAGCAGAAATAAGGCGAAGAGGATCGTTCGGGTTAGAATGGGGGCAAATGTTTTCATGGCTGTGGCCCCTGAATCGCGAAAACGCGAAAGATGCGAAAGATGCGAAACCCTACCGCCATTCCCCAAGAAGGGAGTGAGGGGTGGCTTCGCGATTTTCGCTCCTTTCGCGCCCTTCGCGTTCCATTCTCACTTCCCCATCCCCGGCAACGCGAACAGCGCCTCCGCCTCTCCCTGCGCCGCCACCTGCCGGTCCACCCTGTCCAGGATGATCTGCCGGCGGCGCATCAGGGCGTCGATCTGTCTGGGTCTCAGATAGCGCCCCAGCGCCTTCTTCACCGTCGCCTGGTCCAGCGCCCGCAGGCCTTCCACGACCTCCCGCGGGAACCGGTACATCGGACGGAAAGGCTTCTCAAAGGAGGTGAACACCATTGAATGGTCGATCAGCACCGGATACCACTTCGTCCCGATCAGCAGGTTGTGGACGCGCCGGTCCGCGTTGTAGATCAGGTAATCGAACAGCCAGACCGTGTGCGTCCAGTCTCGCAACCAGCCCATATCCGGGGGCGGGCTCCCGTGCCCGTAATGCGGCATCACGTCTTCGATCCACTCCCGCATGGCCCCCCGCTTGCCGTCAATGGTCCGCTCCACGATCACGGGGAGCATGTTCAGCTTCAGGAGCTTGTCCAGTTCGTAGGCCGCAATCTCATACTTATAGCTGTCCGCGTACTCCTCGGCCTTTTCCCCTCCGAACTTGCTCGGCGTCTTCATCAGCAAGTCCTGTGTCTTGAAGATCGCCGGCATGCGGGTCTTCCCGTCATCCAGGACGGCCTTCACCGGGTGGGTGGCCCCCTCCCCCACATCCTTCATCGAGACCACGCGGGCCGTCTTCAGGAACGCCTCCTTGTCCTCGCGGGACATCCCCCCCGGAGGGGGCTGCGCAGCCGCGGAGCCGACCACCATCGTGCATACAACCGCAAGAGACCAGCGCATCGTCCTCACCTCCTCAAGAAGACCAAAAAAATACTGTCCACTGACCACAAGACCACTGACCACAAGACCGGAACACTCTTGCATAGTCCTGTGGTCCCGTGGTCCCGTGGTCCCGTGGTCCCGTGGTCCTGTTTTCCTAACGCGGGGGTTCCAGCGCAAGCTGGTCGCAGAACCCCGCAAACAGGTCCGTGTCGTAAGGCAGCAGATTCGCGAACCGCACCTGGATACCCCGGTAGAAATCGAGCAAAACGCTATCGTTCTGCCGGCCCTGGCTCAAATCATCGGCCACGGACCTCAGCGCCGCCTCGGCCTCCCGGTCGGTCGCCTCTGCCCGCGCCTCATCCCCCATTTCAGCGTAGAGCATGCTCAGGTCATTGAGGATCTCCGCGGCCTGCGCGCGCTGCCCGGCGGCCCCCGCCAGGCTCAGCCCCTCTCGATAGGCCGCCTCCGACTCCGGGTACTGCCTCAGCTTCCGGTTGGCCAGCCCGATATTCCGGAGCGCCACGCCCATCCGGGAGGTGTCTCCCCAGACCCGGACGATCTGGAGCGCCTCTGTATAATACTTGAGGGCGTCTTCGTGCCCGCCCGTGGTCCCCTCCAGGTAGCCCATGCGCATCGCGCACACCGCGACGCCGGAGGAGTCCCCTCTTGCCCGGCAAACGTTCAGCATCTCCAGACATTTCACGTAACCTGCCTGCGCCTGTTCCCCGTCGTTGGAACTGCTTCGGACCTCTGACTCCACGCAGGCCAGCCTGAAATCGTCCTTCCCGAACAACCCTCTGGCCAGATCGAGGCTGGCCAGGGCCTCCTTCTCCTTCCCTTTCAGGTAGAACACCACCGCCCTGGCGAGGGCCAGCCTGCCCTGCGCGAGCGCATCCCCCTCCCGCGCGAAGACCTCCTCTGCCCGGCCCTGCCACTCCAGCGCCTCCTCCAGACGCCCCTGCACGGCCAGGGCAGCCCCCAGGTTGGCCGCTGCAAACCCCGCCTGTCGCCCGGCCGTCCCCGCCTGACAGAGGTCCCAGGCCTGCCGGGCCAGGGTCTCCGCCGCCCGGAAGTCCCGCTCCCCAAACGCCCTGACCGCCTGTCGGGTCAGGTCCTCTGCCCGACCTGCCGGGTCTTCGGCTGCCTGAGGTCGTCCAGGGCTTAACAGCAGCCCCGCCAATATGCACGCCAGAATCGCTCTCCACATACACCCTCCTCAGCCGTGAGCGCCGTCCAGGCCCGCGCCGGGGGCGACATTTACCTCTTTCGAGGGGCGACCTCTGCGGGAAATGAACTCGCTAACGGCTCACGGGGCCGGCCGCAACCGGTGTCCCAGGTGTGGCCGGTGAATCGGACCGGCCCCGGAGCCGATAAGGAGTCAGAGGCGCATCCTGCTTGCCCTCTACTGCTTGGGGCGCTTGAAGACGACGAAGATAGCATCTTCCTTGCCGGGAATGACGCCCGCGTATTCCCACCCCTCAGAACCCTGGAAGTTGAACATGGACACCATCTCGGCGTCCGTCATCATCTTCTTGCCCCCCTCCTCGGTCCACTTGGGCTGGAGGCGCATCCCTTCCACCCTGTACTCATAGGTCGGCCCCCGATACGCCTTCTCCTTGCCCTGAGCAGCCACGTAACTCCCTACGGCGAATGTTCCAATGAGCAGGGTCAGGATGACGCCAACGATGAACAGCTTCTTGGACCACATGATCGACCTCCTGTGTGAGGTAAGGTGAACGATCCAGATACTTCCTGTCCTGGGACGGTGCGTCGGAAGACCCGCACTCGGCCGGTAGGATTCGCAACAGGTATGCCGACGGCCCGGACAAAATTCTGATAATTATTTAATATAATGAAGGACATAGACTTATAATTATTTTTGCGAAACTCCTCCAGGCCACCTGTTTTTCTCTAACCGACAAGGTTTTTGTCACATATTCCTTAGAAACATTTAAGATATTAAAAATATTTATCTTATCTTGATGACAAGAAGTTTGTCAACATCTGACAATATAATTGTCGGTTGAGGATTTTCAAAAACAAAAGAGACGGTAAGCCGTAACATTTCGTCCCTTAAGGAGTTACGGCTTACCCGTCTGCGCGACTGTCCAAATTCTGTGCAATTGGACGCCCGAAGGCCAGCGTTTCGACCGCCCCTTTCATCCGGTCCGGGGCCGCGTGCAGGTAGCGCATGGTCATGTGGATGTCCGCGTGTCCCATCAGCCGCCGGATCGTCTCGATGTCCACGCCGTTGGCTGCCAGCGCCGTCCCGAAGGTATGGCGCAACAGGTGCGGGTGAACGTGGACAGACAACCCGGCCCGCTTACCGGCCCTCTCTATCGGTCGCCCCATGAACTTTTCGGTATAAGGCGTCCCGTTCTGGTGATGCAGGACGTAGGGGCTGGCGATGTGCCGGGGATGCCTGCTCAGAACCCCGTCCAGAAAGTCGTTGACGGGGATGTCCCGGAGGTCCCCCGTCTT
>Ga0209399_10000449_pt1 | contig 24993 bp, 24 predicted proteins | sample OV2TP3_FD_184130 | JGI IMG/M metagenome (GOLD analysis project Ga0209399, IMG submission 184130) | Hot spring microbial communities from Beatty, Nevada to study Microbial Dark Matter (Phase II) - OV2 TP3 (SPAdes) (version 3) | ecosystem: Environmental > Aquatic > Thermal springs > Hot (42-90C) ... | reverse complement strand
TTACCGTAGCCTATTTGTACGGCTTCGTAACCATCTTTATCTTTAGATTTAACCTGCGTTACTACAACAGGTCCCGCCTCTATAATAGTTGCCGGGAATATCTTGCCGCCTTCTCCAAAAATTTGCGTCATACCAAGTTTTGTGCCTAATAAAAATTTCATATGTAGTTATACAAAAAAGCTGGGACAGTCCAGCTTTTTTGACTATACCCCGAAAAATTTTTATTTTTTATGTTTATTGGATTTTATATGCAATGTTAAGTTAATACCCCTCCCCAGTTTTTTTCAAAACTGGGGAGGGATAAAGGTTTGGCAACCAATCGGTCCGACTAAAGTCGGACCTCTTGGGCCAAGCCCTTTACATCTTTATTTCTATATCAACTCCCGCCGGAAGATTTAAATCCATCAAAGAATCAACGACTTGCGAAGAGGGGTTAAGAATATCAATTAACCGCTTGTGTATCCTCATCTCAAACTGCTCGCGGGCATCTTTATGCACAAAAGTAGATCTGTTTACAGTGTATTTATGGGTTTCTGTGGGAATAGGAATTGGTCCGTGCACTTCAGCGCCGTGACGCAATGCCGTTTCAATGATCTGGCGAACACTCGCATCAATGACTTTATGATCATATGCTTTTATCTTTATCCGTATTCTTGATTCGGATTGCTCTTCTTTATTTACTGCTTTTGACGCTGTTTTTAATGATGTTTTTATTTTTGAAGGACTCATTGGATAGCTTATTAGGCTTTAGGCTTTAGGCTTTAGGCTTTAGGAATACTAGAGCCTAAAGCCTAGGAAGCTAGGAAGCTAACTCACTATTTTAGTTACCACTCCCGCGCCTACAGTCTTTCCTCCTTCACGTATTGCGAATCTCTGCTTTTCTTCAAGAGCCACCGGCACAACGAGTTTTACTTTTAAGTTTACCGTATCTCCGGGCATTACCATTTCCGTGCCTTCGGGAAGCGTTACATCTCCCGTAACATCCGTAGTTCTTAAATAAAACTGCGGCTTATATCCGGTAAAAAAAGGTGTATGGCGGCCCCCTTCTTCTTTGGATAAAATATAGACCTCTCCTTCAAATTCCGTGTGCGGAGTTATTGATCCCGGAGCTCCCAAAACCTGGCCTCGCTCAACATCATCTTTTTTAAGACCGCGAAGAAGTATGCCGACATTATCTCCAGCCATACCTTCGTCAAGAGACTTATTAAACATCTCAACTCCTGTGACTGAAGTTTTTACGGTGGGTTTAATCCCAACTACTTCTACCTCTTCTCCAACCTTAACCTTGCCTCGTTCAACTCTTCCGGTAACTACAGTACCTCGCCCCTCTATAGAAAAGATATCTTCCACCGACATAAGAAATGGCTTATCTATCTCGCGCTGGGGAATTGTAAAGTAGTCATCCATTACCTGCAAAAGCTCGGCCAACGGCTTCATAACCTCATCATCCGCCGAAGAAGCTCCAAGCGCCTGAAGCGCTGATCCCTTTACAATTGGTGTCTTTTCGCCATCAAATTCATACTTTGTCAAAAGCTCTCGTATTTCTGTTTCAACAAGCTCTACAAGCTCCGGATCGTCTACCTGATCAACTTTATTTAAAAATACTACTATAGAGGGGACTCCAACTTGGCGGGCAAGCAATATGTGCTCGCGAGTCTGGGGCATCGGGCCGTCGGCGGCGGAAACAACCAGTACCGCGCCGTCCATTTGGGCAGCTCCTGTGATCATATTTTTTATATAATCCGCGTGCCCGGGCGCGTCTATATGAGCGTAATGCCTGTTAGCGCTTTCATATTCCACATGAGTAAGGGCAATAGTTATCCCTCTTGCTTTTTCCTCAGGAGCCGAGTCGATATCATCTATTCCCTTCTCGGTTGCTCTAAATCCCTTCAGTTTGGCATATTTTAAAATTGCCGCGGTCAAAGTAGTTTTACCGTGATCAACGTGGCCGATAGTTCCTACGTTAATATGCGGTTTTGTTCTTTCAAATTTTTCTGCTGCCATACTATGTCATATAACATATAACATGTATCATGTAACATTTTGTTTGTTACATGTTGCCTGTTAACATGTTGCGTGAGATTAATTGGACACAAGATATATAATATTAGACTCCCAAACATAAGTCAATACCTATGGCCCTAAAACGGCAAGTCTTCTATTGAAATAGTCGAGGCGTTGGCTTCTTCTTGAATTTCGCTATTTACTTTGTCTTCATCGAGCTGAGCTCGACTCTGGTCCAGAATACTATGATTTTCGCTTTTTTGCAACTGTTGATATTCCTCAAATGGCAAAATTACATACTTTGGCTCGCCGTCTTCTATTATCACGCACTTGGTTTTATTATCTTTTAAAATTGATTTTATGCTAGACCACATTTGCCAATTTTCAATTTTCAATTTTCAATTTTCAAACACAGGACATTTAAAAATTAAAACATTGAAAATTGATTGAAAATTTGTAAATTGAAAATTCGAAAATTACTTACGCCCCTCAACTATTCCCTGAGCCACGTTGCCCGGCACTTCTGCGTAGTGGCTAAATTCCATTGTGTAAAACCCCCTGCCTTGAGTCATGGATCTCAAGTGAGTCGCGTATCCGAACATATTGGCAAGAGGCGTTGTTGCTTTTACTGTCTTCATATTACCCCTTTCTCCCATTTCTTCAATAGTGGCTCTTCGCGAAGACAAGTCGCCGGTTACATCTCCTATAAAATTTTCCGGGACTACGACTTCCATTTTCATCACCGGTTCAAGAAGAAAAAGATTCGCTTTCCTTGCCGCTTCCTGAAACGCGATTGACCCCGCGATTTTAAACGCGGCTTCTGAAGAATCTACTTCATGATACGATCCGTCGTACAAAGTCGCCTTAATATCAATTACTCTGTAGCCGGCGAGCACTCCTTTCTCCGCTGCTTCTTTAACTCCTTTTTCTACCGCTGGAATATACTCTTTTGGAATAATGCCTCCTTTTATTTCATCAACAAATTCAAATCCGCTCCCTTTCGGAAGGGGCTCTATCTTTACCCTTACGTGGCCGTACTGGCCTCGCCCTCCTGACTGGCGAATGTACTTTCCTTCAGCCTCGGCCTCTTTCTTTACAGTTTCGCGATACGATACTTGGGGCTGGCCGACATTCGCGGAAACACTAAACTCTCTAAACATTCTGTCTACCAGGATCTCGAGGTGCAATTCACCCATTCCGGATATTATAGTATCGCCTGTTTCCTGATCCGTTTGTATTCTGAAAGTAGGATCTTCTTCGGCAAGACGATGCAGCGCAATGCCCATTTTTTCCTGATCTTGTTTGGTCTTGGGCTCTATACGTATGGAAATTACAGGCTCCGGAAAAATAATTTTTTCAAGAATAATAGGGCTATCCGGATCACAAAGAGTATCTCCTGTCGTGGTATTTTTCAACCCGACGGCCGCGCCTATCTCGCCCGAGTAGATAGTGTCTATTTCTTCTCTATGATTCGCGTGCATTCGCACTATTCGGCCGACTCTTTCTTTTTCGCCGGTCGTAGCATTGTAAACATAAGAACCTTTATTTAAAATACCCGAATAAACCCTGAAATAAACAAGCTGGCCTATAAACGGATCCGTAGCTATCTTAAATGCTAGGGATGAAAATTTCTCATCATCGCGAGCTTCACGAATAATCTCCTCTCCTTTCTTTGGATCTTCGCCGCGAACTGGAGGAACATCTTTGGGGCTTGGAAGATAATTTATAACAGCATCCAGTAAAAACTGAACTCCTTTATTTTTTAATGCCGATCCGCAAAGGACAGGCACTATAGTATTTGCGATAGTGGCCTTGCGAAGGACTCGCTTTAATTCTTCCGTGCTGATTTCCGCGCCATTCAAAAATTTTTCCGTCAGAGCGTCATCTTGCTCGGCTACTTTTTCAATAAGACGCGCGCGCGTGGCTAAAACTTCATCTTTCATGTCATCAGGAATATTTCCCTCTTCGACCTTCTCGCCGTTTTCTCCGCTAAATGTAAATGCTTTTTGCTCCAGTAGATCAACTACTCCCGAAAATGTTCCTTCTATTCCAATCGGGAGTTGAATCGCTACCGCGCTTGACGTGAGTCGGTTAAGAATAGACTGAAAACTTTTCTCAAAGCTTGCACCCATGCGATCCAGTTTGTTTATAAAACAAATGCGGGGGACTTTATATTTATCCGCCTGATGCCACACTGTTTCCGACTGCGGCTCAACCCCAGCAACGCCATCAAATACCACAACCCCGCCATCCAGCACACGCAAAGACCGTTCCACTTCGACTGTAAAGTCAACATGGCCGGGGGTATCTATAATATTTATTCTGTATTCGTGAGACTTATCTTCTTTTGGATAAGGACGAGGCACCCAAAAACAAGTGGTCGCGGCGGCCGTTATAGTAATGCCGCGCTCCCTCTCCTGTTCCATCCAGTCCATTATAGCCTGCCCCTCATGAACCTCTCCTATTTTATGAGAAATTCCCGTGTAAAACAAAATGCGCTCGGATACTGTGGTTTTTCCGGCGTCTATATGAGCAATTATTCCGATATCTCGGTTTTTTTCTATGGGGTATTGCCTCATGTAACCTGAAGCTTGAAACTTGAAGCATGAAACCTGAAGTACGTACCTATAATTTTATATGATTCAAGCTTTAAGCTTCAAGCTTCAAGAAGTCACCACGCGAAGTGAGCAAAAGCTCTGTTGGCTTGGGCCATTCTGTGCGTATCATCTTTTTTCTTCACTGCGGTGCCTGTGTTTTGCGCGGCCTGCATTATTTCATCGGCAAGCTTTATTGCCATTCTTTTACCTTTACTTGAACGCGCGGCCAATATTATCCATCTTAAAGAAAGGGTTAAACGCCTCTCGCCCTTAACTTGTTTTGGCACCTGATAATTCGCTCCGCCGATGCGGCGCGATTTTACTTCAAGCAGGGGCGATGTATTTTTTATTGCCTCGTCAAACACATCCAACGGCTCTTTTTTAGTCTTTTCGGCTACAATATCAAAAGCGTCATAGACCACTTGTCTTGCTACGCTCTTTTCCCCGTCCCACATAATATAGTTGATTAGTTTTGATACTACAACGTTATTATATTTTGAATCCGGAGCAATATCTCGTTTTATTTGAGCTCTTCTTCTCATACGCTAGCTTTTTAGCTTTCTAGGCCTTAGGCTTTAGGAATACTAGAGCCTAACGCCTAGGAAGCTAGGAAGCTTTAAGAGGCTTTAGGACGCTTGGCGCCATATTTACTTCTTTGCTGTTTGCGGCCTTGTACTCCCGTAGTATCAAGTACGCCCCTTACTATATGATAGCGCACTCCGGGCAGGTCTTTCACTCTTCCGCCGCGAATTAACACCACAGAGTGCTCCTGCAAATTATGCCCCTCTCCGGGTATATAGGCCGTAACCTCCATGCCATTAGTTAATCTTACTCTTGCAACTTTTCGAAGCGCGGAGTTTGGTTTTTTGGGCGTAGTAGTAGTAACCCTTGTGCATACACCCCTCTTAAACGGCGACCAGTATTTTTGCGGCCTGTTCTTGAGTATGTTAAAACCCTTGGCAAGCGCAGGCGCCTTTGTTTTATTTCTAAGCTTTTTTCTGGGATTTTTTATCAGTTGATGAATAGTTGGCATATTCACTATATTAGGAAAGAAACGGTTTAGTGTCAACTGTAACGCCGCTTATGTCAAACGGAAATAGAAATGTCCTACTTTGAAGGATTTAGAAATGTCCACTAGTAAATCGAGTGATCGCCGACTGAATGAAACCACGCGGTATTCTTTTTAACAAATTCAAAAATAACACGATATTTCTTATCAATCGAAAAAGCCCAATACCCTTGCAGTCGGCCGCTTAATTTATGGGTGTTGAGCTTTTGGTCAAAGGGGTTGCTCCTAAAAACCAATTCTTTTTCTTCTGCCAGGCCCTTAATCCTTAAAGGCAGCTTTCTATATTCTCGCGCAAATTTAGAAGAATAATATATCCGCATAATAAGTATTAGCGGAGATCTTTCAATGAATGAAGCAGCTTGCCTTTCCCCTGGCGCATTTCTTTACGGCTTTCTTCCAGATCCTTCGCTAGCGCCCCTTCCGACCATGCCCTAAAAAGCATACGGAAAAACTCGCTTTTGCTTGCAAAATGCCCCTTCTTTACGTTTTCTTCAACAGATTTGGTCATTGCAGGAGGCAAGGATATGTTGATTACATTGCGCATAATATTAAACAATTAACTGTAATAATTTATATTACAATACTATCACCTTTACAAGCGGCGGTCAATAGCTAAAAATTTAAATTTATATCCTCATCCCCGTAATTAAATAAAACAAGACGTTTACTATGGGAAATATTATGTCGAACGCGAAAAATATAAAAAATATCAAGATCATGAAGCCGTATCGCTCAAGAAACATCTGAATATGGCTCATGCGCGGCGGGAGAACGGAGAACAATAGCTTTGAGCCGTCCAACGGAGGAATTGGCACAAGATTAAATACGCCAAGCAAAATATTAAGCATTACTATTATAGCAAATATCTCTGCGAGGTTTTGGAAAAAAGGCAGATCTTGAATTGTCGCGGGATATAACCTTAAAGAAAGTCCGAAGGCCAGGGCCATTAAAAAATTAGACGCGGGGCCGGCAAGGCCAACCATGGCGGCGCCCCATTTCTGGTTTCGCAAATTATACGAATTATATGGCACGGGCTTTGCCCAGCCGAACAAAAAATTTCCTCCGGAAAAAACAAAAAGCATCAACGGCACAAGAAAAGAACCCCACACATCGAGATGCTTTATAGGATTAAGCGTCAGCCGCCCCATCAGCTTTGCCGTAGGATCACCCTGCCACAGAGCAACGACGCCATGCGACACTTCATGGATTACTACTGACATAAGCAATATAGCAAGCTGAAAAATTAACAAATTAAAGTCGTCCATGATTTAATTTATCTTAACTTATATATCGTATAACTGAAAATGGTATTTGCTTTGCAAGCCCTTAAAATCTTTCATATCGAAAGTAAGTAGTTCTGAAATGTTCTCTGATTTCATCGCGGCTACTATACTGCAATCAACAAAACTTAAATTTTTCGCTCTTTCTCTCTTGAAAACCTCCCAGGAATACTCTTGCAGCTCTTCGTCTATGTGAATAATTTCTATTAATCTATCACTGAGAAGATACTTGCCCAACTCAAGGGCAACATCTCTTCCTCTTTTTTGCGAAACAATGGTAACGGTCTCGAGGAATATAAAATTCGAAATAACAAGGGAGCGCCTTTCCGCGTTAAGTTTTCGCGTTATTGGCAGCGTATTTCTATACAATGCGTCAGCCGGATTAAAGAGAGCTACAAAATAATTTGAATCGGCAAAAATACTACTGTTTTCCTCCATACAAATAAGCATCAAGGTTGGATGCTAAATCTTTTGGGCCTTTTTTGCCGAGTTTATTAATTCTTTTTGCTGCTTCAAAAAGACTTTCCCGCGGACGAAAATCAGAAAAGGAGCGCCTTTTTTCAACTTTTTCTTTTATAAAAATGCGAACAACATCTGAAACAGAGGTATGTTTTTTTCTGGCGATTTTTCGCAATGCTTCTATTTGCGTTTTTGGAAGATAGATTTGAGTTCGATTCATAGTATTTACATTATATACACCGTGATGTATGTAAGTCAAGTTAAGAGAGCGAGTTTACTTGCAAAAATCTAAAAACTAATATAATATAGCTAATTATGGCAACAAGTTGCTCCCGATGCGGAAAACAACCTCAATTAGAATGGAAACGGAAACTCCTTCGTGGTAATTATAACCCCACGCATAAAGTCCGTAAATACCCAAATCTTCAATGGGCTCGTTTTGATGGCAAAAGAATAAAAGCGTGTACGCAGTGTATTAAGGGGATGTATAAAACGATATAAAACGAAGCGGGGTGTAGTATAGTGGCAGTACGTACCCTTGGGGTGGGTATGGCCCGGATTCGATTTCCGGCTCCCCGACACTGAATTTTATTCAAAAATCTTGCACTCATTGCAGGATTTTTGTTTATTGCACAAAAGCCAAATTTTTGCTATAGTTTGAAGTTCTCGAAAGTTCGTTGAAAATTAATAATAAGATGGAGGAATAATATGCCCCTTAAGACGTCTGAACCATTACTCCAATCGCTTTACGAAAAAGTAGAATGGGCAGGAAAATTGCTCAATGTCCCTGAATGGATTGTGGAAGACGAACTAAAACTATTCAAGTGCCATGAACTTACGGTAGGCAAATTGAGGGTAGAGATGGACGATGGCCCGCCCGAGCGTTTTGCGGCAACAGTTGTACTGCACTGCCAGCCATACTATCACGATAAACCCTACAAAGGCGGAATACGTTTATCCCATACCGTAACGCCCTCGTTCCTTCGCGTACTTGCCTTTGAAATGACGTTTAAGTGCGGAGTAGTAGATCTTGAATTCGGCGGCGGAAAATCTGGAATACGGTTAAAAAAACCGGTAAACCAATACTCTCCAAAAGAAACAACGAGGATAATGGAGGCATTTTCCGAAGTGTTCATTAAAGAACATAAGATAATATCTCCGCGCTACTATGTTCCCGCAACTGATATGGGCACAACTCCTGAAAATATGGACACTATACATGGAAAATTTTGGGAAGAAGCCCGGAACGTATCAACTGGCGGGGCTGTTGGGACGGCAGTTACCGGACGAACCGTGGAAAACGGCGGAATTCCGGGGCGCGAAGAAGCCACGGCCCTCGGAGGACTCATTGTTCTTGATAGATTGCGCGAAATTGCGAATATGCCTAAACTTCGCAATCACCCGACTGTTATCGTACAAGGCCTTGGACAGGTGGGTGGAAACTTTGTCCGCCTGGCGAATCTTAGAGGATACAAAGTTATAGGGGTGAGCAACATCTCTGGCGCAGTTTTTAACCCCGGAGGAATTGACTTCGATGAATTGCCTAAATTGCCTAACGGGCCCATAGATCCAAATGGTGTCCTGGATAATGTTACAGGGGAGCAATGTACTTCAGAAGAAATATTACTAAAGCCCTGTGACATATTAGTGCCCGCTGCCATGGAAAACGTAATTACGCAGGCCAATGCGAAAAAAATTAAATGCAAAGTACTGCTTGAACTTGCTAATCACCCGACATCACAAGCCGCAGACAACGAACTATCAAAAAAAATTTATGTAATTCCCGATATATTCGCTAATGCCGGAGGAGTCAGTGCTTCCTTCTGGGAGTGGTCATTGAGTCTGGGACATCCGAGGCACACTATCCAGACCCCCGAAACACTGGAAGAAGTGAGATCAAATCTTACTGCCCAGATGCAGGCCGCCACGGAATCAGTTCTGTCGTATGCCAAAAAGCATGAAACGGATCTTAGGGGAGCCGCGTGGCTAAAAGCCACGGATAGAATAAGCTCAAAACTAGTAAAAAAACATAGAGGACTCTGGGCCCCCAAATAATCTTGCGATCCTGCCGAATATGGCAGGATTTTATATTTTTTGCTATAACAAGATTACATGAAAATAACTATAGAAAATATCAATGAAAATCTAGCTAGCGCCCTTCGAAGGTGCGGCTATCATTTTGAAAGACAGCATCAAGATTCCGGCGAGGTAAGCGCCGCAAGAGACTTAGCTCTCGGCGGCTTTCCAAGATTTCACGCGTACGCAAGGATTGATGGCTCAACTATGCAAATAAATTTGCATCTTGATCAAAAACGCCCGAGTTATAAAGGAACCCGAGCGCATGGAGGAGAACATGAAGGGGAAGTTGTTGAAGAAGAAGCGAGGCGAATTAAACTTATTCTTGAGAAATAAAATGGGCTTGCCCCCACACCTATTTCTTCAGAAATAGGTGTGGGGGCAAGCCAATTTCTAATTCACCTAATTTCTAATTTCTAATAAAATTTTATAAATTAAAAGTTTTTTATCGTTGTTCCCCTAAAACTTTCTCCCTTAATAATGCTCTCGAAATTTTCTAGTTCTGTGCCTTTCGCAACTATTGCTTCTATACTGTTTTCTTCGCAAAATTTCGCGGCAATAGGATCAACCGGCGATTTCATGCCGGGGATCCAAGTATTTCCAACCATATCCCTATAATCGGTCCATGTAATAATATCATACGGCTTAGCGTTGGGATTTTTTTCTATATCATAATCGTACACATGCGAGATTTTAGTCGCAATGATCAAGCTTTTTGCGCCGAATCGCTTAGTCAGCAAAGCTGCCACGTAATCCGTTGACCAACCCGGCCTCCAGCCCGAAGCAATAAAAAGATTATAGCCGCTCTCATTGTCTATCTTTTTGGTTGGATCATCTAAAACTACGGGGTGAGCAATATCAAAAAAAATAGCCCTTAATAAATGGCCGTTTAAACGAGTCGCGTGAATACCCAACCAATCTTTATCTTCATCGGATAAATCTATAATTTCTGACGCGGCGTTTTGATAGTCTCGGGCAATCTTTCCTCCGCCGGTAACAATTATAAATCTTTTGCCGTCCTTCAAAAATTTTAAAATAAACTCTCTAAAATCCCCTAGAAAGCCCGTATTAATTTTATCGGATACTATTATAGATCCGCCTAACGCTATGACTATAGTGTCTTTCATTTTCTCAAACGATGCGAGGGTGAATATCCGACACAAATATTAGGTGGGTTCTCGCAGTATCCAGCCACGGCGGGATACAATTAGAGATCCCTGTCAGATAAATTTGATCCGAATTCATCTCCTCGCATCATTTGAAAAAACGAAGCCCTTCAAAACATTATATCTTCTTCCGCCCGCTTGTACTCGTGGATTTCTTCCGGTTTAAACCAGTGCGTAAGTTCGTGCGCGGCTTCAGATTGATCTCCGGAGGCATGGACAACATTATGCAGGGCTCGTTTGTCGGCATTTGCAAGAGTAGGAGAATCAACAGAAAAATCTCCTCTTACAGTTCCCATTTCAGCAACTGCCGGCACGGTCTTGCCCACAATTTTACGAACCATATCCACGGAATGAATTCCTTGAACTATCATTGCGACCATCGGGCCGGAGGTGAGGAATTCCACGTTCCACCCTGCTACCATCTTCCCTATTTCAAGCGTGTCATTTGTTCCTAATTCCTTTATGGGATCTTTGCCGTACTGCTTATAATTTTCCAGAGTTTTCTCGCCCATGCCGCGCAGCCACGATTCGGTATTTGGATAGTGGCTATGAGCATGCTCTTTGCTCGCCGTGATCATCTTGAGCGCGATAATTTTAAGACCGCGCGCTTCAATGCGCTTCATTACTTCTCCGACAAGCCCTCGTTTTACGCCATCGGGTTTTATTAAAACTACAGTTTTTTCTTCTTTGGGATGCGCCATTGACTTTATTGTTCTGCCAGACTAAATTCTAACTTTTTTACCGTCCACCTATCTCCTTTTTTAATCGCACCGTAAACTTTTCTATGCTGCTTTCTTGCAATTTCATGGGCTATTTTTTTATTCTTCTCTGCCAATTTTTTATTTTCTTCAGGAATTAAAACAATTCTAGCGCTTTGAGGTATGCCCTGCATAACTACTGGGTGATGAACAACATACTCACTAAACTGGGATGAGAGTGTGAAATTTTCTTTTATATCTTTGTTTCCCATGATTTTGCTTTTAGTTTTAGTTTTAGTAAAAATAATTATGTTCTATTTTTTTATAATTTTCCTCTATCTCTCTTAATGATTCTGTAAAAATATCATTATATTTTTCCGACTGTCCTAGCACTAATTCCCTATCATTCTTTCGTTTCTTATAGTGTAACATGTGTTTATGGGCATATCCATGTCTTGTATCATAACGAGTAATCCTCTCCCACCTCTCGTTAAAATAATATAAATATTGTATAGAAAAGTATGTAATTTTCCCCCCGGATAAGCAAAACTTTATTACAATCTTTCTTTTGGCCGTAGGAAACTTGATGTATTGTGTACAATTTTCCTGTATTCGGATTTTCTTTTTCATATCCTAACAGCCTATAGATAACTTATTACGATAAATAACTCGATAACTTCGGGCCATTTGTCCCTAATTTTATATCATAATCTATAAATATTTGCAAAATCTTGTCTTTAATAACCCCTGTGTTAATATAAATTCATAAACAAGCTTAATTATAATTTTAATATTTTAAATTATGCCAAAGACTAAACTTCTATTCATTGACGATGATCCTATAGTATTGAATATATGTAAAGAATTTTTTACGAAAAAGGGATTTACAACGATTACAATAAATAGCGGCCTCACGGCGCTTGCCGTATTAGAAACAATGGCAAAATTGCCGGACCTCATTGTTAATGATGCCCGAGCTCAACGGAATCGAGTTATTAAAAATATTAAAAGGAAATCCAAAATACAAAACAATACCTGTTATTGTTTGGTCTAATTTATCCCGGGAAGGAGATATAGAAATGGCCCTATCAATGGGGGCGGTGCTCTATCTTATAAAATCGGAATATGCGCCGCAGGAAGTAATTGCTAAAATTAAAGAGTTTATCTATGCTTACAAAAAAAAGAATGGCATACCAGAGGTAAAAGTTACTACAAGAGATAAGGCGTTATAACGAATATCCATTACTACTTACAACAATGTCGCCCTGGCTATCCGTTCTCATAATAGATATGCCAAATTTTTCTAATCTTTCCAAAACAGCTCCGTACGGATGGCCGTATGAGTTGTTCTTGGCAACTGATATTACGGCTATTTTGGGCCTTACTTTCTCTAAAAATAGTTCTGAAGAAGAGGTTTTACTGCCATGATGCGCGATTTTTAATATATCAGACTCTATGTTCAAAGTTTGCTGAACTATCTCATATTCTGACTGCCGCTCTATATCGCCGGTGAATAAAAAGCTGTCTTCTCCGTAAACAAAACGGACTACTACTGAATAGTCATTTTGAGACATATTAGTTTCAGGGAGGGCTTGCCCTGCGAAGTCTTGACGAAGCAGGGGCCACAAAATTTCAAAAAAAGCTATTTCCGAAAGATTTATTCTCGTGCCGTATTCACCAACCAGAACCTCTGCTCCCTCGCCGGAAACTGCTTCTTTCCACTCTTTAAATATTTCTGTATTTGCTTCTATGCCGTTCCAGATTATTAAATCCACGTCATAGTGGGCAAGTACGGGCACAAGGCCCGTTATGTGATCGGCGTCCGCGTGGGTCGCGATAACCATGTCTATATCCCTGTCCCAGAAAGGCATAGTGGAGTTTAGTTTTTCAACTACTTTGCTATCTGGCCCGCCATCTATTAAGATTTGCCGGCCATTCGGTAGCTCTATAAAGATCGCGTCCCCCTGACCGACATCAAAAAAACGCACTTCAAGCTCGCTGGTCTTCGCGTTCGCAAAAACAGCGATCCATGACAAAATCGCCAGCGTTAGAAGCGCCCCAAAAATAGTCTTTTTCCTGCTTAATTTATACGAAATATAATTTATAGATGATTTAATACGCTGCATAATTTAATTGATTATATGATAATTCGCTCAAATATAAAACCCGTTAACTTTTTAACGGGTTTTTTGAATTCGCTCTATAAGGAGACGAATTTGCTTCAGCGCTTCGGGCGCGTTTTCCGGCTCGCGAGTAACGCAATTAAACCCATCGCTATTCGAAAATCCTACAGGATCCAAATTCATCTTACAATTAAATTCTTTGAGGCCCTCATCCTTCTTATCGAAATTTCCCTTTGCTAGCTCGAATCGCAATGTTTTTGAAAAAACACTTGGCATGTCGTCCGCAAATCTGTATCGTTGCTCTGTAGTAAGCGTTCCACTCTTTGCCAGTTCTACTTTTACAGTTTTGAAAATGAGGATACGCTCGGGCATATCGGGATTATACAAAGTCACTTTCGCGTAAATTGGGTCCTTCTTTGCTTCATATGCCGGCACCTCTATTATAGCCCCGATCCTGAGCGGATCACCGCCGTATAAAACAAATGAAAAAACTGTTTCATTCGTTTTGGTATTTATGTATGTCGCGTACCACACAGTACCTACTTCGCCATCAAACAGTTCCAGCTTATCTACCCATCCGCTAGCAAGTAATACTCCCGCCCTTGCCTCTGCTACTATGGCTTCTGGCACAGCGGGACGTTCTGGTGTGTATGGTACTGATGTCGGAATTGATGTTGGTGTTGTCTCGAGCGTAGGTTCCGGTGTAGGCGTTAGCTCGGTCGTGGGTATTGGCGTTGGCTGAGGCGTAGCGGTTGAAACTACAGAGGGTGTAGGAAACTCCTCGGGAATTACCTCAACCACCATCTCTTCGCCCTCCAAAAACGGCGGGAAAACTCCAGAAAAATATAGCGCTGCGACTATAACAACAACGGCCACACCTGCCAAAACCATGAATAAAAATTTTCCCGATCTGCCGCCTCGGTTTTCCGGCATTCTTGCATTTCTCATATTCTAACTCTATAAATCCGGCAAGTTTTGGGCGGACCTGGAAACTTCATCCCATTTTTGCTTTCTTTTTTCCCTGTCTTCCTTAACCATACTCATCATCTTTTCGGCCTCCTCGTAAAACCATTGAACCCGATTCATTGTGTCTCCACTGCCAATACCAGATAGTATGACCGTAATCGCGATTGTATTTGACGAACGCCCCGGATATGTGCCCTTTCTTCTGCTTGCTCCGGGAACACTTTCGGCAAGACTGCTTTCCATTACCTCAATAATTTCTTCAGTTGCTTCGTGAGACGGGCCGCTGAATAGCCCGAAAACATAGTCCGCGTCATACAAAATTTTGTTGCTTTCTCTGTAATCACAATCTATAGACAAATCTTTGAGGGCCTGATCCACCGCGCTTTTAGCGCGTTCTATCTGTTGTTTGCCCACGCTGAAATGTTGGGCTTTTTTCTTCCCATCTAGAAAAAACCCTGATTTATTTTTAGGAGGAACTTCCTCTATGCTCTGCCCTATGCCTATGAGACCCTGAAATGCGCGAATAAGATCGTTTGCGTCCAGAACTTCTCCTATATACTTTCTGTCTGTTTCTTCCCCAACGCAAAGGATATCCATAAATGAATTAGCGATGCGCCTATTAATTTCCCCATAGTTAAACAGCATTGACTCATTTTCTCTTACAAACTTCTGGTTATCTATCAGAAATACAGCGTCTGCTTTTGAATTAGTGAGCACCTTTTTGAGGCATGTGGCAGTATTTACAACGCTGTCCGGATCATTATACTGGCTCTTAAAAGGCAAAACCATCATTGCGTAAACCGGCTTATTAAACTTATCTTTTAATAAGTCGCAAACCACGCCCACAGAACCGGACCCTGTTCCGCCCGCGGTTGTACCAATCACCATAATGGCATCCGCGCTGTGAACATCTCCGTAATCTTGAATTGTTCTAATGATCTTCTTCTCGCCTCTCCGCGCCTGTTCCGCGCCATCAGCGTTAACTTTCCCGGCGCCCCTCCCCCTAAACTCATCTGTTGTGCCAAGAAGTATTGAATGATCGTCGGTATGGGGAATATTTTTTAATTGATACAGATCCCCGGCTCCCAGGTTTATCGCGAAAACTCCCTTACATATGGGGTCTTTGCCCGAACCGGTAAAAAGCCGAATGTTTCTATTCTTATAAACCCATTGCGCCATAGCGACAAATTCATCAGCGATATTTGACCCGCCTTGTCCGCATCCCACAACTACAAGCTTCATAACTCCTCCCTGCCTGTTCAGGTTATAATTTTCAAAGATCTAAAACCCGACTTTATATTATTGGACAAATTACGCAACCATGTCAAGCTTCAAGGCGGAAGTACTTTATCCCCCACCATAAAAGCGCAAAATATAAAAACACCAGATACCAGGGAAATACTGCTACTTCCATGGATGCGAACGGCAACTTTGAGCTCCAGTCTATTATTTTATAAACATATTCCAAAAACAGCCAAACTGGCCAGAAAAAAATCTGGCCAAGAGGTTGAAAAATTATTCCCGCGATTCCCGCGAAAAATCCAAGCCCCAAAACCAAACCCAATATCGGCACTACCAATATATTAGTGAATATAGAAACTATAGAGAATTGGCCAAAATTATAAGCCAATATGGGCGCGGTGAAAATTATTGCCGGAATCGTCATGGAAACTGTGCTTTGCATTTCAAGTATATCAAACTTCTTTGGGATAAAAGACAATTTTTCACGCAAATACGGATAAAGCTTCGCGATGCCAAGTGTTGCTAAAAACGATAACTGAAATCCTATATCGAATTTTAACAATAGCGGATTAAACGCAAGCATCAGCGTTGCCGCGATAATCAGTAGCCGATGCGCTTGTGAAAGTCGGCCCACTTTTTGCGCGAAAAAAACTATTCCTCCCATAATCCCTGCCCTGATTGCGCTCGGCGGCGCTCCGACCATGATTATGTATAAAATTATAAAAACTAGCGCGAAATAAAATGCCTGTCCGCGCCATAAGCCCAACAGAAGACCGAGACCTATGAGTATATTCGCGAGAATAATGATGTTCATACCGGATATAGACGTAATGTGCCTTGTCCCGGATTTATTTAGTTTTTGTTTTAAGTCCCAAGATAATCTATCTTCCCCAGACACCGTTTTCTCCCCCAGCATAAGCGCACCAAGTATAGAGCTATGAGGGGGAGATAACGATGAATCTAAGCTGTTTTCTAATCTGGACTTAAAACTCGCTATTTTAAGATATACAAAATTTCCACGATCGTTAAAATTTTGTATACTTTGTGATTTTACATTTTGTATTTTGCTATAATAGTCCAAATTATCTTCTGGCCTGTCAAACATCTGATGCCTAAAAATGCCTATCGCGAAAACTAACAAACAAAGTCCCGCAATAACTATTTTTTTATCTTTTTTCCAAAACATTGAAATCATTCCCAGCCCCAAAACAAAAAGCCCCAGCATAAAAATCTGGGGCACTAAAATTAACGAATTCAACGCGATCCCAGCAAGAAAAAATAGGCAAATATATATAAAAATACGAGAGAATGGCATGTATTTTAAAAAAAGAGTAATGTGTTATTGTATAATACGTTCATAAAAACTTAAAGGAGGTTTGGCATGACAGAATCAGAGTTTGTTTACCCCCGATATGGCGAACGGTCTTTAGCCGAAGTTGTCCCCACTATTTTCTCTGTACTTGGTGTTCCCGATGAAAGAAATACGTTGCCAGAAAGCCTATGGAAACGCGAAGCGCAGGATTGCGATAAGGTTGTACTATTCTTTATAGACGGACTCGGATATGATCAGGTCGTTAAGTATCGATATTTCCCGTTCTTTAACATACTAACTAATATGGGAAACCTCAACCCAATAACGACCGTGTTTCCTTCCACTACGGCTGCAGCAGTAACCACTATGCATACCGGGCTTACCCCGCAGGAACATGGACTCCCTGAATGGAACGTCTATTTCGAAGAGATAGATATGGTGATAGAAACTATGCCGTTTAAGCAGGCGAGGTCTAAAAAGTCTGATGAGTTGCTCGAAATGGGCATAGATCCCGAAATCTTGTATTCGGGCCCTACAGTATACGAAAAATTAAAACTATGTGGGATTAAATCTTTTGTTTTGACGCATAAAGATATAGCACACAGCGCCTACTCTAGTATAACCCAACGAGGCAGTGAAGTTGTGCCATACAGCCGCGGTTCCGATATGATGATAAAACTTATAAAACTTCTAAGAGAAACAAGCGGGCCAGCATATTTTTACGTGTACTGGTCGCAAGTGGACGCAAGCGGACATGAGTTCGGTCCTCATTCCTCGGAACACAAATCCGAACTGTCTATGTTGTCGCATCTTGCCAGCAGTGAATTTCTTGAAAAACTTGATAAGAAAAGCGCTGAAAATATTTTGTTTCTGCTTACAGCCGATCATGGTCAAATCGGTGTAAAGCCTGGTAGGATAATTTGCTTGGAAGATCTCTTTAATTTGGAAGAATTTCTTAAGCGAAATTCAGCTGGCAACACAATATTACCTACTGGTTGCCCCCGTGATGTCTTTCTGTTTGTGCGTGAAGAAAAATTAGGAGCAACGCTTGATATGCTTAAGAAAAGACTAGCAGGGTATGCTGATGTTATTCACACCTCCACCGCTATCTTCAAAGGTTTGTTTGGCATTAATAAACCGAGTGAAAAATTCCTTAAAAGAATCGGCAATATTTTGATTTTGCCATATACCGACTATAACATATGGAATAATGGATTCTCTAAAAAACCTTCAGAGTTTCGTGGAATTCATGGCGGCCTCTCCAAAAGGGAGATGACAATCCCGTTCGTTTCGGCAAAGCTTTCTCAACTAATCAAATAGTCCTCCGACTATAGTCGGAGGACTATTTTTTAATTTTTCTTAGACTCTCTACGCAGTTTCGGCAGCAACTTTTGCTTGTCCGGTCGCGTCTGTGCTGACCGCGGTGACTTCCTCTATTTCGCAAACACCCGCAACGCACGCGAGTTCCTTTGCTCCTTGGGTTGTGTCTTCTTTTTCGTATAAGAGAATTTGAGCGAAATCTATTTTTGGCATTTTCGCGTATAATTCATCGTACTTTTCTTTGCTAATCTCTTCATACGGAGCAAGCGCGTAGGAGTGGTCAGTGCGCGGCAAAAACGAAAGGCCGCCCAACATATCCCAATTACCATACAGCCAATTCGCGGCCTCTATCCATTCGTTGTCGCCAACAGATACGGTTACTGACGGATTGTGCTCTGTGTAGTTTTCTTTTACCAGTTTCCAATGCTCTAATTGGTTAATTGAAGAAATACTATCGCGAGTAATAGCTACTTTTGGAGCTTTTATCGGAAACTCTAAGACATAAGTTGACGCGGAATGCTTAAGCTGGCCGACTTCGGGATAATAGGGAAATTTCTGATCTCGCAGCATATGAAACAAAGGGTCGTTGGCAGAGATTCTCACTCGCCTTATATAGTATTTGGCGTGGCGCGGATGCATTCCAGAGGACGCGTCAACGAGTTGAGACACGGTTCCGGACGGCTTAACGCAAGTAATGCAGGTAGAGGCATTTATTCCAAATTTTTTCGCGTATTTTTTATTTACATTGAAAGATTCCTCTCTAAGCGCGTTAAGGACTTTAGGATCTCGAACCGCGGGGCAATCCCACTGGCCGGTGAGTGAAACTCCCAACAGCCTTTCCTCCTCGCAGTTTTCTTTCCATTCTTTTGATAGATATGGGAAATTAGTAAGCGTTGATTGATAGGTTCCAAGTATTGTCGCAAGACGAATCTTTTGCAGTAATGTTTCTTTTGTATCGTTGAATCGGCATATTACCTCTGATAAATTGCAGAATTGTTTTGATCTCAAGACGATCTCTCCGCAATTCAGGTTATTAAGATACACAAATTTTCTTTTATTCTTTTTTGTTTTCCCCTCAAAACCGCCAACAAAAAAGTTATGAAACTCATCTACTGTGCCATTATAAACATCTTCTCGGCCACAAGATTCTACGGACACAACCTTATGGTTATACATATCTGCGAATTCTTTTAGGTTTACATACTTTCTAAACGGAGAACTTAATCGTGAAATCTCGTTGCTAACATTATTTTCTTTGCACTCCTTCATCCATTCCTTCTTGAAAGGATCTCTCCTAAGTCCAAATTTTAGGTCAGAATATACTTGAGCTTGCTTTTCGCGTAACACCTCCTTTCTTTTATAATGCGCAGTGTGTATGAGCTCAAGCATTCTCGTTTTATGTTCCTTGTCGCTCCATTTTTGCTTAAGCCCGCACGAAATACTGCATGCTCCATACTCTCTATAGAAAACCCTTGTTTTGAATTCTCCCCCGCAAACTTCGCAGTTTTTTACTATCCTTAATTTCCCATCATTAATAACACAATTATACCCTTGTGAGGTATACTTTTTATATGACTTTGCCACTCGCGGGTCTGCATTAATGTTATCAAGCCCAAGTTCTTGAGCGGCCCACTTTGCTAAACCCATTATGCCGCCTAAGTGATCCTTCCTCCATTTACTAAAACATTGAGGTAATCCGTTTCCCCTTGCATAATCCGCCCAATCTTTATAGGAAAATCTGTACCCAAGATTCTTAGTCAGTTGCAATACATGATTTTTTAATTCTTCGTCGGTAAATCCAGAAAAATTACTGTTTTTATCTCCCTCATTATTTTTTGAATGCTTAAGTTTATATTGCGCCCACTTCTTGTCGCTCCACTCGCTACCTGCCCTACGCATGGGATTTAGATCACCAATCATTAGCCTTGCGTGCAATTCGTCGTGATCCTCCTTAGACAGTATTTCAAGATTTAGAGGATCGTTGTTTTGAGCATTTTTATCTTTATGATGAACTACATAACCATTGGGAATATCCTTATTATAATGAAAGGAGGCGATTAGCCTATGCTCCGCAGAATTGCTAGCAAAAACCCCATTATTAACCCACCAATAATCTTGTGTCCTTCTTTTATGCGGTCCAACTGGAGAAGCGTGTTTTGTTAAAACGTGCAAGCTATCGCCATAGCTTAAATTTTTGATTTCTTTATACTCGCCTGACTTAAGTCTAAATTTATGATCAGCAGTTGCTTTTACAACTGAACCGTCGTCCAAAATAATTTTATAAACTTCGCGGTCTTTACCGGTAATTCTAGGGTTCCTCATATATCGGACAGCAACCTTTCCTCTATTATCAAGACAAAATACAGGAACATCTTTCCCTTCTTTTGCTAATTGCTTAATCGGCATATGTCCCCTGCCGTCGGCAACGTATACCAACGTATCGCCTGTAATGCAAGGATTTGTGCCGCTTGTCTGCCAATATTTTTTAAAAACTTTCCACCGCCTCTCGGGTAATTGCTTTTGGAGCCCGGCCCTGTTGAATATTCCCCTCTCCCCGGTCCCGGATTTGGCAAGAGCAACCCATTCTTCCATAAACTCTGAAGTAGTGGGTTTTCTGTTATAAACCGCGGAATTATTGGCCATTTGCCGCTGGGGTTCAAAGAGGTAGAACTGGCCGTCTTTCGCGTGGCGCATATCTTCGTCATCAAAGTCGGAAATTGATATGAGCGCAGATCTGCGCACTCCGCCCATAACTACAACCTCGCCAATCTTGCATATTATATCGTGGACATCTAGATTACTAAGCCGCTTGCCTTGCTTGGACAAAATTTTCTTCCTTGAAAAATCAAGCAACGCGCGAAGCGGCTCCGGACCAGAGCTTTGCCCGCCCATAGTACGGAGTCTGGCTCCTGCCGGACGAACTTTAGAATAATCAAAATTTATATCTTTTCCTCCATACCAAGCTTTAAGGCCAATAGTTAAAGCATTTCCCCATCCTTCCTTGCTGTCTTCTATCGCGTGAGTTGATAAAATCTTGCCTGTCTGATGCTTGATAATTGGCAATCTCTGAACGGTTTGAGACTCAACTGAAAACCCCACACCCGTACCGCACATTGAAAGATACATGATTTCTGAAAAGTCCTGAAGTTTTGACGGAGCAATGTATGAGCAGTTATAAGCGCTTACGTTATTCTTGCGGGCTGCCTTTCCCGAACCCCACATTAGCCGCATTGAGGGCACTACTTCCTGGTTGAGAATCGCGTTTCTCAGTTCATCGTACTCTTTATCTTCAAGGTTGCTGCCCAAATTTTCACGCATGAAATCTATATACCGCGAGACTGTCTCTATCCAGGTCTCGCGCCTGCCCTCTTCTTCGATCCATCTTGAGTAAGTACGATAATATATGAATTCGGCAAGATCGTTTTTAAAATATTTTTTACTTTCGTCCGATAAATCTTTAATGCTTTCGGGTATAAATTTGCGGGACTCCCGAACTTCGGCCCGCTTGCTGCGATAGAGAATGTATGCTTTGGCGACTTTGGTTAGACCTGCCTTGATCAATGATTCTTCAACTAGATCTTGGATGTCCTCCACGCTGGGAACTATTTTATTCCCAAATTTTTCGTTCAGCATTAAAATTACCCTGTCCGATATTTTTTCCGATCGGCTAATATCTTCTTTGCCCTCAACCGCGACAATTGCTTTATTGACGGCATTTATAATTTTCGCTCCTTCAAAATCTACAATTTCTCCGCTTCTTTTTCTAACCTTCTTTACCTTTATTTGTGCCGCCTTTAGCATAAGGATTCTGGAATCTGTAGATTTCAAAGGCCTGAGTGTCCCCCCACCCCTCGAAAATCTCGGGGCAAGCATTCAGGCCCTATTTTTATCCACAGATTCGATTAAAAATATCAATAAAATTTCTCTGGAACTTTATTATATCACATAAAATTTTTAGTCAAACTTCTAAAATCTGTGGATAACCGCCAGTACCTCACCCCTAAACCCCTCTCCCTCCCCCTAGGGGGAGGGAGAGGGGAACTCACATGACACGTATAATGAGGTAAACAAAAAAGCCCCCCTGAGTGGAGCATTTGTACTGTTATTGTTACAAAAATGATAAATAAAACCATGTTGATTGCTAGAATCTCCTATAGGTCCTTTCCGACCTCCTCTCGATAGCGAGAATAAAAGCATCGCCGCTTTTCCCCACTCTATATATAATCCGCATTTTGCCTTTTCGGACCCGAAAAATATCTTTTCTTCCGCGGAGTTTTTTGATATGAAGCCCTTCGAGCTTGCCAACAGAGATCGAAACCAAAATTTTCTTTACGCTCGCTCTTTCTTTCGCGTTCAATTTTTTGAGGGCTTTCGCGATTTTGTCCATAAGGGTTACAGGCGCGAGAGAAGCTCTTTTACATTCACCCCGCCTTTGCGAATTTTTGTAAAATCAACAACCTCTTCCCATTCATCTTCAAGCGGACCCACGCGAAAGAGCGGCTTTGATCTTCGCACAACAATAAACGAATGCCCCCTTACCACTTCCTTTGTATATTTTTCCACATTTTGCCTTAATTCCTTAAGACCCACAATTTTTTCCATAGTTTTGTCGGATTAATTATATACTGCCTCTCTATCCTAAGTTTATCTTAAGATAAACTTTTATGTCAACATATTTCCAGAATCTGTGGATAAAAAAAGCCCCTGCCCGCACGAATCAAACAGAGGAATAAATATTTTAACTCTTTATTTAAAAATAACTAAGGGGCGGGCAGGCAGCTCATTACTTGTTTATTCGTGCTGCGATTGCTCGCCCCTGTTTTAGGCTGGCCAGCCGGCTGCAAAACCGGGGTCTAAAATGCCGACTGGCCGCCATTCGCCCCGCAGGTTCGCGGGGAAGTCAACTGGAGGTTCATCATGCGAGCTATGGCTAGCTGGAACCTCCGTTACAGCTAGCCGCCCAGGACCCTATGCGCCCCCATCGCTATAGCGTCTCGCCGGGGTCCCATTCGACGAAATGCCAGAGATGGTTCGGGTCCGATAAGCAAGCGCACTGCGCGATGCCTACCGGACCATTAATTAATGGAGTTCATCCTGACTTGTCGGAAAGAGGGTCGCACACCCCCTCGCCGACTTGCCGAGATTCGGTGCGATCCCACTTATTCCACGTCGGAGCAAGCAGGCCCTCTCTACCCGTCTTTTTTGCGGGCGGAATTCCTCCCTTAAAGCTATTAATATAGCCTTAAGGCAAGAATCCACTATAACAGAGTATTATACACCCAAACGGAAAACTTGTCAATAGCAACAGGTGATTTTCGGGGTTTTCGTCCTGACTCGCCGGCTCTGGATCCCTCGGGCTTCGCCCTCGGGATAAAGGTTTTGTCTCCGCTTGAGTTTCGCCTTCGGCTCACTCTCGCGGACAAAGCCCTTTATTTCATCTTTTTTCGTATAAACGCGGGTATATCCCAGTCTTCTTCGTCGTCTTTATCTTTATTTTTATCCCCTTCTTCTTTTGAATTTTGAGAATTTTTCGCGGGGGAAACGTGAGATTGTTCCGCATTTTCTTTTTCTTGAGAGGCCTTCACAGATAAATCCGCGTCTTGGAACCCTGTTGCTATCACAGTAACTTTTAGCTCTCCTTTTTTAAGTTGGTCATCCCTTACCGCGCCAAAAATTACTTTTGCCTCGGGGTGAATAGAGCCAGTGATAACTTTTGCGGCTTCGTTTATCTCATACATCGTAAGGTCATCCCCGCCGCTTACAGAGAATAGCACTCCTCTTGCGCCATCTATTGAAATCTCGAGCAACGGAGAATTTATCGCGTATCGCGCAGCTTCTATCGCTCTCTCCTCTCCTGTCGCTTTTCCAATTCCCATAAGCGCGGAGCCTGCGTCCTGCATAATTGCCCGCACATCGGCAAAGTCTACATTTACTATGCCTGGCTTTACTACAAGATCCGAGATTCCCTGCACTGCCTGGCGAAGAACATCGTCTACTATGCCAAACGCTTCTACAAGCGTAGTCTTTCGCTCAATGATGTTTAGAAGCTTATCGTTTGGTATGGTTATAAGAGTATCCACGCGTTCTTTCAGGTTATTAAGGCCTTCTTCGGCAATTCTACTCCTCTGGAGACCCTCAAAAGAAAAAGGTCTTGTAACAACACCGACTGTTAAAGCTCCTGTTTCGCGCGCAACTTCGGCAATCACGGGCGCGGCTCCGGTTCCGGTTCCTCCACCAAGGCCACATGTGACAAAAACCATGTCTGCCCCCTTTAAGGCTTCATGGATATCGTCTTTGTTCTCTTCCGCGGCCTGCCGCCCGATATCAGGATTCATGCCGGCTCCAAGCCCTCGGGTTACGTTCTTGCCGATATGAATCTTAAGGCCGGCTTTGGCGTGATGAAGGTCTTGGGCATCAGTGTTTACCGCGATAAACTCCACGCCCTGAATCTTTCCCTCAAACATGCTGGAAACGGCATTCCCACCGGAACCCCCCACTCCAACAACCTTTATTTTTGCGAATGTTTCGATATCTGGTTTAACTTGCGGCATTTGTTAGGATTTTAGCTTCTTAGCTATTAGGCTTTAGGAAACCTAACGCCTAATGCCTAAGAAGCTAGAAAACTAGTAAAGTAATGACTTTTTATCTTACAAAAAAAGACACAAATGTGTCAATAGCGTA
>Ga0209399_10000446_pt1 | contig 25237 bp, 23 predicted proteins | sample OV2TP3_FD_184130 | JGI IMG/M metagenome (GOLD analysis project Ga0209399, IMG submission 184130) | Hot spring microbial communities from Beatty, Nevada to study Microbial Dark Matter (Phase II) - OV2 TP3 (SPAdes) (version 3) | ecosystem: Environmental > Aquatic > Thermal springs > Hot (42-90C) ... | reverse complement strand
AACGCCGGGTAGGCGGCACCGCCGGCAATGCGCTGGCCGACCGCCTTGCCCAACTCGAGGAGCGCGTTGACGGTGCCGGTATTCGCCAACACCGCGCTCACCAGCAGCACGTAGAAGATCACGTCGGCCGTTAGCGGGATCAGCCAGTAGGTCCCGAAAACCGGGTGCATGGTCGTATAGCTCAGCACCCAGCCGAGCCCGTAGTCCTGGTGGCCCCAGAAGCCGGGCAGAACGTGCCCGAACAGGAAATAGCCGACGGCGAGGACGATGAAGCCGACGATGACCGGACCCCAGATGAAGAATCCGGCGACGCACAGCGCGATCAGGGCATTGACCCCGACCGCCATATCCATCGCGTTCAGGAGCCCGACCTCCGACTCCAGGTGTTGGATATTCGCCCGGATGTAGTACGCTCCGAACACGGCGGTAATCACGGAGTATGCAAGCAGAATCAACTTGACCGCGAAGAATGCCCGGAAGCGGCCGGGGCCGTTCCTTACCGTCTCCTCCATGTGCATCAGGACCGCCAAGGAGAAAACGGCGGCGAAGAAGATCGCGTAGTGCTCCGACACGCCGACATACTGCTCCCAAACGAAGAGCAGCTCGTAGACGACCAGGGCCGCGGCCTCGATGTTGGCGATCAGGCCGATCGCCCGGGCCGCCCTCTCGCGAAAGCTGACAACCGATTGGTTCGCGCTCAAACTACCGTTCGAAGACATCGGCAATATGCCCCTCGGCTCATTGCGGGCGCTCCAGCCCCCCGCTCCCCAGCGCCAGGGCTTCCTTCGACACGAAGGAAGCCCTGGCTTGATCGAGCGCCCATAGGATCTTCAGAATAAGGGCCTCCGTTGGGCGAACTTAAGTCGGCCCCTTACTTTCCTACTGGTATTGGCTTCCAGATCTTCTCCGGCGGCCACATCCCTTTCTCCTCGAACGCCCGCTTGGCGCCGGGGTGGATCTTGTCCTTGTGCTTCCAATTGAAGGAGAAGGGCGACACCATCGTCTCCTTGTTCCACAGCACGCCGATGGTGCTCAGCGCGCCGGCTCTGGGTCCGATCTCGATGAACGCCTTGGTCAGCTCGTAGGCCAACTCCTCCGGGAAGTCCTTGTGCACGGTCCGGGTGCCGATATCGGCGAAGATCTCGAACGGCTGCGGCTGGTTGGGCAGCGTGTTGGGCGGGATCGTGACGGCGTAGATCGGGAAGCCGGTCTCCTTGACGACCCTGTTCACGACTTCCTTCGGCCACGGCAGCATGCGGTACTCCCGACCCGTGGCCGCCATCCGCGTGACGGTGGGACCGATCATGAACTTCTTTTGGGTCGCGTCCACGTTCACCGAAAGTAGCCCGGACACGACCTGCCCGTCGAGGAGGGCGTCGATCGCCTTGACCGGCCCGAGGTGCTGGATCAATCCGGGCGAGGTCTCATGGTTGATCCCATACCCCTTGTCCAGCATGTAGTAGGTGGCGCCGCCCCAGTGGGTCTGCGACTTCAGGCCGATGCCCACTTTCTTGCCCTTGAGGTCGGCTATGCTCTTGATGTTGGAGTCCAAGGTGACAGGCCAGGACTGTCCGAGCATGTACTCGCCGTAGAGGTGACGGAAGTCTTCTACGTTGAGCTTCTCATCGAAGAACGGCTTGTAGCCGGTTTCGGCGAGGAAGATCGCCAGGGTCGAGGAGCCGAAGGTCGCCGTCATCTGGAGCTTCTTGTCCGCTGCCATGACCTTCAGGTTGTGCACGTAGCCCCCGGTCTCCTGCTGCACCGGCCGTATCCACGGGTGGTTCTGGGCGACGTAGCGGTCGAAGATGATGTAACCCTCCCAGCCGCCGCCCAGCGGATACTGGAGGAAGGGGACCCGGACCTCGGCGCGCTTCTGCTGCGCGGCCGCGTCGTCCGGCAAGGCCCCGATCACGAGCGCCGCCAGCATGGCGATGCCGGACACTAATCTGTTTCTAAACTTCATTGTCGTCTCCTCCTGTTGCCAGCCTCCCCTGGCGCCGAAGGCAATCCATGCGGTTGGCCTTGGCCGCCTCGTAAGGCCGTGCGTTTTATCCCGCCCCCGGTTGCATGCCGGGCGCGGGTATCTTGTTGATCGGATGTCTAAAGCATCACCCCCTGTCCGACTGTCGCCTCCCTAAGCGGCGGCCGGACCTCAAGGCTGACGAGCGGTGCCTTGTCCTGGCAATCGCCGCTCACCGCCCCTATGAAAGATGGCGGCGGATGCTTTGTAAAATCTTTTTAGTCTATGCGTTGATACGGACCGCCTATCAGCCTTTCGCGCCGTCCTGTCATGGGCGCGCGGCAATGCCGCCCACCATTGCGGAGCCCTGAAGTCAAAGCGCGGAATGCTCGCGTCGGCGAATCATTCGCACCGGGCGAGCGGGGCGATCGACGTCACTCGAATCCTTCGGGCCAGTCGCCCGGTGCTCGGGAATCCGGGCAGTGCAAAGTCCACGCCCGCCGTAACCCGGGAATTCGCGAACATTACGTCTTGCCTATGAAGTAATAAGTAGATTCAAATTTACGTATGAGACAAATCGCTGGATAGTTTATACAGGCTATGGTTTAGAGGACTTGGTTGAGCAGACCGGTTGCCGTCCTACGCTGGGACCTAGCGAAACGGGACCTTGCGATCCCCATGCGGGGAGTAACGACCGGCACGGGCGCGGAATAGCGAGCGCTGGTCCGTTCTCGCCGCCCCAGCAAGAGATCCTTCAGCGACGCCCGACGAAGCGGTTACCGTCTCAACCAGTCACGGAACGCGAACAGCGAGGAAATTAGAGAATGCCCGCCAGAAATCACCAGCAATGGACCGCCACGCCGCCCCTGAAGACCGGCGAGTGGGTCGACAGCCGCGTCTATTCCGATCCGGCCATCTTCGAGGAGGAGCTGGAGAGGATTTTCAAGAAGGTCTGGATCCCGGTTTGTCACGAGTCCGAGCTCCCCAAGCCTTACGATTTCCGTACCATGTCGATCGCGCGCGAGCCGGTCATCGTGGTCCGCGGCTCGGACAACGCGGTCCGGGCGTTTCTCAACGTCTGCCCGCATCGCGGCATGTTGATCGAGCGCCGGCCGTCGGGTTCGTTCCTCGAAGGCAGCCCCTCCGGCAACCCCAAGCACATGACGTGCATGTTCCACGCCTGGCAGTTCGACATGAAGGGCAACTGCGTCTATATCTCGCGCGAGAAGGAAGGATATCAGGAGCGGATCACGAAAGAGGACGTGGGGCTCCGTCGCCTGCGGTGCGAGGTCAAGTTCGGCGGCATCGTTTGGGTGTCGCTAAACGACCAGATCGAGCCCTCGGTCGAGGAATGGGCGGCCGGCTCCTTCGAATGCATCCGCAGGGCCATCGACACCGAACCCTTGGAAGTCTTCCACTACCATAAGGCCATCATCCCCACGAACTACAAGCTGTGGCACGACACCAACAGCGAGTTCTACCACGATTACATGCACTACCATAACCGGGTGACGGGATTTAATAAGGAGTACTTCGCGCGCAAGAACGTCACGTTCCCGAACGGCCACGTCAACGTCAACAGCTTCGAGGTGAAGTACGACCAGTATAAGGGCTTCGAATCGCGGGCCGCGTTGTCGTTCCCCGGCTTCCCTCCGAATCAGTGGTATATGATCGACCTGTTCCCGGGGATGAACTTCAATCTCCGCGGATCGGCGTTGCGGTGCGACGTCGTGACGCCGCTGGCGCCCGACAAGGTGATGATCGAGTTCCGCGGCCTCGGATTGAAGAGCGATTCGCCAGAAGACCGTATGACGCGGGTCCGGCACCACAACACGATCTGGGGTCCGTTCGGCCGCAATCTGCACGAAGACCTGATCGGCGTCACCGGACAGGGCGCGACCATGCGGCCCGGCGCGGAACCGCGGCGCATTCTGCACGGCCGTGTGGAAGACAACTACATCCACGACGAGGTCGGCATGCGTCATTTCTACAACGAATGGGGCAAGTGGATGAACCGCATGCCGAGCAATCCGATGAAGGAGTACATGGCCGCCGCCGAGTAGGCGGCGCCGCGAGCCGAACTCGATGGAGACCGCGATGAGCGCGAAAGAGACACGCGTCGCCGACGCCGTGCGCGACGCCATTTACCGGGCGTGCCTGCTTCTGGACGACCAGAAGTGGGCGGAATTCCTGGGCCTGTGCGATCCGTCCTTCGAGTACGCCATCAAGGCGTACAGCCCCGAAATCAGCTACGACATGACGTATTTTTCGGGTAGCTGGAAGGAACTCAAGAGCATGACGGACATGCTGCCCAAGCACAACACCGACCATTCGCCGCTCAAGCGGCACGTCACGGTGTATACGGTCGACGTCGGCAAGGGCGGCAAGACCGCGAAGGCGGTGACGTCGCTGGTCGTCTACCAGAACATGCTGGACGGCATCAATTCGCATATCGATGCCGGGGAAAACCATCTGTTTCTGGTCGGACGCTACGTCGACAAATTCAAGATCAATGGCGCCGGCCCCAAGCTGGTCGCGCGCGAGGTCCGGCTGGATACCCGGCGCCTTGACAAAGGCACGCACTGGATCATCTGAGCCGAGCCGCAGCCGCTGGGAGAGCGCCACCGCGATCACGGCATGTTGGATATTCCCGGCGGCGGGCGATGTCCGTCGTCGGCCGCTGCGGCGCCCGCTCCCGGACCAATATCCAAGCGATGGGCTGTCGACATGGGCGTCATCTTGGGTAGCGCCACGGTCACGATATTGGAACGTGCAATGAGCTGGAAACGGGTCTGCGCGGCAGACGAGATTCCCGAGAACACGCTGAAGACGTTCGATGTCGACGGCGTCGCCATTGTCGTCGCAAATTATGGCGGCGGATTCCGGGCGTTTCCGCCATTCTGCCCGCACATGGAGGAGCCGCTGGTGCAGTCGGGATTGCTGGATGGCGGCGTGCTCACGTGCAGCAAGCACCTGTGGCAATGGGACCTGCGCACCGGCGCCATGGTCGGCATTGCGGAAAAACCCCTGCTGACTTACGAGCTCAAGCGGGACGGCGGCGATCTGCTCGCGTTTGTTGACCGCGAACTCGAATACGAATACGACGTAGGCGACGACGTGAGCGACGACGAATTTTTCAAGGCCAATTGATGCGGCCGGCGCCCGGCTGCCATGCTGGCGCGGGGCAGCCTCGTCTCCCGGCCACGGCGACGCACCCGGCATGAAGATCAGCGTTCAATCCAAGAGCGGCGTATTCGAATACGATTGCGGCGACGACGAGCTGCTGCTGTACGCCGGTCTGCGCCATGGCCTGACCCTGCCTTACGAGTGCGCCACCGGCACCTGCGGCACCTGTCGCGCCCGGGTGGTGGGCGGCGACGCCGTCATGGCCTGGTCCGACGCGCCCGGCCTGTCCTACGTGAACCGGGACAAGAACGAAATCTTGATGTGCCGGGCCAAGGCGCGCGGCGACTGCACGTTGCGCGTCCCGGCGGCGGTCACCAATAGCATGAACCCCGAGATCGTCCCCGGATACCGGCAGGGCGCCATCGCCAATGTCCACAAGCTGACCCACGACGTCCTCGGTTTCGGCGTCGCGTTGGACCGGCCGATGACCTTCCGCGCCGGGCAGTTCGTGGTATTGGAGGCCGACGGGGTCGCCGGCGGCCGTGCGTACTCGATGGTGAACTATCGGCGGGGCGCCGACAGGCTGGATTTCGTCGTCAAGCGCAAGCCGGGCGGGGCATTTTCCGACTGGCTTTTCGCCGATCGCGTCGACGGCGCGCGAGTGGCCGTCTACGGCCCCCTCGGCCGGGCGACGTTCGCGCCGGAGGGCGGCAAGGACGTGCTGTGCGTCGCCGGTGGCTCGGGCATCGCCGGCATGATGTCGATCCTGGCGTGTGGGCGGGAGGCCTCCTACTTCCGCGATCACAAGGGATATGTGTTCTTCGGCGTCCGCACGGAACGCGACGTGTTCTACCTGGATCGGCTGTCGGCGCTGGTCGAGGCATTCCCCGACAACCTGGAGGTAACGGCCGCACTCTCCGATACGCCGGTGCCGCCGGCGCTGAGGCAGCGCTTCCCCGGAATCCAGTTCGACACCGGCTTCGTCCATGTCGTCACGGCGAAACGCATGGCTGGACGGTTCGCCGGCGTCGTTGCCTATGTCGCCGGCCCGCCGCCGATGGTGGATGGCGCCTTGCGGATGCTCGTTCTCGAGGCCAGGCTGCCCGGAACGGACATTCGCTACGACAAGTTCAGCTGAAGGCAAGCGAGGGTTTTCACCATGATCGAGCCGGGTGCGTTGAAATCCACCGACCTGTTCCATGATCTTCCCGACCGCACCCTGAGGACCATTGCCGGATTTTCGTCCAGCAAGTTCATCGAGGAAGGCGACCACGTTTACCAGTTGGGCGACGACGCCAACGATCTCTACCTGTTGAAGTCGGGGCGGATCCGGTTCTCTCTCGGCGTCGGCAACCGGCCGGGCGCGTCGGGATCGCTGATTCTGCCGGGACAGGTGTTCGGCTGGGCGGCGCTCTTGCAGGAGCAGCCGCGGCGGGTGGCGACGGCGACGTGCCTGGAGGATTCTGAGTTGTATGTCATCCCGGGAGCGAAGTTGCTGGCGCTCTTCGAGAAGGAGAAGGCGGCCGGCTATGTCGTCATGCGCCGACTGGCCACCATGATCACGCGCGACTTCTCGGCCGCCCTGTCGGTATGACCGCAGCGACGTGGTCGGGAGACGACGGAGGTGGACGGGCGGCCGGGGCTGACCGCTTCGACGTCGACCGCCTAGTGCGCGACTACGGCGACATCGCAGGCGAGGTCGCGGCGTGTCGCAATGGCGCGGCATTGTTTGATTTTTCTTTCGTGTCGATCGCGCGTGTGTCCGGCGTTCAGGCGCTCCATGTCATCCGCCAACTCACCGACCGCCGTCTCGACGACCTGTCGCCGGGGCGCGTACGCTACGCACTTCGCACCGACCCGGAAGGGCATTTGCTGGCGGACTGGACTGTGTGGAACGAGGGCGACGGCAGCTATCTGGTGATGAGCGGCCGTCGCGCCGACATCGCCGACCTCACGATCCTGACGGAGAGGTCTCCCGGGCAGATCAACGTCGAGGATTTCGGCGACAGCCTTGGCCTCTTCGCGGTCCAGGGCCCGGAATCGCTGCGCATCCTTGCCGACCTGGTCGACCCAAAACGTCTCGCAGCCCTACCCTATTTCGGGTTTGCGGGGTTCGAGGTTGCCGGCGTTTCCTGCCTAATCGGCCGGCTCGGCTACACCGGCGAGCGCGGGTTCGAGATCGTCCTGCCCGCCGAGAATCGGGACGACTTGTGGCAGTTGCTGTCGGCCCGCGCGCGGCCCGCCGGATTCGCCGCCGCCGACTGCTTGCGGATCGAAGCCGGCTTTGTGCTTTTCGCGAACGAGTTCCGCCTGCTTGTGACCGCGGCGGAGGCTGGACTTGGAGCATTTTCGTCGCGCCCAGCTACCCCGTTGCGGCACCGTCTCGTGTGCTTCCGTGCCGAGACCGACGAACCACCGGTGCTATGGCTCCCGCCTCAGCATCTCAAGTTCCCTGAGCCTGGAAACATCACCGTCACATCCGCGTGTCTGAGCGCCCTTGCCGCCAGCACTCTTGGGCTCGGATTCGTCGCCGCCAGTGCCGGCGGACTCGACCGGCCGTTCACCGACCCATCCGGCCGCTTCCAGAACCTTCGGACAGTCCCGCGGCCATACTTCGCTGCTGCTAGGCGACGTCCCCGTGGCCCATGGATCCGAACCGCCGTTTCCTGATCAACACCGCGCCGACGGCCGCGGTGACGATGCACCGCGCCGACTTCGCCTCACAGACATGCCGACTTTCCGCATATGCGGTTCGACTTAAATAAATCCCGGTCCGCCCTTCCGGCCCGCTATAAAACTGCCGTTCGGCAACGTAGCCGCGGACTTCATACTGATTGATAGATGTGAAGACGTTATAAGAACAATAGATTTTACAAACTATGGGAAAAATGGCTCTCTAACTTCCTTGACTGGCACGCGTGCGTCGGCCGGTTCGAGGCCAAGTTTTGAGTGGTGGTCGCTTCAGAGCCGATACCGTACAAGTGGAAACCGGGTGAGGACATGACGCTTTGTCCGAAAGTCAGGCGAGCGTGCAGTCTTCCCCTTGAGGCATGAACACTGTTGGTGGGGCATTGCTGTTATGCCGCTTGTGTTGGACGTTCGGTCGATAAGCTCCAAGCTGGCAACGCCTGCCTTATTCCACTATCTGGTCACGGAGAAATTCCCCGGAAAAACAGTCTCGCCGCATCGCTGCGGGCCCGCCAGCGCAATAGGTCTAGATCCAAGCTTAAGGGAATCTCTATTCCACCGACCTATCATTACACAACCATATCTGACGGTTGACGTAACAGGGACGGCTCTGGCTATAGTTAAATGCACCGATTCGAATTACTGCAAGTGGGAGACCTGTTGGGCTTGGTGATGCTTGGAATTGCGGTCAATCGGGGGGATGTCGGCTAATGTTCACCACCAATCCTTTCGCCGAGCTTTCGGCGTCCATACCACCCTTTGTCATGCAGACGTACGTCGTCATCATGATTGTCTTGGTGGCAGGCGGCACGCTGTTCGACATTATGCACAAGAAGAGCGCCAGGTACTTCTTTGACAATTGGCGAAACGCAAAGACGAAAGGTACGCGGCGGGTCGGTGGAGGAGAGATGATTTCCCTGGCGGTGCAAACCGCAGTCGTGGAAGGCTTGACATCCGCTGAGTTTTGCAACACGCGGCGGAGAATCGCCCATCTCCTGACAATGTACGGTTTTCTGGCTTACGTCGTCACCACCGCCATCATGGTGTTCGCGTACCCAACGCCCGCCACTCCCACGCCTGCCACCTTGCCGCAACTGTGGTGTATCGGAGCCCTGATGGTTTGCCTTGGCGGTTACTGGTTCTGGTTTTTCATTCGGGTCGACGTCGCCGCCGAGGGCAATTCGCCGTTCCGCATCGTGCGCGCCGATCTGTTCATCCTCTCCCTTCTCGCGAGCGTGACGCTGGGCCTTATCTGGGCCTACCTGCAGGCGGCGGGCAGCTCGTGGACAAACGTGTTTCTCGGTTTGTATGTATTTGCGACGACGGTGCTCTTCGGATCCGTTCCGTGGTCGAAATTCTCACATATGTTCTTCAAGCCCGCGGCGGCGTTCCAGAAACGGGTGGAAAACGCGAACGGTTCGAGGAGCAACCTGCCAGGCCCCGCCGACAAACCCGAGATTTTCGAAAGCGCCCGCCGACAGCCCCAACATTATTGATCAGCCCACCATGGGTCATCGATACGGGAGATAACGGAACAATATGCCGACATTCGTTTATATGACTCGTTGTGACGGCTGCGGTCACTGCGTCGATATCTGCCCGTCCGACATCATGCACATCGACACGACTTACCGCCGTGCCTATAACATCGAGCCCAACATGTGCTGGGAGTGTTACTCATGCGTGAAGGCATGTCCGCAGAACGCGATAGATTGTCGCGGCTACGCGGACTTCGCCCCGTTGGGTCACAGCGTTCGGGTGCTCAGGGAAGACAAAAAGGGCATCATTTCATGGAAGGTCAAATTCCGGGACGGCCGCGAAAAGAATTTCGTTTCCCCGATCCGCACCACGCCGTGGGGATCGATCAAATCATCGGCTGATTACGAGGTACCCAGCCAGGAAGCAATGAAATCCCAGGAACTCGCGCACGAGCCTGAGGCGCTCCACATCGATGCGCTGCCGGCGCTATCCCCGAATCAACTCAAGCAAGGATTGGTCTAATGGGTCTGTTCGGACGGCGAAAAACCGTATTCGTGGATTCGGATATCCTCGTCATCGGCGGCGGCATGGCCGGTTGCGGGGCCACCTACGAATCCAGGTACTGGGGGCGTGATCTGAAGATCGTCTGCGTTGAGAAGGCGAATATCGAGCGCAGCGGCGCCGTCGCACAAGGCCTGTATGCGATCAACTGTTATATGGGCATGCAATGGAACGAGAACCAGCCCGAGGACCATGTCCGCTACGCCCGAAACGATTTAATGGGTCTGGTGCGGGAGGATTTGGGCTACGACATCGCCCGGCACGTCGACTCCACGGTGCATAAGTTCGAGGAGTGGGGTCTCCCCATCATGAGGGACCCGAAAACCGGGAGGTACCAGCGCGAAGGCAAGTGGCAGATCATGATCCACGGCGAGAGCTATAAGCCGATCGTCGCCGAGGCCGCCCGCAAGGCCGCCAGCGAAGTCTACAACCGGATCATGGTGACCCACCTGCTGATGGACAAGGCGAAGCCCAACCGTGTCGCCGGGGCCGTCGGTTTCAACGTCCGCACGGGGGACTTCTACGTGTTCCGCGGCAAGGCCGTCATCGTCGCCGCCGGCGGCGCATCGCACATCTTCAAGCCGCGCTCGGTGGGTGAGGGCATGGGACGGACTTGGTACGCCCCCTGGAGCAGCGCCTCCGCTTATGCCTTGCCGATTCTCGTCGGCGCCAAGATGACGCAGATGGAGAACCGCATCGTCCTCACCCGATTCAAGGACGGCTACGGTCCGGTCGGCGCCTACTTCCTGCATCTCAAGACGTATACTCAGAACGCATACGGAGAAGAATACGAGTCCAAATGGTACAACGATACCAAGGAATTGGTGGGCGACTACATTGACCGACATCCGGTGCCGACGTGTCTGCGCAACCACGCGATTCTTAGGGAGGTTGCGGCCGGCCGCGGGCCCATCCGCATGGTGACGATGGAGGCCTTCCAGGATCCGCACAAGGAGACTGTGGGTTGGGAAAACTTCCTCGGAATGACGGTCGGGCAGGCGGTCGTTTGGGCGTCGCAGAATATCGATCCCAAGCACATCAATCCCGAGCTCACCACGTCCGAGCCCTACGTCATGGGCTCCCATGCCACATGCTCCGGCGCGTGGGCGAGCGGTCCGGAAGACTACGCCCCGTCGGAATACCAGTGGGGATACAACCGGATGATGACCGTCGATGGGCTTTTCGGCGCCGGTGACACCATCGGCGGCACGGCCCACAAGTTCTCGTCGGGATCCTTCACAGAAGGCCGGATCGCCGGCAAGGCGGCGGTCAAGTATGTCAAGGACATGGGTAAAGACCAACCTCGGGTCAGCGAGACGGAGTACGAAGACCTCAAGAAGTCCGTCTACAAACCCCTGGAAAACTACAAAGTCGGCCGCAACGAGATCGTCGCGGGAACCGTTTCGCCGAGCTATCTCCTGCCGATTCATGGACTTCAGCGTCTCGAAAAAATCATGGACGAATACGTCGGAGGTATCACCCCCAATTACATGACGAACGATGTGTTGCTGAATCGCGGACTGGAATTGTTGGGCATGCTGAAGGAAGATATCGCCTATCTCGGGGCCGAAGACCTTCACCAGCTTCAGCGAGCGTGGGAGCTCCAACATCGGGTTTTGGCCTCAGAGGCTGTGACGCAGCACACTCTGTTCCGCGAAGAAACGCGGTGGCCGGGGTATTACTATCGCGGCGATCATATGAAGCTGGATGATGATAATTGGCATTGCTTCACACTATCCCGCTACGACCGGGATTCCGGGATGTGGGAGATGGAGAAAGCTCCAGTATATCACATCATAGACTGATCGCTCGGCTGCTTGGAATTTGGCACCCTTCCGATTTTGCGTGCTCTCAGCTTTTGTCTCGTGAACTCCGAAGCCGCCGACCGATACAGTCCGCAATGGTCACCCAATCTCTGACAGATTGATTTCACGAAGAAGTCGCAATGCCGCAACTCGTACCGCCGCACGGCTCGGAAACCGTAAAGCCATTGCTGCTGCCCGAGACGGAGCGGGCCGAGGACCGCAAGCGGGCTGATAAGCTCAGGAAAGTTCCTCTCGACTCGCGCGCGGTCTCTGACGTGCTGATGCTGGCAATGGGGGCCTATACGCCACTCGACGGGTTTATGGGGCATGACGATTGGCACGGCTCGTGCCTGGATATGAAACTGACAAGCGGCGTGTTCTGGCCAATCCCGATCACACTTCCCGTAGAGAAAGACCTTGCCAATAGTGTCCGTGCCGGTGAGGAGGTCACGCTCGTCGACGCAGAAATCGGTGACATACTGGGGGTCATGCAGGTTCGCGAAAGGTATTCAATCGACAAACGACTGGAGGCCGAGCAGATTTATCGCACCGCCGACCCGAAGCATCCAGGCGTGGCAAAGGTACTGAAACAGGGGGGTGTCAACCTGGCCGGCCGCGTCCAGGTGCTATGCGAAGGCCGGTATCCTGTCAAATACAAGGAACTCTATATCCGCCCTGCCGAGTCGCGAGCCATGTTTCTTGAAAGGGGCTGGTCACGTGTCGCTGCCTTCCAAACCCGAAATCCCATGCATCGTAGCCACGAGCACTTGGTCAAGATCGCGGTGGAGGTGACAGACGGTGTCTTCATCCATCAGGTGCTTGGGAAACTGAAGGCAGGCGACATTCCAGCCGAGGTTCGCACCCGGGCGATCCAGGCGATGATTGACAATTATTTCCGCCCCGGAACAGTAATTCAGGCGGGGTATCCTATCGAAATGCGCTATGCGGGTCCGCGCGAGGCGCTACTTCATGCCCTCATTCGCCAGAACTTCGGTTGCTCAGAACTTATTGTCGGGCGCGACCATGCCGGCGTCGGCGACTACTACGGTCCCTTCGATGCGCATCACATCTTCGATGAATTGTGGGACGGCGCACTTCACACCAGACCGCTGAAGATCGACATCACTTTTTACTGCCGAAGATGCTACGGAATGGCGACGGCAAAGACCTGTCCACACGATCCGAAAAATCATATTTCGATTTCCGGCACGGAGCAGCGTGAACTACTCTCGACCGACGCGGAAATTCCGCCCGAGTTCAGCCGACCGGAGGTGGTGGCGATCCTCAAGGAGTATTACGCGAGTCTGCGATCTGCGGACAAGGGTTCGGCGTCATGATCATCACGCAAATCTCCGATACCCATATTACGCTCGATACGCTCGACGCCGATCGGAGAATACGAGATCTCGCATTCACCATTGCGGACATAAACACACTCGACCCGCCCCCCGATGTGATCGTTCATACCGGAGATATCACTCATAACGGGCGGAAGGACGAATACGCGCAGGCAGTAGCTACGCTCGCGAACGCGCGCGCGCCGGTATATGTGGTAGCCGGCAACAAGGATAACAGGGCGAATTTGCGCGAGGCCTTCTCGCCGTATGGATATCTTGCGCCCGAAACCGACTTTGTCGACTATGCAATTGACGACTATCCGGTAAGACTGATCGCACTGGATACTAAGAGTGCAAGCAGCAACAAGGGCGACTTTTGCCGCGAGCGGGTCAGACGTTTGATCGACCTGATCGATGCCGAGACCACCAAACCCATTGCGGTTTTCACGCACCACCCGCCGTTTGAGGTTACGGTGGGGCCGCATCCCCTCCACTTCGAAACCCGGGGTGCGATGTCCCGTCTGCGCCGGGCTCTGCGACATTCCGGGCGAGTCGTCGCTGTTTTCAGCGGCCATGTTCACCGCCCCGCCGCAGGGCTTGTCGCAAGCATCCCAGCGTCGGTGACGCCGTGTGTCGCGACGACACTGCGAAAAGGCGAGTATCCGTCTGATATGAAGACTCGTCCGGTCTATCAGGTCCATCGCTTTGATCCTGCTTGGGGTTTTGTCACCGAAACACGGATTGTCTGAACGCGGCCATCGGCGGCGTAGATATGTTTTTCCATCCAGTCGCGGTCGCAAGAAGGCCCGATCCGGTGTCCTTTCCACATGGATTGCGGCCGGAACGGACCCTCCCAGCGCCGCCGATTCTACGAGGCCGCCTTCCCTGCTTCTCCGTTTTTTGAGTTTTTGAGACATTCGAGAATCACGCAAAAAATCCGCAAAATCGTCGGATCATAGAAATGATGCCCCTGGAATAAACGGATTTTCCCTGCATTTTCCCTGTCGATCAGGGATTGTCGGAAGAGACGGGTTTGCCCAGGACTGCCCCCCGCCACCCCCCTCGCGGGGATTGAGATCGAAATTCCGCCGTCACTGACACGCTTTCCGGCCCTGCTTTTCTGCGGTTTGTTGCCAGTCTACTCTTTGCAGGCCGCACCCGGCTCCAAACAGGCACCAGCCAGAAGGATACCATGCTGAAGATCCGGTCTTTGGTCGCCATAACGCTGCTGAGCGCGATGGTCGCCGGCGGCGTTGCTTTGGCCCAGGACAAGGGCCGGTGGAGCAACGGCGCGCGAATGCCGTCGGAACGCTCCGAGGTGGCGGCCGCCGAAGTTGGCGGCAGCATCTACGTGGTCGGCGGCTTCGGCGGCCTCAGCGAGGTCGAAATCTACGATCCGGGGCAGGACCGCTGGCGCCGCGGCGCTGTACTGCCACGCCCGCTGCATCACGCGGCGGCGGTCGGACTCAACGGGAAGCTGTACGTGGTCGGCGGCTACGGCGGCGGTTGGGAGCCGGTCGACACGCTTTACGAATTCGACCCCGCCGCCAATCGCTGGCGCGCCCTGGCGCCGATGCCGACGGCGCGCGGCGCCCTGGCCGCGGCGGTGATCGACGGTCGCATCCACGCCGTCGGCGGCTCCGGCGCGGCTCGCCGCAACATCCCGGCTCACGAAGCCTACGACCCGGCTGGCGACAAGTGGACGACGCTGGCCCGGCTGCCGACGCCGCGCGACCATCTGGCGGCGGCGGTGGTCGACGGGCGCCTCTATGCCATCGGCGGCCGTATCGACGGCAGCTACGCGCGCAATCTGGCCGCCCATGAGGTGTACGATCCGGCCACCGATCGCTGGCAACCGGTGCCGGCGCTGCCGACGGCGCGCAGCGGCATCGCGGTGGCGGTACTCGGCGGGCGAATCTTCGTGTTCGGCGGCGAGGAGCCGCGCGGCACCTTCAACCAAGTGGAAGCATTCGACCCGAAATCCGGCGCCTGGAATTCCCACGCCCGCATGCCGACGGCGCGCCACGGTCTCGGCGCCGCGACGGTAGCCGGCCGTATCTATGTCGTTTCGGGCGGCCCGACGCCGGGCGGGTCGGCGTCGGCAGTAAACGAAGTCTTCACGCCGCGACCGCCAAACCAGTAATTTCGCTCTGAATTTTTAGTGCCTGAAAATTAGGCTTTATAGGATATTGCCCATTAATTAGCCAGATAGTTCCTGTCCAGGGCGGGCGGACAGCAACCGATCGCGCCTTTGCGGGCCCGTTCCCGTTTCGAATCAAGGCATTGAAAATTGTACCCGCTTCCCGGCCGCGCTGGCACGGGTCTTGCGCCTGTATAACCCACGAATTCCGTTTCCAGGGCAACTGAGGACAACTCGGAGGCGTTTTCACATGAGCAAGATACTGCGTGCATTCGCGATGGCGGTCGCCGTCGCCGGCTGGTCGTTCTCCGCCCCCGGCGCGATGGCCGCCGAAACCATCAAGGTCGGCATCCTGCATTCGCTCTCGGGCACCATGGCGATCAGCGAGACGACGCTGAAGGACGTGATGCTGATGCTGATCGACGAGCAGAACAAGAAAGGCGGACTGCTCGGAAAGAAGCTGGAACCGGTGGTCGTCGACCCGGCTTCCAATTGGCCGCTGTTCGCCGAGAAGGCGCGCGAGCTGATCTCGAAGCAAAAAGTGGCGGCGGTGTTCGGCTGCTGGACATCGGTTTCGCGAAAATCCGTGCTGCCGGTGTTCGAGGAATTGAACAGCCTGCTGTTCTATCCCGTTCAGTACGAAGGCGAGGAAAGCCAGCGCAACGTCTTCTACACCGGCGCGGCGCCGAACCAGCAGGCGGTCCCGGCCGTCGACTACCTGATGAAAGAAGAGGGCGTGAAGCGCTGGGTGCTCGCCGGTACCGACTACGTCTATCCGCGCACCACCAACAAGATTCTCGAGGCCTACCTGAAGTCGAAGGGCGTCGCCGCCGACGACATCATGATCAACTACACGCCGTTCGGCCACGCCGACTGGCAGACCATCGTCGCTTCGATCAAGAAGTTTGGTTCGGCGGGCAAGAAGACGGCCGTGGTCTCCACCATCAATGGCGACGCCAACGTGCCGTTCTACAAGGAGCTCGGCAACCAGGGCGTCAAGGCCACCGACATCCCGGTCGTCGCCTTCTCGGTCGGCGAAGAAGAGCTCGCCGGCGTCGACACCAAGCCGCTGGTCGGCCATCTCGCCGCCTGGAATTACTTCATGAGCGTCGACAAGCCGATCAACAAGGAGTTCATCAAGAAGTGGCACGCCTTCATCAAGAACCCTAAGCGCGTGACCAACGATCCCATGGAGGCCCATTTCATCGGCTTCAACATGTGGATCGAGGCGGTAAAGAAGGCCGGCACCACCGATGCCAACGCGGTCATCGATTCCATCGTCGGCGTCTCGGTGCCGAACCTGTCGGGCGGTCTTTCGACGATGATGCCCAACCACCACATCACCAAGCCGGTGCTGATCGGCGAGGTCAAGGCGGACGGGCAATTCAACACCGTCTGGGAAACCCCGGGACTGGTCGTCGGCGACGAGTGGTCGGACTACCTGCCGGGGTCCATGGACCTGATTGCCGATTGGCGGGCACCGATGTCGTGCGGCAACTTCAACGTCAAGACCGGCAAGTGCGGCGGCAAGGGCAAAGGCAGCTGACGCACCACTTCTAAGGCGTTAACGAGCGAGGGGCCGGCGCGACCGATCCGGTCCGCCGGCCCCTCGACACCAACGACGGTTCCGCGCCATGTCTCTGTTGCCCAGAGTCGTTCTGCTCATCGGCCTCGCCGTTGCCGTACTGTCGCCGGCGCGGGCCCAGGCGGACACGGTCGACCAGGCGTTTTCGGGTCTCGCGTCCTCCAGTTACGACAAAATCGAGAAGGCCGTCGAGACGCTCGCCGCGAGTGGCCATCCGACGGCGGAGATGGTGCTTCGCGCCCTCGAAGGCGGCAACCTGTTCGTCCGCGAAGCCGATAAGGTAATCGTCTACAAGACCCAGGACGGTAAGGTCCTCGACGGCCGCACCGGAGCCGCGATCACCGGCGACACCGCCGACGGCTTGAAACCGGTGCGTGTCAATAATCGCATCCGCCGCGCCGTTACTGCGGCGCTCGGCAGCCTGACCCTGCTCAGCCCGAGGCCGGACGCGCGCCGCGCCGCCGCCGAGGCGGTGTTCAAGGGCCGTGACCCGACGGCGCTGCCGCACCTGGAGGCGGCACTGGCGAAGGAGAAGGTCGCGGGCGTCCGGCGGGTCATGGAACAGGCGCGCGCCGCAACGCTGCTCGCCACCGACGCCCCAGAGGCGGCGAAGCTCGCCGCCATCGCGGTGATCGCCGGGCGCGCCGATCTCGACGCCCGCGCGCTACTGTCGTCGCTCGGCAAGGACGTGCCGCCGGCGGTGGCCAAGGCGGCGGCTGCCGCGGTTGCCGAAATCGATGGCCGGCTGGCGGTGTGGAATACGGCGCAAAGCGTCTACTACGGCATCAGCCTCGGCTCGGTGCTGCTGCTGGCCGCCATCGGCCTCGCCATCACCTTCGGCGTCATGGGCGTCATTAACATGGCGCATGGCGAGATGGTGATGCTCGGCGCCTACACCACCTTCGTCGTCCAGGAGACCATCCGCAATGCGGCGCCCGGACTGTTCGACTATTCGCTGACGATCGCTGTACCGCTGGCGTTCTTGGTGGCGGCTGCTGTCGGTATATTGATCGAACGCACGGTGATCCGCTTCCTCTACGGTCGGCCGTTGGAGACTCTGCTCGCCACCTGGGGATTGAGTCTGGTGCTGCAGCAGGGCGTGCGCACCCTTTTCGGGCCCACCAACCGGGAAGTCGGCACGCCGGCGTGGATGAGCGGCGCCTTCGAACTCGGCGGCCTGACGCTGACCTACAACCGCCTGACGATCATTATATTTGCCGCCGTCGTGCTCGCCCTCCTGATGCTGATCACGCGGTTTACGCCATTCGGCCTCCGGATGCGGGCGGTTACCCAGAATCGCCCGATGGCCGCCTCGATGGGCATCCGCACGCCGTGGCTCGATTCGCTGACCTTCGGCCTCGGCTCCGGCATCGCCGGTATCGCCGGGGTAGCATTGAGCCAGATCGACAACGTCAGCCCCAACCTGGGCCAGTCTTACATCATCGACAGCTTCATGGTGGTGGTGTTCGGCGGCGTAGGGAATCTCTGGGGGACGCTGGTGGCGGCGCTAACCCTCGGCGTCGCCAACAAGCTGTTGGAGCCGTTCGCCGGTGCAGTGCTCGGCAAGATCTTCATCCTCGTTTTCATCATCCTATTCATCCAGAAGCGGCCGCGTGGCCTGTTCGCGCTCAAGGGCCGAGCGGCGGAGACCTGAGCCATGGCGGGCTGGCGTCCGGGATTCACCCAACTCCTCGGCGACCGCGGCGGCTTGGTGCTGTTGGCGGTGCTGGCCGGCGCCGCGGTGCTGGTGCCGATGCTCAATCTGCTGCTGCCGCCGACGTCGCCGTTCCACGTCCCGACCTACGTGGTCAGCCTGCTCGGCAAGTATCTCACCTATGCGCTGCTCGCCCTCAGTGTCGATCTGGTGTGGGGGTTCTGCGGCATCCTCAGCCTCGGCCACGGCGCCTTTTTCGCGCTCGGCGGCTATGCCATGGGCATGTACCTGATGCGCCAGATCGGCACCCGCGGCGTCTACGGCCATCCGGTGCTGCCGGATTTCATGGTGTTCCTGAACTGGAAGGAGCTGCCGTGGTATTGGCACGGCTTCGATGATTTCGCCTTCGCCGCCGTGATGGTGGTGCTGGTGCCGGGTTTGCTGGCATTCCTGTTCGGCTGGTTCGCGTTCCGCTCGCGGGTGACCGGGGTCTATCTCTCGATCATCACCCAGGCCATGACCTTCGCGTTGATGCTGGCGTTCTTCCGCAACAACATGGGCTTCGGCGGCAACAACGGCCTCACCGATTTCAAGGACCTGCTCGGCTTCAACCTGCAGGCCGACGGCACCCGCGCCGCGTTTTTCGCCGCCTCGGCGGTGGCGCTATCCAGCGCCTACGCGCTGTGCCGGATGATCGTCAATTCGCGCTTCGGCAAGGTGCTGGTCGCCATCCGCGACGCCGAGAGCCGTGCCCGCTTCCTCGGATATCGCGTCGAATCCTACAAGCTGGTGGTATTCACGCTGTCGGCGGTGATGGCCGGCGTCGCCGGCGCCCTTTACGTGCCGCAGGTCGGCATCATCAACCCGAGCGAATTCTCGCCCGCCAATTCGATCGAGATCGTCATCTGGGTGGCGGTCGGCGGGCGCGGGTCGCTCTATGGCGCCGTCCTTGGCGCGGTGCTGGTCAATTATTTGAAGTCCTATTTCACCGGCGCCCTGCCGGACGCCTGGCTGTTCGTGCTCGGAGGGCTTTTCATCGCGGTCACCCTGTTCCTGCCCAAGGGCATCGTCGGCACGATGCCGGCGCTGGTCTCGATGCGCCGCTGGAAGGGATTCGACGCGGCCGCCGCCCGGCTGGCGCGGCTGTTGCGTGGCGGCGGGACGACGCAGCTGTGAACCCCGCCCCCGCCATCGGTACCGGCCACGACTCGCTGCCGACCATCCTTTATCTCAACGGCGTCACGGTCAGCTTCGACGGATTCAAGGCCCTCGACAACCTAAGTTTCTATATCCGCGCCGGCGAATTGCGGGCCGTGATCGGCCCCAACGGCGCCGGCAAGACTACGATGATGGACGTAATCACCGGCAAGACCCGGCCCGATGCCGGCGAGGTGTTCTTCGACGAGAGCGTGGACCTGACCAGGCTCGACGAGGCGCGCATCGCCAATCTCGGCATCGGACGCAAGTTCCAGAAACCGACGGTGTTCGAGAATCACACCGTGTTCGAGAACTTGGAATTGGCGCTGGCCTGTGACCGGCGCGCGCTGCCGGCGCTGTTCTTCTCCTTGAGTCCGAACGAGCGCGCCCGCATCGACGAAGTGCTGTCGACCATCGCGCTGACGCCGGTCAAGGACCGCGCCGCCGGGTCATTGTCGCACGGCCAGAAGCAATGGCTGGAGATCGGCATGCTGCTGATGCAGGACCCCCTCCTGCTGCTGGTCGACGAGCCGGCGGCCGGCATGACTGACGCTGAGACCGAGCAGACGGCGCGGATGCTGCGCCAGATCGCCGCCAGCCACTCGGTCGTCGTCGTCGAGCACGACATGGAATTCGTCCGTGACCTCGGTTGCCGGGTGACGGTGCTGCACGAGGGTTCGGTGCTTGCCGAAGGTTCGCTCGAGACCGTGCAGGCCAACCCGCGCGTCGTCGAAGTCTATCTGGGGCGTTGACCATGTTGAGCGTCGAGGGCATCGATCTCTACTACGGCGCCAGCCAGGCGCTGCGTGGCGTCAGTTTGGTGGCCGACAAAGGACGGGTGACGTGCGTGCTCGGCCGCAACGGCGTCGGCAAGTCGAGCCTGATCCGCGCCGTCGTCGGCCACCACCCGGTGCGCGCCGGACGCATCCGCTGGGACGGCCAGGACATCACCGCGATGGCGCCCTACGACCGGGCGCAGCGCGGCATCGCCTACGTACCCCAGGGCCGCGAAATATTCCCGCTGCTGACGGTGGAAGAGAACCTGAAGACCGGCTTCGCCGCCCTCAAGCGGGGCGCGCGATTCATCCCGGACGAGGTGTTCGGGCTGTTCCCAGTAATCAAGGACATGCTCGGCCGGCGCGGCGGCGATCTCTCGGGCGGCCAGCAGCAGCAGCTCGCCATCGCCCGGGCGTTGGTCACCCGACCGAGCCTGCTGGTCCTCGATGAACCGACGGAAGGCATCCAGCCCTCCATCATTCTGGAAATCAAACGCATTATCGGAACCCTGGCCGGGCGAGGCGATATGGCGATATTGTTAGTCGAGCAGTACTTCGAGTTCGCGCGCGACCTTGCCGATTCGTACGCCGTCATGGACCGTGGCGAGATCGTGCTGGGCGGCAAGGCCGAGGCCATGGTGGAAAACGATGTCCGTTGCTACCTTACGGTCTGAGCCGCCTGTCCCCGACGCCGCAACCGCCGTACACGACGTGACGACCACCCACGGCGCGGCGGCCATCGGCTTTGCCCGCGACGGCTCCACCTGCCGACTCGCCCGCCTTTATCAACGCGACCCGCTGCGCGTGCTTTTCCCCGACGTGCCCGCCGGCGAGATACCGACCGCGGTCCTGGTAACAACCTCCGGCGGGCTGGTCGGCGGCGATCGCCTCGGCGTATCGGTCTCCGTCGGCGACGGCGCCGAGGCGATGGTGTTCGGCCAGGCGGCGGAGAAGGTCTATCGCTCCGCCGGCTCGACCAGCCGCATCGCCGTCGAGCTATCGGTCGCTCGCGACGGCTGGCTCGAATGGCTGCCCCAGGAGACTATTTTGTTCGAAGGCGCCCGCCTGGCGCGGTGGACGCGAATTGACATCGCGCCGGGCGGCCGCGCGCTGGCCGGAGAAATCCTGGTGTTCGGACGCATCGCCGGTGGCGAACGTTTCAGCCGCGGCTTCCTCCACGACGCCTGGGAGATACGCCGCGACGGTCGCCTGGCGTGGGCCGAGGCGCTGCATCTGGAGGACGACATCATGGATACGTTCGCAGACCCGGCCTGTTTCGGCGGCGCGGCAGCCTACGCCACCGCCGTCTACGCCGACGACGAGCCGCAACGTCGCCTCGACCTCGCCCGCTCGCTGCTCGCCGCCGGCGACGGGCTGCGGGCCGGCGCGACGGTGGTCAACGGAATGCTGGTGGCGCGCTGGCTCGGCCGCGATGCGGCGGACCTGCGCCGCGCCTTCGGCGATTTCTGGGCCGGATTCCGCGCCGCTGCCGGCGGCAAGCGCCCCGCCTTGCCGAGGCTTTGGTACGTATGAACGCAAACGGGAGGACGATGCCGTGAGACTGACACCACGAGAGAAGGACAAGCTGCTGGTGGCCATGGCCGCCGGGGTGGCGCGCCGACGCCTGGAGCGCGGCGTCAAGCTCAACCACCCGGAGGCGGTGGCGCTGATCAGCGATTTCGTCGTCGAAGCAGCCCGCGACGGCCGCACCGTCGCCGACCTGATGCGCGACGGCGCCGGCGTCTTGACCCGCGACCAGGTGATGGAGGGCATCCCGGAGATGCTGCACGACATCCAGGTCGAGGCGACCTTTCCCGACGGCACCAAGCTGGTGACCGTCCACAACCCGATCCGCTGAGGAGCGCCGCCATGATCCCCGGAGAGATCATCATCGCCAAGGGCATGATCACGCTGAATGCCGGCCGCGACGCGGTGACGCTAAAGGTTGCCAACACCGGCGACCGCCCGGTGCAGGTCGGCTCCCATTATCACTTCTATGAGACCAACGCGGCGCTAAAGTTCGACCGCGAGGCGGCGTTCGGCCGCCGCCTCGACATCCCGGCCGGCACGGCGGTGCGCTTCGAGCCCGGCCAGAGGCGCGATGTGACGCTGATCCCCTATGCCGGGAATCGCGTCGTTAAGGGCTTCAACGCCAAAGTCCAGGGCGCGCTCGCCAGGCAGCGCGCCGGCAGGTCGATGCGGAAAAAGGGAGGCTGAGCGATGCCGTTCAAAATCGACCGCGCCGCCTATGCTTCGATGTTCGGCCCGACGGTGGGTGACAAGGTGCGGCTTGCCGATACCGAACTGTTCATCGAGGTCGAGGAGGACCGCGCCCACTACGGCGAGGAAGTGAAGTTCGGCGGCGGCAAGGTGATCCGCGACGGCATGGGCCAGTCGCAGGTGACTCGCGCCAAAGGCGCCGTCGATACGGTGATCACCAACGCCCTGATCGTCGACCACTGGGGAATCGTCAAGGCCGACGTCGGCATCAGGGAAGGCCGCATCGCCGCTATCGGCAAGGCTGGCAACCCGGACGTGCAGCCGGACGTCGACATCGTCGTCGGCCCCGGCACCGAGGCGATTGCCGGCGAAGGCCGCATCCTGACGGCAGGAGGCATCGACGCCCACATCCACTGGATCTGCCCGCAGTTGGTGGAGGAGGCGTTCCATTCCGGCGTCACCACCATGCTCGGTGGCGGCACCGGACCGGCCGACGGCACCAACGCCACCACCTGCACGCCCGGCGCCTGGCACATCGGGCGCATGCTGCAGGCGGCGGACGGGCTGCCCGTCAACCTCGGCTTCTTCGGCAAGGGCAATGCGTCGGAGAAGGCGCCGCTGGTCGAGCAGGTGGAAGCCGGCGCCTGCGGGCTGAAGCTGCACGAGGACTGGGGCACCACGCCGTCGGCCATCGACACCTGCCTCGCCGTCGGCGACGCCATGGATGTCCAGGTGGCCATCCACACCGACACGCTCAACGAGTCCGGCTTCGTCGAGAACACCACCGCCGCCTTCAAGGGCCGCACCATCCACGCCTTCCACACCGAGGGCGCCGGCGGCGGCCACGCTCCCGACATCATCAAGGTGTGCGGCGAGAAAAACGTGCTGCCGTCGTCCACCAACCCGACGCGCCCCTTTACGGTCAACACCGTCGACGAGCATCTCGACATGCTGATGGTATGCCACCACCTCGACAGCCGCATCCCCGAGGACGTGGCGTTCGCCGAAAGCCGCATCCGCCGCGAGACCATTGCCGCCGAGGACATCCTGCACGACCTCGGCGCGTTCTCGATGATTACGTCCGACAGCCAGGCCATGGGCCGGGTCGGCGAGGTAATCATCCGTACCTGGCAGACCGCCGACAAGATGAAGCGGCAGCGCGGCCGGCTCGTCGGCGAAAAGGGCGACAACGATAACCTGCGCGTCAGGCGCTATATCGCCAAGTACACCATAAACCCGGCGATCACCCACGGCATCGCCAAGCACGTCGGCTCGGTCGAAGTCGGTAAGTTCGCCGACCTGGTGCTGTGGAAGCCGATGTTCTTCGGCGTCAAGCCGGACCTGATCCTGAAATGCGGCACCATCGCGGCGGCGGCGATGGGCGACCCCAACGCCTCGATCCCGACGCCGCAGCCGGTGCATTACCGGCCGATGTTCGGGGCGTTCGGGCGATCGCTCGCGGCGAGCAGCGTGTCGTTTGTCTCCAAGGCCGGTCTCGCCGCCGGCGTCGGCAAGCGTCTCGGGCTTGCGAAGCCGATGATCGCGGTTTCCGGCACCCGCAAGCTCGGCAAGAAGCACATGATTCTGAATGACCTTACACCGACGATGGAGGTCGACCCGGAAACCTATCAAGTACGCGCCGACGGCGAGCTTCTCACCTGCAAGCCGGCCACTGAGCTCGCCATGGCGCAGCGCTATTTCCTGTTCTGACCATGCGGCGGGCGACGGGAATCCACCATCGCGGAAGCTGGCCGGCGGAGAGCGCCGTGGCGACGGTGACGCTCACCTTCGACGACCGCCACCGGAGGCGGATTCGCCTCACCGACGACTCGGGCGAGGCGTTTCTGTTGGATCTCGCCGAGGCGGCGCTGATGGGCGACGGCGACGGCCTCAAGCTGGTGGACGGTGGCTTCATCTGCGTCGTCGCAGCCGCCGAGCCGGTGGCTGATGTCGCCGGCAGCTCGCCGGCACATACGGCCAGGCTCGCCTGGCACCTTGGCAATCGGCATACGCCGGTGCAGGTGCTGGCCGACGGTGGCTTGCGAATCCGCGACGACCACGTGCTGATCGCCATGCTCGAGGGGCTGGGCGCGCGGGTGGTGCGCCACGCGGCGCCTTTCTCGCCCGAGTCCGGGGCGTACGCTCGAAACGGATACGCGGACGAACATGGGCACGGACATGGTCACTGACGCCGGTCTGTATCGGCTGCTCACGTGGCTGTCACCGGCGTTTCCGGTCGGCGGCTACGCCTATTCCCATGGCATCGAGCGGGCAATCGAGGAAGGATTCGTCGCCGATCGTGAGTCGCTTCGCCGCTGGATCGCCGCCATCGTGCTCCGGGGCGCCGGCCGGCTCGACGCCGCGTTCTTCCGCGCCGCCTGGCAGGCGGTAACCGACGACGACGAGGCGACGTTGCTGCGGGCGGTGGAATGGGCAGACGCCATGCGGGCGACCCGAGAGGTAGCATTGGAAAGCGCTGCCCAAGGCCAGGCCTTCGTAGAGGCGCTCTCGGCCGCCTGGCCGACGCCCGCGTTGGCGCGCTGGACGGCTGTTCTCGCCGACTCCGGCCGAGCGGTGGCCTACGCGGTCGCGGTCGGCGTCGCGGCGTCGGTCGCCCAAGTACCGCTACGCCAAGGCCTGCTCGCCTATCTGCACGGGATGGCCGCTAATCTGGTTTCAGCCGGGGTGCGGCTGGTGCCCCTCGGCCAG
>Ga0209399_10000444_pt1 | contig 25273 bp, 22 predicted proteins | sample OV2TP3_FD_184130 | JGI IMG/M metagenome (GOLD analysis project Ga0209399, IMG submission 184130) | Hot spring microbial communities from Beatty, Nevada to study Microbial Dark Matter (Phase II) - OV2 TP3 (SPAdes) (version 3) | ecosystem: Environmental > Aquatic > Thermal springs > Hot (42-90C) ... | reverse complement strand
GGCGCAGCAGAGGCGGGGCGTTGGGGACAGGGCTGGCCGGCAGGATCGGGGGGGAGATCGGGCGGGAGGTCGTTCAGGCGCTGAAGGAGAGGAGGGTGGAGGTCGCTCCTGAACTCGTCACGGCGCACACGCAGGCGCGTCTCCCCACGATAGACATGGGGCCGGAGCGGCGGCGATGGGCGGAGGAGGTCCTCAAGACCCCTGAGGGCCGGCCCGGATGGCAGGTCCGGGATGCCCGGATGGTCCTGGAGATGCGGCGGTCCTGGCCGGAGGAGGTCGAGACGGGGTGCCCGCTGGTGGCCGTGGGGGAGCTGGCCTTCTACGGGATTCCGGGGGAGCTCTTCTGCTGGTACGGGATGCAGCTGAAGGCGCGCTCCCGGTTTCGCCACCCCTTTGTTCTGGGTCTGGCCAATGACAGGGTCGGATACATCGCGGACCGCGTCTTTCCGACCAAAGACATCTTCGACGCGCCGTTGAACTTTGCGGATCGGCGTCCGGGGGAGAGGGACGATGCAGGCGAGCGTCTGGTGCGCGCTGCGCTGAGGCTGGCGAACAGTTAAGACACAGGAGGCGGACGGTGCTGACCCAGAAACAGATCGACTTTTTTCGCGAGAACGGCTTCATCCGGCTGGAGCAGGTTTATCCGCCGGACGAGTTGCAGCGCATGAGCGACGAGCTGGACTACATCATCCAGACCTTCGCGACCTGGGGGGCCGCCTGGCGGGGGCCGTGGCGCAAGCACTACGTAAAGGACGAGGAGGAGGACCGGAAGGCCACGCTCGTGGCCATCCACGAGCTGCAACACTTCTCGGCGGCGTGGATGCACGCTGTGACGAAGCCCGGCCTGGCGGATGCGGTCGCGACGCTGATGGAGGCGGACGCCCTGGAGCTGCACCACTGCACGCTGCACGCCAAGCCGCCCGACGTGGGCGCGCCGTTCCCAATGCACCAGGACGTGCCGTTCTACGAGCACTCGGACGGGCGCTACATCGACGCCCTGGTCCACTTAGACGACGCGGACGAGCGGAGCGGGTGCATCAAGTTCCTCAAGGGGAGCTACCGGATGGGGCCTCTGAAACACATCCTCGGCCCGGACACGGCCCCGCACCTGCCGACCGATCAGTACCGTCTTGAAGACGCGGTCTTCGTGCCCGCGAAGGCCGGGGACGCAGTGCTGTTCCACCTCTGGACCGTGCACGGCTCCGCCGTGAACCACAGCGGATGCTGGCGGCGTCTGGTGCGGCTCGGCTTCCGCGACCCGCGCAACCGGCAGGTGGCCGGACAGGGCCTGGGCCGGCCCGGCCTGATCGTCAAGGGCGTGCGTCCGAAGGTGGAGGGGGTGGAGGTGAACGTCTACGGCAACTGGACGCAGAAGAAGGCATGAGGCAACAGGCAACAGGCGGAAGAAGGCAAGAGGCAACAGGCAACAGGCCCTCACCCACCCCCTATCCCCCACCCAACCTGTCGCTCCCATTGAGGTCGCGACCCCCTCCCTCTCTCCCGTACGTACGGGAGAGGGAGGGGGCACTAAGGGCCTTTCTCCAGGCTTGGGGGAGGGAGAGGGCCTGCCTCACGCCTCACGCCTCACGCCTGATCTTTTGCCTCACGCCTGATCTTTTGCCTCACGCCTCACGCCTTATCACTGATTTTGAGGAGGTGTCATCCCTATCGACCGCCTGATCGAAATCGAACCCGAAAGAAACACGGAGCGCGCCGTCCTGGTGGGGGTCTGCCTGCCGGGGTCGGACCGCCGGGAGACCGAGGAGACGATGGACGAGCTGGCCCTGCTGGCGGACACCGCCGGGGTGGAGGTCGTGGGGAGGGTCGTGCAGGAGCGCGCGGCCCTCGACCCGACCTACTTCATCGGGGGAGGCAAGGTCCAGGAGGTGCGCCGGATGGCCGAGGAGCAGGAGGCGGACGCCTTGATCTTCGACGACGACCTGTCGCCGGCGCAGGTCCGCAACGTGGAGCGGGTGACGCAGGTGAAGGTCCTGGACCGGAGCACCCTCATCCTGGACATCTTCGCGTCCCACGCCCGCTCCAGGGAGGCGCGCACGCAGGTGGAGCTGGCGCAGCTTGAGTACCTCCTGCCGAGGCTGACGCGGCAGTGGACGCACCTGTCGCGCCAGGTGAGCTCGGCGGGGGGTCTCTCGGGCGGCATCGGGACGCGCGGGCCGGGCGAGACGCAGCTGGAGGTGGACCGCCGGGCGATCCGAAAGCGGATCGCGGACCTGACGCTCGCGCTGAAGCGGATCGAGAGGCAGCGGGAGACGGGGCGCAAGCGGCGCACGGGGGTGTTCAAGGCCGCGCTGGCGGGCTACACGAACGCGGGGAAGTCCACGCTGATGCGGGCGCTGTCCGGGGCGGACGTGCTGGTGGGGGACCGGCTCTTCTCCACGCTGGACTCCACCACCCGCTCGGTCTCCCTCGGCTACAACCGGCAGGTCCTGCTGACCGACACCGTGGGGTTCATCCGGAAACTCCCGGCGCACCTCGTCGCCTCGTTCCGGAGCACGCTGGAGGAGGCGGTGCGCGCGGACCTCCTGCTCCACGTCGTGGACGTGAGCCATCCCGCGTGCGAGGAGCAGATCGCCGCCGTGCGGGAGGTCCTGGAGGATCTCTGCATCGCGGAGCACCCGACGCTGATGGTCTTCAACAAGATCGACAGGCTGGACGACCCGGCGCGCCTGTCCGCCCTGATGCACGCGCACGACGACGCCGTGGCCGTCTCCGGGCTGACGGGGGAGGGGATCGAAGAGCTGAAGCAGAGGCTCTACGAGAAGTTAGAGAAGGGGCGGGTGGTCCTGGACCTGCGGGTGTCGCAGACGGAGGGGCGATTTCTGTCCGAGCTCTACGAGGTGGGGGAGATCCTGGAGCGGTCCTACGACGGGAACGATGTCCTGCTCAAGGTCAAGCTGCCCGGCGAGGATGCGAAAAGGTTGCAACTGGTGGGATAGAGCGGCAGGGCGGCCCGCAGGGCCGCCCTGCCACGGGTTCAGTGCGTGGCGGCGACGACCTTTTCGGCGGCGTCCTTCAGCCCGCGCGCCACGGCGAAGTTGAGGCCTGAGCTTTCGAGGATGCGAGACCCCTCTTCGGCGTTGGTCCCCTCCAGCCGGACCACGACGGGCACGTTGACCTGCACGTTCCTGAGGGCCTGCACCACCCCCTCCGCCACCCGGTCACACCGGACGATGCCCCCGAAGATGTTGATCAGCACCGCCTTCACATTGGGGTCGGACATCAGGATGCGGAACCCGTTCTCCACGGTCTGCACGTTGGCCCCGCCGCCCACGTCCAGGAAGTTGGCGGGGGACGCCCCGGCGAGCTTAATGATGTCCATCGTGGCCATGGCCAGGCCCGCGCCGTTGACCATGCAGCCCACGGACCCGTCCAGCTTGATGTAGTTGAGTTTGTGTCTGGATGCCTCCACCTCCAGAGGCTCCTCCTCGTCCAGGTCGCGCAGGGCGGCCAGGTCGGGGTGGCGGCTGAGGGCGTTGTCATCGAGGTTGATCTTGGCGTCGAGCGCGAGCAGGTCTCCTCCCTTCGTCCGGACCAGGGGGTTGATCTCGGCGAGGGAGCAGTCGCTCTCCCCATAGGCCCGGCAGAGGGCCGCGATGAACTGCGCGCCCTTTCGGACCAGGTCACCGGACAGGCCCAGCCCGAAGCTGAGTTTCCGGGCCTGGAACCCCTGGAGGCCCACGGCGGGGTCCACGGTCTCCCTCAGGATCTTCTCCGGGGACTCGGCGGCCACCTGCTCGATGTCCATCCCTCCGGCCTGAGAGGCCATGACCACCAGGCGGGACTTCGACCGGTCGAGCACGATGCCCAGGTAGAGCTCCTGCTGGATGTCCATCCCCTCCTCGACCAGGACGCGCCTGACGACCCGCCCCTCCGGCCCGGTCTGGTGCGTGACGAGCCGCATGCCGAGGATGCGGGAGGCGGCCTCCCGCGCCTCCGCAGGGCCGTGCGCCAGCTTGACGCCGCCCCCCTTTCCCCTTCCGCCCGCGTGGATCTGCGCCTTGACCACCACCGTGCCCCCGCCCAGGTCCTGCGCGATCCGCTCCGCCTCCTCCGGCGTGAAGGCCACCCCTCCGCGCGGGACGGGGACGCCGTACTTCTTGAGAATCTCCTTCGCCTGGTACTCGTGAATCTTCATGGCGCCCTCAAAAAGAGGCCGTCCTCCGCTTTGCGGAGGACGGCCTTGCTGATCAGGACTTTTTCTCGTAGAACGGTTTGACCTTTTCGATGACCTCGTCGTCAGTCTGAGACTCGGAGACGATCTTCGTGAACAGAGGCTCATCGATGCCGAGTTCCTCCAGGAACTTTTTATCCGCGCTTCAAGGGTAGACGTAATCCCCGATGTTCCCCTCGATCCGCGCCCTGGCCTTGTCGGAGATCCGGGCCAGCCAGGGGATGCCTCCGATGACGAGCGTACGGCTGCGGGGCCGGAAATCGATCTGACTGTCGTCGCTCACCGTATCACCCCCTCTCTATGCCACAAAGTCGACGTGCGTCCCCGTGGTGCTGACGTGGGGCGGAAGATGCTCCTCCTCCGGCTCCTGCTCCCGCCGCCGTCCCCGCCGCCTCTGCCGAGGCCGCTCCGGCAATGGCCGGCTGTTCGGGTCGACCCCGTTGCCCTCCGGCTGCTCGGAGGCCAGGGGGCGGTTCTGGTCCTGGGCGGCCTGTTCGGCGGCGATCTGGGCCATGTAGCGCTGGAGCAGGTCGGGGCGGTTCAGGTCGAGGCTCAACTGCCGCGCCCCCTCCACAGGGGCCCGCGCAAAGCTGTCCTGAAATTCGACCGACCGGATCAACACGGGGATCACCTTCTTTCGAAAAAACCAGAGGTAGGGGCGACTCTAAGAGTCGCCCCTACCTATCAATATAACCCTATCCCGCGAGGATGTCAACCTCAAACATGGGGACGCTTACCGCTGGACCTTCACGGGGTTACCGCCCTGTCCGGCTGACGCCCAGGCCGCCTCCGTCAGCTCGATCACGCGCAGGCCGCAGATGGGCGGGACCTGGACCTCGTCGCGGCCCAGCACGGCGTCGATGAAGTTCCTGTCAGGCGACGTGAAGCGGGTGGGGAGGCCCTGCGGCTCGTAGACCTCCTGAGACCCCTCGAACTGGCAGGTGACCTTCCCGTTGCGGGAGTAGATGGCCCCCCTGGACCCCCAGATGGTGATGTCCTCCCACATGCCGCGCGGGCCGTTGCCGACGATGGAGAGGTTGCCGAGGGCCCCGTTGGTGAACTTGAGGGACAGGGCGGAGTTGATGTCCACCTCGCCCCCGAAGTACTCCATGAAGGCAGAGACCTCGTCCACCTGGAGGCCGGTCATCCAGAGGACGATGTCGAGGAGGTGGCTGCCGGAGTCGTTGAGCTGCCCGCCGCCGGACAGGGCCAGGACCTGCCGCCAGGCCCCCCGCGTGCCCCGAAACCAGTTCTGGTCCTGCAGGGCGCTGATGAACTGGATCTCGCCCAGTTCCCCTGCCTGGATCGTGTTCCTGATGAACCGGAAGCCGGCCCCGAAGTGGCGCTGGTAGGAGACCATCAGCACCCTGTCCACGGCCTTCGCCCTGGCGATCACCTGCCGGGCGTGATCGACGGTGCAGACCATCGGCTTCTCGGTCAGGACGTGGAGGCCGGCGTCCAGGGAGGCCATGATCTGCTCGAAGTGGAGGGTGTGGGGCGTGGAGATCTCCACGGCGTCCAGCTCCATCTTTTTGATCATCTCCCTGTAGTCCGAGAACGTCGGGAGGTCTTTCGCGTCGGGGAGCCGCCCGAACAGCCGGTCCAGGCTGGCCTGGCTCGTGTCGTTCAGGGCCACGACCTCCACGTCGTTCTTGAGGGTCTCCAGGACCCGCTTCACGTGACCGGAGGCGTTGCCTCCGCACCCGATGAACCCCATCCGGATCTTCTTCCCCATCCCAAAGGCTCCTTTCGCGTCAGACGGTAATGACCCTACACCGAGTTCCCGAGTAGCCCCGTCCCTCGATACGCGGCCTCTGGCCGCTACTCGGGACGGACGGGGCGTATCGAGGGAATGAGGGCAAATACCATCGATTCAGTTTTTCAAACATCATAATCGCCATGCTACAAGATATCCCATCCCGCAGGGCTTGTCAATGGGATTCCTGCGGAACTGGCGCGTATTCAACCTCTATCTCCCTTTTCAACCGCGCCTCGACGGCCAGCAGGTCCGCCCGCCCATCTGGAATGTCCTTCATCCCGCGTCCGTCGGGGTAGACGGTGGCGGTGGTGGTGACGCCCATAAAGCCCTTCCGGGCGTTTCCTCGCACCAGCTGCAGGCCGTCCGACGAGACGGCGATCCGCGTCTCGACGAGGCGTCCCTCCCCGATCAGCCGGAAGAGAAGCCCCAGCAGGCCGGTGGTGGGGCGGCCGGTCAGCCCCTGAATGTCGTCCAGGACGATCATGTCTTCAAAATCGAGCATGCGATAGGTGATCACGCGATGGTTCGTGACCTGGAGGCGCGGGACCGAGAGGGTGTCCTCGTAGGAGTAATGGTCCGGCCTGGGCGAGGACTCCGGCCACCAGATGGTGACGTGGAGCGCGGCCTGGGGCCGCGGCCCTCGGATGTTCTGGATCACCCGCTCAGGACGGTGCTCGACCCGGACGTCCTGTCCGTATTCATAGCCAAGCTTTGCAAAAATGGGCGCGGCCCCGGTCCTGAGACCCGCCACTTCGAGGTAGGCCTCAAACCAGTCCCTGTGACTGATGAACAGGGGCCGGCGGTCCGGGTCGCTGGCCTGCGCGCGCCGGACGAGGGCAAGCAGGGTTTCGGCCTGGAGCCGGCCGGCGTTGGTGGTCCTGGTGATGTCGTAGGGTCCGTGCCGGCGCGTCTGCATGGCCTGCGCCAGCTCCTCGCGGGTCACGATGCGCAGGGAGTCGCGTTCGGAGGCAGGGGATAAAAGAGATGTTACCGCAGAGAACGCAAAGAGCGCAGAGAAGAGCGGGAAGAAGGAGGGGATTCTCATGGCGCGGCCACCTTCAGCGCCCCAGGAACGACCTGGACGCTCAGGGTGGCCTCTCCTTGCAGGGCCTCCCCGTCCATCTGGAAGGGGCCGGGGGCGGGGCGCACGATCTGGATAGAAGCGGCCCGGAAGAGGCGCACCCCGCGCATCCGATGAATGGCGCCGGTGAAGAGCCGGGGGGCGTGGAGGAGGGCGCGGAACAGGGGGACGTCTTCGATCAGGCAGATGTCCAGAAGGCCGTCGTCGGGCCGGGCGCCCGGGGCGATGATCGCGCCGCCGCCGTACTGCTCCGTGTTGGCGACGGTCAGGAGGATGGGCCGGGCCGTCAGGGGTGGGCCGGCGTCCAGGGTGAGGGTGACCTCTTCCGGGACGCGGGTGAAGAAGGTCCGGGCCGTCAGGATCACATAGGGGAGCAGGCCGCGTCTCTCGCTGCCCTCGTAGCGCGCGGCCACCAGGGCGTCGAGGCCGGCGCCGGCGGTGGCGAAGAAGGGCCGGCCGTTGACCCGACCCGCGTCGATCCGGCGGACGCGGGCGGTCAGGAGCGACTGGCAGGCGCGGGGAAGGCTCAGGGGAATCCTCAGCGCCCGCGCCAGGCCGTTGCCCGACCCGCAGGGGAGGATACCGAGGGCGGTCTCCGTGCCCAGCAGACCCGACGCGACCTCGTGGACCGTCCCGTCCCCGCCCGCGGCCACGACCAGGCCGATGCCCTCCCGGACGGCCTCCCGCGCCAGAGTCTCCGCGTGCCCCCGGCGCTGCGTCCAGAGGACCTCGAAGTCCACGCCCGACCGGTCCAGGGTCTCCCGGATGAGCGCCCCGATGTCCCCCTTCCGCCGGCCCGCCGAGGGGTTCACGATGAAGCGGATGCGAGAAAAAGTAAGAGCCATTTTACGTATTATAGACGCCTCCCCCTGCCTTGTCAATGCCTATTTCCAGGTCGGACAAAACAGTCCTTGACAGCCCCTGTGCGTTTTCTTAAGTTACTCGCGGATTAGAATTTTCTTGTCGAAAATGGGAGAAGACTATGCTGACCATAAATTTGCAAAGAATCGGCGGGGAGAAGGTGATCCTGGATCGCAAGGATTTTGACGAACTGGTCCAGCGAGCCAGCACAGTCGAACCTGTGACGGTCGAAGAAGTGGACGACGATCTGCCGATAGAAGGACTGATGAAGCTGGTTGAACAGGATGATGCTTTCGCCTTTCTGGGTGATCCGGCTGAAGACGTTTACACCATGGATGATTTGAAGGAACGATACCGGTGACCAAGGGAACGGTTATCTTGACGCCTTTCCCGTTCACCGATCTGGCCGGGCAGAAAAATCGCCCGACTGTAGTAGTCTCCAGTTCTCGCCGGTTGGGAGAGGATGTCATTGTCGCCTTCATCTCTTCCGTTGCCAGAGATCAATCTGAGACCGACCTGCTGGTTTCAAGGAGTCGTCTGGATTTCGGGGCGACCGGATTAAAACGCGACTCCATCATCAAGCTGGATAAACTGGCTACGATCAGCCGGAAAATTGTTTTGGGACGTTTGGGAGATTTATCTCCCGACCTTCTGGAAGAAGTCAACGAGAAGCTACGGTTAGCTTTGGATCTGTAGAGGAGGTTTCCCGTGAACCAATATGCCATGGAACAGATTCGGAACGTAGCCCTGGTGGGGCACAGCCACTCCGGCAAGACCTCGCTGTCGGAGGCCATCCTCTTCTCCGCCGGGGTCACCAACCGGATCGGGCGGGTGGAGGACGGCACGACGAAGTCAGACTACACGCCCGACGAGATCGCCCGGAAGGTGTCCATCAGCGCCACGATGCTCCACTGCGAGTGGAAGGGGACGAAGCTCAATCTCCTGGACACGCCGGGATATGCGGACTTCACGGGGGAGGCCAAGGGGGCGCTGCGGGCCGTGGACGGCGCGGTGGTCCTTCTCAACGCGATGTCGGGCGTGGAGGTGGGCACGGAGAAGGTGTGGGACTACGCGAAGGAATACGGCATCCCCTGCCTGCTGCTGGTGAACCACGCGGACAAGGAGTTCGCCAGCTTCGACAAGACGCTCGCGTCGGCGGTCGACCGGTTCGGGAACGGGGTGGTGGCGCTCCACCTGCCGGTCAACCCCGGCCTCGGGTTCAACGGGATCGTGGATGTCCTGCGGATGCGGGCGTTCACCTACGCGACGGACGGGAGCGGGAAGGCGACGGAGGGGGACGTGCCGGCGGCGCTGGCGGACAGGGCCGCGGAGATGCGGGAGCGCCTGATCGAGGCGGTGGCGGAGAGCGACGACGCGCTGACGGAGAGGTATCTGGAGCAGGGGGAACTCTCCCCGGAGGACGTCCTTCAGGGGCTCCGCGCGGGCGTGGCCAACCGGACGCTGTTTCCCCTGCTGTGCAGCGACGCGCCGAAGAACATCGGGACGGGTCTGCTGTTAGACACGGCCGTGGACTATCTCCCCTCGCCCGGAGAGAGGGGGGATGCGATGGGGAAGAGGCCCAACTCCGAGGAACAGGTGGCGCTCGGCCCGAGGCCGGACGGCCCTCTCGCGGCGGTGGTGTTCAAGACGCTGTCGGAGTCGCACGTCGGCGAACTCTCCTTCCTCCGGGTCTACTCCGGGACGCTCAAGCCCGGGGACGAGGTCCTGAACGCCACTCAGGGCGCGACGGAGCGGGTCGGGCAGATCTACGTCATGAACGGAAAGGACCGGGGTGAGGTGGGGCTGGTGTCGGCGGGGGACATCGCGGCGCTCGTCAAGCTCAAGAACACGAAGACCGGGGACACGCTCTGCAACAGGGACCGGCCCGTGACCCTGCCGGGCATCCAGTTCCCGGAGCCGGTCATCCACACGGCGGTGCTGCCGCGCTCGAAGGGGGACGAGGAGAAGATCAGCATAGGGCTCTCCCGTATCCACGAGGAGGACCCCAGCTTCACGGCCATGTACGACCCGGACATCAAGCAGACGGTCATCTACGGGCAGGGGGAGCTGCACTTAGAGGTCGTGATCAACAAGCTGAAGGGGAAGTTCGGGGTGGAGGTGGACGTGGTCGAGCCGAGGATCCCCTACCGGGAGACCATCGTCGGGAGGTCGGAGTCGATGCACCGACACAAGAAGCAGACGGGCGGCCGGGGGCAGTTCGGCGAGGTGTTCATCCGGATGGAGCCGAACAAGCGGGGGGCGGGGTTCGAGTTCGAGGACGACGTCGTGGGGGGGGCCATCCCCGGCAAGTTCATCCCGTCGGTGGAGAAGGGCATCCACGAGGCGATGGGGGAGGGGGTGCTGGCCGGGTATCCGGTGGTGGACGTGAAGGTGTCTCTCTACGACGGCTCCTTCCACGCGGTGGACTCCTCGGACATGGCGTTCAAGATCGCCGGGTCGATGGCGTTCAAGAAGGGGTTCATGGACGCCAGGCCGATCCTGCTGGAGCCGATCTATCACGTGGAGGTGAAGGTGCCGGAGGAGTTCGCGGGGGACGTGATGGGGGATCTGTCGGGCCGGCGGGGGAAGATCCTGGGGATGGAGCCCAACGGCCACTTCCAGACGATCCAGGCAGACGTGCCCCTGGCGGAGCTGCACCGCTACTCCACGGCCCTCCGGTCGATGACGCAGGGGCGGGGGGACTTCCGCAGGAGGTTCGCCCGCTACGAGCCGGTGCCGGGCGAGATCACGCAGAAGATCGTGGCCGAGGCCGAGGCGGCGGGGCACCACAGAATAAAAGAGTAACGAGTGCTGAGTCCTGAGTGCTGAGTAAAACCAGAGAACAGAGTTTTTGCCTTTACTCAGGACTCAGGACTCATTGCTCAGGACTGGAAGGGGTGCGGAGGCGGGGATGTAGGCCGAGGAGAGGGGGCCCTGGAAGTCGCGGATGTCCCTGAACGGCACGTCGGCGTCGGTGAAGTCCGGGCGGTAATAGTCGGCGCTCTCGAACTCCTGCACCCACCCCTCCTCGAGGCCGAGTTCGCTCAGGAGGTCGAGGGCGTTCCAGTATTCGCTGGCCATGATCCTCCGGCTGAGGAGGGGGTTGCGCTCGACCGTGGCCTGGTTGGTCGGGAAGTACTGGGCCATGACGCTCAGGGCGACCTTCGGGGAGAGTTCGTCCCGGAGGAACAGGAGGGAGTCCCGGAGGCCGGCCTGGTCGTTCGGGAGCACGAGCAGACGGACGATGAGCCCCCGGCGCAACAGCCCCTGGTCGTCGAAGGTCAGGTCGTGGCCGACCTGACGATACATCTCCCGGAGGGCTGCGCGGGCGTGACCGACGTAGCCGTCGATCTTGGAATACTTCCAGCCCGCCCCGTCGTCGCTGTATTTGAGGTCGGGCAGGTAGATGTCCACGATGCCGTCCAGGAGCCGGAGGACCTCCACAGAGTCGTAGGCATTCGTGTTGTAGACGATCGGGAGACGCAGGCCCTGCTCCGCCGCGATGAGCAGGGCCTTGACCATCTGGGGGACGAAGTGGGTGGGGGAGACGAAGTTGATGTTGTGGCAGCCCTGCCCCTGGAGGTCGAGCATCATCTCCGCCAGGCGCTCGAACGAGACCTCGTTGCCCCGCTGCTCCCGGCGCCGCTGGCTGATCTGGTAGTTCTGGCAATAGACGCACCGGAGGTTGCAGTTGCCGAAGAAGATGTTGCCCGCGCCGTTTTTGCCCACGAGCGGGGGCTCCTCCCCGAAGTGGGGCGTGTGGGAGGAGACGACGGGCAGGTAGCCGGAGTGGCAGGCCGCGACCTCGTCCCTCAGGCGGTCGATCCGGCAGTCGCGCGGGCAGATGTCGCAGGAGGCGAGCATCGCCTCGAGTCGCCCGGCGCGGGCGCGCAGTTCGCCGGTCTCGTAGAGGCGGAGATAGGAAGGGTCGGTCATAGTGGTCTGTCAAAGTGATAGATGAATAGTAGTGGCCCAGGCGGCTCGCCTGGGCATGCACAGGCCAGCGGCCTGTGCCACCGTGATACTCCCAAGCCGGCCACGAAAAATTTATCATTTTATCCTTCACAAGTCAAGCCGATGAGGTGATTCATGTTCAAACCCGACGTGCCGGTGTTCGACGGGAACGCCGCGCTGGGCCGGCGTCACGACCAGCGGGTCCGCTCCGACAGCCGGGAGGGGGTGATCGCGGCCATGGACCGGGCGGGCATCGGCAGGGCCCTCGTGCACACGCCCTACGCCGTCACCTACGACACGCAGGCCGGCAACCGGCACCTCCTGGACCTGATCGGCGGGGAGGCGCGCCTGGCCCCGCAGTTCGTCGTGAACTTCACGGCGGACGCTGTGGAGGCGTTCGCCAAGAACGTGGAGGGGGCCGGGGTGAGGAGTCTGCGGGCCTTTCCGAAGACGCATCTCTACCCGCTGACGCCGTGGGCAGTGGGCGAATGGGGGGATTGGATGGCCGGGGCGGGGGTCGGGCTCTGGGCTTCGGCCAACGAGGTCGAACCGAGGGACCTCTACGACGTGGCCTCAGCCTGGGGGGGGCTGCGGGTGGTCTTGACCGATGTGCACTATGTCCATCACGCCGTGCTTCAGCCGCTCCTGAGGGGGCTGCCCAACCTCTACGTGGACCTGTCGCGCTACGACGTGCCGAACGCCGTGGAGCGGCTCGTGGCCCGGATGGGGCCGGACAGGCTGCTCTACGGGTCGGCCTTCCCGGACCTCGACCCGGCCCCCTATCTCTTCTATCTGCATCGTTGCGGGTTCGACCGGGGGACGCTCCAGGCCATTTGCCACGACAATCTGGTGAGGTTGCTGGGAGGACAGGCATGATCGACGGTTATCGCATCATCGACGCGCACGGACACGTGGGGTCGTGGCAGCAGTACGGGATGGACGACGGGCTGGGGGGGGTGCTCAACGGGATGGACCGGGGGGGCGTGGACGTGGCCTGCCTGTTCAACATCTTCTGGGGCGAGGCGTCCCGCGGGAACGACGCCCTGGCCGCGTTCGTGAGGGCGCGGCCCGACCGGTTCGTCGGGTTCGCATTCGTGACGCCCCACTACCCGGAGGAGATGGTCCCGGAGTTGAAGCGGGCGGTGGATCGCCTCGGATTCAGGGGGATCAAGATCTATCCGCCCTATTTCGACCGGCCGGTTTCGGACCCGGTCTGGAGTCCGGTCTTCGCGTTCGCGAACGAGCGGGGGCTACCGCTGATCTCGCACACCTGGGGGGGAGACGCCAAGTGCTGCCCCTCCCTGTTCGTGCCCCTGGCCGAGCGGTATCCCAACGTGTCGTGGATCATGGGGCACGCGGGTGGGACGGAGGCCGGGCGAAAGGTCGCCGTGGAGGCAGCCCGGAAGGTCCCTAACCTCTACCTGGAGATCTGCTCCTCCTGGCGGAACCCCGGCGCCGTCGAGGACCTCGTGTCCGGGGCCGGGGCGGACCGGGTGCTCTACGGGTCGGACCTCCCTCTGATGGAGCCCCGCATCCACGTGGGCCGGGTGATGACCGCGGACCTCTCCGAGGCCGACCGGCGGAAGGTGCTCGGAGAAAATATGGCGAGGATACTGAAGATGTGAGAAATCAGGGATTTGGGATGAGGATTGAGGGGTGAGGGTCGCTCCCCGATTTTTCCTTGACATGAAAGGCCAAATTCCTTACCCTTTTACGCGACGAGGCTGAAGGTTCTCGTCGGAAGTCGAGCCGGCGCGGACGCTCCGGTTCATTTCATCTGAATTTCATTGTCGCCTGCGGGGAGAAGCTCAAGGTCGAAAGACACTTGACGTCATCATCTCACGGCGTATGGCCGGACGACCGGCGGCCTGTCTGAACGGCCGCCCTCCGGCGCACAACTCCCCCCGGCGACATCCTGCGACGGTTGCCGCATCTCCCGAATGGGGAGGGCGGCTTTTTTTTGTAGCTATCAGCTTTCAGCTATCAGCAAAACCAGACCAGCCTTCGTCTTTTGCTGATAGCTAACGGCTGACGGCTGACCGCTGATCCTATGGGCACGCTCAAGAAGGTCTTTCGTTTCATCCAGCCGTTCCGGGGCAAGCTCCTCTTCGCCCTCAGCCTCACGGTCGTCATGACGATCCTGGGCATGGCGCCCCCCATTGTGACGCGCTACATCGTGGACGACGTGGTGCAGGCCGGGAAGTGGGACATGGCGCCGGCCATCCTGATGGTGATGCTGGCGATCAATATCACGTCCGCGGGCCTCAACCTCTGGAACAACATCATTATCTACTTCGTCAGCCAGCGCTTCGTGTTCGACGTTCGCAGGGAGCTTTACCTGCGCCTCCAGCGGCTCTCCCTCGGCTTCTATGAGAAGATGGGCACGGGGAGGCTCATGAACCGGATCATGGGGGATGTCTCCAACATCCAGAGCATGGTCACCTGGCAGACGATCTCCATCGTGAACGACGTCATCTCGTTCTGCGTGGGGATCGCGATGACGTTCTACCTGAACTGGCAGCTCGCCCTGGTGACCCTGGCCATCCTGCCGTGCTATTTCCTGAATTACTATTTTTTCGTCAAACGCATCCGCCGGAAGAACATCGCCGTCTGGCAGAAGATGGACCGGGTGTCCAACATCGTTCAGGAGCGGCTCCGGGGGACGCGGATGGTCCGGACGTTCGTGAACGAGGAGCGGGAGTCTCAGGCCTTTGCGGTCGGGACGCGGGAGGTCCAGGCGGAGGCCATGGAGGGGGCGCAGCTGGGCGCGGCCTTCTCCGGGGCGTCCACCCTGATCAACGGTCTGGGCTACACGGCGATCTACTGCCTCGGCTGCTACATGGTCATCGCCGGGAAGATGAGTTACGGGGACGTGGCGGCGTTCGGGGCCTACGTCTTCCGCATCCTGCACCCTGCCCTCCGGTTCACGGAGATCTCGAACATGCTTCAGCAGACGGCCATCTCCGTGGACCGGGTGTTCGAGGTGATGGACGCGCAGCCGGACGTGAAGGAGGCTCAGGACGCCTACGAGCTTCCCCCCATCCGGGGGCGCGTGGAGTTCCGGGACGTCTGGTTCGAGTACGTCCCCGGCGAGCCGGTTCTGAAGGGGATCAACCTGATCGTGGAGCCGGGGCAGACCGTGGCCCTCGTGGGGCACACCGGATGCGGCAAGACGACGCTGACGAGCCTGCTGATGCGGTTCTACGACATCAAGTCGGGGCAGATCCTGATCGACGGGCACGACATCTCGAAGGTGACCCTCAAGTCCCTCCGCAGGCAGGTGGGCGTGGTCCTCCAGGAGTCTATCCTGTTCAACACCACGATCCGCCAGAACCTGCGCTACGGGAAGAAGGACGTGGGGGAGGGCGAGGTGGTCACCTGCGCGAAGATCGCGGAGATCCACGACTTCATCCTCAGCAAGCCCGACGCCTACGACACGGTCATCGGGGAGGGGGGCATCAAGCTGTCGGTGGGGGAGAAGCAGCGGATGTCCATCGCCCGCGCCGTGCTCACGAACCCCGGCATCCTGGTCTTAGACGAGGCCACGTCCTCGCTCGACTCCAAGTCGGAGTCCCTCATCCAGAAGGCGCTCCAGAACGTCATGGAGAACCGCACGTCGTTCGTGATCGCCCACCGCCTCTCCACCATCCTGAACGCCGACATGATCGTGGTGATGGAGAAGGGGAACATCCTGGAGCGGGGCACGCACTGGGGGCTTCTGGAGAGGCCCGACGGGGCCTACCGGCAGCTCTACGAGGAGCAGTTCGCCAAGGGCCGGCACGAGGCCGTCGCATAGTTTATGGACAAGCTCTTCCGTCTGTTCAACGGTTATATCCGGCCCCAGTGGAGGATGCTTCTGGTGGCCCTGGTGGCGGCGCAGATCTCCACCCTGCAGTGGTTCACCATGGGCTACCTGAGCAAGACGATGGTGGACCATGTCCTCCAGATCGGCTCGTCGGGGTCCGCGAGGGGGAGGGGCGGGCCGGCGGCCTCCGGGGACGAGCGACGCCGGGAGGAGGCGAGGCCCGCGAGCCGGGATGACCGGGTGCGGTCTGAGGCGGCGGGAGGGGAGCGCACCCCCAAGCGACGCTCTCAGGCCGAGCGGCTGCATCTGCTCAAGTGGATCTTCATCGGCTACGTCTGCGTCCGCATCTTCTTCGCCTGCCTCAACTGGTTCTACAACTACCTGATCGTCCGGCTGGGGCAGGAGCTGATCTTCCACCTCCGCAAGGATGTCTACGACAAGCTCCAGAGCCTCCAGCTCTCCTACTTCGACCGCCGGCAGACGGGGAGGATCATGGCGCGGGTGATGGACGACGTGGGCGCCATCCAGTGGAGCATCTCCGGCCTCTTCATCAACCTGTTCTCCAACATCACCACGCTGGTGGTCGGGGCGGCCATCCTGGTCAGCATCAACCTTTACATGGCGATGGTGGCCTTCTGCACGCTGCCGTTTTACGTCATCACGTATCGCTTCTTTCTGTCCCGCGTCCGGGCGGTCAACAAGTTCATCCGGGAGCGGAACTCGGAGCTCTACGGGATCATCGGGGAGAATCTGAACGGCGTCCGGGTCGTCAAGTCGTTCGCCCGCGAGCGCTACGAGGCCCTGCGCTTCTACCACAAGATCGCGCAGTTCCTGCGCCTCCAGAGGACCAACGCCGTTCAGAACACCCTTCTGAGCACGCTCTGCGGCCTGATCAGCGGCGTGGGCACCACGGTCCTGACCTATCTCGGCATCGTCGCCATGCGGGACGGCACGATGACGCTGGGCAATTACCTGTATTTCAACGGCTCCGTCGGCTTCCTGTTCGGCCCGATCATGGCCCTGTCGGACATGAACATCAACATCCAGTATGTGATGACGGCCCTGACGCGGGTGTTCGAGGTGCTGGACGAGAAGGTCAAGATCGAGGAGTCGGAGAACGCCGTCGACGTGCAGGAGATGTACGGGGAGGTGATCTTCCGGCACGTCTCCCTCCAGTATGAGGAGGCGCCCGGCTACGCCCTCCGGGACCTTCACTTCGCCGTGATGCCGGGCTCCCTGGTCTGCATCGTGGGGCAGTCCGGGGCGGGCAAGAGTTCGCTGGTCAACCTCCTCCTCCGGCTCTACGACCCCACCGAGGGGCGGATCACCGTGGATGGGGAGGACATCCGGGACATCAGCCTGAAGTCGCTCCGGAGGCACATCCGCATGGTCCCGCAGGAGGCGATGCTCTTCTCCGGGACCCTGGCCTCCAACATCCGCTACGGCCACCCGGAGGCCACGCCGTCGGAGGTCATTCAGGCGTCGCAGAAGGCGGAGCTGCACGATTTTATCATGTCGCTGCCGGCGAAGTACGAGACGGAGATCGGCGAGGGGGGGGTGTCTCTGTCGGGCGGGCAGAAGCAGCGACTGTCGATGGCCATGACGCTGATCACGAACCCCTCCGTGCTGATCTTAGACGACAGCACCTCCGCGCTGGACGCCAAGACGGAGGGGCGCATCCAGAGGACCGTCGGGCGGATCGCGAAGGACCGGACGACGTTCGTGATCACGCAGAAGGTGGCCATGTGCCGGAAGGCGGACCTGATCCTGGTGCTGAAGGGGGGCCGGCTGGTGGAGCAGGGGACCTACGACAAGCTGGTCCGGCAGCAGGGGGTCTTCTACGACATGTTCCGGACGCAGGTCGAGGCGATGGAGCAGGAGGTCCCGGAGGCGGAGAAGGAGAAGGAGAAGGAGGAGGTGGAGGAGGCGGTGGTGGCGTAAGGCAGGGGCACGGCGTGCCGTGCCCCTACTTCTTATTCCTGTGAAATCGCAAGACCTGTTTGATGAAGGCCTCTCGCAGCGCCGGGTCGGACAGATGTCTCTCCTCTGCGACCGGCATACCCGGAAAGTGTTCCACGAGAACCCGCGCAAAAAGCCCCCGCCCCTCCCGTGACGGCTCTCTCCCTTCCGAATAGACCTCCACGCCCTCCATCCCGCAGCTTGGCGAACGGCTCTTGAAGATATACCCGCTCAGGCCCATCGCCTCCAACTGTCGCACCCGCTCCCGCGCAAACGCCAGCATCCGGTCCGTGTGGTCGATTCCGGTCTGCGTCGTGACCATGCGGGGGGCCTCCGGGTCCCCGATCAGGCGCAGGGTCTCGCGGGGCACGCCCATCCCGACCTCCACCTCCGGGCAGACCGGCACAAAGGTGAAGCGGCGACCGAGCGCGTTCAGGATGTCGTCGTTTCGCCTGTGTCCGCCGTCGTAGCGGACCGGCTCTCCCAGCAGGCAACTGCTGATGCCGATGCGGATGTCGGATGCGCGGTCCAAAGAAAATCCTCACCGCAGAGCACGCGGAGATCGCGGAGGAAAGCGTGAAGCGTATCTCGTGAAGCGTGAAGCGCAAACAGCCCTCACCCCGGTTCACTGCGTTCACCACCCCTCTCCCACATGTGGGAGAGGAGGGAGGCGGGTCGCGACCTCATGGGAGCGACAGGTGGGGCGGGCCGAGCGTAGCGAGGCGGGGTGAGGGCCGAGATACGAGACATATTTTATTCCCTCAGCGCTCTCAGCGCTCTCTGCGGTAAATCGTATTACGCCCCAAACTGCTCTCTAATGAGTTTTGACGATCAAAACCGGTAACGATCACCTTGGAGTGCGGGAGCCATGCTCCCGCTTTCTCCCGGCAAAGCCATGCTTTGCCGGACACCTGCCGGAAGCAGGGCTTCCGGCAGGAAAGGCGCAAGCATGGCTTGCGCACTCCAAACGGTTACCGATCTTGCTTATCAAAAATCATAAGGCATTCTTTGCTCTTTGGAGGACGTCGTCCGGCAGGAGGCGGGCGTCCGAGAGGCGGGCGTTGGCCTCCACGTGGTCCGGGTTCGTGGTCCCGACGATGGCGGTGCAGACGCCGGGGTGGGACAGGGTGAAGCGGAGCGCAAACTCGGTGAGGGGCATCTCCCCGGCCAGGTCCCGGAGCGGGAAGGTCTGCGCCCGGTCCCACGGCCCCCGGTGGAACCCGTCGGGGGGCCGCGCGGTCCTCTGCCAGACGGCGTTGGCGATGGGGCGCTTGATGATGGTCCCCATGTTCCGCCGCTGCAGGGCGGGCAGGAGGTTGTCCTCGGCCTCCTGATACAGGAGGTTGTACGTGAACTCCTGCGTGTCCAGGGGCCACTGCTCGACGGCCCTGGCCGCGGCCTCGCCGTCGTGGGAGACGCCGACGAATTTCGTCCAGCCCTTCTGTTTGGCCTCCAGGAGGGCCTCAAAGGCCGCCTGCACGTCGTCCCTCTCCCCCGGCAGGCCGTGGAACTGGACGATGTCGATCGTGTCCATGCGGAGCTTTTTGCGGCTCTCGTCAACGGTGCGCAGGATACCCTCGCGCGTGTAGTCCTTGACGATCTTCCCCGCCGCGTCCGTGTAGTCCCCGCACTTGGTGGCCAGGATGAACTCGTCCCGGCGGTGGGAGATGAATTTTCCGATGCGGGCCTCGCTCTCGCCGTACATGGCCGCGGTGTCGATGAAGTTGACCCCGGCGTCCAGCGCCCGGAGGAGCACCTGCTCGGCCTGGGATTCAGGGACCTTCGCGTTCCCGATCTGCGCGGCCCCCAGGCCGATCTCCGAGACCTTCAGGCCCGTCTTGCCAAGGATGCGGTAGTTCATGATAGGTTCTCCTCGCAAGCCTATACGCTTTTTCTTTATCGCTGCCTTCCTATGGAAGTCTAACACACTGTTCAGGTTTGAGGTTGAAAAGCAGGATAATACGGCATCTCCTCAACCTCACTCCAGAGGGAGCGTAATTTGGATGCCATCTTACGAGCGGTCTCACCAGCCGCTTTGAGGTATCCGAATTCCTCTGCTGTTGCAGCAGCAAGTTCAAACCGAAGAATCGCTCGTTGACGAAGCGTCGCAATACCCCATTCCTGATCCTTTTCAAGAATCCTAGGCATCCAATTATTAAACGTGGCAAATGCCCAGTATGCACAGGTTCCAACGACTGCCGGGCCGAATATACGATCATCCGCCGCTTCAGGACATCCTTTCGTGAGTTCAGAGCGATAAGCCACTTCGGCCCTTTTCGTGACATCGTTTGGTATGCGGTTTACACACCAGCAAGTCGGAAAGTGAATCCGGGGGTAGACGCCGTCTCTCAGCGCGTGGGAATACTTTCCACTTTCAAAATCCAATAGACGCAGGTCTGAGTCCACCCAATGGCAGTTATCTGGACAAGGATCTGAATGAATATAGGCGTTGAAAGGCCCCGGTTCATTTAATGTTTTGAGGATGGTTTCATATTCCTTGTAGAAGCCCCGTTGCGGCTTCGCGCTGATTGACTTGAAGCTTTTGCGGATGCCCTCCAGGTCCTTTCCGATGGCCTTTTTAGGTGGTCTAACCGTTGGCCCTAATGCATTTCGTAATTCGTCATATCGCGCCTGCTTTCCAATAGACTGCGCGTGCATTCTGCCGACGGTCTCAAAAAGTGTGATCATCGTCTTTTCTGCTACGGCGGCATCCTTATCCCGTAAGGCATGATCCAGCCGCATTCCAGTTCCAAAGTCTTCCATGAGGATGAGACCTGCGTTTCGGTCCCCTCCATAAAAACTCGGCGCTGGAAGGGGGGCCTCACATACCTCGCTCAGGAATTGCAGACCTGCCCACTCGTTGAAAAGCCGTGATGCAGGACCCTCTAACGCATCTGGGGCATACGGTTGGTTTTCTCCAACTCGCGCCTGCTTCATAATGAGCGTCTGAAAAACTTCCGGAGGTCCCTGCACAACTTTTAAACGATGCACGTATGTTCGTCCGCTCAGTCCCTCTTTTTCGCCGACCTCAAGGCGAACCTTATTTCCAAGCGTTTTGGTGAGAATTTTCTCTGCAACCGCGATGTCCTCTTTTAGCTTCTGCTCAGCTGTCTTTAGCATCTGAGTTCTTCCTCCAGAAGGCGCAACAAGAGGACGCGGGTGCGGTCGGCGGCGCTCGGGTCGTCGGGGTGGTCGAGGACCAGGGACAGGGCGCGGTCGAGTTTCGACGTGTCCACTGAAACCCTCCTGCTTCTCACGTTTTCAGGTCAGGCCGCGATGAAGGGGCAGACGCGGTCCAGGGGCCACCGGGGGGCCAGGACCGTTTGAACGGGCGACCCTCTACCAGCGCCTTTGTGGGAGGCGTCAGGAAGTCACCCAACAGCGCCACCACTTCCGGCAGAGAGATCGCCTCCAATTCGCTCCGGCTCAGGAAGCCTTTCCACTGCGTTCCCTTGACCTCGTCCCGGCTGAAGGCAGGGGTCAGGGCTGTGGGCGTCTCCTCGGGCAGGGCCGTCCGCCTCCGGGCAAAGGTGGCGGCGATGGCCTGGCACAATGCCGGGCCACTGAAGGAGAACTCCCGCGCCAGGGTCCAGAGGTCGTAGAAGTCCTTCATGCGGCTGTTCAGGAGGCCCATGGCGACCATCGCCTGATACTTCTCCGCGATCACCGTCTCGTGGGGGTAGACCTGTAAACGAGGCGTAGGAAAGGATAACAGCGCCGGGAAGTCCGCCTCCTGCGCCGGGGGTGTCACGGCATCTCCGAAGCCGACGTCCACCTGCAAGGGAATACGCGATTTGCCCAGCATAGTCAGGAGCCTGACGCGGATGCCCCCGTAGACCTCCTCCTCCCGGATCTCCTCGGCGGAGACGCTGTCCGGCAGGAACCGCAGGCCGTCCTTCTCCACCGGCGTCCGGCAGAGGTCGCGGAACACCTCCTCCAGGCGCTCCCGGCTGTCCTCCCCTTGTCCCAGCAGGTCCAGGTCGCGGGTGGGGCGATGGAGCGCCTCTTTCCAGAGCAGGAATAGCATCGCGCCCTTGAGGATGAACCGCTCCCGGTGTGGCGACTGGCTCAGGCGATAGAGCAGTCGTTCGACCCCATATCGGCTCAGGACGCGCTCGAACGGCAGATGTTGCTGGTGGGCGAGGTTCAGGAGGCGCTGATGGACGGAGGCCGGCAGGTTGCGGGGAGCGCCGAAGTTCATAGCAGCGACTCCAGGTAGGGGCGCATGACGTTCGCCACGCGACAGACTTTCGCGTAACGAAGGAGACCGTCCATCGTGGCCCGGCGTTCGCGCCAGCAGTCCCGCAGGGCCTCCAGGGCCACGTCCAGACCGATCTTGTTCCGGTATTTGAAGCAGTCCGCCACGGTCTTGGCCGGGTTGTAGACCCGAACCGGGACGCCCTCAATCGTGTGCGTCTCGACGCCCTCCGTGAGCGCTGCGCCGGAAAAACGGACGACCCGGAGCGGCGGGTAGTCCAGCCGGGGGCGATGTTTCTTAGGAGAGATGGCGACCCAGACCCGGCTCGGATTCTGCGTGGTCAGGTTGTGAAAGGCCAGTGCGGACGGCAGGCAGATGACCCCGTGCGGAACGTATTTGCACACCTCGGCCAGCGAATGGTTCTCCGTCCAGGCGCCGTCCGTCAGCGTGTAGAGGCCACGCCCGGTGCGCAGGAGTTTTCCCCGCTTGTAAAGGGTCTGAAGATAGACGTGGGGGATACCCTGCGCTGCCAGGTCGCGAGGGCGCAGCACCCCGGCCTCCTGCGCCAGCCGGAGAACCTGTTCCGTTCGGGAGACCTTCTCTGTACGTCTTGCCATACTGCAAAACCTCGGTAGAAGCGAATTTTTACCAAGATTTTGCAGTATTTCTGAGCTTTTGTCAAGCGGAAACTTCTTACTCCGATAAAAGGCGCAACAGGCCGGCGCGGGCGCGGTCGGCGGCGCTCGGGTCGTCGGGGTGGTCGAGGACCAGGGAGACGGCCTGTTCAAGCCCTCGTCGAAGGGTTTCAGCCTGTGCGCCGGACGCCGAGGATGCGGCGGCGCGGGCCATGCTCAGGAGCTGGAAGTCCTGCGCGCCCTCCCGCCAGGCCTCCCACCGCCTGCTGGGAGCGAGAGGCTCTCCGAGTTGAAGCCCCTTAGGCGCGTGCGCCTGAGTGTAGATGACGGCGAACGCGCCGATCACCCACTTCCAGGAGTTCGTGCCGTTCCAGCCCCCGTGGTCCGCGTAGGCCCACTGCGCGATGCCCGTCAGGCCGAGGTCCCACCCCACCCAGTGACGCCGGAGGTAGTAGTCGTAGAGCGGCATCGGGGTGCCGTTGATGCAGGAGTATATCCAGAGGGTCCTGCCGGTCGCCCTGAGAAGCTCGAAGTCCTCAGGGTGGGGTTTGACGAGGGCCTCGTAGCTCGGCATCCAGATGTCCACGTGCTGCGCCAATGCCTTCAGTTCATCGGACGTGTAGCCCCTCGTGGGGTTGGCCAGGAGCCTCACCTCCGGCGCCGCCGCCTTCAGCAGCGCGTAGACCTGCGCCACCTCCGAGCGGGTGTTCTCGTCGTAGACGTACATAAAGTACCGGTCGGGCGGGAGGCCGATCTCCTTCAGGTGTCCGATCCAGGCTTTATACAGGGCGGTCGTCGCCCTGCGCCAGGGGCTGCCCAGGAACTCCAGGTCGGGGAACAGGCGTTTCCCCAGGCTGGTGTGGAAGTCCGCGCCCCAGAAGAAGCCGAGCAGGCGGGCGTGCTGGCGGTAGGTTTCGACTCCCCGGTCCACTATGGAGAAGTCGATCGGAGAGACGAGGTTGCCCTCCCGGTCGGCCTCCACCTTCGGAATGGCGTCGGGGATGATGCAGGTGTTGATGAAGTGCCGCCGGAGGTCCGTCAGCGCCTCCGGGACCAGGTCCCGGATCAGGGCCATCTCGTTCACGTAGGCAAAGTTGAACAGGGCGCAGTCGAGGGTCTCCGGCAGGCGCACGGGGAAGACCTCGACCTCCAAAGCCACCTCAACCGTCGTGGCCTCCGAACGGAGTGTGAGGGGAATAGAGAACCGGCCCGGCTCCGCGCCGTGGCTGTCCAGTTGAATCCAGAGAGGGGCGGTCTCCCCCGGCGCGAGGGTGAGGGCGCCGTCCGTGAGGAGGATCAGCGCGTCCGCCCGATACCGGCGGTCGGGACAGGAGACGTGCCAGCCGCGCCGCAGCGTGATCCGGGGCCCGTGCGCCGGTCGCGTGACGCTGACTTCGATGCGCACGGGCCGTCTTCGCGTGCTGGTCAGGAGGAGGGATGCGGAACCGAAGGCGTCACGGGCCAGGCTCACGGACAACGTGACGAAGGGCCGGTCGATTGTGGGAGGCCAGTCGTGAGGCCCGACGTCCGCCCAGCGATGGCGCGGCCAGGCGATGAAGTCGCCCTCCGCAAAATACCCGGACGCGGCCTGGCCCACGATGTCCCCGAGCCGGTCGCGGAGGGACTCCAGACCCGCGTGGGTGAGTGGCCCGTCGGTCAGCTCTTGATCGAGCGCCTGCAGCGCGGGTTGGACCCCGGCGTTTGAGGCGTTCCTGTCCGTCAGGAGCCTCCGGACCTCCTCGATCAGGTTCCGAAGGGTGTTGCGCTCCCCGAGGAGGTCTGCGGGGGCGTCTGCGTCGGTTGCGTCTGAAGGTGACATGGTTCCAGCGTGGTTATGGACGCCCCCTTCCTCCCCCGTCCCCCTCCCTCCCCACATGGGGGGGAGGGAGGGGGTCTCCAAGGGCCTTGTCGCCTAGATGGGGGAGGGTGGGGGCCTCACTCACTTCTTCAGCTTCTTGACCTTCTCGAACATCGCCGGCGGGAGCGGGAACACCCAGCCCCGGTTTTTGATGATGGCCTTCGACAGCTCCGGCGGGATGGCCACGATGATCTCCGGCTCCTGCGAGAAGTGGCCGTCGAACCCGCCCACTGCGCTGCGGGCGTGCACGCCGGAGAACCCGCCCGGATCGACCCCGTCCTTCGCGAAGTCCGAGCGGCCGCCCCCGAACACGGACTGCCACCGGAAGGAGTAGCCGTTCACGACCGAGGGCGCGTTCCCGAACGCCCCGCCCCCCTGCGAGACGACCATGCCGAGGGCCTTCACGGTGTAGAGCACGTCGTTCAGGTCGCCTCCCTCCCCCCCGCAGGTGAGGGCCCAGTGCAGGACGCGGATGTGGTGGTCAGCGGCCGCCCTGCCCCCCTCCTGCCCGTGCTTGATGACGGCCTCGTCCTCGATCATGGGCAACTTCCCCATGCCCACGCCGGCCAGGTAGGTGATGCCCGACTCCGAGAAGACCACGCCCGCGATGCCCGCGCCGGCCAGGGACTTCACGTTGTCCTCCCACGCGCCCAGGTCGATGCCCAGTTTTCTGATCCGGTCGTAGACGTCGAAGTTGCGCCGCAGCTCCTTCGGGATGATGGATTCGTCATAATAACGTCCCACGCGAGTACCTCCTGTGTATGTCCTTACGATACATACCCCGAGATGACCATCTCCCAGGATATCCCCCCACGGATGTTATACCCCTTCCCATTCCGCTTCGTGTAGAGCCGGACCTCGTCCCCGGCCAGGCCCACGCCGCGCACCCGATACCCCGTCGTCGATGTCCCATCGTCCACCAGGACCGTCCGGCCGATCAGGCCCGCCATGCCGCGCTGGACCAGACCGTC
>Ga0209399_10000433_pt1 | contig 25516 bp, 19 predicted proteins | sample OV2TP3_FD_184130 | JGI IMG/M metagenome (GOLD analysis project Ga0209399, IMG submission 184130) | Hot spring microbial communities from Beatty, Nevada to study Microbial Dark Matter (Phase II) - OV2 TP3 (SPAdes) (version 3) | ecosystem: Environmental > Aquatic > Thermal springs > Hot (42-90C) ... | reverse complement strand
CGGGGGGCCGTCGGCTTGACCGGCGGCGACCCAGCCCTTATAGTGAGGGGTCGGCCGTCGAGCGGGCCCCCGAGGCGGGGCCGGGCGGCGGGGCGGGCAACATCATCCGGACCGAGGACGCGCTCATGGCGGCAGGGGTGCAGGAACTGACGGACGCCGATTTCGAGGAGAAGATCGCGCAGGCGAAGACGCCCGTGCTGGTGGACTTCTGGGCCGCCTGGTGCGCCCCCTGCCGGCGCGTGGCCCCGATCGTCGAGGAGATCGCCGCCGAATACGGCGACCGCCTGCTCGTGGCCAAGGTCGACGTCGACGCCAATCAGGAAATCACCTTCAAGCACGGCATCCAATCGATCCCGACGTTAATGATCTTCAAGGACGGCGAGGTCAAGGAGCGCCTGGTCGGGGCGCATCCCAAAACGACGCTCGTCGAAGCGATCGACCGGTTCGTATAAGGGGGCGAGAGCGGCCTCGGCCGGCCGCGCGCGCCCCGGCTTCACGGAGGGACCCAGGCGGGAGGAGCCGGCCCGGCGCGGCCTCACGCGCTCCGCCCATGAAGTGCCCTTACTGCGGCAACCTCGATAATCGCGTCATCAACTCCCGGCTGACTTCCGACGAGGCCTCGATCCGCCGGCGGCGCGAATGCGCGGCCTGCGGCTCCCGCTTCACGACGTTCGAGCACGTTGAGAAAACGCCCCTCATCGTCGTCAAGCGCGACGGCTCGCGCCAGGCCTTCGACCGGGAGAAAATCATCAGCGGCCTCCTGCGCGCGTGCGAAAAGCGCCCCGTGGCTTACGACCGCCTCCAGGAGCTCGTCGAGGACCTCGAACGCGAGCTTCAGGCCGGGGCGGAAAAAGAAGTCAGTTCGCTCCGGATCGGCGAAATGGTGCTCAAGCGGCTGCGGGCGCTCGACGAGGTTGCCTACGTCCGCTTCGCTTCGGTCTATCGCCAGTTCCGCGACGTGAGCGAGTTCAGCGAGGAGGTCCAGGCCATTCTCCGTCGCAACGAGGGGGACCGTTCGGCCTGAGGCTCCGCTCGGCGCGATTTTGGCTTCCCGTCCCGGACGCGCTCCTCGGTCTCCTGAATCATGAGTCCTCAACCGCTTTACGCGCGGGGCTTCGGCGCTTTCGGGGCGAGCTCATGCGGCGGCGGGGGGTGCGCTTGACGCTCGTTCGGGGGGCCGTCATACTGCGCAATCGCAGGCGAACCCGGCGATGAGCAACGGCGAAGGCCCTTCCAACCCGACGTTCTGGATGGCCGGGGCGTTGCTCCTGGCCGTCTGCGGCTTCTTATACTTCGTCAACTTGGGGGAGGAGGACCCGGCTTCCGAGGCCGAAGCGCGCGTCCTGCTCACGGCCGAGGAGATGCAGCGGCTGGACACGTGGATCGTCCCGACCGTGGCCGGCGAGGAGCGATGGGAGAAACCGCCGCTCTACGTTTGGGCCGTCAAGCTGGCCGCCGAGCTGAGGGACCAGGAGATCACGCCGCTGGCCGGGCGTCTGCCGGGGGCCATCAGCATGACGCTCCTGATCCTTCTGGGCTTCTGGTGGGCTTACCAGCACCTGACGCGTTATCCGCGCCCGGACGGTCGTGAAATCTCCCCCGAAGCCTTCGCCCTCCTGAGCGGCCTGCTGCTGGCGACCTCGCCCGAGCTGTTCAAGCTGGCGCGCGACGGCGTGGCCGATTCCACCTTCGCGCTCCTGTGCTTCGCGGCGCTTTACTGCCTCGGGCAGTCCTTCGAATCGCGCCGATCGTTTTACGCCGGGCGCCCCTGGCGTCAATGGGTGCTGGCGGCTTACGTCCTCGCCGGCCTGGCCACGGTGACCAAGGGACCGTTCGCCTTCCTGTTCGTCCTGCTGCCGTACGTCGCCACGTGTTGGAATTACAAAATGCGGCGCCCGGATTGGATTCACCTGCCCGGCCTCGCCCTCGGGCTCGCCATCGGCTGCTGGTGGTACGCCCTGGCGATCGCGCTGCATCCCGAGGCCAAGGAGGTCTTCCTGAGCGAACTCTTGCGCAAACGGTTCGGCCCCGAGGCCGAGGGGCGCCGCCCGTTCTACTTCTATCTCCTTCATGCCGCGCGTTCGTACTTTCCGTGGATCCTGCCGGCGATCGTCATGGCCTGGCGCAACGTCCGCAAGCGCGACCGCACCCCGACGCTGGAGACCTGGAGTTGGGCCTTTCTGATCGGCCTTGTCTGGCTTTCGCTCGTCGGCACCAAACGCGAGGAATACTTCCTCCCGGTCGCCCCCTTTATCCTGCTTCTGGCCGGCGACGCCTTCGCCCGTTGGGAGTTCGACGGCCCCGCCGGCGCCTGGCTCCGCGGCCTGATGGACGTGCTGCGTTGGGGGGCGATCGCCGTCGGCCTCCCGCTTTCGCTTCTGCTCGGGACGGACGCGGGGCTCGTTCTGACCCTGGCCGTCGGCGTGGTTTCGCTCGGATTCATCTACCAGCGGCTCCGATCGCCCCACCCGTACGCCTGGTGGGAGCGCACGGCGCAGTCGGCCACGCTGCTGGCAATGGCTTTCCTGGCCGCGCTGGCCGTCTATGCCCGTGATTACATCCCGCGCAAGGCCCTCCTGAGCCGCAATCGGGGCTTCATCGCTCAGGTCAAGGCGCACCTGCCCGCCGACGCCCAACTTTTCTATTGGGGCGAGACCGACAGCGCCCTCTATAGCTATCACCTCGGCCGGCTGATCCCGATCGTCAAGAACGTGAACGACCTGGCGTCGCGCGCCACAGGCGAGACCTACCTGCTCAGCGACGAGGATTTGAAGCGTCTCCAGGAGGACCCTCGCCTGGCGGTCCAGCTCGTTCGTCTGGGCGGGGATTCCATGCGCGCCCGCACGGCACTCTTTAGAGTCATGCCTGACATGGAGCCCGATCGCGCCCCCACCCTGGAGGAACGCTACGCCCGTCTGCCGCCGCTGCGCCTGGCCGTCCTCGGGGACGCCGGCCGCGGCGAGCGCTCGACCCAGCGGGACGTGGCCGATCGGCTCTACAAGTGGCACGAAGAGCGTCCCTTCCACGAAATCATCATGCTGGGCGAGCCGGTCACCGGCGACTCCCGCCTGCAACGCATCGACTTCCGGAAAACCTTTGAACGGCCCTACAAAGCCTTCTTTCAAAGCGGCGTCCCTTTCCACGGCGTCCTGGCCGAGCGCGACCTCGACATCGCCCTCGTCCTGACGCGATACCCCCCGCTTCAAATGGCGGGCGAACGTTATTACGCCCGCGATTTCTATGGCGGCCTCGTCCGTCTCTACGCCCTGGAGTCGGCCTCCCTGGCCGATGAGGACCCGACGGCGGGCCCCCAATGGCGCTGGCTGAGCGAGGCGCTCGCCGCCTCCTCGGCCCCCTGGAAAATTCTGGCCCTCCATCGTCCCCTCTTGAGTCAGGCCCGCGAGAACGATAACAGCGAGAGGCTGCGGGAACGCCTGCTGCCCCTCCTGGAGGCCCACGGCGTCTCCCTCGTCCTCTGGGCCGACGAGCCGTGGTATCAGCGCGTCCATCCCCCCGGCGGCAGAACCACCTTCCTTGGCGTGGGCTGGAGCGGCCGCGTCAAACCCACGACGTTCGAACCCGCCGACGCGCTGCGCGCGACGGCGACCGACCGGCCCGGTTTCGTCGTCCTGGAAGTTTCTCCCCTTCGGCTGCGTTACCTGGCCGTCGATGAACGCGGCTCGATCGTCGACAGCGGCCAGATCGAACGCGCCCCGGCCCTCCGCCCCGCCGAGCCTCCCCCGGCAACCCCGCCTGACCCTTGAGCTCCCCTGCCCCCCTTAGACTTTCTGATATCGAGTCGCCAGGAGACGATGTCACAAAGAAAGATCCGGCGAGGCCCTTTTTCTATGGTCTCAGATGATGAACTTTGTTACCGCAGCGTTCCCGACATGATGTCTTTGTGTCTTGGTGTCCTGGTGGTTACTCTTACGATAGCTTGAGATCGGATGCAGGCGATGGCGGGCGAGCTCCCCTGGCCCTGGCGATTGGGTCGCAACCTGATCGACCTCATCTATCCGCCGGCCTGTGCCCTCTGCGGGTTGCGTCTCCATCCTTTTGAACAAACCGTCTGCGAGACCTGCCGCCGGCGGATCCTCACCGAGAGCACCTGGCGCTGCCGCCGTTGCGGGGCCACCGGCGCCGGGGAGAGCCCAAGCCCCGGCGCGCCGTGTCGTTTCTGCCCGCCACCGGGGGCGTGTTACCAAGGGGTTCTCAGCGCGACGCGCTATACGGACGCCTCGGCCCTCTGCGTCGCCCGCTTCAAGTACCAGCGTCGCCTGGAACTTGGCCGCCTGATGGCCGACATGACCGTGGCCCGCCTGGCCGAACCGATCCGCGACCTGGAGGACCGCGTCGGTTGGGTGGCCCCCGTGCCGCTCCACTGGCTGCGCCGCGCTCGCCGCGGCTTCAATCAGAGTCACGAACTGGCCCGTCGGCTCGCCCACGCGCTCGCTCTCCCGCTCAAGCCCGGGCTGCTCCGCCGCCGCCGTTACACGCGGCCTCAGGTCCGCGTCGCCCGCGAGCGGCGCGCCGAGAACGTCCGCGGGGCGTTCGTCGTCGGCCGCGCTTATCGGGGCGCGCCCCTCCCCGGCGTCCTGCTCGTTGATGACGTCGTGACGACGGGCGCCACCGTCGGCGAGTGCGCCCGCGTCCTGACCGAGGCCGGGGCCGCCCAGGTCTGGGTCGCCAGCTTCGCCCGGGCATGATCGTGTAATCCCTCCCGAGGCCCGTCTAAAATAGTATTTCTTTTATTTGTATCTTGGCGCTTTCGGGAATTCGGATCCCATCCCCCCCGCCCTCCTTCGGTGCGAGTGCGCTCGCCGCCCTACTCGGATAGGGACCGTTTCATTTCATCGGGAATATGCGCCACGTAAACGTGCGGCACGCCCGTTCGGTCCGAGTTAAATAACACATACCTTCCCTCGGGGCTCACCGAAGGATGCGGATGCGTGTATTGCGAATGGCCCTGCGAACTCTCCGCCCGGCAGAGCAGGCAGTGCCGACCCGTGCGGACGCAGATCAGGTGCAACCCTTCGTCCGGGTTATGCGTGTCGGATACCATCCACTCTCCGTCCGGGCTCACGCCCGTGTGCCAGAAGCGCGGCGGGGCCTTCGCGATCACTTCGACGGCCGCCGAACCGGGCCGGGCCGCCAGGATATCCCGCGTGAGGCCGAGCGTATTGGTGTAAACCTTCCCGGTCGGCCCCAGCCACGCGTTGTGACCATTGGCTTCCAGAAGCGGCAGCGGAGCCACCTTCCCCTCGCGATCGGCCACGTAAAGAATGCGACCCTCGGCGTCCGGATCACTGACAAAATGAACGAGCCGCCCCTCCCGCGGTTCGATTTGCAGATGCGTAAATTTGCCCCTGACCCCCAAGGGGATGACCCCCGCCAGGCGCGTCACCGTGTCCAGCAGGCCAAACCCGTTGGAGCCATCGGCCGCGCGCCAACCGAAGCAATAAAGCCGCCCGTCGTCGGTCATGCTTCCCGGTCCGCCGACGACCCCCCCCTCCGCTTCGACCACGGCCAGGAGTTCCACCTCCCGGGTGTCCATATCGATGAAAGAGAGTTCGTTGCCGTCGTTGAAATATCCGGCTCGCCGCGACGGATGCAGCGCAAAGTTTCCCCAGCGCCGGCCCGAGATGACCGGCTCCAGCTCCGTTCCATCGACGTTGGCCCGATAGAGATCGTACGGCGCGCCGCGGACCGGCTCCCGAAGAGCCTGAAAAACGAAAGTCTGGGCGTCAGCCGTCCAGCAGCGGCTGTGAAAATACAAATTCTGATGCACGGTGGGGAAGGACGTGATCTGCCACACCTGGACCCCCGTCCCGCCGTCCACGTGTAACTTGCGCTCAATGTCCGCCTTCCCGCGGCGCGTCGCGATCCAGGGGACCGCCGCCGTCGCGCCGCCGAGCGCGAGAAACCGTCGCCGCGTCGTCCGGCGCGGGGTCATCCGTCCCCTCCGTCGGAGCCGGCCGCCGCTTCCCCCCGGCCGAGCGCGAGCATCCACGCCGCCAGGTCCTCGATGAATCGCTCATCCACGTTGCGCGGTTTCATATAATCGGTCGGATAGGAAGGCCCCTCCCCCGGCATGAAAAGGTGATCCAGCTCAGGATAAAGCCGAAACGTTGCATCGCGCCGGCCGGCCAGCGCGCCTTTCCAGTTCTCGAAATCCTTATCGGCCGGAACTTGGTAATCCCGCCCCCCCTGCGTCACCAGGATCGGCACCTTGAGCTGAAGGATCGTTTCGAGCGGCCGATAAGCGTTGAGCGCCTCCAGATACACGCGCGTGAGGCCCGTCAGGAGGCCCCGGGCGGGCCCGCCGTCCACCAGCTCCAGCGCCGCCTGCCGAAACGCCTCGAGCGCCCGCTTCTCGGCCTCGTCGATTTTCCCGTCTTGCAGATACAGATGCTCGATTTGCTCGTCCATCAACACCAGTAACGGCCGATTGGCGCCCGCCATCAGGACGACCCCATCGAGCGCGGGCGCCTCCAGCGCGATGAGCGGCCCCAACGTCCCGCCGAGGCTGTGCCCCACGAGAACCAGGCGCTCCACGTCCAGGCGAGCGTCAGCGGCCGCCAGGCTCACGGCGGCCAGCGCGTCCTCGACGACTTCCTCCCGATGCGTCAGCGTCTCCGCCGGCAGCCGCCCGCCGTAAACCCGCGTCCGTTTCTCGTATCGCAGCGTCGCCACCCCGCGCATCGCCAACCCCCAGGCCAGATCGCGGAACACTTTGTTCGGCCCGATCGTCTCGTCCCGATCGTTGGGGCCCGAGCCGTGGACAAGCACGCCCACCGGCGGCCGCTCCACCTCGACCGGCAGCGTGAGCGTCCCCGGCAGCCGATATTCCCCGCTCACCACCTCGATCGGTTCCTCGACGAACCGCGACCGATCGGCGTAGGGGGGGTCGACCGGTTCCGGTTGCGGCCCCGTGGGTTGAAAGAAAAGCCCGGTTACAAGCCCCTCCCCATCGAACACCACGCGCGCGTCGAGCGTCGATTTCTCGAACGCGCATGTTACAAAAACCATTTGATAACCCCCGGCTTCCGCCTGGCGGGTCGCTTCGATCCCGCGCCAATCGCCGGCCTGGGCCGCCAGGAGTTCCAGCAACGCCCGCGTCCGGTCCGGCGACATCGCCGCCCGCATCGCGTCATCCATCAGCGGCCCGAGCGCCTCGACCTCCCCTTTAAACAATAGCTCCACGAATCGCCGGGCTTGCGTCTCCAGCGGCAGAACGACAACCGGCGGCTGCGCCGGAGCGGACGACGCCGTCAAAACCCCCAGCGCCGCGGCGCGGACGATCCATCCCTTCCCCATCTCGGCCCCTACCTTCGCTCCAGAATATAAAGCCCGCTCTTGCCCGGGGCGACGATGTCCAGATCCCCGTCGCCGTCGAGGTCGGCCACCGCCGGGGCCAGACCGAGCCCGAACCGGCCGCCCATCGAAATCGCTTCCCGCAGGAACCCCCGCCGGGCGGGATCAAACGTGTAACGAAAGATCACCATGGGGTCCTCGGCCCCGGGATCGCGGCCGTTATGCGCATAGTAACGTTTGCCGGTGAGGATATCCAAGCCGCCGTCGCCGTCGAGGTCCACCGCCAGCACGGCGTGCGCCTGCGACCAGTCGCGGTCGATCTCATGTCGAATCCAGCGTCGCTCGGGGTCCCGCGTTTGTTCCAGCCAGTGCATCCCGTAATCGTGCCCCATGCCCCAGAGGACGTCGGTCAAGCCGTCGCCCGTGAAGTCATGGACGATGATCCGGATCCCCGCCGCGCCCAGATTCCACGCCGCATGCCACGTCCAACGGCCGTTGAGACGGTCCTCCGGGGCCTCGAACCACCCCCCAGGTTTCAAGATGTCCTCTCGCCCGTCGCCGTTCACGTCGCCGAAGCCGATCCCATGGCCGCCGATCTCGTCCGAGACGACGCGCGCGACGAAGCCCCCCCCTTCCAGCCGATACCAAACCGTCCGTTGCGCAACGTCGGGCAGGACGTCCAGGACGCCGTCCCCGTCCACGTCCACGGCGATCGCCGTTTCCATGTTTCCCGGACGATCGATCAGATGCGTTGTCCACGGTTGCCCGCGCGCCCCGGGGTTCTCGCGCCACTCCAGCGAGCGTTCATGCCAGTTGCAGGTTACAATATCCAGCCGTCCGTCGCCGTTAACGTCGATCGGGATATTGGCGAAATCGAGATAATAATTGTCCCGTTCCTCAATCTCGGCGATCGCCCAGGCCGTCCACGTCGGCCCGGCGTACCAGAAGCCCCCGCAGATGATATCCAGGCGGCCGTCGCCGTCCACGTCGGCGACGCCGGCGGCTTCAAACCGCGAGTCCACGTTCACGTCGATCCGTCGCCAGGGGCGGGGCTCGTCGGCCGCGAGGCCCGCAGCGGCGAAGGCGAGGGCGGCGAACCCCGCCCCGCGATAGGTTTGTCTTTTCATGAAGTGTATCCATGAGCCGCGCCGCGTAATACGGAAACGCTCCCGGGAAAAACGCGAAGACGCACGCGTCGAGAAGGTAAGAGTTGCGGACTTTATCTTCATCATGATCTGTAAACCGTTATTCAGGGCATGGCCCTTTATTGCCCGGGACGTCTTGAACGCCTCCAGATCCACGATGAGCATCCGCCTCAAAGCGCGCGGCTCGGCGGAGCGGTCGGGATCGCCGCCGCCGCGGCCGGCTCCGGCGTGAAATCTTCGCCCGGATTGATGAAACGATCGCGTTCCAGCCGATATTGTTTGTCATACAGCTCCCGATAGCGCCTTCCGGCGGCGAGCAATTCCTCGTGCGTTCCACGCTCCAGAATCCGGCCGTCTTCAATCACTAGAATCTGATCGGCGCTCTGAATGGTCGAGAGCCGGTGCGCGATGACGAACGTCGTCCGCCCGCGGCGCAGCGATCGCAACCCGTCCTGAATCATCCCCTCGGATTCGCTGTCGAGGCTGCTCGTCGCCTCATCGAGCACCAGGATTTTCGGATCGGCCAGAATGGCGCGCGCGATGGCGACCCGCTGGCGTTGACCGCCGGAGAGTTTGACCCCCCGCTCGCCGACGATCGTCGCGTAACCCTGAGGCAGCCGTTCGATGAACTCATCGCAATGCGCGATCCGGCTCGCCTCGCGCATGTCCGCCTCCGAAGCGCGCGGGCGGCCGTACCGAATGTTCTCGGCGATCGTCCCGTCGAAAAGAAAGTTATCCTGCAAGACGACGGCAACCCGCCGCCGGTAATCCTTGAGGCGCGCCTCCTCCAGCGGCCGCCCGTCGATCAGAAGGCGCCCGCGGCTGGGCCGATTAAACGTGAGCACGAGGCTGATGAGCGTCGATTTGCCCGCCCCGCTCGAGCCCACCAGCGCCGTCGTCGTCCCCGGCCGCGCCCGCAACGACACCCCTTTGAGCACCGGCCGACCCGCCTGATATTCGAACTCGACGTTCTCGAAGACGACCTCCCCCTCCAGCTCCGGCAAGGCCCGCCGCGCGCCGTCGGCTTCGTCTTCCGGGCGCGTCTGCATGATTTCACGGATGCGGTCCAGCCCGGCGAACGCCTCGCTCAACTGCGTCCCGATCGATGAAATCTGGACCATCGGCATGGCCACCATGCCCGTGAAGGCGACGTACATCACGAAATCGCCGAGCGTCATCGTCCCGCCGACGATCGCCCGGCCCCCGAGCACCAGAATGAGCGCGCTCACCAGCCCAAAGATGAGCGTCGAGAGCGACGCCACGCCGGATACGGCCGTGATCGACTTGGCCACGTTGCGGAACAGCCGGTGCGCCCCCCGCGCGAAGACCAGCTCCTCGCGCTTCTCCGCCGTATAGGCTTTGACGATCCGAACCCCGCCGAGCGCCTCGGCCAGCCGCCCCGTCACCTCGGCGTTGATCCGGCCCCGTTCCCGAAATAGCGGCCGCAGGCGACTGAAGCCGATCGCCATCAGCGTCATGAACCCCAACAGCACGGCCAGGACCACGAGCGTCAGGCGCCAGTTCAGGTAAACAATCACCCCCAGGGCGATCGCGGCCGTCATCAGGCCGCCGACCAACTGGACGAGCCCCGTCCCCACCAGGTTGCGGATCCCTTCGGCGTCGGTCATGATCCGCGAGATCAGCACCCCGCTCTTCGTCGAATCGAAGTAACTCACCGGCAGCCGCTCGACGTGGCGTTGAACCGTCTTGCGCATCTCCGTGATCGCCCGCTGCGCCGTCACCCCCAGCAACTGCGACAATGCAAAACCCGTCCCGGCCTGGATCACCGTCCCGGCCAGCACGGCGGCCCCCAGCGGCCACAGCAGCTCGTGGCGCTGCCCCCCGATGATTTCGTCCACCAGAATCTTCGTCGAGGCGGGCAGGATCAGCCCCGCCACCCGCCCGATCCCCATCAGCCCCAACCCCAGCGCCAGCCGCCGTCGCCGAGCCCAGATCAGCGCCCGCGCCTCCCGCCAGGCGTCGGAAAACTTGACCCGCCGTTTGGGCTCCTCGTCGCTCAAGCTCCAACCCTCCCCGCTCGCTCGGCTGCGGCCTCGCTCCCGAAGGCCGGACGCCCCTTACTATAGCCGACCGGCCGCCGGCGCGCCATGCCCCCGCCAGCCGCGCGCGTCCGCCTCGGTTCCTCCCGGCGGGCATGGGAAGTTCCGGCCGAAGCGGTTACACTCTCGCGCCTGACTAGCTTCCTCACGCCCGCCTCCCGGGCCCGGAAAGACTTCCGCATGTCTCGATTCGACGTCTGTTGGCTGAGCGCGCTCGAACTGGCCCGGGGCGTCCGCCGCCGGGAATATGCCCCGACGGAGCTTGCCCGTCTCTTCCTCGACGCGATCGCCGCCTTCAATCCCCCCCTCAACGCCGTCGTCACCGTCGATGAGACCCTGACGCTCGCTCAGGCCGCCGAGGTCGAGCGCCGCCTCGCCGGCGACGAGGCCGAGGGCCTGCCGCTCGCGGGCGTCCCGTTTCTCGCCAAGGACCTCGACAACACGGCCGGCATGCGGACCACCTTCGGCAGCCGCCTGACGGCCGATTACGTCCCGCGCTGGGACATGTTCCACGTCGCCCGGCTCAAGGCGGCCGGCGCCGTCCTGCTCGGCAAGACCAACACCCCCGAGGACGGCGCCGTCCCCAACACCTATAACGCCGTCTTCGGCCCGACCCGCAACCCCTGGCGGCTCGATTGCGGGCCCGGCGGTTCCTCCGGCGGCTCGGCGGCGGCCGTGGCCGCCGGCCTCGCCCCCCTGGCCACCGGCTCCGACGGCGGCGGCTCAATCCGTCTGCCGGCGGCCCTCAGCGGTGTCATCGGCTTCAAGCCCACCTTCGGCCTCGTCCCGTTCGGCCCGAAGGGGATCGGCGTCAGTAATTCGATCGGTCACCTCGGGCCGATCGCCCGGACCGTCCCCGACGCCGCGGCGATGCTGGCGGCGATGGCCGGCGGCGACGAACGCGACCGCGTCTCGCTCCCCCGACCGGCCAGGTTGGAGGCGTTTCCCCGGCGTCGCCCGGCGCTCCGGCGCGTCGCTTTCTCGGTCGATCTCGGGTACGCCCCGGTCGCGCCCGAGACGCGGCGCGCCTTCCAGGACGCCATCGACCACCTGGCCGAGGCCGGCTGGCCGCTGGAGGAAGCCCGCCCCGACTTCGCCGACCCGGGCTGGGCGCTGGACGTCCTCATCGCTTACGAATGGGGGAGCGTCCCCTTTCAACAACGCCAGAGCGACCCCGCGCAGTTCGCGCTCCTTTCCGACGAAGTGAAAACGATCGCCGAGGCGCGGGCGCGGCTCACGCTCGACGACCTCTGGCGGGCATCCCAGGCGCGCAAGGCGCTCTGCGTCGCGCTGGGAGCGTTTTTCGATCGCTATGACCTGCTGCTGACGCCGACGCTGACCCGCTCCGCCTGCGCGGTCGGGCGCCCCTGGCCGCCGGACGCCGCCGACCCGACGCGGGAGGACCGCTCCCTCAATGCTCTCCTCTACCCCTTCAATCTCTCCGGAGACCCGGCGGCCACGATCCCGCTCGGCCTCGGCCCGGAAGGCCTCCCCATCGGCCTTCAGCTCGTCGGCCCGCGCCACGCCGACGCCCGCCTCCTCGCCGCCGCCCACGCCGCCCTCCGCCTGCTCCACCCCAACCCCGCCCGACCGCCTTATGGGGTGGCCGCTCAATCAGGCTAACGGGCCCAACAAGAGGAAAGCCCATTCGAAAATCGCCTTACGGTGTCCGCGTGATGTCGCCCGGCGGCGGGCGCTCGCCGGTGCGGACCCAGCGGTCCAGCCGGGTGAGGGCTTCGAGGGTTTCCTCGGCGTTGAACGCGCAGTGGCCCACGCGGTCGACGTAAAGTTGCACAAACAGATCCGTCGTCCCGGCCAACTGAGCAAGCTGCTCCATGTGGCGAACGCTTTCGACCGGGACGAGCTGATCCACGAAAGTGTGCACGGCCACCACCGGGTCCGAGATCCGCCCGGTCACCGTGACCCACCGCCGGAGATACTCGACGGCCCCCCGATCGGCCGCGTGGCGGGGGATTTCTCGATTGAGGCGCGCGTCGTCTTCGCTGCCCGCGTAAACGGTGTTACGATTGTCGAATGCGTTCCCGCCCGTCCGGGCCGTTAATTCCCGCAGAATCTCGCTCCAGAAACCGATCACCCCCGGAATGGAATTGACGTCGGGCAGATTGACCATCCGGACAAAGCGCTCGGCCGCCTCCGGCTTAGCGTCGATCAATTCGCGCGCCTTCGCCGACACGGTCTCCATCGTTCGCTCCCCGTCGGGAAACTCGACCACGCTGCCGGGCAGGCCGGGGAAAAAGTAATCAAACAATAACCGCATATCAAAAACGCGCTCCTTGAAGAACTTGAGCGCCGGCTCCGCCGTCCCGCACATCGGCAACGCCCCGTCGTACACCTCCGGATAAAGCTCGATCGTCCGGAAACTGATCGCTCCGCCTTGAGAGTGGCCGGCGATAATCGTCGGATACGTTCTCCCGTACTTCGCCACAAAGTGCCGTCGCAACGCCTCCGTGTCCAGGATCCCCTCCCGCGCGGCCCACCCCTGAACGCTATACTGGGATTGGGCCACGGCGTAACCGATCCGTCGCGCCGCCTCGACGATCACCAGATTATATCCCCGGCGGGCCGGCGCCACGCGCTCGTAGCCGTGGGCGTACATCACGAGCCCGCCGTTCCAGCCCTGCGGAATGTCAATTCGGAAGGCCGCCCCGCCGAGCTCCCCCTCCTCCGTGAGAGGGCCCGCCGGCCGGGCGCTTTGGCCCCTCGCCATGACGCCGATGGTGATCAACGCCACCCCCATTGCCCAACGCGCCCCTCGGATGGCTCCGCTCCGCTTCATCGCTCGCCTCCTCTCTTGCCTCTCATGGCGGGAAAGTAACCGTTACTCGGATCGCGGCCCGAGATTCTCATAAAATCGGATGTTTCGCGTGGCGCGACCGAAGGCCGCCACGTCCGGACGGCCGTCCCCATTAAAGTCCGCCGCGACAGCGTCCTCGGTCGCCATCCCCCCCTCGTCCAACGTGTGTTTGATCGCCCGTGGCCGAGGTCCCTGGGGGGTCTCGATCCAATCGAAGTTATAGATATTAAGGCCCGGCAGCTCCCGCGGGCCCGCTTTTTCACGATAACCGACGAGCAATTCATCCTCCCCGTCGCCGTCAAAATCGGCCCACGCCACGGCGTGCCCGCCCGCGAGCTGATCGTCGATCACCTCGCGCCGCCAAGTCGCCTCCAGCCCCCCCGGCGGCACCTCGGGGACGTAAACCACCGCCTGATGCCCGTGCCACGGCTCGATAGTCGCCAAGGCCCGCACGCCCGGCTTGACCCAGCCCACCCGAATCTCGCCGGCCCCCGAATTGGGGAGCGGTTCGGGGTTGCCCGCGACGAGCGCTCGCTTCGACCACCCCCCGTCAGCCTCCAGCTTGAAAGCCGTGACACCTTCAAACGACGCGGCCAGGAGTTCATCCCGCCCGTCGCCGTCAAAATCGTGCGGCGAGACGTTATGTAATACATGGAGCGACGCGTCGATCACCTCGATCGGCCAGGGATCGGCCCAGGGCGCCCGCGGCGGCCTGAGCCGCATGAGCCGAACGCCCCGCTCGGCGAAATTGGGGGGCGTCGTCCCCCGGCCCTTGAGCGGGGCGACGATGAGTTCGGCCCGCCCGTCGCCGTCGGTGTCCGACCATCGAATCCGATGGAGCGTTGGCTCGACGAGCAATTCACGGACGTTCCACGGGCCCTCAGCGTCGGGCCCGCGCCAGAGCAGGTGAAGCGAGCCGCCGCTCTCGGTGTTCGTAAATTGCCAATCCGCCCCCAGAACCAACTCCGGCAGACCGTCCCCGTCCAGGTCCATCGGCGCGACGCAAACGTTGGAGCCCCGGATCGTCGGCGCGATGAGCCGTGGCCGCCACGAGGGGTTCGCATACCAATAGACATCGGCGGCGCTGACGCCGATGATGTCCAGCCGCCCGTCCCCGTTCACGTCGGCCGCCGCGATCGCCAGCCCCGTCCCCGCCGCCGGGTTCACCTCATGGACCCGAAAGCGCGGGAACGCGTCGGCGGCCTTGAGGGCCGAGCCCGTCAGCGCAAGGACCGCAGCGACCCCGCCGGCGCCGAATCGCCCATGCTTCAGGCCTCTCTTCATCGCCGCCGCCTCAGCCGTTCCAAGGGTCCATCATCCGAGATCACGCACACAGTCGATCACGTCGCGGGTCAAAGCTTCAACATCGAATTCACGCCCGACGGCCAACCGCAATGACGTCGCCCTTGCCGATATCTCGGCGGGGAATTCAAGGACGTTGACGTTGATGCCCACGCCGACGACCACGTAAAGCAACCGATCCCCCCGCCACCGCGCCTCGCACAAGATCCCCCCGACTTTCCGCCCGTCGATCAACAAGTCGTTCGGCGACCGGACATCAACGCGTCGGCCCGTCGCCCGCCCCAGCCGCTCAGCCAGCCGCCGCCCGACCTCCAGCGTCAAACCGACAAAACCCGTCGCCGCCGGAACCTCCCGCAACAGCACGGAGACGAGCACCCCCTCGCCCGGCGGCATGTGCCACCGCGACTGAAGCTTGCCCCGCCCGGCGGTCTGGTAGCGCGCCGCCGCGGCCGTCCCATCCGGCGCGCCGGCCTCCGCCAATCGCAGGAGTTCCGAATTGGTCGAATCGATCGTCTCCAACCAATGAACGGGGGCCGAGCTTCGGCCCGTGCCGCCGACCGCCGCCGGCCGCGCCTCCGGGCTCATCCCGGAGCCACTCTCGCCCGGGATCACCATGCTCGCCCTCGCGCCGGGCCAGGCTCGCTCGCCGCGCGGGCTCGGTCGAGTCGGTCTGGGCGGGCTCGGGCTTCGGCCTTCATCGGGAAGCCTTCATCAACCCGTCGGCGCGCGCGTGGAGCCGTAGAACTGCCTCCAGAATGGCAACGTCCTCCCGCGATTGAATACAGAGGGCCCGGATGGGAGACGTGATCCGGCTGATCCGACGATCCCCCGCGCCGCGCGAGTTCAACTCTTCGTCGATCTCAAGCCCCGCGAAGGCCAGCGCCCCGGCGGCCTCACGTCGAACCCGGGCGCTGTTCTCGCCGATGCCTCCGGTAAAAATCACCGCCTCCACGCCACCGAGCGCGCCGGCCATCCCTCCCAGCGCGCGACGGATGGAAAGCACGAAGCGTTCGTACGCCAGCCGTGCCCGCGATGAGCCCGCCTCGGCGGCCTTCAGCACCTCCCTTAAATCGCCGGAAACGCCCGATACCCCCAGCAGACCCGATCGCCGCGCGAGCGTTTCGCGAAGTTCCTGAAGACCGACGCCATGACGGGACTGTAATCGCAACAAAAGCCCGGGATCGACCGACCCCGATCGCGTCGCCATCATGAGCCCTTCGAGCGGAGAATATCCCATCGTCGTATCGATCGAACGCCCGTCGGCCACGCCGGTGACCGAGCAACCGCTTCCCAGGTGACACACAATAAGCTTCGACGCGGGCGCGTCGAGCAATTCTCCGGCCCGCTCGACCGCATAAGCCACGCTCAAACCATGAAACCCAAAGCGGCGCAGCCCCCATCGCTCGGTCCATTCAAAGGGCAGGCCATAGCCGGCCGCAGCCTCCGGAAGCGTTGCATGAAAGGCCGTGTCGAACGCGGCCACCTGGACAACGCGCGGAAAAGCCTCGGCGACGGCCTCCACGCCCGCCAGCGCCAACCGCAGATGCTCCGGATCCAGGTCCGTCAGCCGCGCCAGCTCCCCCCGGACGTGGTCGTCGACCACCACGGCCTCCCGGAACGTCAAGCCCCCGTGAACCACCCGATGGCCCACGAGATCAAACCCCGGCGCCCGCCGCAGCGCCGCGCCGATCTGATCGGCCCGGCCGGCGAGCGCCTCCTCGGCCCAGGCCTCATTGCCTGAGGCGAGGACCGTCCGGTCCTCGCGCAGGACCGTCCACTTCAAACTGCTTGAGCCCGCGTTGAGGACCAGGACGCGCTTCATCGGCGGCTCGTTCACGAAGCGACGCTCCATGTCCAGTTCTTGACCTCCGGCAGGTCGTCCCCGTGACGATGAATATACTCGCGGTGCTCGATTCGCTTCTTCTGCATCGCCTGTCGGATGTGGGGGCTCCGCGCCCGAAGCTGCGGCGCGCGCTCGGCCACGTCGCTGACCAGATGAAAGCGATCCATGTCGTTGAGCACCGTCATGTCGAACGGCGTCGTCGTGGTCCCCTCTTCCTTATAGCCGCGCACGTGCAGATTCTTGTGGTTCGCGCGTCGATATGTCAAACGATGTATCAGCCACGGATAACCGTGAAAGGCGAAGATGATCGGTTTGTCCGTCGTGAACAAGGCGTCGAAATCCTTGTCTGAGAGCCCGTGCGGATGCTCGCTCTCGGGCTGGAGCCGCATGAGGTCCACGACGTTGATCACGCGAACGCGCAGCTCCGGCGCCCACGATCGCAAAAGCCCGACGGCGGCCAGCGTCTCCAGCGTCGGCACGTCGCCGCAACAGGCCATCACCACGTCCGGCTCGGCGTCCCGATCGTTCCCCGCCCATTCCCAGATGCCGATCCCCATCGTGCAGTGCTGGATCGCTTCCTCCAGGGTCAGCCACTGCGGCATCGGCTGTTTGCCGGCGACGATGACGTTCACGCAATCCCGGCTTCGCAGACACTGATCCGTCACGAAAAGCAACGTATTGGCGTCGGGCGGAAGATAGACGCGAATCACCTCGGCCTTTTTGTTGACGACGTGATCGATGAAGCCCGGATCCTGGTGACTGAAACCGTTGTGATCCTGTCGCCAGACGTGCGAAGTTAACAAATAATTCAGCGAGGCGATCGGCCGGCGCCACGCAATGTCCCGGCTAACCTTCAGCCACTTCGCGTGCTGATTGAACATGGAATCGACGATGTGAATGAACGCCTCATAACACGAATAGAACCCGTGCCGACCCGTCAGCAGATAACCCTCGAGCCAACCCTGACACTGATGCTCGCTCAGCATCTCCATCACCCGCCCGTCCGGGCTCAGGGCTTCGTCCGAAGGCAGAATTTCCCCCACCGAAACCCGGTCGGTCACCTCGAAAACGGCGTTCCATCGGTTCGAAGCCATCTCGTCCGGGCTGAAAATTCGGAAGTTCGTGGGATTTCGTTTGATAACGTCGCGAATGAACTCCCCTTGAACGCGCGTCGCCTCGGCCGTCGTCCCGCCGGGAACCTCCACCGCGACCGCGTAGTCTCTGAAGTTGGGCAGCAACAGATCGCGCAACAAAACGCCCCCGTTGGCGTGGAGATTGGCGCTCATTCGCCGCGGCCCCTTCGGCGCTAGCTCTCGAAGTTCCGATCGCGGCGCTCCCGTCTGGTCGAAAAGTTCCTCGGGACGATAACTTTTCATCCAGGCTTCGAGCAGGGCGACGTGTTTGGGCCGATCCATCCCCGCGATCGGAACCTGATGCGCGCGGAACGTCCCTTCCACGGGATAACCGTCCACCTCCTTGGGCCCCGTCCATCCCTTGGGCGTGCAGAGAACGATCATGGGCCACGCGGGCCGGCGCGCGGAACGCCCCCCGCGAAACTCCGATTGAATCTTCAGAATCTCCGCCATCACTTGATCCAGCGTCGCGGCCATCTGCCGGTGCATCGTCGGAGGATCGTCCCCCTCGACGAAACAGGGCGTGTGGCCGTAACCCCGCATGAGCTCGGCCAGCTCCTGGCGCGGAATCCGGGCGAGCACCGTGGGGCCGGCGATTTTGTAACCGTTCAAATGCAGGATCGGCAGGACGGCGCCGTCCCTAACCGGGTTGAGGAATTTGTTCGAATGCCAGCTCGTGGCGAGCGGCCCCGTCTCGGCCTCGCCGTCCCCGACAACGCAGCAAGCGATCAGATTCGGGTTATCAAACACCGCCCCGTAGGCGTGAGCCAACGCATAGCCCAGCTCCCCCCCTTCATGGATCGAGCCGGGCGTCTCGGGGGCGACGTGGCTCGGCACGCCCCCGGGAAAAGAAAACTGTTTGAACAGCCGCTGCATCCCTTCGGCGTCCAGCGACACGGCCGGATACACTTCGCTGTACGTCCCCTCCAGATAAGCGTTGGCGAGAAGCCCGGGTCCCCCGTGACCGGGCCCCGTCACGAAAATCACGCTCAACTCGCGTTCGAGAATCGTCCGGTTCAGGTGCGCATAGATGAAGTTGAGGCCGGGCGTCGTTCCCCAATGCCCCAATAATCGCGCTTTGATGTGTTCTTTGCGGAGCGGTTGCTTGAGGAGGGGGTTGTCTCGCAGGTAGATCTGTCCCACTGAAAGATAATTCGCCGCCCGCCAATAGGCGTCCAGGCGTTCGAGAACGTCGGCCGCGCGCTCCGGCATCGTGGTTGTTTCACTCCCTTGTCGCGTCCCGCCCGTCGCCGCGAGGCATCCGGGAGCGTCCTCCTCGAACTGAAAGTGCCCCGCGAGATCCCGGCGTTCCCGGAAAGTAACCTCGCCTCCGGGCCGCCACGCCGTCGGCGCCGATGGCCGCGCGAGCGTAGCCAGCCTCGCCGTTTTTGACCATGATCGTCAAACAGAAGCCTCTCGGCAATGCCAATCGACGCGGTTCCGCCTCGCGGCCGCGAGGTCGGCGCGGTTACCCCGTCAGGATCGGAACTTCCCGCCAGGCCTCGGCATCCTCGTCGCGCCACCAGGCGCGGGGCTGGCCGGGGCGACCCTCGTAAAGCGGCGTGATCCAATAGACCCACCCCGGAAAAGCTGAGGCGGCGTCACGCGCCGAGGGCTCCGGCGGAGCGTCCGGATGGCTGTGAAAGACCCCCAGAACCCGGAGGCCGGCCGCCTCAGCCTGCCGCTCCGCCCGCTCATAAACCTCCCGGCCGATCGCGTAGCCATGATTCGGGTCCTCGGCGTCCTCGTTGGCGGCGGGGAGGATGCGCCGGACGCGAAGGACTTCCCCCTCAACCGATCCCAAGAGCAGTCCGCACGCCTCGCGGGGATAAACCCCTTCGGCCTGGTGGAGCAAGTCCGCCAGGCCGGGGCCTGAGATCAGCAACTGGCGGGGAGGGTCCAAGCCGGACTCGGGCTCCACGGTCACGTTCCCGCCCGCCTCCCGGCGCGCGCACCGGGCGTTTCCCCCCATTGAATCACGAGTCGCAACCCCGCGCCACCCCGCGCCTTCCCGCCTCTCTCTCTCTCTCCTTCTCCCTCAGATCAACGGCCCCCCCCGCCAGCCCACGCCGAACCGGGCTTCGGCCTTCGCCCCCTTACTCGATGACGTTCTTCTCCACCGGCTCGACCATCACCTGGATTTGCTCCAGCCACCGGCGGGCCGCCTCGACCTGCTCCTCCGAGCCTTCCATCTCCAGGGCCACCAACCCGATCTCGTGACTCACCGACGCCGACCGGATGTTCGGGATCACGTCAAAGTTCCTGGAAAGCTCCCACATGACCGGGCGCTTGATGAGCGCCTGAGGAAACGTGAGGTAGAATTTCTTCTTCACATTCGAGGGGTCCCCCAGCGTCACGCCGCCGGCGATGGCCGGCACGATCGAGACCTTGTCCCCCTCCTTGATCGGCGTCTCCAGATTATCCAGAAACCGGATGTCCTCGTCGTTCAAATAGATGTTTACGAACCGCCGCAGCTTGCCTTCCTCGTCCAACAACCTCCGCGCCAGCCCCGCGAACCGGCGGTCCAGGTCGGCGATCAGCTCGCGCGCCGTCGCCCCCTGGGCCGTCACTTCGGCCTGACCCCCCGTCAGATTCTGCAGAGGTTGCGGAATGCGCACGGCGACGGCCATGGCCTCAATCCTTCCCTTTCTGAATCCAAAGTTCCACCACCCGATCCTCCAGCGCGCGTTCGCCCAGAATCCGATGGCCTTCGTCCCGGACCGACCGCGTCACGTTATGGTAGGACTCCCCCAGCCGGATCTTAACCGCCAGCACCTCCCCGGCGGCCATCTCCTCCAACTGGAGCTTCGTCCGCACGTAGGTCATCGGGCAGACGTAACCCGTAATGTCCAGCCGATGGCGCGCCTCCATCCCCGGCCGCGCCGTCGGAGACGGCTCCGGATTCATCCCTCCACCTCGCGACAGGCCAGCGCCTCGAACTCCTCCAGGCGGGCCCCGATGTGGCGCGGCTCCGGCAGGCGTCCCTGCAGGGCCTCTTGCGTCTTGAGCCCGTTGCCGGTGATAGCCAGCGCGATCGACTCCTCGGGCCGGATCCGCCCCTGCGCCAGCAGCTTCCGCAGCACGCCCAGCGTCACGCCGCCGGCCGTCTCGGTGAATATCCCTTCGGTCTCGGCCAGCAGCCGGATCGAATCCAGAATCTCCTCGTCGCTCACGTCCTCCCCGCCGCCGCCGGTCTCCTTCATCACCTTATACGCATAATACCCGTCGGCCGGGTTCCCGATGGCCAGGCTCTTGGCGATCGTCCGCGGGACCTTCACCGGCCGGATCAGGTCCGTCCCGGCCTTGACCGCCGCCGTGATCGGATTGCACCCGGCGGCCTGCGCCCCCCAGCAGCGCGCCGGCGTCTCCTCCACCAGCCGCAGCCGCCGCAATTCGCCGTAGGCCTTGGCGTACTTGGTGATCAGCGAGCCCCCGGCCATCGGCACGATCGTGTGCCGCGGCAGCCGCCAGCCGAGCTGCTCCGCCAGCTCGAGCGCCATCGTCTTGGACCCCTCGGCATAAAACGGCCTCAGGTTGATGTTGGCGAACGCCCACGGATACTTATTGGCGATCTCCGAGCAGAGCCGGTTGACCTCGTCGTAGGTGCCGTGGATCGCCACGATCGTCGCCCCATAGACGAGCGAGCCCACGATTTTCCCCTGTTCCAGATCGGCCGGAATGAAGACGAAAACCTTGAGGCCCGCCGAGGCCCCCAACGCCGCCACCGAATTGGCCAGGTTCCCCGTCGAGGCGCAGGCCGCCACGCTGAAGCCGAACTCCTGCGCTTTGGAGAGCGCCACGGCCACCACCCGGTCCTTGAACGACAACGTCGGATAATTCACCGCGTCGTTCTTGATGTACAGCTCCTTGACCCCCAGCGCCCGCCCCAGACTCTCGGCGCGCACCAGCGGCGTGAACCCGACCTGCGCGCCGACCGTCGGCGGCCCCGAAAGCGGCATCAGCTCGGCGTAGCGCCACATCGTCATCGGCCGCCGCGCGATCGTCTCTCGGCTCAGCCGCCGCCCGATCTCCTCGTAGTCGTAGTCGATCTCCAGCGGGCCGAAACAAAATCCGCAGACGTGTTGCGGCGCGATCTCGTATCGCTCGCCGCATTCGCGGCATCGCAACCCTTTGACCGTCGCCGCCTCCGTGGCCGAAGTCACCACCGCCGGAGTTGCCATGCTCGATTCCCTTCGCCTGCCCGATCGCCTTCCGGGCGTCCATCGGGCGTCAAAAAGTCGTTCACTATAGTGAACTCACCCCAATCGCGCAAGGAAAAATATCTTTCCCCTGACGGCCCGCCTGTTCAGCCATGGCATATTGATTTAACTTTAGTTAATCTAATGATCTCCTCGTCTCTTCGCTCGCCCCTTGCGGTTTAATATATGAAACCGGAAAACCTCAGGCCCCACCTCGCCTCCAACCGGACCCGCCTCCCGCCCGCGCTTCGGTAATCCTCACCGCTGCTCGGCGTCCTCCGCGTCTCCGCAGTGAAGAATTCCCCTGGCCCCAACCGGGCGCGCTCCCTCAATTCTGTCCATCCCCCCCCTTTCTGGTGTAGGATCGCCCGGCGGTGGCTTGCGACGCCGGCCCGCGGCCCCCCCCGGCTCAGCCTTACCGCCCCCCTCAAAAACGCGATGTTCGCCCGCCGTGCGCTTTACCGCCGCCCCTCCCCGCCGAAACGGCCGCCTCGGCTGGGCCGCTGGCTTCTGGGCCTCGGCTTGGCGATGATGCTGATCATGGGCGGAGCGGCCTTCATCGGCGTCAGCTACGTCCAACGGCTCCGAGCCCTGCTGATCGAAGTGCACGACCTTTATCGCGATCTGGAGATGCGCTGGGCCTTTGAGCCTCCGGCGTCCGATGGTCCGGCCCCCTCCGAGCGGCTGGACGCTTATCTTCGAGCCCGTCGCGCGCTGCTGGCCCCGATCGACCCGCGGGACGACGCCCGCGCCGAAGGCCTGCTCGCCTCCCGACAAATGAGCTCCCTGCGTCTCGTTCCGTTCCTCTACGCCTTCGCCCCTCGGGTCCGGGTCGCCGCGCGCGCCCATGCCGAGGCCCTCGCTCGCGAGCAGATGAGCCCCCGGGAGTATCTCTGGCTGCACGGCTGGGCGGTCGCCAGCCTGTGGGAAACCGCCCCCGAGACTGAGAGCGTCCGGGAGTTCGCGCGCCTGGAGCACCGGCTTGAACCCCGCCGGACCGAGGGCCGGCCCCACGGCCCCATCCAGGACCGCCTGCGCGCCGCCTACGCCGAGTTCCCCCCCGTCGAGCGCGGGCGGCTCGCCGATTTCGACGCCGGCGGGACGCTCGGCCGCCTGACCGATCTCCTCGCCGCCGATCCCCATCGGGCCGCTGATATTCTGAAGGCCATCGCCTCCGGCGGGCCTCAGACCGCCGGGGCCCGCCGCGAGACCGCCGCCCCATGAAAGCCGCCGTCGAGCCCGGCCCGATCCGCCGCCGCGGCCGTCGCCGCGGCCCCGGCAAGTGGTATTACATTTTCCTCGCCGTCGTCGGCGTCGGGACGCTTTCGGCCTCCACCGCCGTCGGTCTCCTGGTCGGTTACGTCAACAGCCTTCCCCCCATCGACCGGTTGGAGCATTACGACCCGCCGGAGGTGAGCCTCGTTTACGACCGGACGGGCGCGCGCGTCATCGGCCAATTCTCCGCCGAACGCCGGCAGGTCATCCCGGTCGAAAAAATCCCCGAGCAGCTCAAGCGGGCCGTTCTCGCCATCGAGGACGAGCGCTTTTATGATCACTTCGGCATCGATCCCCGCGCCGTCGTCCGCAGCCTCCTCGTCAATTACCGAACCGGCTCCCGCCGCCAGGGCGCCAGCACGATCACCATGCAGTTGCCGCGCAATATCCTGCCCGAGCGCGTCGGGCGCGAAAAAACGTGGCATCGCAAGATCGACGAGGTGTTTCTCACCTTTCAGATCGAGCGTCGCTACTCCAAGGATCAGATCCTTGAATTCTATCTCAATCACATCTTCATGGGTCGCAATTCCTACGGCCTTTACGCCGCCGCCGAAACTTACTTCAGCAAAACCCCGGACGAACTCAACCTGGCCGAATGCGCCACGCTCGCCGCCATCCCCAAGGCCCCTTCCATCTATAACCCCCTGGCCGACCCCGAACGCGCCCGCCAGCGCCGGGATCTCATTCTGGATCGCATGCGCGCCCTCGGCTGGATCGACGACGCCGCTTATGAAACCGCCGTCGCCTCCCCGCTCGCGACGCGCCCGGCCCCCCCCCGCGTCAACGCCGCCCAGAGCGAGTTCCCTTATTTCGTCGATGGGCTCGAACGCGATCTCGCGGCCCAGTATCAGATCACCCGGCGCGAACTCGAACGCCAGGGCCTGCGCATCTATGCCGCCGTCGACCCCGCCGTCCAGCGCATCGCCGAAGAAGAACTGGCCGCCGGGCTTCTCCAGGCCGAGCGCCAGTGGCAGACCCGCAAGACCGAGCGCTTCTGGGAAGAGGCGCGCGACCTGGGCCCTCCCGCCGTCGGGCAGACGCGCCTGGCGCGCGTCACGGCGCTGACCCCCGAAGCCGCCGAGATCGAGCTGGACGGCTACGTGGGCCGCATCGAGCTGCCCGCCCGCCTGCCGTATCACGAGCCGGAGAACGTGCTCAAGGTCGGCGGCCGGCTGGACGTGACGCTCGCGTCGGTCAACCACGTCCGCCGGAAGCTCGAAGCGCGCCTGGGGGACACGGCGCGCCTCAAGGGCGCCGTCGTCGTCCTGGACGCCCAGACGGCCGAGGTGCTCGCCCTCGTCGGCGGCCACGATTTCCGCGACGCCGAAGAAGGAGGCCAGTTCAATCGCGCCATGCAGGGAGGCCGCCCGGCGGGTTCGACCGTCAAGCCGTTCTTCTATGCCGCCGCGCTCAGCCGGGGCTTCGCCCCCAATGACCTGATCATTGACGAGCCGGTGATCTATGGGGCCCTGCCGCGGCTGTATCGCCCGCGCAATTACGAAAATCGTTTCTTCGGCCCGACGACGCTGCTGACGGCGCTGGAGCACTCCCGCAACGTCGTCACCGTGCGCCTCTTCGAGACCGTCGGCGTCAAGCGCGCCCTCGCCGAGGTCGTCCGCTTCGACCCCGAGCCGACCAAGGCCGCCTGGAACGGCAAGTTCCGCCCGGAGCTGCCCGTCTGCCTGGGAACGGTCGATATGTCCCCCCTGGAGCTCGCCTCGGCTTATCTGGTTTTCGTCAATCAGGGCGTCGCCCGTCGGCCTCAGTTCTTCATCCGCATCGCCGACGCGCAGGGCCGCGCCCTCTATAGCCCCCGCCGTCAGGAGCAACTTATTCTCGATGAGGCCGTCGCCGCTCAGATGGTCTACATGCTGCGTCAGGTGGTTCTGAACGGCACCGGCAAGCTCCCGATCGGCGATCGCTTCCCCGAGGGGCTCTATCCCCCGATCGCCGGCAAAACCGGCACCACGGACAACACGACCGACGCCTGGTTCGTCGGCTTCACGCCTGACCTCGTGATCGTCGTCTACATCGGCTACGACGCCCCGCGGACGCTCGGGCCGCAAATGACCGGCGGCCGCGTCGCGGGCCCCATCTGGGCCAACGTCTTCGAGCGCGTCCACGCCCTGCGCGACGAGTGGCGCATGAGCTTTGCCGCCCCGCTCGGGCTCGATTACGCCGATATCTGCGGCCGGACGGGAAAGCTCGTTTCCGACGTCTGCCGCCGCGGCGGCCACGCCCCGCTTTACCTGAAGACCCCCTTTAAGCGCGGCCAGGCCCCCCGCGAACTCTGCGACGGCACCCCCCGCCCCCCCATCGCCGCCCCCCGCCGCGGCGAAGCCCCCATCCCCGTGGAGAACCTCTTTGGCTTCACCCGCGAGGAACGGTGAGGCAAGCAATCGATCCGCTCCCGGCGCGGTCGATCCGGCG
>Ga0209399_10000431_pt1 | contig 25597 bp, 25 predicted proteins | sample OV2TP3_FD_184130 | JGI IMG/M metagenome (GOLD analysis project Ga0209399, IMG submission 184130) | Hot spring microbial communities from Beatty, Nevada to study Microbial Dark Matter (Phase II) - OV2 TP3 (SPAdes) (version 3) | ecosystem: Environmental > Aquatic > Thermal springs > Hot (42-90C) ... | reverse complement strand
TCCTGAGTCCTGAGTCCTGAGTCCTGAGTTGAGAGGCTTTTGAATTTCCTCAGCACTCAGCACTCAGCACTCAGCACTTTCTTCTGGCACTCAGCACTCGGCACTCAGCACTTTTATCTGTACACCGCCTGGATCAGCCCCCGGATGTAGCCCACCGCGTAGGCCTGCCCGGCCCACCCGGCCCCCTGCTGCGGGAGGCGCGGCGTGTGGTCCATCATGAACGGCCCGTTGAACCCCACCTCTTTATAGATCTGCATCGCGCGGAACATGTCCACGTCCCCCTCGTCGATGAACACCTCCTCGAACCTCGGCAGCCTCCCCCGGACGTTCCGGAAGTGGACGTACACGATCTGGTTCTTCGACCCCAGCTCCCGGATGGCGTCGTACACGTTCGTCCCCAGCAGCTCCGTCATGCACCCCTGGCAGAACATCATCCCGTTGGAATCGCTCGGGACCGCGCCGAAGATCCGCCGGAACTGCTCCAGCGTGGACGCGATCTGCGCCACGCCCCCCAGCGCCTCCGGGATCGGAGGGTCGTCCGGGTGCAGCGCCATCCGCACCCCCGCCTCCTTCGCCACCGGAATCACCCGCTTGAGAAAGTACTCCATGTGCCCCCACATCTCCGCCTCCGAGGCCGGCGGCTCGTGCGGCTTCGGTCGATTCTGAGCGAAGACCTCGTAATCGAACGTGCTGTAGGACGCGCCCCCCCGGCCCTTCGTGGACGGCGTCCGGAAGTTCCCCATCGGCTTGAAGTTGTAGCCCAGGACCGGGATCCCCGCGGCGCCCACACCCCAGAGCATCGTGCACCACGCCTCGATCTTCTCGTCCCGGTCCGGCGCCCCCAGCGCGATCTCGCGCCATCCTTCCATGAAGATCGTGTGGAGCCGCATCCCGTGCGACTCCACCTTCCCCCTCGCCGCCTCGAAGAAATCGGTCCGGTCCCGCCCGTCCCTCGGGTCCAGCGCGGGGTCCACCCGATATACCCGGCGGATGTCCAGGCAGACGCAGTCCACCCCGATGGCCTTCAGAAAGCTCAGATGCTCGTCGTCGAACTGCTCCCAGGTCAGCAACTCTTGAATGTACATGGGGTCATCCTCCGCGCCGCTTGATCATGGTGATCTCATTCCCCTCCGCGTTGTGCCGGACCTCGTCCATGAACGTCCGGATCAGCAGCAGACCGCGCCCGCTCACCTTCGTGAGGTTCGCGGGGTCCGTCGGGTCCGGCACGACCAGGGGATCGAACCCGGGGCCTCCGTCCCGGACGACGTACACGGCCTCCGACCGGGACTCCTGCGCCGTGACGTGGACGCGCCGGTCCCGGTAGGGCGCCTCCTGCCGCCGCGCGTCGGCCAGCGCGTAATAGGCGTCCGTGTCCTCTTCGCGGAGGTCGGAGCTGAGTTCGAGGTTGCCGTGGTGCATCGCGTTGAGCAGCGCCTCGTCCAGGGCCACGGCCACACGAATCAGCTCCGTCTCGTCGCACAGCCCCATCCGGCGGAGGTTGTCCTGAAGATGCGCGACCAGGGGCGAAATGAGGGAGGGGTCGCTCTCCAGCACAAACCGCGCCTCGGTCTGCGTCAGGCAGTCCATCAGCCGCCGGTGCTGACGGTCCGCCTGCGCCACCTCCAGAATCTTCTGGACCGTGCCCGAAAGGTCCCGCGCCAGGTTCTGCTTGGGCACATAGCTGGCCGCCCCCTTCTGAAGGGCCTGGATCGCGACCTCTTCGTTCCCGTACGCCGTCATCAGGATGACCGGCAGCGAAGGGTGGGCCTTCCGGATGGCCTCGACGAGCGTCAACCCATCCATCTCCGGCATCCGCAGGTCTGTGAGGACCAGGTCGGGGGCCTCCCGCTGGATCACGGTCAGGGCCTCCCGGCCGTTTTCAGCGTAGACCGCCTTCATGCCCTCCTGTCTCTCCAGAAGCCTCCCGGCCAGATACCGGGACACCTCGGCGTCGTCCACCACGAGCACGGTTGACACGATCTCTACCTCCTCTGAACGCGCGACTATAGATATTTGTAATACGTCACATCTGTCCTGGCGATGTCAAACCCCGCCTTCTCGTAGGCCCGCCGCGCGGGCGCGTGTCCCTCGTCCATCCCCGTAGACACATTGGCGTATTTGAGGCCCTCCTTCCGGAACAGGTCCAGAACGTAAACATACATCTTCGTCCCGATCCCCCTCCCCTGCGCCTCCGGCGCCACCGCGTTGTTGCCGATCGTCCCCAGCGACCTCTCCCGGTCGACCCGGAAGGTGATGAACGCCACCACCTCCCCCGTCGCCGCCTCCTCCACGACCCGGCCCCACTCCGGGGTCCGCTCGAAGTGCCCGCGCACCTGCGCCTCCTTCTGCGCCTCCCAGTTCGCGCACAGCGCCGCGTGCATCTCCTCCCCAACGATCCTCTCGAAGCTGTCGTGAATCCGCTGCCACGCCTGCCGGGCGATCTGCCCGACCCGGTCCATGTCCCCCCCGGCCGCCCGCCGGATGCGGTATCCGTCTCCCAGGGGTGAGCCTGGTTCGATCATGTCAGAGACCCTCCTTCCGATCTTAGCCGCAAGATAATGCGGGCGGCCCGGAAACGCAAGGACGGAATGACAGCGAATTACGCTTGATTTTGAGAAAAAGTTTACGTACCTCATGGGCGGGAAGGGGGCACGTGCCCCGCGCCCCGGAGATCGACGGGATTCATCTCTACACGCCAGAGGAGGAGCGCCATGCCAGACGTCAGCCTTGAGCAGGCCTGGGAGGTCCACCGGAGACTCCTGGTCATCGACGGCCACAACGACACGCCCGTGGAGCGTATCCACCGGGGGGAGAGGCCGCTCAACTGGGGGCAACGGGACCCCGCCTACCACATGGACATCCCCCGGATGCGGGAGGGGGGGTTCCACGCCGGGTTCTTCGTGGTCGGGAACGGCCCCACCGCCGACCTCCGGGTCACCCTCGAACAGACGCTGGCGCAGGCCGACGTCCACCCGGAGGACCTCCTGATCGTCCGCTCCTCTCAGGACGCCGGGCGCGCGAAGGCCACGAACCGGATCGGCCTCCTGCTGACCATCGAGGGGGCCGGGCGCTGGCTGGACGGACACATCGACGTCCTCCGGTTCTACCACCGCCTCGGCGTCCGCTGCGTGGGCCTCACGCACGGCGAGGGGGGAAATGAGCCGAAGTACCTGCAGGGCACGAAAAGCCCCTTCGGCCCCTGCGCGGCCGCGGACCGGGAGGCCGAGCGCAAAAACGCCCGCGGCCTGACCCCCTTCGGCCAGGAGGTCCTTCGGGTCAGCAACGACCTGGGGATCGTCACCGACCTCTCCCACACCAACGACAGGGCCTTCTACGAAGTCCTGGATCGCTCCTCGCGGCCCGTGGCCATGACCCACACCGCCGCCTTCTCCCTCTGCCCCCACTGGCGCTGCCTGACCGACGACCAGATCAAAGCCCTGGCCTCTGCGGGAGGCGTCATGGGCATCGCCTTCGTGCCCTCCTTCATCCACCCGGAGCGCGCTACCATAGACCGCCTGGTCGAGCACGTCTGCCACGTCGCGGACCTGGTCGGGATCGACCACGTGGCCATCGGCTCCGACTACGACGGCATGGGCAGGACCGTCCCGGTCGTCCCGGACGTCTCCCAGCTCGTCCACCTCACCCGGAGCCTGCTCGCCCACGGCCTGTCGGAGGAGGAGACCCAAAAGGTCTGGGGAGGCAACTTCCTCCGCCTCCTGATACAGGTCCTTGACCGGTAACACCCCTCCCCCGTCCCCTCCCCGACACGGGGAGGGGAGAATTGTAGAGACGCCCTTTCGACCTTACAGGAGACCGCCGCCATGTCCCAATCCGCTGACGGGATCGACCCCTTTGAGCTGCGCAAACTCTACAAGTACCTCCGCGTCGTGGACGTGTGCGACGCGATGGACGGCATCGGCTACTTCGACATCGGCCTCATGGCCCCGGAGGTCCGCCCCCTCTGGCCCGGCATGAAGTTCTGGGGCGTCTCCTTCACCGTCCGCTGCGTCCCGGCCAACCGCCCCATGTGGCGGCTGGAGACCACGCAGGACATCGTGAACGCCCACGGGATCTGGTTCAAAGAGGTCGGCAACGTCGGCTACCGGGACCAGATCCGGCCCGGCCACGTGATCGTGACCGACACGGGCGGCAGCCGGGAGGTGGGGTTCTGGGGCTCCGCCAACAGCCTGAACACGGTCGCCAGCGGCGCCGTGGGCATCGTCACCGACGGCTACTGCCGGGACACCGCCGAGATCGCCCTCCAGAAGACCCCCATCTGCGCGCGGGCGCGGGGCCGCACGATCATCCCCGGCCGCATCGAGGTCGTCGAGGTCCAGACCCGCATCGGGTGCGGGGGCGTGCAGGTGGGGCCGGGGGACATCGTGGGCTGTGACGACGACGGCGTCGTGGTCGTGCCCCTCAGGGTCGCGAAGGAGGTCGCCGTCCACGCCCGCGCCGTGCTGCTGGCCGACATGCGCGCCCGGCGCAAACTCTACGAGCGCCTCGGCATGTCCCCGGACGAGACCGTGGACCACGAGACCGTGGAGGTCTACTACCGACAATTTGGGTAGACCCCTCCCCCCATCCCCCTCCCCGACGCGGGGAGGGGGGAAGAGCACCCCACCCCCGTCCCGCCACCTCACCTGTCGCTCCCGTGAGGTCGCGACCCCCGCCCTCCTGCAAGAGGGGAGGGGGGAAAAGACGAAAAACAAAGCGGCGCGACGCAGAAGGGCTAACCACCGGGGTTCAGATGAAGCATTAGGTGGCAGTGGAAACCTCTGGATGATCCGTCCTCTGGAGCAATGCCCTTGCGTCGCGCCCAGCCTCCCCGGCGCTTGAGGGGCGTGCTTCTTTTGTGCCACTTTTCTTGCACGAGCAAGAAAAGTGGCAATGTAACATGGGCCGCCTCTCGACTCACCGAAAGGAACGCGATGTCCGCCTCTCGCCTCAACATCCTCCTCATCACCAGCGACCAGCAACACTGGAACACCCTCGGCTGCCTCAATCCGGAGATCCGGACCCCCCACCTCGACCGGATCGCCCGCGAGGGCGCCCTCTACACCCGCGCCTACTGCCCCAACCCCACCTGCACCCCCACCCGCGCCTCCATCCTCACCGGCAGGTACCCCAGCCAGCACGGCGCCTGGTCCCTCGGCGCCAAGCTCCCCGAGACCGAGCACACCGTCGGCCAGGACTTCACCGCCGCCGGCTACCGGACCGCCCTGGTCGGCAAGGCCCACTTCCAGCCCCTGCGCGGCACGGAGGAGTTCCCCTCCCTGGAGTCCTATCCCATCATGCAGGACCTGGACTTCTGGAGGACCTTCCACGGCCCCTTCTACGGGTTTGAGCGCGTGGAACTCGCTCGCAACCACACCGACGAGGCCCACGTGGGCCAGCACTACGCCCTCTGGATGGAGGAGAAGGGCTGCCTCAACTGGCGCGACTACTTCCGCCCGCCCACCGGCAACAACGACAGTCAGAAACGCCGATGGCTCATCCCGGAGAGATATCACTACGGGACCTGGATCGCCGAGCGCACCTGCGCCCTCCTGGAGTCCTGCCAGAAAAACAACGAGAACTTCTTCCTCTGGTCCAGCTTCTTCGACCCCCATCCTAAGTACCTGGTCTCCGAGCCCTGGGACACGATGTACGACCCGGAGAAGCTCACCGTCCCCTCTGTCGTCCCCGGCGAACACGACCACAACCCGCCCCACTTCCGCCTCACGCAGCAGGAGAGGCCCGACTTCTCCCCCTGGAGGGAGAGCGGCCAGGGCCTGCACGGCTTCCACTCCCACCTCCGGGACCGGGGGGAGCTGGCCAGGGACATCGCCATTTACTACGCCATGGTCAGCCTGATGGACAAACAGATCGGCCAGGTCCTGGACCGGCTCGACGCCCTCGGCCTGACTGAGAACACCCTCGTCGTCTTCACCTCCGACCACGGCCATTTCTACGGCCAGCACGGCCTGGTCGCCAAGGGCGCCTTCCATTACGAGGACCTGATCCGCGTCCCCTTCCTCGTCCGCCTGCCCGGCCGCGTCCCTGCTCACAGGCGCTCCGACGCTCTCCAGTCCCTCGTGGACCTGGCCCCCTCCTTCCTCGGCGCCGCCGGACTCCCCATCCCCCGCGCCATGACCGGCGTGGACCAGAGCGGCGTCTGGTTCGGGGGCCGGGCCTCCGCGCGCGACCACGTCGTCGTCGAAAACCGCCACGAGCCTACGACCATCCACCTGAAGACTTACGTGGACGACCGCTACAAGATCACCGTCTACTACAACCGGGACTACGGCGAACTCTTCGACCTCCGGGAGGACCCGGCGGAGGTCCACAACCTCTGGGGCAGGCCCGACTGCGCCGGGCTGAAGGCCGGGCTGATTCAGAAGCTCCTCTTCGCCGAGATGGGGAAGGAGCCCCTCTGGATGCCGAGAATCTGGGGGGCATAAGAAGTGCGAATGACGAATTACGAATTACGAATGACAACATTCGACATTCGACATTCGACATTCGACATTCGACCTTCGACAGAAAGGAAACCGGAGATGGCTCGACAGCCGAAGAAGAAGCTGAGGGTGGCGTTTATCGGCGCGGGGGGGATTGCGGGCACCCACATGCGCTGCTATGCGGAGATGGCGGACGTGGAGATGGTGGCCATGGCCGACGTGTCCAGGGCCGCTATGGAGAAGTGGGCGCAGCAGCACGGGATCGCCGGCAGCTTCACGGACTACCATCAGATGCTGAGCAAGGTCAAGCCCGACGCGGTCAGCGTCTGCACGCCCAACGGACTCCACGCCTCTGCGACCATCGCCGCGCTCAGGGCCGGCGCGCACGTGATCGTGGAGAAACCCATGGCCATGAACGCCAGGGAGGCGGAGGCCATGATCCGCGCGGCGAAGCAGGCGCGGCGCAAGCTCGTCATCGGCTTCCAGCAGCGGTTCGACCCGAAGGCGCAGTTCATCCGCCGCGCGGTCGAGGACGGCGCGCTGGGCCAGGTCCTGTTCGGCCGCGTCCAGGCCCTCCGGAGGCGGGGCATCCCCAACTGGGGGGTCTTCGGCCGGAAGGACCTCCAGGGCGGGGGGCCGCTGATCGACATCGGCGTGCACGTCCTGGAGGTCACGCACTACGTCATGGGGTCCCCCAGGCCGGTCCTGGCCAGCGGCGGCGCGTGGACCTACATAGGCAACCGGAAGTCGGACGTGGTCTGCCAGTGGCCCAACTGGGACCATAAGACCTACACGGTCGAGGACCTGGCGGTGGGCCAGATCCGGTTCGACAACGGGGCGGTCATCCACATCGAGTCCAGCTTCGCCGCGCACATCCAGGAGAACGTCTGGAACTTTCAGTTGATGGGGGAGAAGGGCGGGGCCACCTGGGACCCCCCTGTGCTGGCGCGGGACCAGCACGGCACCATGGTCAATACCTCGCCCGGCTGGCTCCCCAAGGCGGACTTCGGCGGCATCTTCGGCGCGAAGATGCGCAACTTCGTCGAACACGCGCTCTACGACGCGCCGACCCTCGCCCCGGCGGAGCACGGCCTGATGGTGCAGAAGATGCTGGATGCCCTCTACGCATCTGCGGAGCAGGGCCGCGAGGTGAAGATCCGGTAGACTCGGCAGCTCGAACGTCATTCATTCGGAGATCCCTGCGGAGAACTACATAGCCATGTGGCGCGTGGCCGTCGGACGCGCGTGAGGGAGGGGAGGTCTTATGGAGAGCAGAGATTCAAAAGATCGGACGATCCTGCGGGACCTGGCGAAGCGCGTGGCGGAGGTCGCGGCCCTGCCCGTGATGGCCGGGCGGCGGGAGATGTGGAGGCGGCACAACCGGCTGAAGCGCGTCCGCCCGATGATCCTGGTCTTCCCCGAGGGGGCGTGGCGCGAACTCCTCCCCGAGACCACCCTGGCCTGCGAGGGCGAGGCCGCGCGAAGGATGGAGCGGACCCTGCGGATGCGGCTCTACTATCCCGAACACTTCCACGACGACACCGTCATCGAAAACGAGTGGATCGTCAACAAGGTGGTCAGGACGACCGGCTGGGGCCTGGAGGTCAGACACGTCCCCAGCGCCGCCCCGACCGGGGCGTGGGGGTTCGACCCGGTCATCCGGGGGCCGGCGGACCTCCAAAGGCTCCGCTTCCCGGAGGTCCGCTATGACGCGGAGGCCACCCGGAGGGGTCTGGAAGCGGCGCAGGGGCTTTTCGGAGACATCCTGGACGTCCGGCTCAAGGGCGTCAGCCGCGTCTCCTTCCACCTGATGAACCTCTACTGCCAGCTCCGGGGCCTGGAGCAGGTCATGTGGGACATGCACGACAACCCCGGCATGCTCCACGACGCCATGGCCTTTTTGGAGGAGGGGAACCGCAGGGTCGTTCAGCAGTACCAGGACCTGAACCTGCTCAGCCTGAACAACGACAGCGCCTACCACTCCTCCGGCGGCGTGGGCTACACGGACGAACTCCCCCCTCCCGACGCCGACCCCTCCCGCGTCCGCCCCTGCGACATGTGGGCCTCCGCCGAGGCCCAGGAGATGGCCCAGGTCTCCCCGGACATGCACGAGGAGTTCATCTTCCAGTACGAGAGGCGGCTGCTGCAGCCCTTCGGCCTGAACGGCTACGGCTGCTGCGACGACCTCACCCGAAAGCTCCACCTCGTCTTCCAGATCCCCCGCATCCGGCGGATCTCCATCTCCCCCTGGGCCGACGTGGACGCCTGCGCGGAGAGGCTCCGGGGGAACACCATCTTCTCCTGGAAGCCCAACCCCGCCCACCTGGTCGGGGCGTTCGACGATCAGAGGGTCCGCGACTATGTCCGCCACACCCTCGACGTGACCCGGGGCTGCGTCATCGAGATGATCCTCAAGGACACCCACACGTGCGAAGACCGGCCGGAGCGGTTTACCCGCTGGACGGCCATCGCCCGCGACCTGGTCGAGAATTATTGAAAAAGGAGACCCCCATGGCTTCCAAAATAGAGAAGGTCTTCGACGCCCCCGGCCCGCACCCCAACGGCCTGCAGGCCACGCCGGACGGAATCTGGATTCTGGACCAGCACTCCAACCAGGTCCACCTCGTCTCCTACGAAGGGAAGGTCCTGAAGGCCCTCGACACCGCGTCCGACCGGGGGAGCGGTGTCACGGAGGTGGGGGAGGCGCTCTGGCTCGCCTCCACCTACAGCCGCGAGATCCTCAAGGTGGACCGGGCGAGCGGCGCGACGCTGGCGGCCTTCCCCACGCCCGGCGCGTCCAAGACAGGCGCGCACGGCCTGGAGTGGCGCGACGGAAAACTCTGGATGGCCGTCCCCCCCTCGGCGACGATCTATCAAATCGACGCGGAGAACGGGTTCGCCATCCTGCACACCATTCCCGCCCCCGGAAACCGCCCCCACGGCATCGCCTGGGACGGGGACGACCTCTGGTGCGTGGAGACGAACCTCCGGGCCATTTATCGCCTGAGCGTCCGGGACGGCGCCGTCCTCCGGAAGGTCGAGGTCCCGGAGCCGGCCCCCGAGCCGCACGGCATGACGATATGGGACGGCTGCTTCTGGTACTGCGACGCCGGGTCGCGGGCCGTCTGCCGGATGCCGCTGTGAGTTGAATCCGCAAATGAGGTCACACGGGAGAGGAGGGGAAGATGACGCCTCGGGAGATCGTCACGCGCAACATCGAGTTCGCCTGCGAAGGTCGGATCGGGTTCCACTTCACCGGCGGCCGCCTCAACGACTTCGTCGGCGCGAGCCTGGAGCATCGCATCGAGACGAAGCGGTGGGAGGAGGGGGACTTCGAGTATTCCACCGACATCTGGGGCAACGTCTGGCACCGGCTCAAGGCCCTCTCTAAGGGCGGAGAGGTGTTCAGGCCGGTGATCGAGACCTGGAGAGACCTGGAGGACCTGAGACTGCCCGACCTGGACAACCCGGCCTACTTCGAGAAGGCCCGAAGGCTGGGGGCGTCGGGCACAGACCGTTTCCGCGTGGGCAGCGTGCCGGGCTGGCCCTTCGCCATTTGCCGCTACATGCGCAGGATGGAGAACTACTTCGTGGACCTCATCGCGTCCCCGGGGCCTTTAAAGGTCCTCCACGACCGCGTCACGTCGCTCCTGGAGGGGGTGATCGACCGCTACGGCGAGGCGGGCGTGGACGGCATTATGTACTGCGAGGACCTGGGCACCCAGGACCGGCTGCTCATGAGCCCTTCCATGTGGCGGAAGGTCTTCCGCCCCCTCTACGAACGCCTCACCAGCCGCGCGCACCGGCACGGGATGAAGGTGATCCAGCACTCCTGCGGCTTCAACTGGGAACTCCTCGACGACCTGTGCGAGGCCGGGGTGGACTGCCTCCAGTTCGACCAGCCCGCGATCTACGACCTGCCCGCCCTTGCGGAGAAGCTGCGCCGGCGCGGGGTGGGCCTGTTCGCCCCCTGCGACATCCAGAAGGTGCTCCCCACCGGGGACCGGGAGTTTATCGAGCAGGAGACCGGACGAATGGTGAACCTCTTCCGGGGCGGCCTGATCGCCAAGAACTACGGAGACCTCCACGGCATCGGCGTTCAGCCCGCCTGGGATCAGTGGGCCTATGAGGCCTTCCTGAAGACAGGGATTCCCGGCGCAAGAGAAAGGAGCGGTCAAGATGGCCTCCCCCCCACGCTGGCGGCGGTATGAGGGAGCGAGGCTGGGAAGAGATGCTGCCGGGCCTGTTCCGGTTCCAGGATACGTGCAATGTCTACGTCCTGAGGCGGGGCGAGGAGGGCCTGGCCGTGGACTTCGGGGGTGGGGCCTGGCTGAAGGACCTGCCCGGCATCGGGGTGCGCTCAGTCCGGTTCGTCCTCCTGACGCACGCCCACCGGGACCAGTGCGCGGGCCTGGCGAAGCAGGAGACGTGGCCGTTCGAGGTCCACGCCCCGGCGCAGGACCTCCGGTTCTGCCGGGCCGAGGGGCTGTCCGAGTTCTGGAGGACCTGCCAGTCCGGCGGATGCCCGGCCAACTACGCCGCGCCCCGCCTCCCGATCCCCTGCCTCAAAGGGGGTGTGGGGGAGGCGCAGGACCTCCTGTGGGGGGAGTCGCGGCTCTGCGCCATCCCGACCCCGGGGCACACGCGGGGGGCGCTGACCTACCTGACGGTCTGGGCCGGAAAGTCCGTGGCCTTCTGCGGGGATGCGGCCCGCGAAGGGGGGACGCTCCACCAGCCCTACCATTTGGAGTGGGACCACTGGACGGCCGAGGGGGCGCTGGCCGCCTGGTACGGCCTGGAGCGGCTCGGCGCCTGCCGGATCGACCTCCTCTGCCCCTCCCACGGAGCCCCTGTCCGGGATCGGCCCCGGCGCTGCGTCCGCCTGGCACAGCGCCGGGTGATGGCCCTGGTGCGGGCCAAGGGATCGGTCTGCGCCGGGGAGCAGGACCGCTGGCTTGCGACGGCCCCGACGGCCTGCGGCGCTCGCCGGGTGCTGCCGGACCTGTATCACTTCGGAGGAAACAGCTACCTGCTCGTGGGGGACAGCGGCGAGGGGTTCGTGGTGGACCCCACCCTGCCCACCGTCGAAGGCGTGGCCGGCCTGATGGATGAGGTGGGGGTGCGGCGGATCGCAGCGGCCACGGCCACCCACTACCACCGGGACCACAGCGACGGGCTGGGCTGGCTGCGCGACCGCTTCGGCGCGGCGGTCTGGCTGCACCCCTGGGTGGCGGCCCCCATTCTGGACCGGGATCGCGACGACGTGCCCTGGCTCCCGGCGGCCTCCGTGACCCCGGACCGGCTGCTGCCGGAGGCCGGGGCGTTCCGGTGGAACCGCTACCGGTTTCAGGTCCGGCCCTTTCCAGGGCAGACCTGGTGGCACTGCGCGTTCCAGACAGAGGTGGCGGGGCAGCGGGTGCTGTTTTCAGGGGACAACTTCCAGCCCCCCTCCCGGTGGAACGGGACAGGGGGGTTCTGCTCCTTCAACGGGTCCCGGTTCGCCGGGGGGTTCAGCCAATCGGCGCGGACCGCCATCGAACTCGCCCCGGACCTGATCTGCAACGGGCACGGGTGCATTTATCAATACCGCGAGAGGCACTACCGCCGCATCCTGCGCTGGTCAAAGCAGGCCGAGCGGGCCGTCCGGGACCTCTGTCCCTCAGGGGCCTATCTCGCGGACTACGACTGCCGGGCGATGACCTGGACCCCCTTCCGGTCGGGGGTCCGTCCGGGAGGGCCGGTCTCGCTCCGGCTCCGGGTCCGCAATCACCGCAGGCGGGCGGTGTCCGTGACGGCGGTCCCTGTCCTGCCGGAGGGGTGGACGGCCGCGCCGGGCCGCCGGAGGGGGAGGGTTCCGGCCGGCGCGGTGAGAGGGTTCAGCTTCGAGGTCCGGACGCCGGAGGGGGCGGAGGAGGGGCGCTACGTGATCGCCGCCGACGTGGAGGCCGACGGGACGCCGGTCGGAGAGGCCGCGGCGGCGCTGGTGGACGTGAGAGGATAGATGTCTCTGCCTCACCCCTTGACGGCCTTGAAAAATGCCCCGCTCCCGCCCGCCAGGAGCGTTGTCGTGTGCGTGTAGAGATACCGGAGTCCTTTGCTCAGGTAGGTCTGGACCGCCTGGGCGTTCCCGGCGGAGCCGGCCACCTTCCCCGCCCCCACGATGCCCGCAAAGGTCCGGTCCATCGCCTCGCGCACCTCCGGCCTGTCCGACCTGCCCGGATACCCCATGGATTGCGACAGGTCCGACGGGCCGACGAAGAACGCGTCCACCCCCTCCACCTTCAGGATCTCATCGAGATTCCGTAACGCCTCCACCTCCTCTAACTGCACGCACACCAGCGTCTCCCGGTTGGCCTCCTCCACGTAGTCCGCCAGCGAAAGCCCGAAGCCGTATCGGGCCGGGCGGCCCCCCGCCGCCAGGCCCCGGTCCCCCAGCGGGTGGTACTTGACCGACGCGACCGCGCGCCGCGCATCCGCCGCGTTGTTGACGTGAGGGACCTGCACCCCCAGAACCCCCCGGTCCATCACCTCCAGGATCGCCTCCGGGCTGTTCATCCGGGGCCGGGCAATGGGCGTGATCCCGCTCAGCTCCGCCGCCATCGCCATCACCTCCACGCTCTCGGGGGAGATGGACCCGTGCTCGCAGTCGATCAGCACCCAGTCGAACCCCAGCCCGCCGATCATCTCCACCACCTGCGGCGACGGGAACATCACCGAGACCCCGAACGCCGGCGCCCCCGCCAGGAGCTTCTCTTTCATTCGATTCTTCACCTTATTCCCTCCAGTCCAGCAATATCCCCAGCACGTCCCTCCGGCGGTCCATCACCATCTGGTAGCCCCTGGGCGCCTCCTCGGCCTTCAGCCGGACGCTGATCAGGTCGCGCACGTTCAGCCGTCCGGCGGCCAGCAGCCTCAGCACCGTCTCCGCGTCCTCCTTGAACGTCCAGAACGCTGCCGTCGATTCCCGCCCCGGCCGGACGCTGTTGTGCGCCCCGATGACCGTCAGCCCTTTCTTATGCACGTCCCGGTAGAAGTTGACCGACGGCGTCTCCCCCCGCGTGCTGGCCAGCAGCACGACCCGCCCGCACCAGCCCGCCGCCTGGAACGCCGGGACCACGGCCTCCGGGCTGCCCGTCGCCTCGATCACCACCGCCGCCCCTTTCCCGCCCGTCAGCGCCTTCACCTGCCCCTCCAGGTCCCCCTGCGTCGCGTCGATCACCCGGTCGGCCCCGCACCGCCTCGCCACGGCCAGCCGCCCCTCGTCCACGTCCGCCCCGATCACGGGCATCCCGCCGTCCAGCCGGGCCAACTGCAGGGCCAGGTTCCCGATGATCCCCTGGCCGATCACCAGCACGGACTCCCCCAGCTCCACCCGCGCCTTCCGCACCCCCTGCAGGCTGATCGCCCCCATGCAGAAGAAGGCGGCCTCCTCCATGGAGAGGCCCTCCGGCACCTTCACGATGCGCTCCGCCTGCGCCACCGCCGCCGAGGCGTGCCCGGCGTGCAGGGCCACCCGGTCCCCCACGGCCAGGCCCTCCACGCCCGGCCCCACCTCCGCCACGCGCCCCACGTAGTTGTAGCCCGGCCGGCTCGGGTAGCGGCCCGACGCGTTGGGCAGCCCCATCAGGAACGCCCCCTCCGTGCCGGGGCTGATCAGCGTCCACTCAGCCCGGAGGAGCGCCTCCCCCGGCCGCGGGGGTCCGACCTCAAAGTCCTCTAAAATGACCTTCCCCCGCTCCGGCCAGCAGACCCGCCTGCCTTTCATGGGAACCTCCTTTTAAAAACCGGTGGTCAGTGGTCAGTGGTCAGTGGTCAGACCTCATCACTGTTTTTCTCCTTGCCTTCTCCCACCCGATACCCTATATTGTCTCTTGATGTCTCTGCGATAAAATGGTTTTCTCGACCCTGGAGCGCGACACATGCGACGCCGGTTCATAAAGGTCGCCCCACACGAACGGCTCTCCCTTTCGGGAGGGCTATTTTTTTGCCCCGAGGAGGCCCGACATGGACAAACTTCACCACGTCATCGAGGCGCAGCAGTTCAGCCGGGAGCGGCTCTCCGACATCTTCGCCGTGGCCAGGGAGATGGAGCAGGTCGTCCGTCACTACGGGTCCAGCATCCTCAACCGCCGCGTGATGGCCACCCTCTTCTACGAGCCGAGCACCCGCACCCGCCTCTCCTTTGAGTCCGCGATGAAGCGCCTCGGCGGAGATGTCATCACGACGGAGAACGCCCGCGAGTTCTCCTCCGCGGCCAAAGGGGAGACCCTGGAGGATACCGTCCGGATCGTCCAGGGCTACGCCGACGTCATCGTCGTCCGCCACTACGAGAGCGGGGCCGCCAGGCGCGCCGCCGATGTCGCCAGCGTCCCGATCCTCAACGCCGGCGACGGCCCCGGCCAGCACCCCACCCAGGCCCTCCTCGATGTCTACACGATCCAGAAGGAGGTCGGCCGGCTGGACGGCATCACCGTGGCGATGGTGGGCGATCTGGCCAACGGCCGCACCGCCCGCTCCCTCGCCTACCTCCTGGCCAAATACGAGGACGTGAAGGTCTACTTCGTGGCCCCGGAGGTCGTCCGCATGAAGGAGGATATCAAGGACTACCTCCGCCGCCACGGCGTCTTCTTCGCCGAGGAGGAGGACCTGTTCAAGGTGGCCTCCACCGCCGACGTCATCTACCAGACCCGCATCCAGAAGGAGCGGTTCGGAGACCGGATCGCCGACTACGAGAGCGCGCGCGGGAGATACATCATCGACCGGGAGCTGCTGAAGGTCATGAAGGACCGCGCCGTCATCCTGCACCCCCTCCCCCGCGTCGACGAGATCCACCCGGAGGTGGACGCCGACCCCCGCGCCGCCTACTTCCGGCAGGCCCACAACGGCCTCTACATCCGCATGGCCCTGCTCAAGATGGTCCTGAATGCGTGATTCGTCGTTCGTGGATCGTGGTTCGTGATTCGTGGCTGGTCTTACGATCCACGATCCACGATCCACGTCTTTCCCCCCCAAAATATCACATCCTCCCCATTTGTCAAGATGAAACGGCCTTGACAACCTGCCCTCTGCCTGTTATCATCGCCTCCCGTATGTCCCGCTGCGCACTCCAGTCTCACACCCCATACAAGGAGGCCCCATGAACCCCGCCCTCACCTCCCTCCTCGGCGTCCTCATGCTCCTCTTCGGCGCGACGGCCCTCGGCATCATGCTGGAACTCCAGGGGGGCAGAGTCACCGACGAGGCGCGCCAGAGACGCCTCAAGCGCATCCACCGCGCCTGCGGCTACGGCTTCGTGGCCATCTACCTCCTCCTCCTCGCGGTCATGGTCTGGCGCATCGCCGGCTTCCGCGAGGACCTGCCCCCCCGCGCCCTTCTCCACGCCGGGTTTGCCCTGGCCATCCTCCCCCTGATCGTCATCAAGGTCCTGATCATCCGCCGCTACCCGCGCCTCTTCCCCAATGTCTTCCCCATCGCCGTCACCGTCTTCTGTCTCAGCTTCGTCTACATCTCCCTGACCGCCGGCTACTACTACCTGAAGGCCGGCGTCGGCGTCTACTTCTCCCTGGCCAGCGTGGACGCCTCAAAGGTGAAGACCGAGCAGGAGCGGTTCATCGCCGGGAAGAACCTCCTCATCCACAGGTGCTCCACCTGCCACACCCTGGAGCGCACCTTCGTCCGGTTCAAGACCGAGGAGGGGTGGCGGCAGACCGTGGCCTCCATGCGCCAGCTCAACCCCGACATCACCGGGCAGGAGGGGGACCTGATCGCCGAATACCTGATCAGGACCCAGGCCCTCCTGGCGAAGGGGCGCACGGCGAAGGCCGTGGACATCATGACCGGCAAGACCCTGTTCGAGGCCAGGTGCTCCGGCTGCCACGACATCGAGCGCGTGAACAGCCTCCGGCTGGCCCGGCCCGAATGGGAGAGGCTCGTGAAAGAGATGCAGCAGAACGCCGGCGAGACCGTGCTCACGAACGAGGACTGCGAGGTCATAGTCAACTACCTGGCCACCACGCGGGGGACCTGAGCGGAGGCCCTCTGGACCTACATCAATCGCGTCCAGAACCGCTACAAGTACGGGCTATTCTGACTAACGCAAAAGCCGACTCTCATGAGTCGGCTTTCGGCCCCGGTGTTTGCGAACCCGGAGCGAAGATTATGGTGAAACTGTACCCGTCAGGATGTGCCCGCACGGAACGAATCCGGCTTTTTGAAGCGTCTTGCGGCTCGCGATATTCTTCGGATTACAACGCGCTGCGGGAACGCTCCCGCCTTTGTAACAGACCCTCTTCAACTCCTGCACCAAGTAAGAGCCAAAGCCGCGTCTTCGAAAGGGTTCCGCCACTTTCATGTAGATGTCGCCGTATGGCCGGTTGTAGTGGAAAAGAATATCCCCAGCCGCTACAATCGTGTCTTCGACAGCCACGAGCCACTTCGCTTCGGAGTCCAGTTGTTGTTGAACGATCTGTGCGGCATCCTCAGGGCTCGCCCGCCGAAAAATGGCGCCGGGCGGGGAGTGCGACGTCGTCAGCCTGTCATGAAAGAGAATCGACTCGCTTGTCACATTTTGCGCGAATGTGTGCAACATGACCGTAAGCAGCGGATCATTGCTCTGAGTCTCAATCATCGTTGCGCCGCTCGACGCGAGCAACGCGATAAACAGATCGAAGATGCGAGACCGATACTGAGGCAAAACGTAATACTCGTACACGGTCGGCTTCCCTTTCCACGGCCCGCCCACGGCAACCGACCCATAGCCGACGTTTGCGCCGCCTTCGATGAGCAAGTATTCCTCTGTCCAGCCCGGTCGTGAGTGGATCGAGTCATGAATGATCTGACAGCTCATCTCCTGACGATAAATATCGCGCATGGCCTCAAGGTCTCGAAATTCCGCTCGGCGCGTTTCAATTTGCATGGTGTCCTCACAGATATACGATGAGATTCAAAAATCTTTTGTCTGAATATAATAAACATGCGTTTACTTATCAATTAAAATTTCCCTTGAAAATTGATGATATTATCATTAATTTTCAAGCATGAATTACCGAAACCGCCATCTTGAAGGGAAAATCCTCCGCTACAGAGAGATATTCCCCGTCCTTCTGATCACCGGCGCGCGGCAGGTCGGAAAGAGCACCCTCCTCAGCCACCTGCTCGGGCCGGACATCCCCCAGGTCGTGTTCGACCCTGTGATCGACGTGGGAAACGCCCGGCAGGACCCGGAGTTCTTCGTCGCCCAGCATCCCCCCCCTGTCCTTCTGGACGAAATCCAGTACGCGCCCGAACTGCTGCCCGTGATCAAGCGTCGCATCGACCGCGACGACAGGCCCGGACAGTATTTCCTCACGGGGTCCCAGAACCTGGCGCTTCTGCGAGACGTCAGCGAGAGCCTGGCGGGGAGGGCGGTCGTCCTCGACCTCGGCCCGATGACCCTGGCGGAGCGACATGGCCTCGGTATGCGATCCCGGCCGATCTGGTTGCAGACCCTTCTGAACGCAGCCGGCGCCCTGCCCGACCTCAGCCGTCACGAACGTCTGCCGCAGGAAGCGCCCTGGAGGACCGTCTTTGATGCCCTCTGGCGCGGGGGATACCCCCGGACCCTGGACCTCCCACACGACGTCATCGTGGATGTCCTGCAATCCTACGTGCGCACCTACGTGGAGCGCGACATCCGCACCCTGGCCAGCGTCCAGGATCAGCAGCAGTTCTCCCGCTTTCTGGCCCTGTGCGCCGCCGTGACGGCGCAGGAGATCAACCACAGCCAGTTGGGCCGGGAGGTCGGCGTCACGCCTCAGACCGCCGCGCGCTGGCTGAACGTGCTCAGGGCGACCTTCCAGTGGGTGGAGATCCCCCCGTATCACGGCAACGCGATCAAGCGCATCAGCGGAAAGCCGAAGGGCTACATTTCGGACACGGGCCTGGCCGCCTTCCTCCAGCACATCTCCTCTCCCGAAGCCCTGTCCGGCCACCCCCTGTTCGGCCCCCTGTTTGAGACCCACGTGGCGATGGACCTCCACAGGCAGTTCCACTGCCTCGACACGGCGCCTCAGGTCTACCACTGGCGCACGCACGCCGGCGCGGAGGTGGACCTGCTCCTGGAACGGGACGGCATCTTCTGGCCGGTAGAGATCAAGACCACGACGCGCATCGCGGCGGGGAACGCCAGGGGGATCGCCGCCTTTCGCGCCACCTACCCCTCCCTGCGGCACGGGCCGGGCGTGATCGTCGCGCCCGTGGAGCAGGTGGCCCACCTGCGCGATGAGATCGTGGTCGTGCCCTACGACCTGCAATAAGAAAGCCGACCCTTGCGAGCCGGCTTTTGCTTTTGCGCTTCCACTCCCCTCCCCGCGTCGGGGAGGGGTTGGGGGAGGGGTCTACCCCTTCGCCCCGTGCCTCCGCAGGAGGTCCGCGATCTCCGTGTGTCCCCTCTTTTCTGCCCAGGTCAGAGGTGTGGACCAAGGTGGTGTATCAGGATTGACCGAAGCACCTCTAGACAACAGGAACTCAACCATCTCCTTGCGTCCGCTAGCAGCAGCCCAGCCAAGCGGTGTAGATTCGATGATCTCATCCCTGGCCTCGATGTCCGCGCCATGATCCAGCATCAACCCCGCAGTGCGAACATCCTCGGTATACCCTTGGGCGATGTGATGCAGAGGCCGTTCGCCAGTTATTGTCTGCATGTTGGGGTCCATGCCGTGTTCGAGCAGAATCTTCGCCTTTTCATAGGTGCGGTACAAGTAGGACGGCGGCCAATTGCTCATGATCTTTGGCTCTGCGCCGAAACGCAGAAGCAACCGGATAATTGCAGGATCGTTGGCGCCGGTCAAAGGGCTGTCTCCCTTTCGTCGTCCAATCAGGATTGGTACCTCACCCTTAGCCAAGCCCGGATTGGCGCTCAACATCGCAGAAACGACCTCGATAGGGCCTCTATTACAATAATCCCAGAAGGAAATGTATCCACCGTACTCGCAGAGCAGTTCCTTCATCTGCTTGTGGCCGTAGTGATCGGCCATATGTGTCACAGGCTGTAGGTCCGTTCGTGCGCCGTGCTCCAACAACAGGCGGGCAATACCAAGATCGTTCGCCCGGACGGCGTCGTTGAGGGCGCTGTTGGGATCAGCGCCATGGTCAAGCAGAAGCCTCACAATCCCGATGAACCCTCGCCTCGCAGCCAGGGATAGAGGCCGGTATCCGGCGCTATTGGAAAAGTTGGCCAGCTCAGGGTCTGCTTTCAGGAAGGACCGCACCTGCCCGAAGTCCCCCTGAACCGCCGCGACACAGATGTCGTCCAGCGGGGCCTTCTCCAGCAGGTAGGTCATCAGCGGAAATTTCCCGCTTTCAATCGCCAGATCGACAGGTCGCTCCCCTCGATCATTGGCGGCGTGCAGGTTTACGCCACGGTCGTGCAGGAGGTCGATCACATCGGCCATTTCGTAGACGTCCCCCCCTCGCGCGGCTACGTGCGTCGGGGTTTCTCCGAAGGCGTCGGCGGCGCTGGCCAGGTGGGGTTGTGCATCGAGCAATTTTTGAAGCTGCTCAACATCCCCTTTCCGGACAGCCTGGAAGACGGTCTGCGTACTGGTCTGGTCGGGGTCGAACGGGAACCGGCCCTGAATGGCCTTCAACAGCAGCCGGTAAACATCCTGGTGGCTGCGCTCTTTCGCCATGTCCAGACCTGTCACGCCGAACGGAAAACGTATGCATGGGCTGGCCTCGTTCTCCAGAAGCAATTTGACCAAATCGGCGTGCCCCTTGCGTACGGCAATGGCTATGGGCGAAGTCGTAAACCCTACTTGCGCGAGCCTGGGGTCGCGCTGGATTAGCGCCCTCACCGTGTCCAGGTCGTTCGTGTCGCAGGCGCAGAACATCGCCCAGATGTCGTTGCCGCGACCGAAGCCGAGTTCTTCGTCCGTATCGAGATAGGCATATTTGACCTTGATCATGGTCCGCTCCTTGAACTGCTCATCCCGAGACGGGGCCTGTTCGTGCAGTGCCTTCTTAGCCATGTCTATCATCCTCTCCTTGAGCCGCCCCCGCCCGGCGCGCAGGCGGTTCTTCACCGTCGTCACCGGCGCCCCTAAGAACGCGGCGATCTCGTTCTGGGAGTACTCGCTGATGTAGAACAGCGTGATGACCTGGCGCTCCGTCTCCGGCAGCGCCCGGATGACCGCGAGGACCTGCTCCCGCATCTCACCCGCCTCCAGCGCCTCATCCGGCCTCAGCCCGTCCGACACCATCTCCACAACCGCCTCCAGCGGGACCGTCTCCGCGCGCGCCTGCCTTCGGAACCGGTCGCAGTGCTTGAACACAATCGTCCGGAACCAGCTCGAAAAGGCCACCGCCTCGCGCAACTGAGACAGGTTGCGGTACGCGTCCAGAAACGCCTCCTGGGCCGCGTCCTCCGCCAGGTGAAAGTCGCCGATCAGCGTGTAGGCATAGCCCACGGCCATGTCCTGGAACCGCCGCACCAGGGCGTCAAAGGCGTCCAGGTTGCCGGCCTGCGCCCGGCGGATGAGGGGGGTTAAGGCTTTCAACGGAGCGCTCCGTTCCTCTTTCAGAAGGCCTTCTGCAGTCAAAGACCCAATCTCCGGGGGATAGGAGTACGAAAAATTACAAAATTTTTAAGTGCTTGTATACCATAAACAAACGCCCCCCACCTTTCCTGGGTGGGGGGCTTGCTTTGCGTTTTTCTTTGCGCCCTTTGCGTCCTTTGCGGTGAATGTTTTTCTTACTGCCTCAGCGTGCTCGCCTGGTCCACCTCCACGATATGGAAGTTCCGGTAGATGTTCAGCACGATGGCCAGGGCCACCGCCGCCTCCGCCGCGGCCAGGATGATCACGAACGCGGCCAGCACCTGCCCGCTGATCCCCACGTCGCTGTACCGGGAGAAGGCGATCAGGTTGACGTTGGCGGCGTTCAGGATCAGCTCCACGCCCATCAGCACGCTCACGGCGTTCCGCCGCGTGGCCACCGTCAGGATGCCGAAGCAGAACAGGAGCGCGCCCACAACGAGGTAATGGTGCAGCGTGATCGTCACGGTTCCTCTCCCGATGTGAGGTCCCTGCGGGCAATGGTCGCCGCCCCGATCAGGGCCACCAGCAGCAGCACGGAGACCGCCTCGAACGGGAGCAGGTAGGTCGTCATGAGCAGCCTGCCGATGGCCGCCGCCGTGTACTCCGGCGGGGCCTCCTTGACCGTCTGCCACGGCGTCTTGAAGATCACGGCGAGCAGCAGGGCAAAGACGCAGCCCACGACCAGGACGCTCGGAACGAACTGCACCCGCGTGGACAGGATCTTGAAGTCGTAGATGCGGTGCGTCAGCATCACCCCGAACAGCAGCAGGATCAGGATGCCCCCCACGTAGATGAGCACCTGCGTGGCCGCGATGAAGTCCGCGCCCAGGAAGATGTAGAGACCCGCCACGCCGAAGAAGGTCAGCAGCAGCGAGAACGCCGCGTAGATCAGCCGGCTCGACAGGGCGACCATCGCCCCGGACAGGACCGTGACCGCCGCGAAGACGTAGAAGACGACTGCGGATAAATAACCGTCCATATCATCCCTGTTTGAAGACCAGCATCCACACCCCCGTCCCCACGATGCAGGCGAAGGCGAAGGGGGTGAGGACCTTCCAGCCGATGTACATCAGCTGGTCCACGCGCAGGCGCGGGAGCGTCCAGCGCAGCCACATCTGCACGAACACGAGGAAGTGCGCCTTGGCGATCACCCAGATGACCCCGAGGATCGGCGCGCTCCCGCCCCACGGGGCCTGCCACCCGCCCAGGAACAGCGTGGCGGCGATGGCGGCCACGGCGAACATGTTGGCGTATTCGGCCAGAAAGAAGAACGAGAACCGCATCCCGCTGTATTCCGTGTGGTAGCCCGCCACCAGCTCCGACTCCGCCTCCGGGATGTCGAACGGCGTCCGGTTCACCTCCGACAGCGAGGCCAGGAAATAGATGACGAACGCCACGAACAGGAACGGGTTCCGGAACGCGAACCACCTGTGAATCCCCCCGTCCTGCGCGGCCACGATCTCCTGCATGCTCAGGCTGCCCGCCGCCATCACGGCCGCCAGGAGGGACAGCCCCACCGGGATCTCGTAGCTCACGATCTGCGCCGCCGACCGCATCGCCCCGAACAGCGCCCACTTGTTGTTGGACCCCCATCCGGCCATGATGATCCCGATCACCACGAAGGAGGTCACGGCGATGATGTAGAAGATGCCCACGTTCAGGTCGCTGATGATGACCCTGTCCCCGAACGGGAGACACACGAACGCCGCGAACGACCCCACGAACACGACCAGCGGGGCCAGCAGGAACAGCGGCCGGTCCGCCGCCGCCGGCACGATGTCCTCCTTCAACAGGAGCTTGATGCCGTCCGCGATCGACTGCGCCCACCCGTGCCAGCCCCCCACGAGCATCGGGCCCAGCCGGTCCTGCATGTGCGCGGCCACCTTCCGCTCCAGCCAGATCAGGTACATCGCCTGGACGGCGATGCCCGTCAGGACCGCGACCCCGCCAACGAACCCCAGCAGCGGCGAGAGGACCGAGAGCGGAACGGGCAGGCCAAAGGTCTGGATGAGATACTGCGCGAGGGCTTGCATAGGCTATCGGTCCACCTCTCCGAGCACGATGTCGATGCTCCCGACGATGGCCACGACGTCCGCGATCATCGCCCCCTTGCAGATCTCCGGCAGGACGCTCAGGGCCACGAAGCACGGGGACTTGACCTTGACCCGGTAGGCCCTGGTCGTCCCGTCGCTGATCACGTAGACCCCCAGCTCCCCCTTCGGAGTCTCCGTCCTGAAATAACACTCCCCCTTGGGGGGCCTGACCTGCTTGGGGATGGCCGCGTGGACGTTCCCCTTCGGGATCTGCTGGAGGGCCTGCTTGACGATCCGCCGGCTCTGCTCCATCTCCCGGATGCGGACCATGTACCGGTCCCAGCAGTCCCCGACAGTCCCCATCTCCCCCCGGCCCACCGGGATCTCGAACTCAAACCGGTCGTAGATGGAGTAGGGGTCGTCCCGCCGCAAATCCCACCTGACCCCGGACCCCCGGAGGTTCGGGCCGGTGACGTTGTAGTTGATCGCCATGTCCGCCGGGAGGATGCCCACGTCCGCCGTGCGCTCGATGAAGACCTTGTTCCCGGACAGGATCCCGTTGTACTCGTCGATCGATTTTTCAAAGTCATTGACGAACGCCGTCGCCGCCTCGATGAACCCGTCCGGCAGGTCGTGCGACACGCCCCCCACCCAGATGTAGTTGTAGAGCATCCGCGCCCCGCACGTCATCTCGAACATGTCGAAGATGCGCTCCCGCTCCCGGAAGGCGAACAGGAACGGCGTGAACGCCCCGATGTCCAGGCCGTAGGTCCCGAACGAGATCAGGTGGCTGGCGATCCGGTTCAGCTCGCACATAATTACCCGGATATACTCCACCCGCTCCGGCACCTTGATGTCCATCAGCCTTTCGACCGCCAGGACGTACCCGAGGTTGTTGTTCATGGAGGCCATGTAGTCCATCCGGTCCGTGAACGGGATCACCTGCGGATAGGTCAGGTTCTCGGCGTGTTTCTCGAAGCAGCGGTGCAGATAGCCGATGTGGGGTCGCACCCACCGGACGATCTCGCCGTCGGTCCCCAACTCCAGGCGCAGCACCCCGTGCGTGCTCGGGTGCTGCGGCCCCATGTTCAGGACCATCTCCTCGGTTTTGACGTCGGCGGTGTCGACGATTTCTACCTGTGCCATGTCAGACCTCAACCTTCATGCCCCGGTAGTATTCCTGGACCTTGTAGTCCTTCCGCAGCGGGTACCCCTCCCAGTCGTCCGGGCAGAGGATGCGCCGCAGGTCGCTGTGCCCCTCAAAGACGATGCCCACCATGTCATACGCCTCCCGCTCGTGCCAGTTGGCGATCTTCCAGACACGCTCCACCGTGGGCGCGGCCGGGTTCTCGCGAGGGACGAAGACCTTGAGGGCGATCCGGTGCCGATGGGCCATGGAATAGACGTGATAGGCGACGACCAGGTCCCCGGAGGGGTCGTCCACCCCGCTCAGGCACATCAGGGAGTCCATCTTCAGGTCCGGGTCGTCCCGCAGAAACAGGCAGACCTTCGCGATGGCCGGGGCCGCCACCTTGATCGTGGGCTCCAGGACCTCGCCCTCGAACTCCAGAATCTGGTCCCCGAACTTCTCCTTGAGCCGCTGATGAATCTCGGATGGAGTCATAGTTTTATGATCTTGTATACGGCGTCTCCGGCTTCACCCAGTCCAGGTCCCCCTTCTTCCAGGCGTAGGCCAGGCCGACGATCAGGATGCCGACGAACACCATCATCTCCACGAACGCGAACAGCCCCAGCTCCTTGAACACGACCGCCCAGGGGTAGAGGAACACGATCTCCACGGAGAAGATGATGTAGATCAGGGCGACCACGTAGAACCGGATGTTGAACTGGATCCACGCCCCCCCCACCGGCTCCTCGCCGCACTCGTAAGTCGTCAGTTTTTCAGGGGTCGGGTTGTGGGGCCGGATCAGCCAGCCGACGAACAGGTTGAAGACGACGAAGATCGCCCCCAGGGCCATGAACACGAGGACATTCGCGTAATCGAGGAGCATGGTCGCATTTCCAGGTTAAAGGGCCTTTGTCGCGATCTGAGAAGACCGCAGAAGAGATTAAAATACCCAACGGAACCAGGCATGTCAAGGAAAAATTACGCCTTTTCCGGCGTTTCCGGAAGTGTCCGGGCAGGCCGGCTCACCACTCCTTGAACACGAAAAAGACCGCCCCCACCATCATCAAAAACCCGACGAGGACGTTCCACCTCAACTCCTCTTTCAGATAGACCGCCGAGAAGACGCAGAAGACGGCCAGCGTGATCACCTCCTGCATCGTCTTCAGCTGAGCGGCTGAGAACCTCCCGTGTCCGATGCGGTTGGCCGGCACCTGAAAGCAGTACTCCACGAACGCGATCAGCCAGCTCACCAGGATCACCTTCCACAGCGCGGATGACTTGTATTTCAGATGGCCGTACCATGCGATTGTCATGAAAATATTGGACTGATAATTCCGGGAAGCACAAAAAGGCTTTGATTTCTTCGAGTTAGACAGTATCCTTCATGAAAATGCTCCCCCAGTGGCCTTTTCAGGAGGATCA
>Ga0209399_10000430_pt1 | contig 25605 bp, 17 predicted proteins | sample OV2TP3_FD_184130 | JGI IMG/M metagenome (GOLD analysis project Ga0209399, IMG submission 184130) | Hot spring microbial communities from Beatty, Nevada to study Microbial Dark Matter (Phase II) - OV2 TP3 (SPAdes) (version 3) | ecosystem: Environmental > Aquatic > Thermal springs > Hot (42-90C) ... | reverse complement strand
GTTCTCACTGGCTTGAAAGGGCAGATTGCCTACGTAGAGTTTCTTCACCGGTCCGACTCCTTCTTCGAGATGGGTTCTCCGCGATCCGAAACTGAAGTGACAGGAGCGCACCGCGGGCGGTGGATGGACTCGGCCGCCGGGAGAGGCTGGCGCTTCAGCGTCCCGGGTATGATGGCGCGTTGCGGGGCGGAGGTCAAGCGAATCCGTCAGATATCGGTGGTGCGGCGGCGCTTGTTGGAGGCCAGCAGCATGGTGACGGAGTCGATGAGGGTGTTGGGCTTGAAGGGCTTGGAGATGTAGATGAGGCTGCCCATCTCCTGGGCTTTGCGGAAGTCGGTGAAGTCCTTGTCGGCAGTGAAGAAGGCGACGGGGATGTGGGCGGTGAGGGGGTTGGCGCGGAGCTTCTCGAAAACTTCGAAGCCGTCGAGCTTGGGCATGCGGATGTCGAGCAGGATGGCGTCGGGGAGCTGTTTGGTGGCGCGCTCCAGCGCCAGCTCGCCGTCCTCGGCGGTGATGACGCGGATGCCCTTGGTGCCCAGCATCATCGCCACCACGCGCAGGATGCTGTCGTCGTCGTCCGCAACCAGAACGACTCTTTTCGCTCCCGGTGCCGGCATACCCTTCCCTACCCTGACTTCCCTCTCTGCGAGCTCATCCTACTCCCGGCGTCGAGCGGGGTCAATGGACTAGCCGGGGACTGGAAGCTGGCTCCGGCGACGCATCTGTGGTTACATAGGCGCGATGAGCGACGACGACAAGTACTGGGCGGCGATAGAGGCGCGGCTGGCGGCGCTGGCGCCCGACCTCAAGGTCGAGCTCAAGACCCACGACGAGGAACACGCCACCTACGTCCTGCTGGTGCGCCACGCCCGCACCGGAAAGTCCCGCGACCTCGAGCTCCCCGAAGACCCCGTCTGGGACATGGTCGACAACTCCGACAAGCGCGAGGAGGCGAAGGTGGATAAGGCGATCCTCGAAGCCAAGTCCGAGCTGGAAGACTGACCACAGCATTGCACGGAAAATCTGCTTGGCGTAGCATCCTGCTATTGGCTCCATTGAAATGATCGGCCAAACCCTCGGGCACTACCGCATTGTGGAGCGAATCGGCGCGGGCGGCATGGGCGAGGTCTACCGCGCCCGCGACGAGCGTCTGGAGCGCGACGTCGCCATCAAAGTCCTCCCCGCCGGGACGCTCGCCGACGAGGACGCCCGCCGCCGCTTTCGCAAAGAGGCCCTGGCGCTCGCCCGCCTCAACCACCCCCACATCGCCACCATCCACGACTTCGACTCCCAGGCCGGTGTCGACTTCCTGGTGATGGAGCATGTCCCCGGCTCGAGCTTGGCGGAAAAACTGGCCGCCGGGCCTTTGACCGAGAAGGATACACTGCGCCTGGGCGCACAGGTGGCCGCCGCTCTTGACGAGGCGCACCAGCAGCGCATCGTCCACCGCGACCTCAAGCCCGGCAACATCGTCCTCACCTCGCGCGGCGACGTTAAAGTCCTCGACTTCGGCCTCGCCAAGCTGCTGCAACCCGCCGAGGGCGAGGCTGTGACCGCCGAGAGCTTTGCAGAAACTCGTGCCGGCGCGGGCACGCTGCCCTACATGGCCCCCGAGCAGCTTCGTGGCGAGCCGGTGGACGCGCGCACCGACATCCACGCTCTGGGTGCCGTTCTCTACGAGCTGAGCACCGGGCGGCGACCTTTCCCGGAAACGCAGGGCCCGCGGCTGATTGACGCCATCTTGAACTCCGCCCCTGCGCCGCCTGGTCGCCTCCAGCCGCGCCTCTCGGCTGAGCTCGAGCGCATCATCCTCAAGTGCCTGGAAAAGAACCCGGAGCGGCGCTACCAATCCGCGCGCGAGTTGCGGGTGGACCTGGAGCGGCTGGCCGCCCCCAGCAGCGTTGCGGCCCTCCCAGCGGCAGGGGCCGCTGGGCTGAACAGGCGGAGGCTAGTGATCGCGGCTGGTTTCGCCATTGTAGTTGTGGCCGGCTTGCTCATGGGCCTGAACGTCGGCGGGGTGCGCGACCGTCTACTCGGCCGGACGGCGACCCCGCAGATTCAATCGCTGGCCGTCCTGCCGCTCGACAACCTCTCCGGCGACCCCGAGCAGGAATACTTCGCCGACGGCATGACCGATACGTTAATCACCGAGCTCTCGAAGATCGGGGCGCTCAAAATCATCTCCCGCACCTCGACCATGCGGTACAAGCAGACCGACAAGTCCATCCCGGAGATCGGCCGCGAGCTGAAGGTGGACGCGGTGGTGGAAGGCTCGGTGATGCGCTCGGGCGATCGCGTGCGCATCACCGCGCAATTGATCGACGCTCGCACCGACAAGCACCTCTGGGCGGACAACTATGAGGGCGATCTGCGCGACGTCTTTGCGCTGCAAGCCGACGTCGCCCGCGCCATCACCAAAGAAATCCAAATCACAGTAACTGCCCAGGAGCAGGCGCGCCTTGGGCAAACCGGCCCGGTGAACCCTGAAGCCCATGAAGCCTACCTGAAGGGTCGGTACCACCTGGAGAAGTGGTCAGCTGAAGGTTCAAAGAAGGCTGAAGAATACTTCCTACAAGCCATCGAAATAGACCCGAAGTACGCGCTGCCCTACGTCGGGCTGGCCGAGACTTACACCTTCGGAGTCCCCGGACTCAGCGCCCAGGAACTGGAAGCGAAACAAAAAGCGGCCGTGGCGAAAGCGCTGGAGTTGAACCCCTCGCTGGGCGAAGCCCACGTCGCGCTGGCCCAGCTCAAACATTCCACGGACTGGGACTTTGCCGGCGCGGAAAGAGAATACAAGGCTGCCATCGAACTGAATCCCAGCTATGGGCCCGCTCACCACCAGTACTCGCACTTTCTGATGGACATGGGGCGGTTCGACGAATCGCTGCGCGAGAGCTTGATGAACCTGGAGCTCGACCCACTCTCACCCCACGCCAACCTGCACCTCGGCAACCACTACCTGGCGGCCCGCCAGTATGACCTGGCCATCGAACAAGAAAAGAAAACACTTCAGATGGATCCCAACTACATCGAGGCCCACCGGCAGTTGGGGCAGGCCTACCTCGGCAATGGGATGTACGAACAAGCCCTCGCCGAGCTGAAAAGAGCCGCCGAGCTCGCGGGACGCGGGTCCTACCATGAGTCGCGGCTGGCACACGCCTATGCGGTGGCCGGGAGACGGGCGGAGGCCGAGAAGTTGCTGCGCGAGTTCCTTGCACGAGAAAAGCAAGGCCGTGTCTCTCCGAGCAGGATCGCTGTCATTTACGCCGGCCTGAACGACAAAGACCGCGCCTTCGAATGGTTGGAGAAGGCGTACCGGGAGCGGTCGAGCTTCCCGGTAGGAATCAAGAGCCAGTTGGAGTATGACAACCTTCGCGACGACCCGCGCTACCACGACCTGTTGAAGCGCGTCGGGCTGCCGCCAGACTAGAGTGGTTGATCGGTTGATTGGGTTACGGGTCTATCCGTCGTTCCGAACTTGCTCTCCCCTTTTGCAGTTTGGCTTTCTATCTGTTTTCATCTGTGTGCATCCGTGGTTCCATATTCCCTAGCGGCATCTTGCGACAATCAGGGTGAGGTCGTCCTCCTGGACGCGACCGCTGTCGAAGCGCAGCGAAGATCCCGTCGCAGACCCTGAGCGTGGCCGAAGGGAGCCTGCCGAGGGAAAGGCGACGACGACGTTCCTATCTACACCTGGCAACTATCAGCGTCAAATCATCCTCTTGAACCCGCCCGCTGAACTTGACCACATCGTCTACGATGGCGTCGAGCAGGCCGGCGACGGGCCGCTCGCGGTGGGCGCGGATGGCGTCGAGCAAGCGCGCCTCGCCGTAGATCTCCCCGGCGTCGCTGAACGCCTCGGTGACGCCGTCGGAGTAGATGACCAGCAGGTCGCCGGGGCGCAGCTCGGTCTCGACCACCGAGCAGTCCCAGGCCTCGAACATCCCCAGCACGGTGGCGGTGCCCTTGAGGCGCTCGACGCGCCCGTCGGGGCCGACGAGCAAGGGGGGGTTGTGGCCGCAGTTTTCGTAGCGCAGGCGGCGGGTGGAGTCGTCGTAGACGCTGAAGAAGACGGTGGCGTAGTGGTGCGCCTCGGTGGACTCGCAGAAGAGGCGGTTGACCGAGCGCAGCAGGCGCGGCAGGTCGTCGAGCGCCACGGCGTACTGGCTGCGCAGGTTGGCCTGGAGGTTGGCCATGAGCAGGGCGGCGTGGATGCCTTTGCCGGCGATGTCGGTCAGGACGAGACCGGTCTGGTTCGAGTCGAGCTCGAGGAAATCGTAGAAGTCGCCGCCCACGCCGTGTGCCTGGAGGCAGCGGCCGACGTAGTCGAGGGTGCGGAGAGGGGGCTGCTTGCGGGGCAGGAGCCGCGCCTGCACCTCGTGGGCAATTTCAATCTCGCGCTTCTGCTGATGCTCCGCCTCCAGGCGCTCGGCCATCTGCTCGGCCAGCCGGATGCTCTCCAGCGCAGTGGCCGCCTGCACGGCCACCGAGGCCAGCAGGCGCTTGTCTTCGCTCGAGTAGGGCTCCTCCGACATGCGCGGACCGATGACCAGCAGGCCCGCCAGGCGTTGGTCGCGGCCGAGCAGCGGCACCAGGCACTCGGCCTCGAGCGCCGCCAGGTGCTGGAGCGCCAGGGCGACGGGGAGGAAGGGAGCGGCCACCAGCATCCGGTTCTGCGGCGGAACTTCCCAGGGCCGGCCGTGGCGGGCAAGCTCCTCGAGCAGCGGCCAGTCGCGCGGGAGCACTTCGAGCTCCGACGGCACGGCGCTCGAGGTCGCCGCCAGTCGCCCCTGCGCGTCTTCGAGGTAGACGTAGCGCGTCCTGGGATAGAAGGCTTCGCGGATGTGGTGGCGCAGCAGCGTGGCCAGCTCCTCGCGGCTGGTGGCCGCGCGCGTTTTCTCGCCCAGGTCTTCGAGAATCTGGCGGGCGTCATAGGCGCGGCGGAAGAAGGCCCGGTCGATGCGCTCGCCGACGCGCCGCTGCAAGGTGCGATGGGCCAGCAAGAAAATCGCGCCGAAGAGCATGCCGATGCCGACGCCGGAAATCAGCGTGGTCTCCGGCTGGACGCGGACAAAGGTCTCGCGGGCGAAATCGACCAGCCGGGCCGCGGCTTCGTAGAACACCACGGCCAGCAGCAAGAGAAGGAGGTCCACGCTGCGCCGGACCAACACGTAGCGGGCGCTACGCTTCAGCAGCACGGGCACGGCCAGCACACGGTGCTTCACCACCGCGTAGGCCATCGACAGCGGCATCAGGAAAGTGCAGAGCACCGTCGGCACCCAGACCCAGAAGGGGAACTCGTAGACGTCACGGTCCATCTGCAGGCTGACGGCGAACAGGAGCAGAAAGGGCACCAATCCCACCACCGTGCCCCACATCACCACGCGCAGCTTGCGCCGCGTCTCCGCACTGGCTCCCCGTAAGCCGTTCCAAACCAGCGACACCAGACCCAGCCCGATGCCGGCGAAGAAGTAGCCAACCAGCGTCACTTCCACCAGGCGGCCGCCGATTTGCCCGGCGAAGCGCAGCAGCGGCTGCGGGCTTCCCGCTCCCCCCGCCCAGATCGCCAGCGGCAGACCCACCCCCGCCGACAGCGCCAGCAGCGTCCACTTCAGCCAGGGCAGCCGCTGCTCCATCGGCGAGGGCTCCGGAAAGACAGCGAAGAAGGTGTAGAACAGGGCCGGCACCATGCCATTGCCGAGGATCTTGTAGAAAAGCGCGAAGCCGCGCAGCGCCGGGTGGATGCCCGGCTCGAGAAGCAGGAGCGGCGCCCCGGCAATAAAGCTCGCGAACAGCAGCGCCAGCAGCCAGGCGTGGCGGTCCTCCAGCCGCAGGAACAACACGGGCAGCCCCACCGCCAGGAACAGCACCGGATATGAGTTGACGATTTCGCTCGCTCCCCACTCGCCCCAGGACTGGGGTGTTTCCCGGTGAGGGTTGGCGATGAGTTCGGCGCGGAGGCGAAGCGGCGCGAGTTCGTTCGGGCGCCGCACCTCGAACTCGACCCCGTCGCCCGGCTGGCCGCGGGTCACGGCGTCGTAGAAAGGGGCCAGAGTATCGAGCGGCTGGCCGTTGACGGCGACGATGAGGTCGCCGGGGCGCAACCCGGCGCGCGCCACCGGCGTCCCTTCGACGACGTCCAGCACGTGGATGGCGCGCCTGTCGGGCGTCTCCTCCAGCTCGATTCCGAGGCGAGCGGCGGGCTCCCAGCGGGCGTAGAACATCCACAGGGCGCCGTAGGCGATGGAGGCCGCTGCCAGCAGCAGCGCCAGCGCCCACAGAAGCCGTCGCGGCAGGGTCAGAGTGGTCGGCATGGCTCGAGTGGGCCCATTATACGGCAAGCGCTTGACCCGGCCCCTCGCCGCGTGTACCCTGCCTCAACGGTTGTTCAGGAGCTGGGAGATGCTCACCCGCGCCTCGCGCACTTCTTTGCTCGGCCTCGGTTTGAGCGTGGCACTGACTCTTGGCGCACTGGCATCGTCGCAGAATGCTCCGGCCCCGTCCGGGAGTCGCGTCGATCTTCCTGCCGCCGTTCTGCGCGTCACGACGCGGCTGGTGCTGGTGGACGTGGTGGTCACCGACAAGGACGGGCGACCGGTGACCGGCCTGACGCGCGACGACTTCGTCCTGCTGGAGGAGGGCCAGCCGCAGACGATTTCGGCATTCTCGCATGAAAGTCCGGGAGTGCGCGCGGATGCCCAGCCGGAGCCGCCGCCGCTGCCGGCCCACGTTTACACCAACCGTCCAGAATACCGGACGCCGCCCGGCCCGCTGGTCATCCTGCTGCTCGATTCACTCAACACTCCCTGGCACGACCTGGCCTACATGCGCCAGCAAATGCTCAAGTACATACGGACCCAGGTCAAACCCGACCAACGTGTTGCAGTCATGGTTTTGGGCAACAACCTCATGGTGCTCCAAGACTTCACCACCGACTCGCGGCTGCTGCTGGCGGCGCTGGAGCGGTTTTCCGGCGAACGCCCAGCGGGATTGAACAACGAACCGACCCAGATTGCACCCCAGGCTCTGGCGGAGGCGCCCGCAGGAGCGGTGGAGCGAATCACTGCCAACTTGGAGCGCTTCCACACCGAACAGGCCGGCGCGACCACCGACGAGCGTGTCAGGGTCACGCTTGCGAGTCTGCGTGCCATCGGCCGCGCCGTGGCCGGCTACCCCGGCCGCAAGAACCTCATCTGGGTCTCTGGCGCCTTCCCCTTCACCCTGGTGCCCGAGCGATCGGGGAACTTCGAGGCGTTTCGGAGCTATGCCTCGGAGGTGCGCCGGACCGCCGGTGAGCTCACCGACGCCCAGGTTGCCGTCTATCCGGTGGACGCGCGCGGGCTGGTGGGACCGTGGTTCTCCGGCATCGGCGGGTCGCACGCCACCATGAACCAGCTCGCGCAGGACACAGGCGGCAAAGCCTACTACAACCGTAACGATATTGAGGTAGCGGTTTCCCTCGCTGCCGCCGACGGCACCAGCTACTACTTCCTCGCCTACCACCCCGAGAACAACAACTGGGACGGCAAGTTCCGGCGCATCGAGGTACGAGTCAACCGCAAGGAGCTGCGAATCCGCCACCGGCGGGGTTACTACGCCACCGAGGGGGCGATCAATGAGGCGACACAGAAGCGCGAGAAGGCGCAGTTGGAGGAGATGAAAGCCATCCTCCGCGACCCTCTGCCGGCTACCGCCATCACTTTTCTGGCACGAGTCCGACCGCCGACGCCAGGGGAGAAAGAGCTGCTGGCTGAATTCCTGTTGGACGCTGAAACACTTCGGTATGTCCCAACGGCTGACGGCCACCAGAGCATGAAGGCCGATTTCCTCGTCGCGGCGGTGTCGCCCGAAGGCCGGGTCCTAGCGAGTAACGGCCACACTATCGAGGCCGAGTTCGATCCACCCAGGTTCGCCGCGATTCAAGAAACCGGCCTGCCGTTCAAATGCCCCCTTGCGCTTGTTCCTGGGCGCTACGAGAGACTACGCCTGGTGGTGCGCGACCACCTCAGCGGGTTGGCGGGAACTGTGGACGTGCCGTTGGCCCTGACGGTGCCGGACTGAGCGTTCCCCCGGTGCGACTGCGCCGCCCGTCGCGGCAGGGTCGGAGTGGTCGGCAGGGCTCGAATGGGCCCATTATACGGCAAGCGCTTGACCCGGCCCGCCCCGGCCGTGTACTGTCACCCTCAACGTCATCCTCGTTCAAGGAGAGCTTCCGCGATGCTCACCCGGCCTTCTGCAGGTTTTGGCTTCAGCCTCGCGGCGCTGGTGATGCTCGCCGGGCTGGCGCCGGCGCAGGAGCCGCCGCCCGAGCCCGCCACCGACATCCCCGCCACGGTGCTGCGGGTCACGACGCGCCTCATCCTGGTCGACGTCATCGTCACCGACAAGGACGGGCGGCCGGTGACCGGACTGACGCGCGACGACTTCGTGCTGCTGGAGGAAGGCAAGCCGCAGACCATCGCCGCCTTCTCGTTTGAAAACCCGGCCAGCCGCGCGGCGGGTTGGACTCCGCCGTCGGCCTTGCCGCCCAACGTCTACACCAACCGTCCGCGCACGCCGCCCGGCCCGCTCATCATCCTCCTGCTCGATTCGCTCAACACGCCCTGGCGCGACCAGGCCTACATCCGCCAGGAGATGCTGAAGTACATCCGGACGCAGGTGAAGCCCGACCAGCGGGTCGCGGTGCTGGCGCTGAACAACAACCTCCTCGTGCTCCAGGACTTCACCTCCGACTCGCGGCTGCTGCTGGCGGCGCTGGAGCGGTTCGCGGGCGAGCGCTCGGTGGAGTTGAGCCGGGCCGAGGCGGTGGAGATTCCGGCGGAAGCCCTGGCCACTGCGCCTCCGGAGGTGGCCGAGCGCATTGCCGCCAACCTGGACCGCTTCAACACCGAGCAGGTCGTGCTCTCCACCGACTCCCGTGTCGTCACCACCCTGGCCGCGCTGCGGGCCATCGCGCGGGCCACGGCCGGCTACCCCGGGCGCAAGAACCTGGTCTGGGTTTCGGCAGCCTTCCCCTTCACGCTCACCCCGGAGCGCTCGGGGAACCTGGACATGTTCCGCTCCTACGCCACCGAGGTCCGGCAGACCGCCAGCGTGCTGACCGACGCGCAGGTGGCGGTCTATCCGGTGGACGCCCGGGGACTGGTGGGGGCGACGTTCGTGGACGTCAGCAGCCCTTCCGACCCGTTCCGCATTGTCGGCTCGCACGCCACCATGAACCAGCTGGCGCAGGACACCGGCGGGAAGGCCTACTACAACCGCAACGACATCGAGGTGGCGGTCAACGCCGCGGTGGCCGATGGCGCCAGCTACTATTCGCTCGCCTATTACCCTGAGGACAAGAAGTGGGACGGCAAGTTCCGGCGCCTCGAGGTGAAGGTCAACCGCAAGGACGTGCAGGTGCGGTACCGGCGGGGCTACTACGCCACCGACAGCGTGGCGCCGGAACGGGCGGAGAAATCGGAAAAGAAGAGCGAGAAAAAGGAGCTGCAGGAGATGAAGTCTATCCTCAGCGACCCCCTGCCGGCGACGGCCATCACCTTCCTGGCGCGCGTGCAGCCCCCGGGGCCGTCCGACAAGGAGATTCTGGCGGAATTCCGCGTGGATGCCACCACCCTGCGGTTCGAGCCGGCGGCGGAGGGCCGGCGCTTCAAGGCCGACTTCCTGGTGGCGGCCGTGTCGCCCGACGGGACGATTGTCACCAGCGCCAGCCGCACGGTCGAAGCGGCGCTGAACCCGCAACGGCTGGCCGCGGTGCAGCAAGGCGGCCTGCCCTTCAGGCTCCCTCTCACCCTCACGCCCGGGCGCTACCAGCGGCTGCGGCTGGTGGTGCACGACCAGCTCAGCGGGCTGGCCGGGGCGGTGGACGTGCCCCTGACCCTGACGGTGCCGGACTGAGCCCCCCGCTTGCCGGGCGCCGCCGGGGAAAAATCTGAAACTTTCGCCCAACGGGCGCGTTTAATCACTCAAGGGAGGCGCCCTTGTCAACTCGTGCCGTTCCAACTTGCTCGAGCCGGGTAACAGACCTGCGGAAAAGCTGCACCGCCTTGAGTCTGGCCACGCTTCTGCTTTTTGCCGGGGTGGCGCCGGCGCAGCAACCGGCGCCGCCGGGGGAGCCGCGCAGCGACGTGCCCGCCGCGGTGCTGCGGGTGACCACGCGGCTGGTCCTGGTCGACGTGGTGGTCACCGATAAGGACAACCGGCCGGTGACCGGCTTGACGCGGGACGACTTCATTCTGCTGGAGAACGGGAAGCCGCAGACGATTGCCACTTTCTCGTTCGAGAGTCCGGCGGTGCGCGCGGCCGGCCAGCCCGCGCCGCCGCCCCTGCCCGAGAACGTCTACACCAACCGGCCGGAGTACCGGATGCCGCCGGGCCCGCTGACCATCCTGCTGCTCGACGCGCTGAACACGCCGGCGAGCGACCAGTCGTTTGCGCGGCAGAAGATGCTGGAATACCTCGACACCCAGCTTCTGCCCAACCAGCGCACCGCCATCCTGGCGCTCGTCAACAACATCTTTGTCCTGCAGGATTTCACCACCGACCCGGCGCTGCTCAAGGCCGCCGTGCACAAGCACTTGCCGCAGACCTCCGGCGCGCTGGCCCGCGAGGAAGGAGCTCCCGAGATTCCCTCGGTTATCGCCGATGTGATGAGAGAGGAAGCTGCGGAAGCCATCCAGCGCTTCTCGGACGAGCAGACGGCCGTCGCCGTTGACACCCGCGTCAAGACCACGCTGGCTGCCTTGCGCGTCATCGCCCGCGCCGTTTCCGGCTATCCCGGGCGGAAGAACCTGGTGTGGGTGTCGGCGGCCTTTCCCTTCAGCTTCATCCCCGAGGAGTCGGACAACTACGACCTGCTGCGGTTCTACGCCGACGACATCCGGCGCACGGCGAGCTCGCTGACCGACGCGCAGGTGGCGGTCTATCCGGTGGACGCGCGCGGGCTGGTGGGAGCCATCGGGGCCCAGCTCCCGACGGCGCTGGAGTCGGGCCGGCGCGGCGACCGCGTGGCCCTCGGGCGCAATGCCGGTATCGCGATGGACAACCGCATCCGGCCGATGCTGGACTCGCAGCACACGATGAAGCAGATTGCCGACGCCACCGGCGGGCGGGCGTTCCTGAACCGCAACGACATCGACAAGGCGGTCACGCTGAGCGTCGAAGACGGCTCGACGTATTACACGCTGGGCTACTACCCCGAAGACAAAAGCTGGGACGGGAAGTTCCGCAAGCTGCAGGTGAAGCTGAACCGCCAGGAGGCGCGGGCGCGCTACCGGCGCGGGTACTACGCCATCGACCCGACCGAATCGCTGCGCGGCGAGGCGAGGAAGAAGAAAAAGGGCGAGACGGCGAGCGACGGCGAGGACGTGGAAGAGCGCAAGGCCGAGCTGCGCGCGGCGCTGAGCAACCCGCTGCCCGCCACGGCCGTGACCTTCCGCGTGGGGGTGCCGCCGCCGGCGCCTGCCGCGGGAGGCAATTCCGCCCGGGTGGAGTGCCGGTTCCTGGTGGACGCCCACACCATCTCGCTCACTGAAGCCCAGGGGATGCACACCTCCGACCTGGACTTCCTGGTGGTGGCCTTCAACCCGGAAGGCAAAGGGGTGACCAGCAGCTACCAGACGGTGGAGACGCAGCTCGAGGCGGAGCGCTTCGAGTGGGTCAAGCAGAACGGCCTGCCCTACACGCTGGGGATTGAGCTTGCGCCGGGGCGGTACCAGCTTCGGATGATTGTCCGCGACAACCGCACCGGGCTGGTGGGGACGGCGGACGCGGGAGTCATCATCGAAGAGGCGAAGTGAGATACAGAGTCGAAGGTCGAGAGGCCAGGATGAAAGGCCGCAGACAGGAATGTCTGCGCGACTGAATGGGGAAGGGGGCAAGCCCTCCTCTATCCCGACCCTGGACGCGATTCCCCGCGGCAGGAGCCGCGGGGCTGAACATGGAGTGGATTCGACGGGATTGGCATTCAAGGCCGGGGGCGCGCTCTCGTTGACGTGGTCCGGCGGCGCGGTGTAGGCTCAAGCCAACGGTGCCAAGACGATGAAACCTCCCAGAAGAAAACCGACCTCATTCTTTTCGATTGCCCGCGTCGTCCTAGCGGCTGCCGGGCTGGCCGCGCTGGGTGCGGCGGCGCAGCAAAGCGCGCCGCAGAACGCGGAGCCGGCGGGGGCGCCCCAGCGTGAGCTGCCGGCGCTGACGATGCGGGTGATCACGCGCCTGGTCCTGGTGGACGTGGTGGTCAGCGACAAAGAGGGCCGGGCCATCACCGGGCTGACGCGCGACGACTTTGTGGTGCTGGAGAACGGGCGGCCGCAGACCCTTACCTCCTTTTCGCTGGAAAGCCCGGCCACGCGCCGGCTGGGGGCGCCGGAACCGCCGCCGCTGCCGCCCAACGTTTACACCAACCGGCCCGAATACCGCATCCCGCCGGGCCCGCTGACCATCCTGCTGCTGGACGCGCTCAACACGCCGACCACCGACCAGGCGTACGCGCGGCAGAAGATGCTGGAGTACGTCGACACCCAGCTCCTGGGCAACCAGAGCACCGCCATCCTCGCCCTGACCAGCGATTTGCTCGTCCTGCAGGACTTCACGTCCGACCCGGCGCTGCTGCGGGCGGCGCTGGACAAGCACCTGCCCCAGTCCTCGACCGCACTGGTGCGCGAGGAACGCGGGTTGGAGCTGAACGCCGAAGTGATGGGTGGGAGCGACCGTACGCGCCCCCTGCCGGAGCAGATCGTTGAGAACGCGGAGCGCTTCCTGACCGAGCAGTCGGCGGTGGCGCTGGATTCCCGGGTGCTGACCACGCTGAGCGCGCTGCGGGCCATCGCGCGCGGCGTCGCCGGGTATCCCGGGCGCAAGAACCTCATCTGGGTCTCGGCCGCTTTTCCCTTCGCGGTGCTGCCGGAGGAGACGGAGAACTTCGACCTGCTGCGGTACTACTCGGGGGACCTCCACCGCACGGCCACGGCGCTGACCGACGCGCAGATTGCCGTGTATCCGGTGGACGCGCGCGGGCTGGTGGGCAGCCTAGGCCGCGAGCTGCCCAGCGCGGCCGAGTCCGGCCGCCATCCCAAGCTCGACGTCCTTGCGCCTCCCATCGAAGCGGCGGAGGAGCTGGACCGGCGCGCCACCGCGCTGCTCTTCACGCAGCACACCATGCGGCACATCGCCGAGGCCACGGGCGGGCGCGCCTTCCTGAACCGCAACGACATCGACCGGGCGGTGAGCTTGAGCATAGAGGACGGCTCGACCTACTACACGCTGGGCTATTACCCCGAAGACACCAACTGGAACGGAGGGTTCCGTCGGATTCGAGTCAAAGTGAACCAGCCCGACCTCGAGGTGAGGCACCGGCGCGGCTATTACGCCTTCAACCCGGTCGAGGCGGCGCTGGAGCCGGGCGAGAACGTCTTCTCCGGCGCGCACAACCCGAAAGACCGCACCGAAGGCCTGCGGGCCGCGCTCAGCAGCCCCTTGCCCGCCACGACCGTCACCTTCCGCGTGGGCGTGCCGCCGCCGGCGCCCGCGGCGCCGGGAACTCCGGCGCGGGTGGAGTGCCGCTTCCTGGTGGACGCCCACACCATCCTCTTCGAGGACAGCGCCGACGGGGTGAAGGAGTCGGACCTGGATTTTCTGGTGGTGGCGTTTGATTCGAACGGCAAGGGCGTGGCCAGCAACTACCAGACGGTGGAGACCCGGGTGCCGCTGCAGAACCTCCCGTGGCTGCGGGAGAACGGGCTGCCGTTTACGGTGCCGCTGGAGCTGGGGCCCGGGCAGTACCAGTTGCGGCTGGTGGTGCGCGACAACCGCACCGGGCTGATGGGCACCGCCGACGCGGCGGTGACGGTGGAAGAGCCGAAGACGTGAAGGTAGAAGGAAGAAGGCAGAAGGTAGAAACCCCTCCCCTACACCCCAAGGACAAGCCGAAGGGGAAAGAGCCGCAGACAGGAATGTCTGCGCCACTGAGTCGTTGCGCCGAGAAGCCAGACGGCCTCAGGGGCTCCCCTCGGCTTGGCTCGGGGTCTCCGCTCGGCTTCGCCTCGCTTCGAAAAGCCCGATTCTCTCAGGCCGCGTGACGGCAGGGTTCCCTTCGACAAGCTCAGGGTCTCCGCTGCGCTCCGAGAAACCCGCCCTTCGGACAAACACGAGCGTCAGGGTTGGGAGCGGCGGGCGCGGAGCTCCTGGAGGGCGGCCACCAGGACGACGACGAGGCCGAAGGCAAGGGCCCACCAGAGGTAGGCGCCGAAGGGTTCCTCGACGGGCAGGTAGTAGCCCTTGGGGAGAATGATGGGGTTGGGGAAGACGTTGAAGAAGAAGGGCTCGAAGTTGGAGATTTCCCCGCCGGCGGTCATGTAGTGGTTGAAGTTGGTGGCGTAGGGCCGGTAGGTGAGGTGGAGGGCGGCGCAGCTCAGAAAGAGCAGCACGGGCAGGTAATTCTCCGCCACCGTCATCAGTTGGTAGATTCGGCCGCGCTTCTCCCGGCGGACCCACTGCTTGAGGTTGACGTAGGCCACGCACACCAAGGTGAGCGCGCCGAAGACCACCACGGACAACCCGGAGAGGATGACGAGCAGCGAGGACCAGTAGTACATGCTGCTGGCGGCGAGCGGGTCGTCGCCGCGGGCGCGATGCTGGACCCGCCGCAATTCCTCCAGCGTCAACCGGGCCGCGGCGGCCTCTTCGCGGCGGTTGGCTTTCTCCAGAGCGGCCAGCAGCGGCTCGGTGCCGATGCGCTCGACGGCGACGCCGATCAACTCCTCGATGAGGGTCTTCCCGCTCAGGCGCATGCGGCGGCCGAAGGTGGCCACGGCGCGGTAGTGGGCCAGGGCTTCCTGGGCGCGCCCGGCTCGCTCCGCCCGGGCTCCGAGGTAGACGGCGCGGAAGTCGCCGTACTCGCGGACGTTGAGCAAGTTGGGGATGGGGTAGGTGAAGACGAAGATGAGCATGGCCGGGGGCGAGGCCATGCCTTTCTCGCGAAGCACAGCGCGCTCGAGCTCGAAGCGCTTCTGGATGTAGGTGTCGTAGCGGGGCGCGGCGTAGGCGCGCTCCATCGCCGCCCGCCATTCCGTGCGCTGCTCGAGCGCCTGCAGGTAGGGGGAGTCGGGCCCGGTGACGGCGGAGCGCTTGGGCCAGTCGCGGCTGGCGTAGCGGAGGAGCTCGGCGCGCTGCAGCCAGGGGGCGGCGTTTTCGGGATCCCAGGCGAGGAGCTTGTCCACCAGGGGAGCGAGGCGCACGGCGACGCCGGGCTCGTCGGCGCGGCCGACCTTGGAGTTGACGAGATGGAAGTACACCCAGGTGAATTGCGGGTCCTGGGCGACGGCGCGGTCGGCCCAGCGCCGTTGCGCCTCCTCGCCGGCGGGCCCGGGATGGAGGGCGGCGAAGGCCAGCGAGGCGGCGTCGCCGGTTTGCTCGGCGGTCTGGCCGAGGGCGGAGAGGTCGTCTTGCGACACCAGGCACATCTCGGCGAGGCGGCGCGCGGGGGAGCCCTCGCCGCCTTCCAGGAGCAGGAGCGACTGCGAGCAGAGGCCCCAGCGGAAGTCCTGCACAAAGAAAAACGCCGCCGAGAGGGCGAGGAAAAACAGGGTCATGAAACGGGTGCGCCGCATGGCAACCTCCACGCCCCGCGGGCGGGGCTCCTAGGCGAAATCCCGGGGACGGGCCGCTAGCTGCGGGGGTATTACCACAAGCGCGGAGCAGGGGTCAAATGAGGCGGTGTGGGGGGAGGGGACGGGGTCGGCGATGAAGTATCGAGGGAGGCGTTGCGAATCTCGCTCAATCAGCGCGAATCCACGTTGGCGGCGGGAGCTATTGACGCGACGGGGTTTCCTGCTACACTTCTTCAAACCTGAGGGAAGGGGAAAGGGACTGGCGGTCGAACTCAGCATCCTGGGCAGCGGGTCATCGGGCAACGCCGCCGTTCTCTCCACCGGGCGCACGCGGCTGCTGCTCGACGCCGGACTCTCCAAGCGCGAAACCCTGAAACGGCTGGAGACGGTCGGGCTGCCCCCCGGCGGGTTCAGCGGCATCCTGGTTTCGCACGAGCACGCCGACCACGCCGCGCACTTGGCCGCGCTGGCCGCCGAGCTCGACGTTCCGGTCTTTCTTTCCGAAGGCACCTTCGAGGCGCTGGCGGAAACCGCGGCGCTGCCCAAGGTCGAGCGCTTCCGCCCCGGCCAGCGGCTGACCATCGGCGACATTGAGGTTCTGCCTTTCGCCGTGCCGCACGACGCCCGCGAGCCGGTGGCTTTTCGCTTCACCGCGCAAGGCGTGCGCATCGGCTTCGCCGTCGACCTCGGCTACCTCACCTCGCTCGCCAAGGAGCAGCTGCGCGGCTGCGATGTCCTGTTCCTCGAAGCCAACCACGACGTTGAGCTTCTCCGCCGCGGCCCGTACCCCTGGTTCATCAAGCAGCGCGTCATGAGCCGCCTCGGCCACCTCTCCAACGAAGCCCTGGCCGGTTACCTCGAGCACGACTTCGACGGCTCCGCCGCCGTGCTGGTGCTGGCCCACTTGAGCGAGAACAACAACTCGCCCGAGATGGCGCGGCTGGCGGTGGAGCAGGCCTTCGAGCGGCGCCGCGCCCGCTTCCCGCTCTCGCTCACCCGCCACCCCGAGCTCCACGTCACCTCCCAGCGCGTCCCTCTCGGTCCGCTCCATTTCTAGTTGTCCCCTGAAGCCGGCCGCACTATTTTCTCTCCGGGCTTGCGCCGCCGGGGTAAACCGGTGTACAACTAGCCGGTGTGTTTCCGCGCCACGATCCCCCTCCTAACCTTCGCGTTGCTGGCCGCCGTGCCTCTGGGCGCCGACGAGCCGGCCCCCGATGGACCGGCCTCCGATCAAGCCGCGCAAGCGGTCATCCGCCCCGCCACCGCCGCCGCGGTCAGCCCCGCCAACGAACAGAAGCTCCGCCAGGGCTTCGAGCATCTCTACAACCTCGAGTTCAAGCAGGCGGTGCGGCTCTTCGAGCAGGTGGTCCAGGCCGAGCCCGAGAGCGCCACCGCTTCCGCCTTTCACGCCTCCGCCCTGCTCTATGAAATCCTCGCCAGCCAGGGCACGCTGCAGAGCCAGCTCTTCGTCACCACCAACGAGTTCCTCCGCCACCAGCGCGTCCCGCCCGACCCCGCGCTCGACCAGCGCTTCCACGCCGCCGTCCAGGAAACCGAGCGCCGCGCCCGCGAGCGCCTGGCCCGCGACCGCAACGACCTCGACGCCCTCTTCGCCCTCGGCCTCGTCCACGGCGGCCTGGCCAACTACCTCGCCGGGGTCAAGGCCGACTACCTCAAGGGCCTGCGCACCGGCGAAGAAGCCTTCGAGCACATGAAGAAAGTGCGCGAACTTCACCCCGAAATCCACGACGCCGCCGTCGTCCTCGGCATCCACGACTACATTATCGGCAGCCTGCCGCGCACCCACCGCTTCCTGCTCTTCTTCCTCGGCGCCACCGGCAACCGCGAGCGCGGCCTCGCCTATCTCGACGAAGCCGCCACCCAGGGCGAGTTCCTGCGAACCTACGCCCAGGTGCTGCTCGTGGTCGCCAACGTCCGCGAGGAGAAGCACGCTGACGCCATCAGCCGCGGCGAAGAGCTCCTGCGCCGCTACCCGCGCAACCCCGTCTTCATGCTCGAAGTCGCCAAGATGTACCGCGGCGCGGAGCGGTTCCGCGACGCCATGAATCTCTGCCGGCTTTTCATCGTCGAGATGCTGGCGCACCCGCACAACCCGCGCATCCTCGGCCCCGAGGACGGGCTGGTGGAGCTGGCCCGCGTCGAAGCCGCCATGGAGGCCTACGACCGCGCGCTGGAGACGCTCGACCGTGTCCGCAGCGTTCCCGACGTCAACCCCCGCGTCGCCGGCCAGGCCCTGCTCGAGCGCGGCAAGCTGCTCGACACCCTCGGCCGCCGCGAGCTGGCCGTGGCCGAGTACGACCGCGTCATCCACGCCGCCATCGACGCCGACCTCACCCGCCAAGCCCACGCCTACAAGCGCCGCCCCTACGACCCCAACGGCAGCCCCAGTCGCTAGTCGCCTGTCGCCAGTCGCTGCCCCTCGCTTTCTGTTATGATTGCTTCTCGGCATGATTCCCCGCTACACGCGCCCCGCCATGGGGAAAATCTGGACGGACGAAACCCGCCTAACCAAATGGCTGGAAGTCGAGTTGGCCGCCACTGAGGCCTTGGCGGAATGCGGCCAGGTCCCCAAGGACGCCGCGCAGAAGCTCCGCGCCGCGGCGCGGCCGCCCCGTCCCGAGCGCGTAGTTGAAATCGAGCGCGAGGTCCGGCACGACATCATCGCCTTCACCCTGGCCGTGGTCGAGCAGCTCCCCGCCGACTCCCGCGACGCCGGCCGCTGGCTCCACTTCGGCCTCACCAGCTCCGACGTGCTCGACACCGCGCTCGCCCTCCAGCTCGCCGACGCCAACAAACTCCTCGCCGACGGCCTGGCGCGCCTGAGCGAGGCGCTCCAGAAGCGCGCCCACGAGTTCAAGGACACGCCCATGGTCGGCCGCACCCACGGCGTCCACGCCGAGCCCACCACCTTCGGCCTCAAGCTGGCCAACTGGTTCAGCGAGAACCAGCGCAACCGCGCCCGCTTCGACCGCGCCGCCGAAGACGTCCGCGTCGGGAAAATCTCCGGCGCCGTCGGCACCTTCGCGCACCTCGCGCCCTCGGTCGAGGAGCGCATCTGCCAGCGCCTCGGGCTCGAGCCCGCCGCCGTCAGCTCGCAGATTGTCCAGCGCGACCGGCTGGCCTGGTACGTCGCCACGCTGGCCGTGCTGGCCTCCTCGATCGAAAAGATTGCGCTCGAAATCCGCCACCTGCAGCGCACCGAAGTGCGCGAGGCCGAGGAGGCCTTCGGGCCGGCGCAACGCGGCTCCTCCGCCATGCCGCACAAGCGCAACCCCATCACCGCCGAGCAGCTCTGCGGGCTGGCGCGGCTCATCCGCGGCAACGCCCACGCCGCCGCCGAAAACGTGGCGCTGTGGCACGAGCGCGACATCTCCCACAGCTCGGTCGAGCGCGTCATCCTCCCCGACTCCACCATCTTGCTTGACTACATGCTCGACAAAGCCGCGGCGCTCATCGAAAACCTCCGCGTCTACCCTGAGCGCATGAAGGAAAACCTGGAGCTGACCCGCGGGCTCGTCTTCAGCGAAGGCCTGATGCTCGAGCTGGTGCGTAAGGGAGTGCCGCGCGAGCAAGCCTACGCCTGGGTGCAGGCCGCCGCCAAGAAAGTCTGGGACGACAAGCAGGAGTTCAAGCAGGCCGTGCTGGCCGACTCCCGCATCGCCGCCAAGCTCTCCCGGCAGGAGATTGACGCCGCCTTCGACCTCCGCCACGCCCTCCGCCACACCGACGCCATCTTCTCCCGCGTGTTCAAGCACTAGCCACAAAGACACGAAGAAGACAGCTTGGATTGTCATCCCGAGCGGAGCGCAGCCCGTAGGGCTGCGCGAAGTCGAGGGACCTGCTTCTCGTTTGGGGCTTTAGTCTCTGGGGTTTGCAGGAATGTTTTCTTCGTGTCTTTGTGCCTTCGTGGCTAATCCGGCTTGACGCAGACGTCGGGGTTGAGCAGCCGCTCCACCGGTTGGCCGCCCACGATGTGCTTCTCGACAATCTCCGCCACGTCGCCTACCGTCACCTCGCGGTACCACAGCCCGTCCGGATGCACGATGACCGTCGGGCCACAATGGTGCTGGCTGGTGCAGCCCACCTTGGTGACCAGGACGTCGCCCAGCCCGCGCGCCTTTACTTCTTCGCGGAACTTCAGCAGCAGCTCCATCCCGCCCTTCGACGCGCACTTCCCCTCGCCCTCGCTGACGCAGCAGAAAATCTGCTTCCGAAACTCTCTCGGCATGTGAGCCCAGGCTCCTTCTTTATCTGTGTGTATCTGTGTGCATCTGTGGTTTCAAGCGGTCTTGATCCGTGTTAATCCGTGTTCATCCGTGGTTACAAACGATTGATGACGCTCGCCAAGCAGCCGGCGCCGAAGCCGTTGTCAATGTTCACCACCGCCACGTTCGAGGCGCAACTGTTCAGCATCCCCAGCAGCGCCGCCAGCCCCTTGAGGCTGGCGCCGTAGCCCACGCTGGTCGGCACCGCAATCACCGGCACCGAAACCAGCCCGCCCACCACGCTCGGCAGCGCCCCCTCCATCCCCGCCACGCACACGATGACGCGCGCCTCGATCAGCTTGGGGTGGTTGCGGATGAGCCGGTGGATGCCGGCGACGCCCACATCGTAGAGCGCCTCGACGCGGTTGCCCATCATCTCGGCGGTGATGAGCGCCTCCTCGGCCACGGGGATATCCGACGTGCCCGCCGAGACCACCAGGATGAGGCCCTTGCCGGTGAGCTGCCTCGTCCTACGTATGCTGATGACGCCGCTCAGCTCGTGGAACTCGGCCGCGCGCGCCACGCGCTTGACCGCGCGAAACACCTCGCGGCTCGCCCGCGTCACCAGGATGTTGTGCCGGTTCCGCGCCATCCGCCGCACGATGCTGGCAACCTGCTCGGGGCGCTTCCCCGGCGCGTAGACCACTTCGGCGTAGCCCTGGCGCAGCGAGCGGTGGTGGTCAATCTTGGCGAAGCCCAGGTCCTCGAACGGCAGCCGCTTCAGGCGCTCCACCGCCTTCGCCGGGCTGACCTTCCCCCGCCGCACCCCCTCCAGCAACTCCCGAATCTCTTTCTCAGTCATGGTCGTAGACGAATTGGGACAATGATTCTACACGAGTCCTATCCGTGTTCATCTGTGTTCATGGTTCGACTTCGCTCACCACAGGTCCGTGGTTCCTTGACTTGCCTTGAAGGCGGAGCCTAGACTGCGGAATCCCATGTCGGGCAAAACCATTGTAGTTGGCATCAGCGGGGCCTCGGGCGCGGTCTACGCCCAGCGGCTGTTGCAACTGCTGGCGGGGGACGACCGCGTTGCCACCGTCCACGTGGTGGTGTCGAGCGGCGGCCTGCGCCTGCTGCGCGACGAGCTGAAGCTCAAAGCCAAAGACGCATCACGCATTCCGGCGGCGCTGGTGGGCAAGGCCTCGAAGAAGTTCGAGCTCGAGCACAACGCCAACATCGGCGCCGCCATCGCCAGCGGCAGCTACCCAACCGACGGAATGATTATTTGCCCCTGTTCGATGGGCACGCTGGGCGCCATCGCCAGCGGTGTCACCGACAACTTGATGCGGCGCGCCGCCGACGTCCACCTCAAGGAAGGCCGGCCGCTGCTGCTCTGCTGGCGCGACACCCCGCTGACCACGGTTCATCTGGAGAACGCCCTGCGCGTCGCCCGCGCCGGCGGCATCAACTTCCCCATCTCGCCCGGCTACTATTTCGGCGCCAAAGAGCTCCCCACGCTCGTAACTCAATACTGCTGCCGGGTATTAGCTCGGCTGGGGCTTCCCCAGGAAGAGCAATATCAGTGGAGGGGTACGAAAGGCTGACCTCAGGGGCTAAAGCCCCTGTCGAGGGGGAGCCGGCGAACGGCACGGCTGAAGCCGTGCCCTGACGAATGACTGGGCCTGCCCCAGGAAGAGCAGTACCAGTGGAAAGGCACCAGGGGATGACACGAGCGAAAATAGAAAATGGAAAAGAGAAAATAGGTCTCCCCCATCTTCTATTTTCTATTCTCCCTTTTCGCTCTTTGTCTCTCACCTTGCGGATGATCAAGTTCGAGCATGCGGTCTTCGCTTTGCCGTTTGCGTTCCTCGGCGCGCTGCTCGCCGCGCAAGGCTGGCCGACGGGGCGCCAGGTTCTCTGGATCGTGGTCGCCATGGTGGCGGGGCGCAGCGCCGCCATGGCCTTCAACCGCATCGCCGACCGCGGCTACGACGCGGCCAACCCGCGCACCGCGCAGCGCGAGCTGCCCACGCGCCAACTTTCGCTCGGCTTCGCCTGGGTGTTCACGCTGGCCAGCGCCGGCGTGCTCATCTTCGCCGCCTGGCAACTCAACCCGCTGGCCTTCAAGCTCTCGCCGCTTGTTTTAGCCGTGCTCTTCTTCTATTCCTACACCAAGCGCTTCACCGCCCTCACCCACTGGGTGCTGGGCGCCTGCCTGGGGATGGCGCCCGCCGGCGCGTGGATTGCGGTGCGCGGCGCGCTCGACTGGCCAATCCTCCCGCTCTCGCTGGCGGTGCTCTGCTGGGTGGCGGGCTTCGACATCATCTACGCCTGCCAGGACGTCGCCTTCGACCAGAAAGCGGGTCTTTTCTCTCTCCCCGCGCGTATTGGAGTCCGGAGGGCGCTGGGCGTGTCGAAGATTCTGCACGCGCTCATGCTGGCGCTGCTGCTGGAGCTGGCCTGGCTGGCGGACTTGGGCGTGCTCGCGTTCGCGGGCGTGGCGGTGACGGCGGCGCTCATCGCCTACGAGCACTCGCTGGTGAAGCCGGACGACCTGAGCCGCGTGAATGCTGCGTTTTTTACGGTGAACGGGTATATTAGCATTTTGCTGCTGCTTTTCTGGGGAGCCGACATTCTGGTGGCTGGACGCTAGAGGCTGGATGCTGGAGTTTCGTTTGTCATTCTGGGCGAAGCGAAGAACCTCAACTGAGCGACACCTGAGACCCTTCGCTGCGCTCAGGGTGACAACAAGAGAATGAAGAAACAACCAATCCTCGAAGACAAGCGGCTGAAGCCGATAGCCGCCAAGGTGCTGAACGGGGAGCGCCTCACCTTCGACGACGGCGTCGCGCTTTACCGCTCGAACGACCTGCTGGCGCTGGGCTGGCTGGCCAACCACGTCCGCGAGCACAAGAACGGCAACGTCTGCTACTTCAACATCAACCGTCACATCAACCCTACCAACGTCTGCGTGGCCCACTGCCGGCTGTGCGCCTTCGGGCGCGACCCCGACGCTCCCGGCGCCTACACCTACGCGGTGGGGGAAGCGGTCGAGCGCGCCGCCAGCGGCTACAGCGAAGCGGTCACCGAGTTTCACATCGTCGGCGGGCTGCACCCCACGCTGCCTTTCGACTACTACCTCGACCTGCTGCGCGCGCTCAAGCAGCGCTTCCCGGCGGTGCACCTCAAAGCCTTTACGATGGTGGAAGTCGCCTACCTGGCCAAGATCGCCAAGCTCTCCACTCGCGACACGCTGCTGAAGCTGAAAGAAGCGGGGCTCGATTCTCACCCCGGCGGCGGGGCGGAGATTTTCCACCCGCGCGTGCGCAAGGTCATCTGCGACCACAAGATTTCCGGCGAGATGTGGCTGCGCATCGCCCGCACCGCGCACGAGCTGGGCCTGCACTCAAACGCCACCATGCTCTACGGCCACATCGAGACCGACGAGGAGCGCGTCGACCACCTGCTCAAGCTGCGCGCGCTGCAGGACGAGACCCGCGGCTTCTCCTGCTTCATCCCGCTGGCCTTTCATCCGGCCAACACCGCGCTCGCGCACCTGCCGCCCACCACCGGCATGACCGACCTCAAGAACATCGCCGCCAGCCGCCTGCTGCTCGACAACTTCCCCCACATCAAGGCCTACTGGATTATGCTGACGCCGCCGATTGCGCAGGTGGCGCTGCGCTTCGGCGCCGACGACCTCGACGGCACGGTGGTGGAAGAGAAGATTTACCACGACGCCGGGGCGCAGACGCCGCAGTCGCTGCGCCGGTCGCAACTGCTGCAGCTCATCCGCGAAGCCGGGCGCGAGCCTGTGGAGCGCGACACGCTCTACCGCCCCGTAACGCGCACGCCCGCCGGCGAGCCCCGCCTCGACACCACCCTCACCGTCAACGTCTAGCTTTACTCGGCCGCCTCCGGCACTATAATCAGCACCACGTACTTCAGCCATGAGAACCGCACGGACAATCCTGGCGCTGGCGCTCGGCGTGGCCGCCGCGCTGCCCGCGGCCGCGGCCAAGCCGGAGACCTGGAGCGAGGCGCACTCCGCGCACTTCCACGTCATCACCAACGCCAAGCCCAAGGTGGCTGCGGAGGCCGTGCGCAAGCTGGAGGAGTTCCGCCACCTGCTCGGCCTGATGTACCCGCGCATGCGGCTCGACCCGCCCGCGCCGGCGCGGATCATCCTCTTCAGGAACAACCGGACCTTCGAGCCCTACACGCCGCGCGTCACCCTGGAAAAGCGTGGGCGCCTGGGCGGCTTCATGCAGCACGGCGACGAACGCATGTACCTGGCCGTCAACCTCGGCGCGCCGGAGCCGCAGCCGGTGGTCTTCCACGAGTACATCCACCTCATCCTGGCGCTCAACCTCGGCCACGTGCCGACGTGGCTGAATGAAGGCCTGGCGGAGTTTTACGAGCAGAGCGAGGTCGACGGGGTCAACTTCACCATCGGCAACCGGCAGCCGGGCTGGTGGCAGGCGCTTCAGCAGGAGAAGATGATGCCGCTCGCGGACCTGGTGCGGCGCGACTACAGCGTGCAGCCGTTCAAGGACCCGAAGGAGATGGGGCTCTTCTATGCCCAGTCCTGGCTGCTGGTGCACTACCTGATGGTGGCCGACGAGGCCAAGCGCCGTCCCCAGTTTGTCGAGTTCGTGCAACTGCTCATGCAGGGAGTCGACCAGGACCAGGCCTTCACCCAGGCCCTGGGAACCGACTACGCCGGCATGGAGAAGCAACTGCGGGACTATCTGGGCCGCACCACGCTGCACGTATTCCGCGGGAAGATGGCGCAGGGGGTGAAGAAGTCGGCGCTGCCGTTTTCGCCCATGGCGCCGGCGGTGGCGGAAGCCTACCTGACCGACCTCTGGTTCAACCGCGGCGACGTGGCGCAGGCCGAGCAGGCGCTGCGGGCGCTGGCGCAGAAGGGCTCGCCACCGCCGGAGGTGCTCGACCGGCTGGGACGGGTCGAGCTCCGCAAAGGAAACCCAGAGGAGGCGGAGAAGCACCTGCAGGCGGCGTTGGCGGCGCGGCCCAATGACCTCGGCCTGGCCTACTACACGGCGTGGGCCATCAGCCAGGGCCGGATGGGACGGGCAGCGGACGCGGAGGAAGGGCGGGCCGCCGCCACGCAGGTGATCGAGCTGCTCTCCCCGCACCTCGACGCCATCCACACCTTCCCGCACGCCTACCACCTGCTCATCCAGGCGCGCATGGAGCGCAACGACCCGCCCGCCGAGCTCATCCCGGTGGTGGAGAGCGCTCGCGGCCGGATGCCGGCGGCGCGCGAGTTCGACCTTCTCCTCGCGCATCTCTACGAGCGCGCGGAGAGGTGGGACGACGCCGAAAAGCTGCTCATTGAATCGGTCCAGCGCGCCGACGGCCCGGAGGAGCGCCAGCGCGCCCAGCAGTGGCTCGACTCCCTGCAGCGAAGGCGTGAGTACATGACCCGGCCGCAGGGCCCGATGCAGGTGGTGCTGGAAGGCAACTCGCCCGGCCCGGGCGAGCCGCCCGTGAATGTGCGCGAGCCGGTGGAGCCGCCGCCCGCCAGCACGCCCGCCACGCCACCGGAGGTGCGCTACATCCGGGGCACGCTGGTGGACGTGCAGTGCAGCGACCAGGACGACTCGGCCCGCGTCACCGTGAGCTTGGAGAGGAAAACGGGCGAAACTCCGCGCGTGGTCCACCTGAAGGTACGCTCCCGGACGCGAGTTATCCTGCTTGACCCCACCAACAGCCGGGAGCAGCTCGAGTGCGGGCCCGCG
>Ga0209399_10000426_pt1 | contig 25683 bp, 23 predicted proteins | sample OV2TP3_FD_184130 | JGI IMG/M metagenome (GOLD analysis project Ga0209399, IMG submission 184130) | Hot spring microbial communities from Beatty, Nevada to study Microbial Dark Matter (Phase II) - OV2 TP3 (SPAdes) (version 3) | ecosystem: Environmental > Aquatic > Thermal springs > Hot (42-90C) ... | reverse complement strand
GGTGCTGTCGATCTTCGATTGGATCGGCGCCGTCTTCGCCACCATTTACGGCTTCCCGCTGGTGCAGCCGTTCGCCCGCAAGTTCACCGAATACGCCATCGTCGCCGATTTCGCCGCCGGCATCGTGCTGTTCGTGGTGTCGCTGATCTTCCTGTCGCTGATCACGCGCAAGATCGCGAACCGCATCCGGGAAAGCGCGCTCAACGCCGTCGACCGCTCGCTGGGCTTCCTGTTCGGGCTGCTGCGCGGCGCCCTGATCGTGGTCGTCGCCTACCTGGCGTTCGACTTCATCTACCCGTTGAAGGAGCAGCCGAAATTCCTCAAGGAGGCGCGCGCCATGACCCTGGTCGAGCCCGGCGCGGCGTTCCTGAAGACGCTGATCCCGGAACGATTCGGCGGCGCCGACAAGGACGAGCCGGCGGCCGCGGCGGGAAAGGCCGCGCCCGGCGCCAAGGTCGGCGCGCCGGCGGCCGGCCGGCGCCGCGTCGTCCAGGATCTCCCGATGCCACAACCGAAGGGCCAAAAGGCCGACGACATGGTAGGATACGGCGACAAGGAGCGCCGCGACATGCAACGGCTGATCGACAGCAGCAAGGACCGGTGATGGAGTCCGACCGCCCGATGACCCGACGCCCGCGGCCGCCCGCCCTGCTCCGCCCCGAGGACGACGACCATCCGAAGGAGGAATGCGGGCTGTTCGGCGTCTACGGCATGCCCGACGCCGCCACCCATGCGGCGCTCGGCCTGCACGCGCTGCAGCACCGCGGCCAGGAGGCGGCGGGCATCGTCGCCTACGACGGCGAGCAGTTCCACAGCCACCGCGCCCTCGGCCTGGTCGGCGACAACTTCAGCGACCCGGCGACGATGGCCCGGCTCGCCGGCCACGTCGCCATCGGTCACGTGCGCTATTCGACCTCCGGCGACACGATTTTGCGCAACGTGCAGCCGCTGTTCGCCGACTTCAAGTTCGGCGGCCTCGCGGTGGCGCACAACGGCAACCTCACCAACGCCTACCAGATCCGCAAGGAGCTGGTGCAGCGCGGCTGCATCTTCCAATCCACCAGCGACACCGAGACCATCATCCACCTGATCGCCATCAGCGAATACGGCCGCGTCGTCGACCGGCTGACCGATGCGCTCAGCCAGATCGTCGGCGCCTACTCGCTGGTCGCCATCACCCAGAAGAAGCTGATCGGCGTGCGCGATCCGCACGGCGTGCGGCCGCTGGTGCTGGGACGGCTCGGCGAGGCGTGGATCCTGGCCTCCGAGTCCTGCGCGCTCGACATCATCGGCGGCAAGTTCGTGCGCGACGTCGAGCCGGGCGAGATCGTCGTCGTCGACGACAAGGGCCTGCACAGCCTGAAGCCGTTCAACAAGGCGCCGAACCGGTTCTGCATCTTCGAATACATCTACTTCGCGCGCCCCGACAGCGTCATGGAAGGCCGCAACGTCTACGAGGTTCGCAAGCGCATCGGCGCCGAGCTGGCGCGCGAGAGCGACGTGCCGGCCGACGTGGTGGTGCCGGTGCCAGATTCAGGCGTGCCGGCGGCGATCGGCTACTCCCAGCAGGCGGGAACGCCGTTCGAGTTCGGCATCGTCCGCAACCATTACGTCGGCCGCACCTTCATCGAGCCGACCGACCAGATCCGCCACCTCGGCGTGCGCCTCAAGCACAACGCCAACGCCTCGGGGCTGAAGGGCAAGCGGGTGGTGCTGGTCGACGACTCGATCGTCCGCGGCACCACCAGCTTGAAGATCGTCGAGATGGTGCGCAGCGCCGGCGCCAAGGAGGTGCACATGCGCATCTCCAGCCCGCCGACCACGCACTCGTGCTTCTACGGCATCGACACGCCGGAGCGCGACGAGTTGCTGGCGTCCCACTACGACGTCGCCGCCATGGCACGGCACATCAATGTCGACAGCTTGGCCTTCCTCACCATCGACGGCCTTTACCGGGCGCTCGGCGAGGCCAAGCGCCGGGGCGAGGCGCCGCAATATTGCGACGCCTGCTTCACCGGCGAGTATCCGATTCCGCTGGTCGATCACGACAAGGACCCGGTGCAGCGCCAGTTGTCGCTGCTCGACGAGCGGGAATGAGGATGCCCCGCCCGGGCGCCAAGCCTCAGCCATCCAAACGCCTCGACGGACGCATCGCCCTGGTCACCGGCGCGTCGCGCGGCATCGGCGCCGCCGTCGCCAGGCGCTTCGCCGAGGAGGGCGCGCAACTGGTGCTCACCGCCCGCACCCCGGGCGCGCTGGAGGAGATCGACGACCAGGTGCGCGCCGCGAGCGGCCGCCGGGCGACGCTGGTGCCGCTGGACCTCACCGACTTCGCCGCCATCGACCGCCTCGGCGCCGCCATCTTCGAGCGCTTCAAGCGGCTCGACGTGCTGATCGGCAACGCCGGCGTGCTCGGCACGCTGAGCCCGCTCGCCCACACCGAGCCCGCCGTCTGGGACGAGGTGATGGCGGTCAACGTCACCGCCAACTGGCGGCTGATCCGCAGCATGGACCCGCTGCTCCGCGCCTCGCCGGCCGGCCGCGTCGTGTTCGTATCCTCGACCGTCGCCCGCGAGGCCCGCGCCTATTGGGGGGCGTACGCGATTTCCAAGTGCGCGCTCGAGATGCTGGCGCTGATCTACGCCGCCGAGGTAGCGAAGACCAACGTCAAGGTCAACCTTCTCAATCCCGGCGGCACGCGCACGGCGATGCGCGCCCAGGCCTTCCCCGGCGAGGACCCGATGACGCTGAAGACCGCCGACAGCATCGCCGGTGTCTTCGTCGATCTGGCGGAAGCCGGATGCACCCGCCACGGCGAGCTGATCAAGGCGTTCTGACGGCGCCCATCGGCGCCATTGCCGATCCTTACCGTTTTTGACCGCATACGCCCTTTTGCTCCGGCACCCGGCGGCTATACTGGCGTTTTCGCCAAGGGAGCTCCGCCATCTCGGCCACCGGTTTCCTGATCAACATCGTCGGCGCCGTGGCGCTCTTGCTGTGGGGCATGCGCATGGTGCGCACCGGCATCGAGCGCGCCTACGACGCCGACCTGCGCCAGATGGTCGCCAGCAGCGTCTCCAGCCGGCTCAGGGCGCTGCGCGTCGGCGTCGGCGTCACCGCGGTGCTGCAAAGCTCGACCGCGACGGCGTTGATGGTCGCCACCTTCTGCGCCCACGGGCTGATGGCGACCGGCCCGGCGCTGGCGGTGATGCTGGGCGCCGACATCGGCACCACGCTGGTCGCCCAGGTGCTGGCGTTCGACGTGTTCTGGCTGTCTCCCGGCTTGCTCGTCGTCGGCTTCGTCGTCCATTCGATCGCCGCGCGCACGCGGCCGAGGCAGCTCGGCCGCGCCGCCATCGGCCTCGGCCTGATGCTGCTGGCGTTGAAGCTGATCGTCGCCACCTCCGAGCCGTTGCGCGAGTCCGAAGTGCTGCGCGAGGTCCTGGGCTCGATGGTCGGCGAGCGCTCGATCGCGGTATTGGTCGCCGCGCTGCTGACCTGGCTGGCGCATTCCAGCCTCGCCATCGTGCTCCTGATCATGGCCTTCGCCCAGGCCGGAACGGTGCCGATGGACGTGGCGCTGGCGCTGGTGCTGGGCGCCAACCTGGGCGGCACCCTGGCGCCGATCGTCGCCACCTTCGCCGCCGGCGCGGCGGCTCGCCGGGTGACGTTCGGCAACGCCGCCTTCAAGTTGATCGGCGTCGCCCTGGTGATGCCGGCGATCGATCTCGTACAGCCGCTGTTGGGGTGGTTCGGCGCCGACGCGGCGCGCCAGGTGGTCAATTTTCATACCGCCTTCAACCTGCTGATCGCGGTCGTCTTCATCGGCCTCACCGAGATCGCCGCCAGGATCGCCGAGCGCCTGCTGCCGGTGAAGCCGTCGGTCGACGACCCGGGCCAGCCCAAGTACCTGGATCGCGCCAGCCTGACGTCGCCGCCGGTGGCGCTGGCGGCGGCGTCGCGCGAGGCGCTGCGGGTCGGCGACGTGGTCGAGTCGATGCTCAACGACGCGATCAAGGCGCTGAAGCAGGACGACGGCACGCTGGCGCGCGAAATCCGCGCCCGCGACGACGCCGTCGACAAGCTCTACGAGGCGATCAAGCTCTACGTCACCGAGATCAGCCGCGACGAACTCGACGACGAGGAGAGCCGCCGCGCCGCCCAGATCCTGACCTTCACCACCGACCTCGAGCATATCGGCGACATCATCGAGAACCTGATGGAGCTGGCCGGCAAGAAATCCGAGCAGGGGGTGCGGTTCTCGGAGGACGGCCTGGCCGACCTCGAGGAATTGCACGCCAAGGTGGCCGCCAACATGAAGCTCGCCCTCGGCGTGTTCATGTCCGGCGACGAGAAGATGGCGGTGAAACTTTTGCGGGAGAAGCGCGAGGTCAAGGACCTGGAACGCGTCGACGCCGCCCGTCACCTCGATCGGCTGCGCGAGGGCCGGCGCGAGAGCATCGAGACCAGCGCGCTGCACATGGACGTGCTGCGCGACTTGAAGCGCATCCACTCGCACATCGTCGCCGTGGCGTATCCGGTGCTCAAGCAGGCGGGGTTGCTGGACCCGCAGCCGCCGCCGGCCAAGGACTGAGCCCGTCTCAGCGCCGCTGCCGGCCCGCCACCAGCAATTCGGCGGCGAGCGCGGCCAGGCCCTTGGCCATGGCGCCTTGCGGCTTAACGTCGGTGATCACGTAGTTGACGCGGTCGAGGTTGGCGACCCGGACCGGCGCCGTGCGGTTGAACTTGGTGTGGTCGGCGAGCAGCACGGCGGTGCGCGCCTGGGCCAGCATTTCGGCGCGCAGTTCCGCTCCCTCCCGCGAATAGTCCATCAGCCACGGTTCGGCGCTCAGCGCGCTGGCGCCGACGAACGCGAAATCGGCGTAGTAGTTGGCGAGCATCTGGGTGGTGTCGCGGCCGAGCGTTGCGCTCTCGGCCCCTTGCACCTCGCCGCCGAGCAGCAGCACCCGGTTGTTGTTGCGGCCGGCCAGGCGGCCGGCGACCTGGATGTCGTTGGTGTAGACGGTGAGACCGCGCCGCGGCGCCAGGGCCTCGGCGACGCACAGCGTGGTGGTTCCCGAATCGACGATCAGCGACGCCCCGTCGGGCACCAGGTCGGCGGCTGTCCGGCCGATGGCGCGCTTGCCTTCGATGTTGACGCTCATCCTCTCGGCGAACGCCGGCTCCACCTGGTCTATGGAGAGCGCACCGCCGTGGGTCTTGCGCAGCCGGTTATCGCCCGCCAGCCGCGTGATGTCGCGGCGGATGGTTTCGCGCGACACCTTGAGCCGGCGAAAGAGTTCGCTGACCGACACCGACCCCTTTTCGCCGAGGATGTTCAGGATCTGGTCGCGTCTCTGTTCGGCGAGCATGGCCGTCCCCTCCCCGCCCGAGGCCGCGCCGCCGTCGGCCGTCCGGGCGCCCCGGTACACTGCCGAAGCCCCCGGCGGCCGTCAAGAAATCGCGCCGGGTCCCGCCGCCGCGCCGACGACCGCATCCGCTAACCTGCTGCCGCCGACGTCGCCGCGACGGCGAAGGCGGAGCGCAAAATATTGCGGTTCGGCAACGTTTTGGCGACAGATTGGAGACACCTCGGGCGCCGGGATAGCTGTGGCATAATCCGTGCCGGTATGGAACAATGCCTGCGGCGCCGGGCCGTTCCCGTCGGCCGACGGCGTCCATCGACCGCTGGCCGACGGAACCATTTGCGGGCCGGTGCCCGCCAACCAGGGAGATGGAGAGTCAATCCATGCTGACGAATTTCTTTAAACGGCTGGCCGCGATCGTCGCCGGCGGCCTGATGGTGCTCGGCTTCGGCGCCGGCGCCATGGCAAAGACCGACCTTTTGGTCTACACCGCCGTCGAAGCCGACGAGCTCGCCAAGTTCAAGTCCGCGATCGAGAAAGCGGTGCCCGAAGTCGAAATCAAGTGGGTGCGCGATTCGACCGGCATCATCACGTCGAAGCTGCTGGCCGAGAAGGACAACCCGCGCGCCGACATCGTGTGGGGCCAGGCCGCCACCAGCCTGGTGCTGCTCGCCAACCAGGGTTATTTCCAGGGCTATGCGCCGAAGGGACTGGATAAGCTCGACAAGCGCTACTACGACAGCAAGAACAATCCGCCGCTGTGGGTCGGCCAGCGCACCTACGGCGCCGCCGTCTGCTACAACCGGGTCGAGGGCAAGAAGAAGAACCTGCCGATCCCGGCGTCCTGGCAGGACCTGACCAAGCCAGTCTACAAGGGCAGCGTCATCATGCCGAACCCGAACTCGTCGGGCACCGGCTTCCTCGACGTCTCCAGCTGGCTGCAGATGTGGGGCGAGGACAAGGGCTGGAAGTACATGGACGCGCTGCACCAGAACATCTCCCGCTACACCCACTCCGGCTCGGCGCCGTGCAAGCTCGCGGCCTCCGGCGAGACGCCGATCGGCGTGTCGTTCGCCTACCGGGTGGTGAAGTCGATGGAGGAAGGCGCGCCGTTGCAGCTGGTGCTGCCGTCCGAGGGCCTGGGCTGGGAAGTCGAGGCCTTCGGCATCGTCCGCAACACCAAGAAGCTGGCTCTTGCGAAGAAGGTCGCCGACTGGTCGGTCAGCAAGGCGGCGATGGTGCTGTACGCGCCGGGCTACGAGGCGGTCGCCATGCCGGGCGTCCCCAACCCGACCGAGGCGTTGCGCGGCATCGACAAGCAGTTCGTCAAGAACGACTTCAGTTGGGCGGCGGACAACCGCATGCGCATCCTCAACGAATGGGCGAAGCGCTACGACGCCAAGTCCGACCCGAAGAAGAAGTAAGCGTACGGGCCTTGTTTGGCGGGCCCGCGCCAGCGCCGTGAATACCCCGGCCGCCCGCGCACACCGGGCGGCCGGGATTCGCGGCCGGTGACGCCACGCCGAAGGGGCAGCGAACCATGGCGCAGAGCGACACCAAGACCGCGGCCGCGCGCCGGCCCTATCTCGAGATTCGCGGCCTGATCAAGAAGTTCGGCGACTTCGTCGCCCTCCGAGACATTTCACTCGACGTCTTCGAGGGCGAATTCGTTTGCTTCCTCGGTCCGTCGGGCTGCGGCAAGACGACGCTGCTGCGCGCCATTGCCGGCCTCGACATCCAGACCGCGGGCAGCATCGCGCAAGCCGGGCGCGACATCTCGGCGCTGCCGCCGTCGGGGCGCGACTTCGGCATCGTCTTCCAGTCCTACGCGCTGTTCCCCAACCTGACGGTCAACAAGAACGTCGCCTACGGGCTCGAGAACCGCCAGGCCACGAAAGCCCGGGTGGCGGCGCGGGTCGAGGAGCTGCTCGCGCTGGTCGGCATGCCCGAGCAGGGCGACAAGTACCCGGCGCAACTTTCCGGCGGCCAGCAGCAGCGGGTGGCGCTGGCCCGGGCGCTCGCCACCAGTCCCGGCCTGCTGCTGCTGGACGAGCCGTTGAGCGCGCTCGACGCCAAGGTGCGGGTGCGCCTGCGTCACGAGGTCAAGGACCTGCAGCACCGGCTCGGCGTCACCACCATCATGGTCACCCACGACCAGGAAGAGGCGCTGACCATGGCCGACCGCATCGTGGTCATGAACCAGGGCATCATCGAGCAGGTCGGCACGCCGGAGGAAATCTACCGCCGGCCGGCCAGCCCGTTCGTCGCCGATTTCGTCGGCACCATGAACTTCCTGCCCGGCACCGCCGCCGGCCAAGGCCGCGTGCGGATGGGCGGCGTCGAGCTGGCGACCGCCAACGGCATGCCCGCGGTGTCCCAGGGCGGCGTGGTGACGGTGTGCATCCGGCCCGAGGACGTGGCCACCCGAAACGTCACCGCCAGGACGCCGAACGCCGTCCGGGCAACCGTCGACGAGCTCGAGTTCCTCGGCTCCTTCTATCGCGCCACGCTGCGGCCAAGCGGCTCCGAGCCGACCCGGTTCCGGGCGGATTTCTCCATCAACCTGATGCGCGATCTGCGCATCGCCGAAGGCGGCGAGATCATCGTGTCGCTGCCGCCGGAGCACCTGCGCGTCTACAAGGACGCCTTCACCACCACCGGGGACGCCATCTAGGGGGCCATGGGCAACCCCGCGCCAGCCGCCGCCGTCGCCGCCCCGGTCAGGTCGAAGGTCAGCCGCGACGACTGGCTGTTGCGCGGCGTGCTGGTGGTGGTGGCGGCTTTTTTGGCGGTCGGCATCCTGCTGCCGCTGTACGCGCTGTTGTCGAAGAGCTTCCACAACGCCGACGGCAAGTTCATCGGCTTCGCCAACTACCAGAGCTATTTCACCAATCCGGCGCTGTTCCAATCGATCGAGAACAGCGTCACGGTGACCGTCGTCGCCACCCTCATCAGCGTGGTGCTGGTGTTCCTCTACGCCTACGGGCTGACCCGCACCTGCATGCCCTACAAGAGCCTGTTCAAGGGCATCGCGCTGATCCCGATCCTGATGCCGTCGCTGCTGCCGGCGATCTCGCTGGTGTATTTCTTCGGCAACCAGGGCGTCATCAAGGGCGTGCTGATGGGCGAAACCATCTACGGGCCGATCGGCATCGTCATGGGCGAGGCGTTCTACGTCTTCCCGCACATCATGACCATCCTGTTGATCGCCATGTCGATGAGCGACGCGCGGCTGTACGAGGCGGCGGCGGCGCTGGGCGCCAGCCGCATGCGCACCTTCTTCACGGTGACGCTGCCCGGCATCCGCTACGGCCTGGTCTCCGCGTTCTTCGTCGCCTTCACGCTGATCATCACCGACTTCGGCGTGCCGAAGGTGATCGGCGGGCAGTACAACGTGCTTGCCACCGACGTCTACAAGCAGGTCGTCGGCCGCCAGGACTTCGAGATGGGCGCCGTCGTCAGCATGGTGCTGCTGGTGCCGGCGGTGATCGCGTTCTTCGCCGACCGCATCGTGCAGCGCCGGCAAGTGGCGCAGTTGACGGCGCGCGCCGTTCCTTACGAGCCGAAACCGGCGCGCGGGCGCGACCTGGCGTTTCTGATCTACTGTTCGGTGATCGGCGCGTTGATCGTCGCCATGCTGGCGATGGCGGCCTACGCGTCGATCGTGCGCCTTTGGCCGTACAACCTGACGCTCTCCATTTACCACTACCAATTCGACCTGCGCGACGGCGGCGGCTGGGCATCGTACCGCAATTCGATCCAGATGGCGGCGTGGACCGCCGTCATCGGTACCGCCATCGTGTTCATCGGCGCCTACCTGGTGGAAAAGAGCCGCGGCTTCCGCGAAGGCCGCGCGGCGTTGCAGTTCCTGGCCATGGTGCCGATGGCGGTGCCGGGACTGGTGCTCGGGCTCGCCTACGTGTTCTTTTTCAACGACCCCAATAACCCGCTCGAATTCCTCTACCACACCATGCCGATCCTGGTCATCTGCACCATCACCCACTTCTATACCGTGGCGCACCTCACCGCGCTCACTGCGTTGAAGCAGATGGACCCGGAGTTCGAATCGGTGTCGTCGTCGCTGAAGGTGCCCGTCTACAAGACCTTCTGGCGGGTGACGGTGCCGGTGTGCGTGCCGGCGATCCTCGACGTTTCGATGTACCTGTTCGTCAACGCCATGACCACGGTGTCGGCGGTGGTGTTCCTGTATTCGCCAGACACCGCGCTGGCCTCCGTCGCCGTCCTCAACATGGACGACGCCGGCGAAGTGGCGTCCGCCGCCGCCATGGGCATGATGATCGTCTACACCTCGGCCGGCGTGCGGCTGGTGCACGCGCTGCTCACCCGCGGCATCGCCTTGAGGACCCAGGCCTGGCGCAAACGCTAGGGAATCCGCCGTTCCCGGCTGGCGCTTATTTTTGTGGTATTTTGACCGATCTTGACCGATAATCCCGGCGGCCCGCATGGCCGCCCGAACGAGGCCGAACCATGACCGACAAAAAAGACCGCGACCCCTGGCTGCTCACCCCCGGCCCGCTGACCACCTCGCCCGAGACCAAGCGGGCGATGCTGCACGATTGGGGATCGCGCGACAAAGCCTTCATCGACGCCAACGCCCGCGTCCGCCGTCGCCTGGTGGAGATCGCCGGCGCCGCCGGCACCCACGTCTGCGTGCCGCTGCAGGGCTCCGGCACCTTTGCCGTCGAGGCGACGCTGGGCACCATGATCCCAAAGGCGGGCAAGGCCCTGGCGCTGATCAACGGCGCCTACGGCCAGCGCATGGCGAGGATCCTCGACTACGCGGGCCGCGCTTACGCCGTGCTGGAGACGCCGGAGGACACGCCGCCCGGCCTCGACCAGCTCGACGCGATGCTGAAGGCGGACCCCAGGATCACCCACGTCGCCGCCGTCTACTGCGAGACCACGTCCGGCATCCTCAACCCGATCGCCGACATCGCCCGCATCGTCGCCAAGCACCGTCGCGGGCTCCTGATCGACGCCATGAGCGCCTTCGGGGCGCTGCCGCTGGACGCCCGCCAGGTGCCGTTCGACGCCATGATGGCGTCGTCCAACAAGTGCTTCGAGGGCGTGCCCGGCATGGGCTTCGCCGTCATCCGCAAGGCGGCGCTGGAGAACGCCAAGGGCAACGCCCATGCGCTCAGCCTCGACCTCTACGACCAATGGCAGGCGATGGAGAAGAACGGCCAGTGGCGGTTCACGCCGCCGACCCACGTCATCTTCGCGTTCGCCGCCGCCATCGACCAGTTCGACGCCGAGGGCGGCGTGGCCGGCCGGCACAAGCGCTACGCCGCCAACTGCAAGGTGCTGGTCGACGGCATGCGGGCGATGGGATTCGAGACCTTGCTTCCGGACGCCCTGCAGGCGCCGATCATCGTCACCTTCAGGATGCCGGCCGATCCGGCTTTCGACTTCCAGACTTTCTACGACGCCCTCAGCCGCCGCGGTTACGTCATCTATCCGGGCAAATTGACCGTGGCGCCGAGCTTCCGCATCGGCTGCATCGGTCGTCTCGACGCAGAGGTGATGAAGGGCGCGCTCGGCGCCGTTCGCCAAGCCATCAAGGAAATGGGCGTCAGGACCGGCGCCCCCGTCGCCGCCTGAACAAAAACGATCCGACCGAAAAGGAACTGCCATGAACGCGCAAGCCGACTACGTTTTCAGCCGCAGCTATCGAGGCCCGGTGAAGGCCCTGGTCCTGGATTGGAGCGGCACCACCGCCGACGCCTATGTGCTCGCCCCGGCGGTGGTGTTCGTCGAGGTGTTCAAGAAGCACGGCGTCGAGATCAGCATGGAGGAGGCGCGCGGGCCGATGGGCTTGCGCAAGGATTTGCACATCAAGGCGTTGACCGAGGTGCCGGAGATTCGGGACCGCTGGAAGAAGATCAAGGGCAGGGAGCCGACCCAGAAGGACGTCGATCGGATGTTCAAGGACTTCGTGCCGATGCAGCTCAAGTGCCTGCGCCAGTACACCAAGCTGCTGCCCGGGGTCGCCGAGGTCACCCGGCGCCTGCAGAAGAAGGGCATCAAGATCGGCAGCTCGACCGGCTTCGTGCGCTCGATGGTGAGCATCCTCGAGAAGGACGCCAAGAAGCAAGGCTACGTGCCCGACGCTTCGGTCGCCGGCGACGAGGTCGAGCACGGGGCGCGGCCGAAGCCGTTCATGGTCTACAAGAACCTCGACATGATGGACGTGCATCCGATCCAGTCGGTGGTCAAGGTCGACGACACCATTTCCGGCGTCGGCGAGGCGCTGGAGGCCGGGTGCTGGGGCGTCGGCGTGGCGCGTTATTCCAACTACATGAACATCAACAGCATGGCCGAGGAGAAGCGCCTCTCCAAGGCCGACATCAAGCGGCGCCTGGAAAAGACCCGCGACATCCTGAGGAAAGCTGGCGCGCACTACGTGATCGACAGCCTGGCCGACATCGAGCCGGTCATCGACGACATCAACGCCCGCCTCGCCCGCGGCGAGCGGCCGTAGCGGGAAACGACCCCGTCCCGTCCGGTAGCGACGGGGAAGGCGAAAACGCCTATTGTACGAATCCGGCCACGGCAATCGTGTCCGGAAATCAGCGTCCGGCGTAACGGGCGCCGAAAACAGGGAGAAAATTCATGATGAAACGTCGTCTTCTGCTGGCGTTGGCCATCGGCTTCGGTTTCGGATTGTTGAATCCGACGACCATCGTGCCCGCGTCCGCAGCCGATCAGGTCATCCGCTTCGGCCTGATTCCGTCGGAGGATGCCGAGAAGTTGATCAAGGACTCCGGGCCATTCATCGCGGCTTTGGAGAAAAGCTTGGGGATGAAGGTGCAGCCGTTCGTCGCCATCGACTATAGCGCCGTCATCGAGGCCCTGAAGTCGGACAAGCTGGAAATTGCGTTCCTGGGGCCCGCCGCCTACGTGCTGGCCAAGGACAAGGTGAAGGCGGGCGTGATACCCGTGGCCCGTGGCGTCATGCAGGAGACCGGAAAGTCGTCCTACAAGGGGTTGATCATCGCCAACCCGGCGACGACCATCAAGGGTCTCGCCGATCTCAAGGGCAAGACCTTCGCCTTCGTCGATCCGGCGTCGACGTCGGGCAACTTCGTGCCGCGCTACGTGTTCAGCAAGAATAACATCGACCCCGAGAAGGACTTCAAGTCGGTGTTCTATTCCGGCACCCACCAGGCGACCCTGATCGCCGTCAAGGAAGGCAAGGTGGAAGCCGGCTCGATCGCCGATGAGGTTTACGATCTCGCCCTCTCGCGGGGCCAGTTGAAGAAGTCCGACGTGCGGGTGGTCTTTACCTCCGACCCGATTCCGGGTTCACCGTTCGTCGTCCGCACCAACCTGCCGGCCGACCTGCAGGCCAAGTTGAAGGCCGGTCTGATGGGGCTCAAGGACGTCCGCTTCGGCAAACTCGGCGTGGTCACCTCGATGGACCCGGCCACGGATGCCGATTACAACATCGTCCGCGACCTGATCGCCCTTCAGGAGAAGCTGAAGACGGCCAAGAAGAAATAGCGGGGCGGCAAGCGTTCGCCGGCGGACGCTTACGCTACGGTTGATATCGGATTTGATTCCCGCGACACGCCCGCGCTACCAAGCGCGGGCGTCTGCGGGGATTTGCGTTGTTCGCGCGCCGGGCTCATGGAGTTTTCTCTATGATCGCCTCTGACCAAGTCCCGATCCTAGAAATCAAGGGACTGAAGAAGGAATACGGGGCCACCATCGCGCTCCGCGAGGTGAACCTGACCGCGCGTAGGGGCGAGCTTATCGTCATCCTCGGCCGCAGCGGCGCAGGCAAATCGACCCTCATGCGCTGCATCAACCGGCTGGTGACCCCGACCCGCGGCGAGATCCGGTTCAATGGCAAGGCGGTGGGCGGCGACAAGAAGGAGCTGCGCGCCTATCGTCGCAAGATCGGGATGATTTTCCAGCACTTCAACCTCGTCAAGCGCCTGCCGGTGCTGGAGAACGTGCTGACCGGAATGCTGGGTTATAAATCGACGCTGCCGTCGATCGTCAAGGCCTTCAGCCGCGACGAAAAGCTGCGGGCGATCGAATGCCTGGAGCGGGTCGACATGGCGCACAAGGCGTTCCAGCGCGCCGATACGCTCTCGGGCGGCGAGCAGCAGCGCGTCGGCATCGCCCGCGCTCTCAATCAGAACCCGGACCTCCTGCTTGCGGACGAGCCGGTGGCCAGTCTCGATCCCACCATCGCCCGCACGGTGCTCGGCTACATTAAGCAGATCAACGAGGAAATGGGGATCACGGTGCTGTTGAATATTCACCAAGTGAACTACGCCCGCGAGATCGGCCACCGCATCGTCGGCCTGGCCGACGGCGTGATCGCTTTCGACGGTGACATAGCGAACCTGAGCGACGACGTACTCAACCGGATTTACGGCGGCAAGCCGGAGGATACTTACGATGTCTAGTGCGATGGCCGACCAAAGTTTGACCACCGACCCGGATTACCGGGCGCGCCTCCAGCAACGGTTGGACGCGGAAATGACGCCGGCGGAAAGATATCGAAGAATCGCCGTTCAGTCCGCTACCTTCGTCGTCGTCGCCGTCGTTCTTTATTGGACCGCCGTCGACACCAACGTCAGCCTCGGCGAACTGGTTCGCGGCCTACCGGCGATTGCCAACTACGTTGCCCGGATGTACCCACCGGACTGGGCCTATTCGCGCGCGCTCTTGGGTCCGACCATCGAGACCATCGAGATCGCCATTTGGGGAACCGTGCTCGGGATCGTGCTCGGACTGCCGCTCGGGCTCCTTGGGGCGCGCAACATCACACCCCACGTCACCATTTACGCTGCCTCCCGGTTCATCCTCAACGCGCTGCGGGGCGTGTCGGAACTGGTGTTCGCGCTGATCTTCGTGTCCGCCGTCGGCCTCGGCCCGTTCCCCGGGATTCTGGCCCTGGCGCTGCACAACGCCGGGATGCTCGGGAAATTCTACGCCGAAGCCATCGAGGCCATCGATCCGGGGCCCGTGGAAGCCCTGCAAGCCACCGGCGCCAACTGGATACAGATCATCGTGTTCGCCATCATCCCGCAGGTCACCCCGCACTTCATCACCTACAACATGTACCGCTTCGAGGTTAGCATCCGCTCGGCCACGGTGTTGGGATTGGTCGGCGCCGGCGGCATCGGTTTTTATCTGATCTCGAGCATTCGGCTCTTCGACTACCAGGAAACGGCGATCGTGCTGATCATCATCGTGCTCCTGGTGGTGATCACCGACTACTTGGGAACGCGGCTCAGGGCGCGGATCATCTGAGGGCTCGGCCGCGCCGCGACCTTGATCTTCCAGCCGGCCGCGGCGTGGTCTAAGCTTGCCGGGCGGCGTCCAACGCGGCGCCGCCCGCAAACGCTCCGGCACCAGGGAACTGCGTCATGGCCGCCCATCCGAACACCGTCATCGTCAACGGCCGCAGCTACGCTTGGCCGACCCGGCCGGTGGTGATCGTCTGCATCGACGGCTCCGAGCCCGCCTACATCGAGAAGGCCATCGCCGCCGGCCGCATGCCGTTCCTGGCCGGCGCGCTGAAAAGCGGCGCCGACTTGCGCGCCGACTGCGTGGTGCCGTCATTCACCAACCCCAACAACATCTCGATCGTCACCGGCGTGCCGCCGAAGATGCACGGCATCGCCGCCAACTACTTCCTCGACCGCGCCACCGGCGCCGAAGTGATGATGAACGACCCGAAGTTCCTGCGCGTCGGCACCATCTTCAAGGCGTTCTTCGACCGCGGCGCCCGCATCGCCTGCGTCACCGCCAAGGACAAGCTGCGCACCCTGCTCGGCCACGGCCTCGACTTCGCGAGCGGCCGCGCCGTCAACTTCTCCTCCGAGAAGTCGGACAAGGCGACCGCGGCCGAGAACGGCATCGCCCGCGCCGACAAATTTACCGGCCTCCCCGTCCCCGACGTCTATTCGGCCGGCTTGTCCGAGTTCATCTTCGCCGCCGGCGTCAAGCTGTTGAGGGAGTTCAGGCCCGACATCATGTATCTATCGACCACCGACTACATCCAGCACAAGCACGCGCCCGGCACGCCGGTGGCCGACGACTTCTACGCCATGATGGACGGCTACTTCCGCCAACTCGACGCCTCCGGCGCGGTGCTCGCGCTCACCGCCGACCACGGCATGAACGCCAAGCACGACAAACATGGCGCGCCGGACGTCATCTATCTGCAGACCGTCCTCGACGGCTGGCTCGGCAAGGAAGCGACGCGGGTGATCCTGCCGATCACCGATCCCTACGTGGTGCACCACGGCGCGCTCGGCTCGTTCGCCACCGTGTACCTGAAGAACGGCGCCGGCCGCGACGCGCTGATCGCCCGCCTCAAGACTCTCGACGGCGTCCTCGCCGTCTACTCCGGGCCCGACGGCTGCCGCGAGTTCGAGCTGCCGGAAGACCGCATGGGCGACGTCATCGTGGTTTCCGGCAAGCACAAGACGCTGGGCACCAGCGCCGACCGCCACGACCTCTCCCAACTCAAGGAGCCGCTGCGCTCCCACGGCGGCGTCACCGAGCAGCGGGTGCCGCTGGTCGTCACCCGGCCGCTCAAAGGGCTCGCCAAGGGCCGGCGATTCCGCAACTTCGACGCCTTCGACCTGGCCCTCAACCACGCCCAATAGGGTGGCGCCGTGGCCGGCAAGCTGAGGACCCTCTCGCCCGTCGACGGCCGGGTGTACGTCGAGCGCGCCTACGGCGACGACCGCCAGGTCGCCGCGGCGCTGCATCAGGCGCGGCGCGCCCACGAGGTGTGGCGCGCCGTGCCGCTGCCCGAGCGCGCGGCGATTCTGACGCGCGCCGTCGACGCCGTGGTCGCCGCCAAGCAGGACATTGCCGAAGAGATCACCTGGCAGATGGGCCGCCCGATCCGATATTCGCCGGGCGAGGTCGGCGGCTTCGAGGAGCGCGCCCGCCACATGATCGCCATCGCCGCCGAGGCGCTGAAGGACGTCGCCGTCGCCGCCAAGCCCGGGTTCAACCGCTTCATCCGCCGCCAGCCGCTGGGCGTGGTGTTCGTGATCGCGCCCTGGAACTACCCCTGGCTGACATCGGTCAACTCGGTGGTCCCGGCGCTGATGGCCGGCAACAGCGTCATCCTCAAGCACTCGGCGCAGACGCCGCTGGTCGCCGAACGCTACGCGGAAGCCTTCAAGGCCGCCGACCTGCCGACCGGCGTGTTCCAGTTCCTGCACCTCGATCACGCCCGGACCGAGCGCGTCATCAAGGCGCCGGAGATCGCGTTCGTCGCCTTCACCGGCTCGGTCGGCGGCGGCCGCATGGTCGAGGGTGCCGCCCAGGGCCGCTTCATCGGCGTCGGCCTAGAACTCGGCGGCAAGGACCCGGCCTACGTGCGCCAGGACGCCGACATCAAGCACGCGGTCGACAACCTGGTCGATGGCGCGTTTTTCAACAGCGGCCAGTCGTGCTGCGGCATCGAGCGCATCTACGTCCACGATCAGGTCTACGACGAGTTCGTCGAGGGCTACGCGGCCCTGACCGGCAAATACGTGCTGGGCGATCCGACCAGGCCGGAGACGACGCTGGGGCCAATGGTGCGCGCCGAGGCCGCCGACTTCGTGCGCGGCCAGATCAGGGACGCCGTCGCCGCCGGCGCGCGGGCGCTGATCGATGCCAAAAAATTCTCCGCCGACAAGCCGGGCACGCCCTACATGGCGCCGCAGGTGCTAATCGACGTCGACCACACGATGGCGGTGATGACCGAGGAAAGCTTCGGCCCCGTCGTCGGCATCATGAAGGTAGCCTCCGACCAGCAGGCGATCGAGCTGATGAACGACAGCCGCTTCGGGCTGACCGCCAGCGTCTGGACCACCAACGAGGTGGCGGCCAACCGCATCGGCAACCAGGTCGACACCGGCACCTGGTTCATGAACCGATGCGACTACCTGGACCCGGCGCTGGCGTGGACCGGCGTCAAGGAGTCGGGCCGCGGCTGCACGCTGTCGGTATTGGGCTACGAGGCGCTGACGCGGCCGAAATCGTTCCACCTGAGGACCAAGACGTAAGGGGAAAACCACTATGACCGACGCGTCCAAGTTGATTGGCAACTGGAACTACCCGACCCGGGTGCGCTTCGGCGTCGGCCGCATCAAGGAGCTGGCGTCCGCCTGCCGGAGCCTCGGCATCACGCGGCCGCTGCTGGTCACCGATCCCGGGCTGGCGAAATTGCCGATGGTCGCCGACGCGGTCGCCGCCAACGCCAGGGAAAAACTGCCGACGGCGGTGTTCTCGGCCATCAAGCCGAACCCGGTCGGCCGCAACGTCGAGGACGGGCTCAAGGCCTACCGCGCCGGCGGCCACGACGGCGTCATCGCCTTCGGCGGCGGCAGCGCCATGGATGCCGGCAAGACCATCGCCCTGATGGCCGGCCAGAAGCTGCCGCTGTGGGACTTCGAGGACGTCGGCGACAACTGGCAGCGCGCCGACCCGCGAGGCATCGCGCCGATCGTCGCCGTGCCGACCACGTCGGGCACCGGCTCCGAGGTCGGCCGCGCCTCGGTGGTCATCGACGAGGCGACCCATACCAAGAAGATCCTGTTCCATCCGAAGATGCAGCCCGGCCTCGTCATCTGCGACCCGGGCCTGGTCGTCGGGCTGCCGCCGAAGATCACCGCCGCCACCGGCATGGACGCCCTCGCCCACTGCCTGGAGGCCTATTCGGTCGACGCCTATCACCCGATGGCCGACGGCATCGCGCTCGAGGGCATGCGGCTGATCCACGACTGGCTGCCGGAGGCGGTCCGGAACGGCGGCAACCTGCAGGCGCGCGCCCACATGATGGCGGCGGCGGCGATGGGCGCGACGGCGTTCCAGAAGGGCCTCGGCGCCATCCACAGCTTGAGCCACCCGGTCGGCGCCCTCTACGACACCCACCACGGCCTCACCAACGCCGTGTTCATGCCCTACGTGCTGGTGTTCAACCGGCCGGCCATCGCGGAGCGGATGACCCGCCTCGCCCGCTACATCGGATTGAAGAAGCCGTCGTTCCAGGCGGTGCTCGACTGGACCCTGGCGCTCAGGGAGAAATTCGGGATGCCGCACACGGCGGCCGAGCTCGGCGTCGGCCCGGATCGTCTCGACGACATTTCCCGCATGGCCGAGAACGACCCGACCGCGCCGGGCAACCCGGTGCCAGCCAAGGCCGCCGAGATGCGCCGCATCCTCGATGCCGCCATGACCGGCCGCTTGGCGTGAGCCGGCGTCCGCCTGCCCGGCGCGACGTTAGGCCGTTGCACCGGTTGGGAAATCCACCCATCGGAACGGCCGAATTCAGGCGCGATAAATATCCCTTTGACCGGCCGGCGGCGGCGGCGGAGAAAGTGCCGACCGCGCCCGCCAACCCGGTTCCGGCGGACGCGGCGGAGATGCGCCAGTTTCTCGGGGCGGCCGATCGACGCCGCTTCGGCTGAAGCACCCTCAATCAAAAGGATCCGAACCCGGGGGAGTCGCCCCCGGCTGGAATGCGCTTGGCTCCTGCGGCGACCCGCGGGAGCGGGGGGGTACGGACAGATGACGACGATCGGCCCGCTGCGCGGGCGCAAAGTCGCTGCATTCGTTTCGGCGTTGCTGGTGGCCGTCGCGGCCGCCGTGGCCGGCGCCTTCACGACGACGCCGGCCATTGCCGCCGAGAGGATCGGCATCGTGCTGATGCACGGCCTGGGCGAGACGGCGGACGCCAAATCGCCGATCGGCAAGTTCGCGAAGGAACTGGAATCGTTTGGCTTCGTCGTCGTGGTGCCGGAAATGCCCTGGTCCAAGAAGCGCAGCCTCGACAAAGGCATCGACGACACGGTGCCTGAGATCGACAAGGCGGTGGCCGAGCTGAAGGCGAAGGGGGCGACCAAGTTCATCGTCGGCGGCCACGACATCGGCGCCAACGCCGCGCTCGCCTACGGCATCCGCCGCGAACACATTCGCGGCGTGCTTGTGATCAAGCCGGAGGTCACGCCGGAGCGCGCCGAGTTCCAGAAGGCCGCCAATAACGACTTCATGAAGGCGAAGCAGTTGATTTCCGCCGGAAAGGGCGACGAAAAGGCCGAATTCCTGGACGGCGTCAACGGCAAGAAAGGCATCCTCAAGACCACCCCTAAAATCTATATCAGCTGGTACGATCCGGACGGCAACGCGTTGTTGCCGAAGAACGCCGCCAAGCTGAGCAACGCCACCTCGGTGATGTGGATGATCGGCGACACCTCCTCGATCGGCGCCCTCGGCATGGCCTATGCGTTCGCCAAGGCGCCCTCGAATCCCAACAATGCCTACAAGGTGATTTCGGGATTCCACAAGGTCCTGGGCAGCAAGGGCGCCAGCGAGGTCGCCGCCTGGGCCAAGGGCCTGTAGCCGGCGCCTCCCTACCCCGCCGCCCCGAGACCGTCGAGGACGGCGGCCTTGAGCAGCTCGATGTGCGGGTAAGGCCGCGCCACCGCCGGCCGCGCCAGGCCGAGGTTCCAGCCGATCAGCTCCCAGTGGTCGGCGCGCACCGTGCGGCGGAAATCGCCCCACCGCGCCGAGGCCACCGACACCTGGCCGTCGTTGTCGCCGTCCTCGGCGGCGATCAGGCGCTGGAAGCGGCGCGCCCACAGCGGCGTCTCCGCTGCCGGCCGGATGCCGGCGTAGGAAACGTAACGGACGTCGGGGCGGTCGCGGACGGCGTCGTTGAAGCGCGCCGCGCCGGCGCGCGACAGGTCGGCGAGCGCCGGCCGCCAGCCGCGCAGCTTGGCGTAAGCCGCGAGCGCGCCCTTCCCCGCCAGCGCCGCGTCGGCCAGCGGCGAGCCGCGATGCGGGGTGCCGAGGCTCACCACCGCCTTGATGCGCCGGCCGGGGTCCATGCGCGCCGCCACCAGGCGCGAATCGAGCCCGCCCATGCTGTGGCCGATCAGCACCAGGCGGCGGGCATCGGACTTTTCGAGCACGCGGGCGAGCGCGGCGGCGCGGCTCTCGACGCCGCCGCCGCGCGGCAGCGACGGCATCAGGCTGGGCGCGCCGATGCCGGCCATCAGCGCGTCGGCGCCGCGGAAGAACGCCACGTCGATCAGCGGCAGCCGGCCGCAGCCGAGGAAGCCGTGCACGAACACCACGGTGGGGAGATCGCTGTCGCCGGCGTCGGCCATCGGCACCACCCGCGACCCTAGTACTCGCTTGACCGGATGAAGCGGCTGGCTGATGACCTCGCGCTTCGAGACGGCACTCCGTGCCTCCTCAGCGTGACGTCATTGGAATTCAAGAGATACCCTCGTCCTGAGGAGCCGCCGAAGGCGGCGTCCCGAAGGACGGGCCTCGCAGCGCGCATTTGCGATTCCCGGTGCTACCGCCGTTTCGCCATGGTCGGCATGACCAGGTGCTCGATCCAGTTCCGCACCTCGGTTTGGCGGACGGACCTGTCCATCACGTCCTGGTCGACGCCGAGCAGCCACGCCAGGTCCTTGCGGCGCGGGTTTTCGTGCAGCGCCTCCATCAGCGCCACGTAGCGCTCGCCGGCGGCGCGGTCGGCAAAGAAGCCGTCCTTGATCAGCCGGTCGATGCGGCACCACACCAGGCGCGCCATCTCGTGCAGGTCGTATTCGGGATGATACTGCAGGCCCCAGAACTCGCCCGTGCCGTGCTTCACCGCCAGCGACTGCACGCGGGTGAAGGCGTTGCCGGCCAGGCGCACGCCGCCCGGGGGAATCTCGGTCACCTCGTCGTAGTGGCTGATGAAGCCGTCGAAGACGTCGGCCTTGCCGCGATACAGCGGATGCGCGCGTCCTTCCGGCGTCAACGCGATCTTGCGCGCGACCCCCATCTCGCGGCCCTTCGGGTTGGCAGCCACGGTGCCGCCGGCGGCCACCGCCGCCATCTGCACGCCCCAGCAGGAGCCGGTGCTGGGCACGCCGGCCTGGTAGGCGGCGCGCGCGAAGTCGATCTGCCGCTTCACCTCGGGGACGTCCTCGAAGATGGTCAGGCTGCAGCCGGTCCAGGCGATGCCGTCGTAGCCTTCGAGCGCCTTGCCCTTGGGCAGCGCCGCCCTCGGATCGCTCGGGTAGACCACGTCGCAGGCGGCGCCGGGCGCCGCCTCCTTCAGCATCGCCGCGTACAGCGGCCCGGCGACGGTGGCGCCGCCGGCGGCGAGCTCGTCGCGCGCCTTCTTGGTGTAGCCGTCGACGACCAGGAACCGGGGCTTGCCGCTCATCGGAACGCCTCCTTTGTTGTTGTTATTGTCAGCCGATCGGCGCCCGGGCGGCGAGCGCGTCGATCACTTGCGGCAGATCCCGGGCGCGTTCGCACACCGCATCGGCGTCGGTGCCGGCCTTGTCGGCGTCGCGCTTGGCGGTGAACAGCACCGCCTTCATGCCGAGCGCCTTCGCCCCGGCAATATCGTTGTGCTCGCGGTCGCCGACGTGGATCATCTCGGTCAGCGCGACGCCGAGCTGGCCGGCGGCGGATTCGAACATGCTCGGGTGCGGCTTCGAGCGGCCGACCTCGTCGGAGAACGCGAAGCCGTGGAAATAGCGGCTCAGCCGATGGCGCTCGAGCAGCATCCGCAACCCCGGGCCGGGGGTGACGATGGCGTCGGAGACGACGCACAACGCGTAGCTCTTCGCCAGCGTCTTCACCGCCGCGTCGATGCCGGCGATCAGGTCCGGCATCACCTCGAGCTCCATGCGCCCGATGGCGATCGCCAGGGTGTCGAGCTCGTGCTCGGGAAGCTCGCGCCCCAGCTCCATCAGCGCCACGTTCAGCCGCTCGGCGATCGGCCAGGTGACGGCGTTCACCCGCCAGGTCTTGGCGAAGGCGGCGTCGGCGGCGTCGAAGGCGCGCGACACCTCGTCGTGCGACACCGCGCCGTGACGCTCAAGCGCCTGCCACAGCAAATGCCGCCGCTCGGCCCGCTTGGAGCGCAGCCCGCGCGCCTGCCGCTTCGGCTCGTCCGAGTCGTCGTCGACGAGGGTGTCCCAAAGGTCGAACGACACCGCCTTCGAGGTGGTCACGCGCTTCTCCCCCTGGGCGCCGGCGCCGTTGCCGGCCGGCCCGGATGGTGGTGCATGCACCCCGGCCCGTCAATAGCGCCAGGATGGAGCGATTCTATCGTTTCGGCCGGAAGTTGCGCGCCGCCGCCTCGCCTCGCGTCAACTGGTCCTCGGTCATGGTCCCGGTCAGGCGGGCCAGGGCGGCGTCGGCGTCGAGGCCGGGGTCGTGCGCCTTCAGCCTGTCGCGCTGCCGCGCCGCCAGGGTCAGCCACTTGAAGGCCTCGACCGGATCGGGCCTGCCGGCGTAGCCCTCCCGCATCATCTCCGCCAGGCGATATTGTCCGACCGGATGGCCCTGCTCGGCCGCCTTGCGGTACCAGTCGCGGGCTTCGGCGACGTCGTGCGGCGCGCCGCGGCCGAGGAAATGCATCTCGCCGAGCGCCACCTGGGCGTCGGCGCTGCCGCCGAGGCTGGCGGCCAGGCGATACCACTCGGCGGCGCGGAAGTAGTCCTGGGGCACCGCCTCGCCCCTGGCGTACATGGTGCCGAGCGCGTAGCGGGCGCCGACGTGGCCCTTGTCCGCCGCCCTGGCGTACCACTTGAAGGCTTCCCGCAAGTCCTGCGCGCCGGGCTGGCCCAGGTGAAACAGCCGCGCCAGCTCGTACTGGGCGTGCGCGTCGCCGCCCTCGGCTTCAGGCTTCATCGCCTCGATGCGGGCGACGTATTGGGCGAGCTTGACGCGGGTCGGGTCGTCCTCCGGCCCGCCGAAGAACAGCCACGCCGCGAACCCCGACACCGCCAGCGTCGTCACCGTGAACAGGATCAGCGCCGCCCTCATCGCCGGGGCGTCTCATGCAGCGGGATTCGGATCGTCGCGGGCGGAATCATGGCGGTCCCATCATACACCGGCGCAGGTCGCGTCTCGGTTTGGCCTTATGGTTCGAGACGGTCGCCCTTATCGCGAGCCGCGCCCTTCAAAGCAGGCCGTCATGCCCCGGCGTAAGTCCGGGGCATCCAGCCTTGCGGACCTGGATCGCCCGGGCGACGCCGGGCGATGACGATCGGGGAGGGGTCAGCCGGGAGCGCTGCTCAGCAAGAGGCCAAACCGAGACAGTGCCTTTCGACGGCGCCGCTACTTCGCCAGGTTGTGGTCGTTGTCGTCGATGCGCTGGTGGCGGCCGCGGTGGGGATCGGGGCGGTCGTAGCAGGTCGGGCTGCCGATGGTCGGATAGCAGTAGATGTTCTGCTTCACCTGCTTCTCGTCTTCTACGCAATAGGTGAGCCCCTGCTCCTTGCGCACCGACGAGCAGTTCTTGCCGCTGCTGAGCGAGATGACGTGGTCCTCGATGGTCTTCTCGGTGCCGATCACGAACGCGCCCTCCACCTGGGCGACGCCGGGAATCAGGCTGCACCCGGCGAGCAGGCCGAAGGCGGCGATGACGACGACGGCGAGGATGGCGCGCATGATCGACTCCCTATCGATCGGTGGCGATGGCGGCGGGCCGGTGGCCCGGCCGCCGCACCTATACTATGGCATAGTGCGGCGGCGGCGGTTAAGGAGGGGTTAATCCAGGGCGACCGGGGCCTTGGCCGCGCCCGTGTTGATCCCGGCCCCGGTTTCCGCTAACAAGCGACCGGAAGCGTCATTCCAAACCCGGGAGGATGAATCATGGCGGCCGTGGAAACGCCGGTTTGCGATTTCGGCTGGAAGGCCAAAGACTTCGATCTCGAGGGCATCGACGGCCGGCGCTATCGCCTGGCCGACGTCAAGGGCGCCAAGGGCACGCTGGTGATGTTCATCTGCAACCACTGCCCCTACGTGCGCGCCATCGCCGGCCGGCTGGCCGAGGACGCGAAGGCGCTGCGGGCGGCCGGCATCGGCGTCGTCGGCATCATGCCCAACGACACCACGATCTCGCCCGGCGACTCGTTCGACAAGATGAAGGAGTTCGCGAAGCAGCACAGCTTCACCTTTCCCTACGTCATCGACCGCACCCAGGAGATCGCCCGCGCCTACGGCGCCCGCTGCACGCCGGATTTCTTCGGCTTCAACGCCGGACTCGAGCTGCAGTACCGGGGCCGCTTCGACGCCTCCGGCCGCGAGCCGGCGCCGAAAGGCATGCGCGCCGAGCTCCGCGACGCGATGACCGCCATCGCCGCCACCGGCAAGGGGCCCAAGGCGCAGACGCCGAGCGTCGGCTGCTCGGTGAAGTGGCGGAGCTGAACGCCGGCCGCCCGTTCTCGGTCGTCATCGCCCGGCTTCGTCCGGGCGATCCAGGGGTCACAAGTCTGGATGCCCCGGGCTACCGCCGGGGCATGACGGACATACTTGATGACAACGGCCTTCCGGCACTCCGTCCGTCATCGCCCTCACCCGACTTGATCGGGGGATCACCCGGGCGATCCCCGGACGATCCGGGCGGACCACCCGCGCGCCGGCCAGCCTGGTTGCCCCGCGCGAAGGCGGGGCATGACGGTCTGTTTCGAGGCGCGCGGGTTTGCGTTCGGGCCGCAGGCGGACTAGGTTAGCCGCCGTCCGGCCCGGCGGTTGACCCTTCAAGCACCCAGCGGGCCGGGTCGCTGTTTGGGAGCACCGCCTTGGCGGAAAAGAGCGAAGACGACCTGCTGTTCAAGGAAATCGAGGAGGACCTCCGCCAGGACCAGCTCTCCAAGCTGGTCAAGGCCTACGGCGGCTACGCGCTGATCGCGGCGGTGTCGCTGGTGGTCGGCGTCGCCGGCTACCAGGGTTGGAAGACCTGGGACGCCAAGGCGCGCCGCGACGGCGGCGAGCGCTTCGCGGCCGCCATGGCGCTGGCCAACGCCGACAAGGCCGACGAGGCGCTGAAGGCGTTCGCCGCCATCGCCGCCGACGGACGCGCCGGCTACGCCATGCTGGCGCGCTTCCAGGAAGCCCGCATCGTCGCCCGCCGCGGCGACGCCGCCGGCGCCGCCAAGGCTTACCGGGCGCTCGCCGACGACGCCGGCCTCGACACGATTTACCGCTCCCTGGCGACCATCCTCGGAGTCGTCCACGAGCTGGACGCCGCGACCCCGGACCTCAAATCGATGGCGGCGCGGCTCGAGCCGCTCGCCGCCGACGCCAGCCCGTGGCGCTGGAGCGCCCGCGAGGCGGCGGCGCTGGTGGCGTGGCGGGCCGGCGACGCGGCCAAGGCGGAGGCGCTGCTGACGACGCTCGCCTCCGACCAGCAGGGACCGCCCGGGGTTCGCGCCCGGGCCCGGGAAATGCTATCCATTCTGGGGAAATGATGCGGCATCGTTCGGCCATCGGCGCACCCAACGCCCGTCGCCCGTCTTCGGCG